>OGXQ01000031.1_pt1 | contig 76597 bp, 60 predicted proteins | sample 1576291 | NCBI WGS metagenome assembly OGXQ01 (sample SAMEA3541575, study PRJEB24748) | human gut metagenome | biome: human gut; feature: human-associated habitat; material: faeces | place: China | collected 2012 | reverse complement strand
CATGCTGCAATGGAAGCAGGATTGATCGACGAAGCAGGACAGTTTCGTAAGGGCGCCAACCCAGCGCTCCGACGCCGGCCATGGCGATGACAAATGCCATGAGCAGCGCAGCGGCCTGCTGGTCGCCCGTGGTGGGCAGGTAGCGCGTAACCGTCTTGACGATGTTCGTCACGGTCTTGGGCGTACCGGGGTCGGGCGCGGGCGTCTTGGGCTTCTTGTACGTGTTGTTGAACACGATGCCCTCGACACTCGTGTCGCCCTTGGTAAAGGCGACGCTCGCCTTGAGGTTGCCCTCGCCGTCGTCGACCACGTTGACGGTCGCGGTAAAGACGGACTTGTCATAGGTCATACCGGTCTCGTCGCCCTTGACCTCGCTGATGGTGTAGACGTACGTACCGGGCTCGTCGTACTCGAACTTGTCGAAGTTGATCTTGCCGTCGGCATCGTTGGTGACGGTGGACTCGATGTCCTCGCCAACGAGCTTAAAGCTAAACTCGTCCTTCTTGAGCTCGCGTCCCTCGAGCACCTTGATGGCGCCGATGGAGACCTGCGTGGGCATGGCGTGATACTTGTTGGTAAAGCCAGCCGACTCGGTGGTTCCCTCGAGCTTGTGCGTCGCGGTCAGCGTGCCGTCGCCATTGTCGGAGACGGTGGTCACGACGGTGTAGGTCGTACCGTCATAGGTGACGCCCTTGTACAGGCCGAGCGCGTTGGGACAAGCCTCGCGCAGCGTGTACGTGTGCGTGCCGGGCGCCTCGTAGCGGATCGGGCTCAGCGTAACGTTGCCGCTGGCGTCGTTGGTGCCACTAGCGACTGTCACGCCGTCCTCGAGCAGCTCAAACGTGAACTCGCCAGCTGCAAGGTCGCGTCCGGTCAGACGCTTGACGGTCGTGACCTGATCGGTCACGGACGAATCGGTAGGCGTCACGCTGTAGGTGTTGGTGAACGTGAAGGCCGCACCGTCGCCGCCGTCGCGCTTGACGATCAGATGTCCAGCACCGTCATCGGTCACGGTGTAGGAAACCTTGCGCGTGGCGTTGGCGTCGTTGATCACGCCAGGGGCGCTACCGGACTCGGTCACCGTGTAGGTAAAGGTGTGCGAGCGCGGGGCGGTGGGGGCTGCGGGCTCGGACTCGTCGCTGGGCTCGTCGGCGTTGGCATCAGCGTCGGCGTCGGCCTCTTCAGCCTCTGCCTCGTCGGCCTCAGCCTCGTCAGCTTCGTCTGCCTCGGCCTTATCGGTCGCATCGTCCGTCACGCCCAGGGCGCGGTTGAGGTCGTCGAGCGTAAAGTGGATCTTGCCAAAGTCCACGTTGCCGGCCGCGTCGTTGGTTGCGGTCGTGCGCTCGGGCATCGGGGCACCCGCCTCGTCAGCGGTCACGGTAAAGGTAAACTTACCCGCGATGTCGGCCGGGGTCAGGCCCTCAGCTGCCTGGAGCTTCTTGGTGCCAGCGAGCGCGGCATCAGCGGCATCGGCGCCGTAGACGTTCTCGAACAAGGGCTGAATGCCGTCGTAGGCGGGCGTCGCCGTCAGAGTCCCGTCACCGTTGTCGACGACGATGACCTTAAAGCTAAAGCTCGGCGTTGCGGCGGTAATGCCCTTTGCTGCGAGCGGAGACGTGTACTCGAAGGCCGTGTAGTTGATGGTCCATGCAAGCTTGGCATCCGTGTCGGTACGGATGGCGCGGTTGGCGTTTACCAGGTCGGCGAGCATCTCGGTCGTGTAATGCAGAGCACCAAAACTCACTTGGCCGTTAACGTTGGTAACGCACGTACCCTCGATGGCTTCCGTCTCGCCCGCATAGGCGATGCCAAAGTAGAACTCGCCGTCGACCATCGGGCGACCGGTCAGGGTCTTGGTGGCAACGATCTGAGCAACGTCACCACCGTGCGCATCGGTCGATGCGCTATAGCTGTTTTTGAACGGGACCAGAGCGCTCTCAACCTTGTTCTCGCCGCTCTTGTGGATCGTCTCGTGCGTGCCCTCGGGACCGCCGGAGACGGTCGTCGTGGCGGTGAGCGTGCCGGCGGTGTCGTCGGCGATGGCGATCGTCACGGTGCGGACAGCGTCGTCGTAGGTGTAACCCGGCTTGTGGTCGTTCGTCTCGGCCACGGTGTATTTGAAGGTCTTGCCGGCGTCAGCCTGCGTAAACTTGACCTCCTTGCCGGCCAGAATGTCGATCAGGCCGACGGTTCCCTCTGTCGCTGCAGGGGACTTGTACACGTTGGCACCCTCGTGCAGGCCGAGCGCGTTGGCAGAAGCCGCGTCAGCGGGCGTCACGGTAAAGGTGAACTGGCCCTCGGTCATGGGACGTCCGGAGAGGGCCTTGCTAAGCTTAAGGCCGCCGGCCGCGGCGTAATCGAGCTCAGTGCGGTACGTGTTGGTGAAGCGGCCGCTTTCCTTCTTGGTGACGTTGGCGGTCAGCTTGCCCTCGCCGTTCTCGGTCACGGTCACTTCGGCGGTCGCGACATGTCCGTCATACGTCATGCCTGCCGCATTGCCCGCGTTCTCGCGGATCTCATACTTGTAGGTTCCGGCAGCCGTGTAGCGTATCTCGCCGAAGTTGATGGCGGCGATGCCGTCCTTCGCGTCCTTCTTGCTCACGGTCACGGTTGCGGGGTCGGGCAGCGGGGCGTCCGCACCCTCGGCTGCGCTGATGGTAAAGCTGAACTTATCGGCGTCCGTCCAGTCGCGGCCGTCAATGGCCTTGCTCAGGCCAAAGTCGAGCTCAGTGTCGAGCGGGGTCACGCTGTAGGTGTTCTTGAACTCGGCAACCTTGACGTCCTTCAGAACATGCGTGGCGCTGAGCGTACCGTCGCCGTTGTCCGTGATGGTGGTCTCGATGGTGAACTTGGCATCGCTGTAGGTGATACCGCCGGCGTTGCCCTTGGCCTCGTGCAGCGTGTATTTGTGCGTTCCGGCCTTGGTGTACTCGATGGTGCTCATCGTGATCTTGCCATCGGCGGCGTTCTTGCCGGTGGCGACGACCTTGGCGTCCTTGTCCTCGCCCTCGACGAGCTCGAAGGAGAACTCGCCCTCAGCCATGTCGCGGCCGGTCAGGACCTTGGTCGCGGCGATCTTGTCGGTGACGCTAAATTCGCCGGGGTTCGGCTTGTAGGAATTCTTGAACTCAGCAGTCGTGGCATCCTTCAGCTCGTGCTTCGCCTCGAGCTTGCCCTTGCCGTTATCGGTGATCGTGGTCACGACGGTATAGGTCTTGTCGTCGTAGGTGATGCCGTTGCCTTCGGCACCCTTAACCTCGCGCAGGATATAGGTATGCTCGCCAGGCTTATCGTAGGTGATTTTGTCCATGACGATCTTGCCGTCGGCATCGTTCTTGCCGGTGACGACGACATCGTTACCCTCGACGAGCTCGAAGGAGAACTCGCCGTCCTTGAGGCCGCGCCCGGTCAGGACCTTGGTCGCGGTGATCTGGTCGGTGACACTGGAGCTCACGGGAGTCACGTTGTAGGCGTTCTCGAACGCCGCGGGCTCGTCGCCCTGCAGCTTGTGCTCAACCGCAAGCTTGCCATTGCCATCGTCGGTGACGGTAGTCACGATGGTGTACTCAGCGGTGCTGTAGGTAATACCGTTGTCGGCGTCGCCCTTGACCTCACGCAGCGCGTAGGTGTGCGTTCCGGCCTTGTCGTACTTCACGGTGCTCATCTTGATGTTGCCGTCGGCATCGTTGGTGCCGGTGGCGACGACCTTGGCGCCCTCGCCCTCGACGAGCTCGAAGGAGAACTCGCCGTCCTTGAGATCGCGGCCGGTCAGGGACTTGGTCGCGATGATCTGGTCGGTGACGCTGGACTCGTTCGGGGCTGTATTGTACTTGTTCTCAAAGTGTGCCGGCTCGGTGCCCTCGAGCGTATGGGTCACCTTAAGCGTGCCGTCGCCGTTGTCGATGACGCTCGTCTTGATGGTGTAGCTCGTCTTATCGTACGTGATCCCGTTGCTCAGCCCCGCTTCGTTGGGGAACTTCTCGCGCAGCTTGTAGGTGTGAGTGCCGGGCTTATCGTAAGTGATTTTGTCCATGACGATCTTGCCGTCGGCATCGTTCTTGCCGGTGACGACGACATCGTTACCCTCGACGAGCTCGAAGGAGAACTCGCCGTCCTTGAGGTCGCGCCCGGTCAGGACCTTGGTCGCGGTGATCTGGTCCTCGACAGGCTTCACGCTATAGGTGTTCTTGAACTCGGTCTCGCCCGAGATCTTTTCAACATCAGCCTTAAGCCCACCCGTGGCCTTAACCGCCACGGTCACCTTGAACGTGGCAACGTTCTCGCTGTAGGTGATGCCACCGGCGCCGCCCTTGACCTCGCGGACCTCATAGGTGTACTCGCCCGGCTTGCTGTAGGTGATCTCGCCGAAGTCAATAGCTGCCTTGCCCTTGTCGTCCGGGGCGGCCTTGCGCACGATCGCAGTCGTGGACGCAGGCATCGGGGCGTCATTCTCGGACGTCGCGGAGAGTTCAAACTTAAACTCGTCCGCATCCGTCCACTCGCGACCCTCGAGCACCTTGGTCAGGCCAAAGCTCGTCTTGGTATCCACCGTTGCCGGCGTCACGTTAAAGCTGATCTTGCCGTTGTTGCCCAGGTGAACGTCAACCTCCGTGGCGTTGTTGTTCCACTTGGGGTTGAGCACGTCGGCCGCGGTGCGGGTGGGGTTGTCACCGCCCACACGCTCCTTGGTGGTATGCAATTCGTCAATAAAGGCCAGACGCGCGGTTCCCTTGCTAAACGACAGGTTTCCGTTCGCGTCGCGCACGAAGGCGTCCTCAGAGCTCGCGGCGTCTCCGCCGGTAAACTCAATAACGGCAATACGGGATTCGGCCTTACCGTCTGCGCCCAGCGCCTCGAACTCATCCTTGTAGTAATAGATGCCCTCGGCAGCCAGCGAGCCCGTCGCAGGCGTTGTGCAGTTCTTATCCACATAAATGGGAGTCTGCTTCTGGAAATAGTAATAACGGTTGGAATCGGCGGGCTCAAAGTTCGCAATCGTATCGCCCAGCGTACCGCCATTCCACTTGTTCGCGTAGAAGTTAACAGTCTTGGAGCCGTTCTCCGCGGTGATCGTATTGCTCTTGATGTAGTCCTTAAGCCCCACTACCTGCTCGGGTGTAAACAGGTTATCGAGCGCGTCTTTCTTAACACTCGAGGTGTAGTTCACCTGGATGGGCTCAGTATCGTCGACCGTAAGAACGCCATCGGTAATCTTAAAGTGGCGCAGCGGAATCAGCGACGCGGGAATCTTGACCGTTACGATATCGCCGGTCTGGGGCTCGCCCTTTCCGGCATGCTGAACGGTGATAACCAAGTTCGCGGCGGCACCAGTAAATGTATAGGTATCGACATTGCCCTCGGCCTTCATTGCCGGGCCAGTAAACGTCTCGCCGTTGTACACGACAGACGTAAAGTTGTCGACCTGCATAAAGTCGCCCAGCTCGTCAGTAAACGTAATATAGCCAGACTTATGCTCGCCATAACCGCCGTGAACTTCGGTCGGGTAACCGGCTTGGATAATGCTTCCCGAGATCTCTTCGAAGATTTTCTCGAGCTCAGAAGCGCTGGTTGCCGACTTGTAGTAATTGGCGTTTTCTGCGCGCGCACCAAAGTTGATGGTCCATTCGTCCCAGACAGAAATGCTGGATGAGGCGGCAGGATAGTTGCTCGACACGGCATGCATGAACTTATTCTCTTTGCTTGTGCCATCAGCCGTGGGGATGGCACTGGGGTTTACGCCGCTAAAGATACCGATCGTATAAATGTCGGCACCTTTATCCTTGATCTTCTTGGCGCTGTTGATAGCGTCATTGGCAACCTCGTTCTCGAATTCGTCCCAACTCGTGGGCGAGCCATCGGTGAAGAAGACGACGACCTTCTTGGCGTCGGCGCGATCAGACGAAATGCCCTCAGCCAGTTGTAAGCCGTAATCGGCTCGCGTGGCGCCAGCGGGACTGATGGAGTCGATCGTACTCTTAAGGCTCTCCGCGTCCTCGCCCTTGCAGAGCGTCAGCTTCTTCATGGTCTGCGAATAGTTGTAGCCGTATCTATCCTTACCGTTGCCGACATCAGTGGACTTTGTGCCCGCGAACTTAACGATGGCGACCTTGTGCTGCTTGGACTCATCTGCAATACCTTGGTTTTGCGTGGCGATGGTGTCAATAAAGCTATTGGCGGCCTTCTTCAGCGCATCAATACGCTTGGTTCCGTCGTTTCCGCTCATGTCATCCTTCATCGAGCCAGAAGCATCCAACACCAGCACGATGTCGAGCGGCTTGCCGGAGACCGTCGTATCGGATGTCGAAGAGATAGCAGACAGCGTGGTCAGGAAATCAGAATCCCCGTTCTCGACTGCCTTGACCGTCTTATCGGTCCAGATTCGGCCGACGTTTTGAGTTGTTACTTCCTTGCCGTCATAGCCGCCGGCCCAGAACTTCCAGTAGTTGCTGGTATCGCGGTCGACGACCGTTTTTCCGGTCATGGCCGGTCCGTCCATTCCTGTGCTGGACCTGGCGTTGGCCTCGGGCAGCATGGCAAATGCTGCAGCCGGCAACACCAGCACTACGGCCAGTATCACCGCCAAGAGACCCCTCGTGTACTTACTCATCGCGTCTCCCTTCTCGCGGTCTCAGACCTTGCAACAGCCTAAAGTTACGAAATGAGACACAATTTGGGCAGGTGACACATGTTCCAGATTCTGTTTTGGGCGTGAGACAAATGTCTCACCAAAGTTGAGACACGGCGTTTTCGCAGGAAAACGGGTGCGACCGAAGATAGACGGGCCAAAATGGCCCAATTTTCTCCAGCCAGAGGGGGTTGATTAATAAACCCCGCCACGAAACCGGCCCATCTACTACGTTTAGCCCGATACCCCTGACCATAACCGCGTTTCATAAAAAACCGCAGGTGTTCTACCTGCGGTTTTGTTTTTGCGTTTTTCGCTATGGTTGGGGGTTGCCACTCAAAAGTAGTAGATGGGCCGGTTTCGTGGCGGCGGGGTCACGTGGCGGCCCTCGCAGGGCCAAAATGATCCGTTTTCCTCCGTCCACGGGAGATCAAGGGCTGTTACGGATATGGTGGCATTTCAAAACTATGCCGGTTTACTACGATAAAAATGAGATCCCCGACCACGCGTGACGTTTTCGCAAAACTGCAAGCCGTCTACCTGCGGTTTTGATTTTGCCAAATGCGGCGTGGTTGGGGGCAGGCGATTTATCGTAGTAATCCGGCATGGTTTTGTTCGCGGCGGCCCAACCGCGCGTTCACGCGCGGGGCCGGTGGGGCATTTTTGCCCCACCGGCCCCATCCCAGCGCTATTCCGGCTTGGTTTCTACCGTGGGGGTCTTGTCCGCCGCGACCGGAGTGCGCGCGGTGTCCATAGTCAGGCAGTGCTTGGGGCAGCTCTCGATGCACTCGCCGCACACCACGCAAGCGTACGGATCGATCGACCACGTTCCGCCCTTGCGATCGACCGCAAGTGCACCCGCCGGGCAACGGCGCGCGCACATGCCGCAGCAGATGCACACGTCCATGTCGTTGACGATATGCCCGCGCAGGCGCTCGGGTGCCGCGAGCTTCTCCTGCGGATAGCACACCGTTACCGGCTGCTTGACCATAGAACCCAAGGCCGTCTTGGCAAATGTCAGTAAGCTCATGCCGCGCCTACCTTTCCGTGCAGCTAATGCAGGGGTCGATGGTCAGGATAATCATGGGCACGTTGGCAAGGAGCACGCCCTGCAGCGCATGCGTCAGACCCGCCAGATTTTGCGACGTCGGCGTGCGCACGCGGAAACGGTCCAAGTTCTTGGTGCCGTTGCCGCGCACATAGTAATACGCCTCGCCGCGCGGTTGCTCAATCACAACCTCGCCGCGTGCGCCGTCGGCCGGCGTAAGCTTGGTGCGCCCGCCGATCCCGTCGTGCGGAATCTTGCCCACAAGCTCCTTGATGATGTCCATGGCCTGCGTGACCTCGGCGCAACGCACCTGGCAGCGGGCATAGCAATCGCCATCGGTAGCAACGATGGGCTCAAACGCAGCCAGGTCCGCATAGGCACCGTCGCCGAACATGCGCACGTCGTAGTCCACGCCCGAGGCGCGCCCAAACGGGCCGACCATCGAAAGCTCCAGCGCGTCCTTCTTGCTGATCACGCCCACGCCATGCAGGCGCTCGCCGCAGCTATTGTCGTCCAAAAACGTATGCACCAGGGCCTCGTAGTCGGGGCGCATGGCATCGAGCGCCTGGACAATGCCCGCCAGCTCAGAGTCCTCAATGTCGTGTTTAAGGCCGCCGATTTCGTTGATCGACAAAATCACGCGGCCGCCGCAAGTGCTCTCAAAGATCTTGAGAATCTGCTCGCGCAGGGTCCACGAACGATAGAACAGCGCCTCAAAACCAAAGGCATCGGCAAGCAGACCCAACCACAGCAGATGCGAATGAATGCGCGAAAGCTCATGCAGAATGGTGCGGATATACTGCACGCGACCAGGCACCTCGATGCCGAGCATACGCTCGCAGGCGCTGGCGTAGCCGCAGCTATGGCCCACGGCGCAGATGCCGCAGATGCGCTCGGCGATGTAGCCAAACTGATGCATGTCGCGCTTTTCGGTGAGCTTCTCGAGTCCGCGGTGCACAAAGCCGATCTGCGGAATTGCCTCGATGACGCGGTCGTCTTCGATCATCAGGTCCAGATGAAGCGGCTCGGGCAGCACCGGGTGCTGCGGGCCAAACGGAATAACGGAGCGATGTGCCATGGACCTTATGCCTCCTTTTTCTGCTTGTCGCGGGCGGCCTTGGCGGCAAGCGCCGCGCGGACCTTGGCCGCTTTCTCGGGATCCATGGCGGCGAGCTTTGCCTCCATCTCGGCGGCCTTGAGCGCCGCCTTCGCAGCAGCCCCATCGTGCTGAGTATCGGAGCCGGCAACCGCAGCGGGCTGAGCAGCGGCGCCCGCGGCATCGCCGGCGCCCGCAACGCCCTCCCCTGCAGCAGCCGCAGCCGCGGCGGCCTTCTCGGCAGCGGCCTTGCGCGCCTTGGCCTCGGCAGCCGCGCGAACCTTCATGGCCTTCTCGCGCGCGGCCTTCACCTCGGGCGTGATAACGCTCATGGGCTCGGCAGTCGAAACCTGGTAGAAAAAGCCCTTAAAGTCGATCTGCATATCGGTAATGGCAAGACCAAACAGGTCGTGGGCCTCATTTTCAAACGGGAACACCGCGGGGTAATACGAGCTGATGGACGGAATCTCCTGGTACTGGTCGATGCCCTCAACCACCAGATTCTCGATCGCATAGCTGCCGTCCTGCGCAATATGTTCCTGAGCAGCGTGAACGTTGATAAACGTATAGACCAAGCGATACGAGCCGTCGTCGACGTTGCGCTCGGTGTGCATTTGCACAAAGCGCGCGCCGACGCCCTTGAGCGCCTGGACATGCGACAGGAGCTCGTCGATCCCAACGGTGGTATAGATAGCCTTTTGCATTACTCGGCCTCCTTTGCAGCGGCGGGTGTCCCAGCAGGTGCGTCGCCAGCGGCGGGCGCGTCGCCGGCCTCAGCCGCGGCCACAAACCCGTCCTCGCCCAGCTCAACGCCACCGTCCCAGGTAGCGGCACCGCCCACGGTAAGCGGATCGCCGCCGGCGCGCATCACGGCCTCCTTCTGGTCCAGGATGCCGCACGCCTCCACGATGGCATCGATCACGGTCTCGGGGCGAATGGCGCATCCGGGCGCGTACACGTCCACGGGAATCGCGCGGTCCACGCCACCGATCACGTTATAGGAATCGCGGAATACGCCGCCCGAGCATGCGCAGATACCGCAGGCCACCACGCACTTGGGCTCGAGCATCTGGTTGTAAATCTGACGCACGACGGGCAGGTTCTGGGCATTGACCGACCCCGTCACCAAAAAGATATCCGCATGCTTGGGGTTGCCGGTGTTGACCACGCCAAAGCGCTCCGCATCGAACAGCGGCGTGAGCGAGGCCAGCACCTCGATATCGCATCCGTTGCAGCTCGAGCCGTCGTAATGAATAACCCACGGCGAGCGCGACATTTTATGATCCATGGATGCCGCCTCCTAAATAAACACGTCGACGAGGATGGGCATAAGGTTGAGCAGGCCAAACACCAGCGCCACGCCCCAGCCGAGCTTAAAGCAGCTGCGCCAGGTGCTGCGGGCGAAGGTGTTGTCGATCAGCACCTCGACAAAATACGTCGCAGCCATCACGACCAGGGCTACGACCCAGCTCACCGGGTTGTCCCAAACAAAGAACATGCCCACCCACATCAAAAACAGCACGGTCTCGCACCAGTGCATAAGGGTCATCTTGGCCAGCGTGCCGCCGCTCATCTCGGTGGCGACGCCCTGGACAATCTCCTGATGCGCGTGATGCGAGTACGAAAGGTCAAACGGCGACTTGCGTAGCTTGATGGTAAGCACCGCGAGCAGCGCAAGGAAAATGGGCGCGCTGTACACGATGATGGGGGCTGACTGCCCCGTCACGGCAATGGAATCGAAGCTGTCGGTGGCAAGGTACAGGCCCACGCTCATCAGCAGAACGGCGGGCTCGTAGCTCATAACCTGCAGCAGCTCGCGATCGGCGCCGACCTGCGCAAACGGGCTTTGCGTCGAGGCGGACGCCAGCACCACAAAGATCGCGGCGAGCGTCACCATAAAAGCGCACAGCAGCGTGTTGGAACCCGACACAAAGATGCCGCCGCCTACCACGGTAAAGATGAGCGCACATGCCATATAGGTATCGTCCATGGTGTTTACGCTGGCAGGGGCCTTGCGCAGCAGTTTGGCAACGTCGTAGAAGGGCTGCAGCAGACGCGGACCCACGCGGCCCTGCATGCGAGCCGAAAGCTTACGGTCAAGGCCGTCGATCAGGCCGCCCACAAGCGGCGCCAGCAAAGCAAACGCCACGGTGCCAATAAAAATGCCCACGACGCCCGAGCCTTCGAAATACTTGCCGCGCAGCACCGAGGGCGCGCTCATGGCAAGCCGCTCGGGCCCAATCCACGCGCAACACAGCAGCGCAAACAAGATAATGCTGCAACACACGACGCTACCCGCGGGGCCAATACGCTTCTCGCCAAGGGCGTCCTCCGAGTACCAATTGCGCTTTTCGGCCTTCACCTCGTGTCCCATCGAGCCACGGAAATGGCGATATTTGTCGGTCCCCACACCCGAAAGGTACACGTTGACGTGCGGTTTGTTGCTCACGCGGAATGAAGTCAGCAGCACCACGGCGATAAACGCCACGATAACCACCATCAGATACATGGAGTCCTTGCCAATAACGTACGGCACGCGGCCAAACACCATGGCCAAGTAAGGCGACACCAGGCCGCTCGAGATGAGCGGGAACGCCACGCAGCAAAGAATCAGCAGCGCGGCGATGGTGTTGAGGGCCATCCATTCGGTCTTATGGACATTGACCTCAACGTTTTGAGCCGTGGGGTCGACGCCCGAAAGCTTGGCAAGCCACTTGCCCCAGAAGAAGAACGTCGCGGCCGAGCCAAAGGCAAGCACCATGATCATGAGCACGTTGCCGGTCTGCGCGAACGCCACCAGGGCGCCCCACTTGGACACGAGCATGCCAAACGGTGCCACGAACATGCCCATGATGCCCAGCATCATCAGACGCGTCAGGTGTGGCATGCGGCTGAACATGCCATCCATGTCCTCGATATTGCGGCTGCCGATATGATGCTCGGCGGTGCCCACGCACAGGAACAGCAGCGACTTGGCCACCGTGTGGAACAGGATCAGGAAGATGGCGGCCCATACGGCCTCGGGCGCGCCGACACCCAAGCAAGCACTGATGAGGCCCAAGTTGGAAATGGTGGAGTACGCGAGGACGCGTTTGGCGTTGCTCTGCGAGATGGCCATGAGTGCAGCGAGCAAAAACGTGATGGCACCCACGCTCGTGACCATAAAGCCGGTCACGGGATAGATGGCATAGAGCGGGCTCAGCTTGACCATCAGGAACACGCCGGCTTTGACCATGGTTGACGAGTGCAGCAGGGCACTCGTTGGCGTGGGGGCAACCATGGCACCCAATAGCCAAGTGTGGAACGGCATCTGTGCGGCCTTGGTGAGTGCGGCGAGCGACAGCAGAACGACCGGCATCACCAGCAGCGCGGATTGCGCGGTTCCGGCGCCGGAAAGCTCGATCATGCCCGAGATGGTCAGCGGCATGCCGTTAACGTGCAGGTACATGAGTCCGGCCAAAAACGCGATGCCGCCCAGCATGTTGAGGATGATCTGGGTGAAAGCGTTTTTTATGGCCTCGGGCGTGCGCGTGTAGCCAATCATGAGGAACGAGCACACGGTGGTGATTTCCCAGCCACAGAACAGCCACTCAAGGTTGTCGCTTGTCACGATGACGAACATGGCCGAGAGGAACAGGAACATAAGCGCCAAGAACTGCGGGCGTCGGTCGGGCGCCGCCTGCCCGCGCAGCGCAGCCTCGCGCTCGTCATGGGCCTGGAAGTCCTTCATGTAGCCCAGGGCATACACGCAGATTAGGCTGCCGACGATGCCGACGGCGAGGACCATGATCACGCTCATGTAGTCAAGGTAGAGTGGCGTTGCCGTGACGGCTTCGGTCGCGGGCAGCGTCATGGCAGCGAAGGCAACCGAACCCACCAGCTGCACCACGCCGAGCACCGTGGTGAGCGTGCTCTTATATTTACGCGCGTTGTACAGGATGACGGCGCACAGGATCACGTCGATGACGGAGCTGATGATCGAGAGCACATGCGAGGTGCCGGGGGCAACCTCGAAGCTCTGAGGGCCCGTGCCAAAAAACATGACGGCGACTACAACCGTCACCGCCATAATGATGCCAGAGCCTACAAGCCCTAGCGCATCGCGGGCGCGGTCACCGCGCGCGAGCAGCATGCCCAGCGCCGGTACCAGCGGAAACAGGGTAAGGAAATACAGTAGCGTCATACCATCACTCCCCCATGCAAAAACGCTGCAATTATTTAACGTTATAGCTCAGTTGAGGAGTAGCGGCGGCGGGTTTTCGGTCAACTGGGGAGTTTTAGGCGTACGGGGTAACGAGTCTGTCCGCTTTGGAGCAGAGAGGCGACGCTCCCCCTATCGCGGCGGCGGGCGCACGGGCCACTGCGCGCGGTTTATTAACCACTTTGGAGGATGTTCCAGTAGGCTCACGACGGTCCAAAAAGTTGGCGCGGCAAGAAAAATGCGCCCCTGTGGGCGCACCATCCCGTTCGCTATTCCGCCTTTTTAACGCGCGGCTTGCGACCGCGCGGCTTATCAACCAGCGCGGACTCACCGCTCTCGCGATACTGGCGGCACCAAGCCTTGACCGAAGACTCGCTGGGAATCTTGTGCTTGATCATGGCCTCGCGAACCGTTAAGCCGTTTTCCAAGCGGTCCTTGACCACGGCGAGCTTAACTTCGTACGAATAGGTGTGATGATGCGAACCGGCGTTGAGAACGGCGTCGGCACCGCCTACGGCATACGCGCGGGCCCACTGACGAGCCGTGGCCTGGGGAATGCCAAGCTCCGCGGCGAGGGCGCGATGACCGACCCCCTCTTGGAGGATCTCGACGGCGCGCTGCCTAACCTCGGGCGCATGCGTGCGAGTCCTAGTTGCTTCCGACATACCTGCCACTTCTTAGCCTTAACCGTTAATCTGCTTTCTTACGTGCAAGTTAGATAGTAGCATTTTACTGTTTGCTCAAAGCAGTTAATTAAAATAGACGCGGTGTTATCTGGGCATTTGGCACCAATTTACGACATTTCTTTATCGATTATTTACGCTGGTAGCTGACTCGCAGCCAATCGTCATTCGCCTGTCAACAAAATTGACACCTCTTTATGTCCTTTGCTATAGCGGATATGATTATTAACCCCTCCCCCAATAATTTTGAGTAATCGGCAAGGCAGTAGACGTCCTTACTCCTCATGATTACCGCGCATTGCCATCCACCGGAGCAAAACAAAAAGGGCGGGGCCTGCTGCGCTTGCAGGCCCCGCACCGGTTGACACCCGACGGGACGCAGCCGGGCGAGGCGGATCCGTGCTACCGCCCCGCCCCGCCGCGATGTTAGCTACAGCTCGTTGGCCGCGTGATACGCCGCGCGGATGGCGCTCGCAATATCGGCGGTGCGCTCGCCCGAGCAGTCGCCCACGCAGGTCACGGGCACCGTCACGCCGTCCAGGTCAAACGCGTTGGCCTTGGAGCCCACGGCCATCACCACGTAATCGCAGGCGATCTTCACCGGCTCCTCGGCGCCGTCCTCGGTGGTGCGAACGGCCTCCACGCCCTCGTCGGTAATGGCGGTCAGGCGGGTCTTAACGTGCTGCTCCACGTTGTGCTCTGCAAAGTCGCTCATAATCAGCGGCAGAATGGTCTCGGACTCGCCTGCGGCAATCTTGTCGAGCATCTCCACAATCGCCACCTCGCAGCCGTGCTGCAGCAGGTACTCGGCAGTCTCGGTGCCCACCAGGCCACCGCCAATGACGGCAACGCGCCCGCTGAGCTCCACCTTGCCGGCCAGCACGTCCCAGCTCGAGACGACCTTGTCCGAGTCGGCACCCGGAACGGGGATGACCACGTCGTGCGCGCCCACAGCCACAATCGCGGCGTCGGCGGCGTTGAGGTCCTCAGCGGTAGCGGCATGGTTGAGCTCAACCTTCACGCCCAGGCCGGGCAGAATCTTCTCGTAATACTCGACCGAGCGCATAATCTCATCCTTGCGCGGAGGCGCGGCCGCCAGCACAATCTGGCCGCCCAAGTGATCGCTCGCCTCATAGACGGTCACGTCGTAGCCGCGCTTGGCCGCCACACGCGCGGCCTCCAGGCCGGCAATGCCGCCGCCCACCACGGCGATCTTCTTGTCGCCCTCGCCCGGCTTAATGGCGATGGTCGCCTCGTCGCCGTTCTCGGCATTGAGCACGCACGAGATGTACTGGCGGTTTTGGATCGCATCGACGCAACCCTTGTTGCAGTTGAGGCACTCGCGGATGGGCTCACCCGTGGCGGCCTTGAGCGCAATGTCGGGGTCGCACATGAGCGAGCGGCCGTACGCGACGATGTCGGCCGAACCGTCTTCCAGGATCTTCTCGCCCGCCTCGACCGAGACAACGCGGCCGACGGTTGCCACCGGCACGGAGACCAGGGCCTTGACGCGCTCGGCCACGGGCAGCGTCCAGTTGTAGGGCATGGCGCCCATGGGCGGAATGGTGTCGCCCATGTTGCCGGTGTGGTTTGCCTGCGCCACCTGAATCATGTCGATGCCGGCGCCCTCGAGCAGCTTGGCGAACTCGCAGGCCTCATCGGGCAGCAGACCGCCCTTGCCGCGCGGCGTGCCGTCGGGGTTCTCCATGATCACGGGGAGCTTGTACTCCACCATCAACTGCGGCGCGGCTTCCTTAATGGCAGCGACGACCTCCAGCGCATAGCGGACGCGGTTCTCGAACGAGCCGCCGTACTCATCGGTGCGCTGGTTGAGGATGGCAGAGCACAGCGAGCCCACCAGACGGTCGCCGTGGACCTCGATGGCATCGATCCCGGCCTGCTGCGCGCGGGCGGCCGAGGCGGCGATAGCCTCCTTGATCTGGGTGAGCTGCTCTACGCTCGCCTCGTTCACAAAGTGCTGCATGTCGTGGTGCAGCTTGGCATAGGCCTGCTTGCGGATCTCGTTGGACTCGGCCATCTTGGCGGCAAAGGTCTCCTCGTCGCCGGCGGCCTTGGCCTCCTGCGCGGCCTTGGCGGCGGCCATGGAACCCATGACCATGCGGCCGACGCCGGGGACGTCGTACTCGGGGTGGAACAGCTGCAGCGCGACCTTGGCGCCGTGCTTGTGAACGGCGTCGGCCAGCGCCTTAAACGTGGGGATCTGGGCGTCGGTCGCTAACTTGGGCGTGGGGCTTGCGGTCATAACAGGAGCAACGTCGCCGATGACGATGTAGCTCACGCCGCCACGGGCCAGGCGCTCGTAAAAAGCCAGGCTGCGCTCGCCAATGGAACCGTCGCGCTCCTCGTAGCCGGTGGTCAGCGGCGGGAACATAATGCGGTTTTTAAGCTCAAGGGGGCCAACCGTAATGGGCTGGAGCAGTTTGGATGCGGGTGCGGTCATGGACATTCCTCTCTTGTAGGCGCGGCGGCGATGTTGCCGCGTAGTTGTTTAGAGGATATGGCATGGGAGCACAGTGGCGCAACGGAAATCGGCAGACAGCAGGTAGCGGCAGGTGGATGGGGCGGGGCGGCCCGTCGGTTTGTCTCAATCCGTAACAGTTAGGCCCACTTTTGGCCTCCACCTGTTACAGATCGAGACATTCCCCTCGGCCCATCCTCAACAATCTCAATCCGTAACATCTAGGCCCGCTTTTGACCCCTACCCGTTACAGATTGAGATTTTGTTTGAGATTTGCCGAGGGACTATATCCACGCGTCATCGAAGCCACTGCGACAGAAGTGCGACATTACTGCGACAGAGGTGCGAAATAGATCGACCACCTTACCTTATCGTGTAGAACTGTTTTGGGTCGTTATGGGATGAGCCGTGCCATTCGAGCAGCCCGTCTTCCTCAATTAACTTACCAAGCACCCGGCTTGCTGTGCGGCGATTTCTCCCGATGTGCGCTGCAAGCTCCCTTGCTGTCACCCTTCCGTTCGCAAAGGCCAACCTGACGGCGGCGAGCTCATACTCCCCCAATGAGGCGATCACCTCCGGTGATACCTTGTCCTCGAGAGCCTCGCTTCTCCTTACGGTTCTGGCAACGATATTGTTCTCAAGCGTTAGCTGAACCCTTGCCCCATCAGGTTCCGTGTAGACCGGATCATTGAGCAGAGAGTTTTGCATCTCGGTATAAATGCGCTTGACGCCCTCGTTTAGCTCCCGAACCCAACCAAATTCAACCAGCGTGCGCGCGATGCGTGGGTTGCGCGAGTAACGAGTGGTCCTCATGTTGTCGAGCGTCACGATATTGGGAAGCGCGCCTGGACCGATGATTTCCAAACGGTCGTCGAACATCGAGACCCGGATGTAGTCGCCGCGGAACGAGTAGTCGCGATGTGTCACCGCGTTGACCAAGCCCTCGAACCAGGCGAACTCAGGATACTCAGGCACGGTCTGGAATTTCCCGTCGGGCCCCAGGAACTGAAATTCGCGGAGCATGCTCGAGATGAGTTCGTAGGCGTCTTGGATCACCTTAGGCAGCGGCCCACAGAAGCTTCGTTCTTTCGTGATGTTGAGACGCTCGCCCGTCTCCATTTTGACGCCGTCGTAGCGCAGGACACGGACTCGCGCCTGTGGCATCATCGCGGACGGATCCAGCGCGAATAGCAGGGCTCCAGCAACGGTCAGCTTTCCGTCACGCATAAAACGACGACTTCTAAGGACCTGCTCGTCGGAAACTTCGGTTCCAAGAATCCCTTTGTAGCGATCGAGCACTTCATGGTCCACGTCATCTAGGGAGGAATCCTCAACAAGCTCGTCCTCGAAGATTCTCTGCCCCTTATCGTACTCGAGGGCAAATACCTGTTCGCGGCTGAGCCTCACGCTCTTGTCGTCCTGCTGCAAGAAAACCTCGCCGTCGCTCACGCGAGCAACAGAGTGATTGATCGAGGCATCGATGTCCAAAACGAGAACGAAGTCCTCCTCGCCCGAAGAATTGACCACGGGGATTCGGTCTTTGCGGACAATAGGGGTTGGGGTGCAAGTCGTGAGCGCAGCGCGCTCGAATTTCTCAATGTCGCGCGCGCCGTTACGCTTGAAGCCCGTTACCTCACCATTATCCTCGATACCGATAACGAGCTTGCCTCCCGCCGAGTTGGCGAATGCACTAATAATGCTTCGCAATCTCCTTGTCATCCTTGCGGGCGCTCTTTCGATCGAAGTACTGATTCTCCCTGAGAGTGGAAAATAGAATCACATCGTTTGTCGCGATGGGTTGCTGCATTGCCGCCTCCTTACATGGCTCCATAAAGAAGTGTAAGTCAAAGGCATCGTATAGACGGCCCCTACATAGCGGCCCCTTTATTGTTTTTAAGACGTCACTATTTCTAGTTAAGGATCGTTAAGAGTCGTCGCAGCTCCTTCCAATTGGAGTCTATCAATCGACAAGTCAGTCCATCCGGCCCGCGATTATCGATAGCCCGTCCGCCTCACATAATAAAAAGAGTCAAGATTCACTCATAAAGGAGAGCAACAACAAAATCTCAATCTGTAACAGCTACTCGGCAAAATCCGTCCCTCGTGTTACAGATTTAGACAAACGGGGGCCGGCTGCCGAAAAATCTCGTTCTGTAACATCTATCGGCCAAAAACGGCCCCACGTGTTACAGATCAAGACATTCCCCTCGGCCCATCCTCAACAATCTCAATCCGTAACATCTAGGCCCGCTTTTGACCCCTACCCGTTACAGATCGAGATTTTGTTTGAGAGGCCGAAAATTGGACCGAAAACACGGTCCCGGGATAAGAAAAAAGCTCGCCGGCTAGGCCGACGAGCTGCAAGTTCTTGGTCGCGGGGGCAGGATTTGAACCTACGACCTCCGGGTTATGAGCCCGGCGAGCTACCAGACTGCTCCACCCCGCAATGTCTGGGCGCCTCATGTGCGCAAGAAAGAATAATACGCGGGAGTTCGGTAAACGGCAAGGAAAATCTCGTAGAGCATAATTCCTTCATATTTAAACCCCTCAGCCCATATCGCCGTGAACGAATCGCCGCCGACGGCACGTATACAATGGTGCGCGTCCTTTTACGCCGACACCGGGAGTAGACATGCTGCTCGCTATCGATATGGGAAACACGCAGACGGCCATGGGCCTGTTTGACGGAGACGAGCTGGTGCAGTCGTGGCGCATGCCCACCGACCGCTCCTATACCGCCGACGAGATCCATGTGCGCCTGATGGGCTTCTTTAAGATGCACGACCTCTCGCTCGACGCGGTCGACGCGATCGCCTTCGCCGGCGTGGTGCCGCAGCTCTCGCGCGAGTGGCACACTGTGGCCGACCGCATCGCGGCAGACGCCATCGTTATCGGGCCGCAGACGGCCGCGGTGACCAAACTGCGCGCGGCGCGCCCCCAGGCCGTAGGTGCCGACCGCGTCGCCAACGCCGTTGCGGCCGAGACTTTCTACGGCGCGCCGGCAATCGTGGTGGACTTTGGCACCGCGACCAATATCGACGTCATCGATGAGGACGGCTATTACATTGGCGGAGCGATCGCGCCGGGCATCCGCATCTCCATGGACGCACTTGCCGCCCGTGCCGCCAAGCTCGCCAGCGTGCCGCTCGAGGCGCCCGAGCACGCCATCGGCCGCGACACCGAGGAATGCATCAAGGTCGGCGCCGTGATGGGCGCCGCCTCCATGGCCGAAGGCCTGGTCGCTCGCATGAAGCGCGAGCTGGGCCGCGAGGACGCCACCGTTATCGCCACAGGCGGTCTCGCCGGCATCGTCGCCGATTCGACCGATGCCTTCGACGTGGTCGACGGGCAGCTCACCATCAAAGGCATCTGCGAAATCTACCGCCGCATGCAGAAGCTGGGATAGAGTAAACGCCAGGTCGCAGCAACCAGCCGCCAATCCTATTCCTCAAAATCGAAAATTTTTCAGTTTTGAGGAATAGGATTTTTTGCTAAGCCTCGCCGCACAACCACCTCGCCAGGTCCACGATCTGCACCCCATCGCGATCCGTGGCCTCGTGATGTGTGCGGGCAAGAATCATCTTGGGATACGCATCGCCAATGCTCAGCAGTGGCGAAATCTCGCGTTCAAACGTCTTATCCGAGCTGATGTCGTCGCTCACCTGAATATAGAGCTTCTCGCTCCGTTTGATTGCTACAAAGTCTATTTCCTTTTTATAGAGCACGCCGACGTACACCTCGTATCCGCGGCGCAGCAGCTCGACTGCCACCATGTTCTCGTATACGCGTCCCCAATCCATATCACGTGTACCAAGAAGCGCATATTTAAACGCATGGTCCGCCAGGTAGTACTTCTCGCCGCTCTTAAGGTATTTTTTACCGCGAATGTCGAACCGGCGAACTTTATAGAAGGCAAACGCATCACACAGGTACCCCATGTACGCACCGACCGTTTTGTTCGTTATCTTTAGCCCATCTGCGTTCAAAACATCCGTAATGTTGCGTGCCGACGTTATGTTGGAGACGTTGTCCATCATGTAATCGGCAATGCGCAGCAGTGCCGATTCGTTTCTCACGTTATGCCGCTGCACGATATCCCTCACGATGAGCGTTTTGAAGACATTGGAGAGATATTGGTAGCGCTGCTCCTGCAGTGGATAAGGGTAAGAGCCGGACATACCACCGGTTCTCGCGTACTCATCGAAGTCGCGATCGACCTCGCCCTCGTCACTATAGAAGCGATACTCCTCAAACGAGAATGGGAAAACCTCGATCTCGAACGTGCGCCCCGTAAAGAGCGTCGACAGATCGCTCGACAGCAAAAAAGCGTTCGATCCGGTGGTGAAGATGTCGTACTGCTCGGATGCATGGAGGCTGTTGATCGCGCGTTCAAAGCCGTCGCACATCTGAACCTCGTCGATAAGCAGGAAGTTTTGCTTGCCGGACACTCGATGCTCTTTCACATAGGCGAGCAGGGCATGATATTCGAGCAGGCCCTCGAACTCGTCGAGGTTGTAATTGATATGGATGACATTCGAATTGGACAGATTTGCCTCCACGTAATCGCGGAGGGCCTCGAGCAATTTTGACTTACCGCTACGGCGAATGCCCGTTATGACCTTGATGTCCGGTACGCCAATAAGGCTCGTCAACGTGTCCATATATGACGTTCTATTGATGAGTTTCATTGGTGCCTCCCTGCGGTCCTCTATCGCTATTCCTCAAAAACGAAAATTATTCAGTTTTGAGGAATAGACTCTGCAACGAATATACCTCGTTAAAGGCCGAGCTGGCTTAATTCTATTCCTCAAAATCGAAAGATTTTCAGTTTTGAGGAATAGGGTGCTGACAACCCATTCCCCAGACAAGCAAGACCCTCCCCGGCACAGCCGAGAAGGGTCTTGTTGTCATCGTTATCTTTGAGTGCGGTCGCCGCGCGCTACAGCCCGCGAATGCGCACGGCCTCGGGCGGAAACTCTTGCTCGCCGGCGTCAGTCTTAATGGTCGCGCGACCCCAGATGTCCAGGCCCGCAAACACGCCGACCGCGAGCGGCAGGCCGTTGGGCGACACCGCCGCGACCTGACGACCCAGCAGCGGCACCATATCGAAATACTCGCCCAGCACCGGGGCCAGCGGGCCGGCAGCGCCCTGTGGTGTGTTGGCGGCAACCGCCCAGGCGTCAACGCGAGCGAGCACCGCCGCGGCCAATGCCTCGACCAGTACCTCGTCGCCCATATCCACGCCGAGCTCGCCCAGTGCCGAACGCTCAATATCCACCGTCACCGCGGCAAACATGCCCGCGGCACCGGCACCGCCGTTGACGGCGACGCGCGCGAGCGACGTCTCAAACGCAGGCGTGCCGCACACGATGTCACTCGGCCACTCAATGCCCACCTTGCCGGCAAGCCCCAGGCCCGGCGTTGCGGCCGTGCCCGCGAGCGCGTCCATCATGCCCATTGCGGCCACAAACGGCAGACCGTGGAAGGCGTGCATGTTCACGTCCGGACGCACGACCAGCGAAAACGTCAACGACGCCTCGCCCGCGCTCCAAGCACACCAACCCGCAGACGCACCCTCGCGGCCCGCGTCGCGCGCGGCATCGAGCTCGGTGCCGGCGGCTACAGCGTTCATCTCAATCATCTACATACGCCCCAATTCGCCCACGATATGGCCCACGCGATCCTCGGGCTCCTTGACCTCGACGCCGTTGTAGCGGAAGAACCGCGCCGGGTCGTGCATCAGGTCCTCGAGCGGCACCAGCACAAAATCACGCTCGCCAATGAGCGGATGCGGCAGGCGCAGCTTCTTGCCGCCGTGAGTCTCGCCGTCCATCCACAGCAGGTCCAGGTCGATGGTGCGCGGGCCGTTTGCCTTGGCCTTCTTGGAGCGGTCGCGGCCCAGCTCGGCCTCGATCTTCATGAGCTCGTCAAGCAGCACCAGCGGAGCCAGCTCGGTCTTGATCTCGATGACGGCGTTGGCAAACGCGTCCTGGCGCGTCTCGTAGGCCGGCTCGCTCTCGTAGATGCGCGAGCAGTTGGACACGCAGGTGAGCGGGATCTCGGCGATCATGTCGCGCGCAGCGCGGATGTTGTCGCAGCGATGCCCCAGGTTGGAGCCCACGGCCACAAACGCACGGCGCGGCTGCGGCTTGGCGACAGCCCAGTACCCGTTCAGGAACTGCGCAAAGCCCGCAACGTCATGCACGCGCACGATGTTGGCGCCGGCCTGAATGGCGCCCAGACACACACCAAACGTGGCGGCATCGCGCGCGGCGGCCTCGGTCACGCCCGAGACGGCGCCCACAAAGCGCTTGCGCGACACGGCGCACATGAGCGGATAGCCCAGCGACGCCATCTTGGCGGTCTCGCGCTGGATGACGATGTCTTCGTTGGCCGTCTTGCCAAAGCCCGGGCCGGGATCGATGCAGATACGGTCACGCGACACGCCGGCATGGATGAGCGTGCGGGCCTGGTCGGACAGAAAGCCCATGACGCGGCGCATGATGGGCGCAGAATCGGGCAGGGTAAAGCGGCGGAGCTGCGAGGTGGGCACATAGGCTTCCTCACGGCGGGCACTGCGGCGCATCATGGCGGCCAGGTGGTCGCTGGGCTCTGGTGCGACTTCGGTAGCTGCGGGCACGGCCTCGGGCGCAGCGGCGGCAGGGGCAGTCTGCTCGGCAGCCGGCGTCTCTGGCTCGGACTCGGGCGCGGGCTCTGATTCGCCAAACGGCAGCGAGGGCTGCACCACGCCACCCGGGAGCTTTGCCTCGGGCTTGGGGTCGCCCAACAACTTGCCGCGACGGCGACGAGCGGGCTTCTCAGCCTCGCGCGCAGCCTCGGCGGCCGCCTCGCGCGCCTTCTCGGCAACAAACGCCGCGGCCGAAGTATCGAGCTGCACCGTCGCGTGCGTACGAGTGGGCGCGGCGACCTCGCCGGCGTGCATTACGATGACGCCGCAGGTGCTCGTCTTAACGAACTCGACCATCTTGGGGTCGGTGAAGCCCGTTACATCGTTGACAATCGAAGCACCGCAGCGCACCGCCGCCTTGGCAACCGCCACATGACGCGTATCGATCGAGACGATAGCGCCCTCTTTGGCGAGCGCGCGCACGACGGGCAGCACGCGACGCGCCTCCTCGTCGGGGTTGACCGGGGTAAAGCCGGGGCGCGTGGACTCGCCGCCCACGTCGATGATGTCGGCGCCGGCATCGAGCATCGCCAGGCCGTACTCGATGGCGGCATCCGGGTCGAAGTGCTCCCCGCCGTCGCTAAACGAATCGGGCGTCACATTGAGAACGCCCATGATGCGCGGACGATCAAAGCTGAGCTCGTACTTTCCGCACCGCCATGTCTTGCTGTCGTTCGCCATGAACATCCTCCTAAAATGCCCACGCCGCCGCGCTTGGGCGCTGACGGCGGGGTCGCTTTGCAATCAGTCTTTCTATTGTATCCGCGCGCGCGGGCTAGAACGCAAACGCGGCCGCGATGTCGCAAGAAATCAGCAGGTCGGCATTTGCATCCTGATCGGTGGGCGCCAAATTGCAAATGGCCAGCGTATCGCCAGTAAAGTAACGCGTGAGGCCCGCCGCCGGATACACTACGAGCGAGGTCCCGCCCACAATGAGGGCATCGGCGGCGGCGATGGCGGTAACGGCACCGGTCAGCACGCGCTCGTCGAGCGGCTCCTCGTAGAGCACCACATCGGGCTTGATGCGACCGCCGCACGTAGGGCACACGGGCATGCCCGCGGCATCCTCGTGCTCGCGCGCGCAAATCCATTCGGCGCTGTAGACCGCGCCGCACGTCTGGCAGATATTGCGGTGTACCGAGCCATGCAGCTCAAACACGCGCCGTGAACCAGCCGCCTGATGCAAGCCGTCGATGTTTTGCGTCACCACGGCGTCGAGCTTGCCGGCACGCTCCAGCTCGGCCAGCTTGGTGTGACAGCGGTTGGGCTTAGTGTTAAGCGCGATCATCTTGGTGCGGTAAAAGTCGAAGAACTCGGCCGGATGCGCCTCGTAGAAGCTGTGCGAGAGCATAGTCTCGGGCGGATAGGAAAACCGCTGGTGATACAGACCGTCCACGCTGCGGAAATCGGGAATGCCGCTTGCCGTGGAAACACCCGCGCCGCCAAAGAAGACCACGTGGCTATGGGTTTCGAACAGCTCCGCCAGCGCGGCAGAGGCCTGTTTGGGGTCCGATATTGTCTGCGCCATAATATGTCCTCCGTCCGTGTCTCCGGGATGGCGGCGTTCGCACTATCACTCGCGGACTCCGCCCCGCTCTTGTTGCGCTAATCTTAAGCCTGCCAACCCCGTCGAAAGGACACCATGCCTCAGACTTACACTTTCGCCTCGTGGAACGTCAACGGCCTGCGCGCCGTGCTCAAAAAAGACCCGAGCTTTATCCAGATCGCACAGGAACTCGATGTCGATATCCTAGCGCTGCAGGAAACCAAGCTGCAGGAGGGCCAGGTCGATATCGACCTGGCCGGCTATCACCAAACCTGGAGCTACGCCGAGCGCAAGGGCTACTCGGGCACCGCGGTCTTTAGCCGCCAGGAACCGCTGCGCGTACTGCGCGCCGATGCACTGCTGCCCTACGCCGGCGAGGGCGGGGCTGCCGAGCTCGTCGCCCAAGCCGCAACCGAGGGCCGCGTCTGTGCGCTCGAGTTCGACAAGTTTTGGTTTGTCGACGTCTATACGCCCAACGCCCAAAACGAGCTCGCGCGCATCGATGTACGCATGGCCTGGGACGATGCCTACCGCGGCTTTTTGGCAGGCCTCGAGCGCGAGACCGGAAAGCCCGTGGTGACCTGCGGCGACTTTAACGTGGCACACGAGGAGATCGATCTTAAGAACCCCAAGTCCAACCGCGGCAACGCAGGCTTTTCGGACGAGGAGCGCGGCAAGTTCACCGAGCTGCTCAACGCCGGCTTTACCGATACCTGGCGCGCGGCAAATCCGAACGTCGAGGGCGTCTACAGCTGGTGGAGCTACCGCTTTAATGCCCGCAAGAACAACGCAGGCTGGCGCATCGACTACTTCCTGGTAAGCGACGCAATCGCTGGCAACGTACGCGACACCGGCATCCGCGGCGACATCTTCGGCAGCGACCACTGCCCCGTCACCCTCGCCCTGGAGCTCTAACCCCCAAACGATCCCCCGGGGACGGAGGAAAACGGATCATTTTCACCTCGCGAGGGCATCCACGCGACCCACCCGCCACGAAATCGGCCCATCTACTACGTTTAAGCCACTACCCTCAACCACAGCGAACAACGCAAAAAGAAAACCGCAGGTAGAAAGCCTGCGGTTTTTCATAAAACGCGGTCATGGTCGGGGGTATCAGGCTAAACGTAGTAGATGGGCCGATTTCGTATCGGGCGGGTTCAGTTGACTCCCCGAGGACGTCTGGGGACGGAAGATAACGGATCAGCTTGGCTCTTGAGGGCCACGATGCCCGTCATATCAACCTGCCATTTCAAAACTATGCCGGTTTACGGGGCTAAATCGCAAACCCCCAACCATACGCAATTCCGAAATAATAAAACCGCAGGCAAACGGCTTACTCCATTTCGAAAAAAGCCGGTATGGTCTGTCTGTGCCAATCTAGCCCCGTAAACCGGCATAGTTTTGATATAACACCAAGACAGTATTGGTTCTTGCCTCGGCGCAACCACCACTACAGCCCGTACTTCACGACGACGCGGTTGATGCGGCGACACCAGGGCTTGTACAGAGCGGCCAAAAACACGCAGGTCGCGAGTCCGTGCGTGATATCGAACGGTACGGCGGTGGCAAGACGCGCTATGGCGCCCGTCCACGTGAGCGGCTGCACAAAACCGATGATGTCATACGCGTTGATCACAACGCCGTAGAGCAAGCCCGAGGCAAAGCCGTACGCCATCAGCGCCGGCATGCGCACGGTTCCATCCGCACGGTCGAACGCGCCCGCATGCGCCAGCGCGCCGCCAACATAGCCAACCAGACCCCAGGCATACATCTGCCACGGCGTCCACATGCCCTGTCCAAAAAAGAAATTGCTGGTCAGCGCCGCCAGCGCGCCAACCATAAAACCATTGCGGCGACCAAGCGTCGCCCCCGCGATAATGGCGATGGCGCTCACCGGTTTAAAGTCGGGAATGGGGCCAAACAAGATGCGCCCCGCCGCGGCCAACGCCGCCAACACCAGCGTGGGCATAATCTGGCGCAGGCCCGGGCGCGACACCTCGTAACCCGCAAAGAACAGCGCAAGCACCAGCGCCACCACGACAAGCATGGCCAACGCTGCCTGCTCAACGCCCGCCAGCAACGCCGCAGCCATCACGGCTGGCACCGCCAGCAGCAGCGGGATCTCCAGTTTTGCAAGCAAGCGCGAGAAACGACAGTCCGTCATCCCATCACGCCCTATAAAACACGTTGTCGGCAAAGAAATCTGCCGGAGGCTCCATGCAGGCGATCTCGCCGTCGAACATCATGGCAACGTCGTCGGCAACTTGCTCGGCGAAGTCCAGGTCGTGCGTGGCCATGATGACGGTACCGCCGGCATTCGCATGGTCACGCAGGGCGCGAGCGATGATGCGGCGGCTGGCCAAGTCCAAACCCTTGGTGGGCTCATCAAGCAGCAGCAGCTCCGGACCAATCAACAGCAGCTTTGCCAACGCAAGCAGCTGACGCTGACCGCCCGAAAGATCGTACGGGTGACACGCCTCCAAGCCCGCCAGGCCCAGGCGCGCTGTCTGCTCCTGTGCTGCAGCCTCGTCATATCCGCAGGTCGAGGCCCATTCCATCAGCTCATCGCGAACCGTCTCGGCGACCAGCAGGGCCTTGGGATTCTGTGGCAGCAACGCCGCCGAAGTCGTCCCACGCACTATGCGGCCACGCTGCAGCTTAGCCGTCTTGGCCAGCACCGAGAGCATCGTCGACTTGCCGCAGCCGTTTCCGCCCGCGACCGCATGCACCGCGCCGGCCGAAAACGTCACGTCGAGCCCGCGCAGCACCCAACCGCCCGCGCGATCGTAGCGAAACCAGCCTTCCGACAGGGTGGTAGCCGATCCGCCGTGCATTTTTTGGAGTATTCTGCTTCCATCCGTGCGTGGGAAGGCTTCCGAGCCGTTCTCGAGCGACGTTTGCGCCACAAATTCGGACGATTTGTCCAATTCCGAACTTTTTTTCGCGCTCGATACGTCCCCGGGCGGCTCCAGAGAGCCCAATTTGTCCTCACGCCTGCTGAATACTCCGTTTTTTGCACATCGGATGGCACCCCACCCCAACATGTCATCGGAAAACAGCGATTCTCGGCGTCCCAAAGAAGCCATATCCGCCACCTCGCGCACGCGACCGCCCTCAATCCGGTATGCACACGTCGCATACTCGAGCATCGGCCGCGGTTGATGCGTAGCCACAACAACCGTGCAGCCCAGCTCACGGTTCACGCGAAACAGCGCGTGCAGAAAATTTTTCTCGGCAACGGGATCGAGCTGAGACGTGGGCTCGTCGAGTAGCAGCACACGCGGACGCAGCGCCAGGACGGCGGCAAGCGACAGCAGCTGTTTGCGGCCACCCGAAAGCGTGTCGGTATCGCGATGAAGCCAGTCCTCCAGACTAAAGAAATAGCTGGTCTCGGCAACACGGCGGCGCATCTCGTCGCGCGACATGCCTAAGTTTTCCAGGCCAAACGCCATCTCGTGCCACACGGTCTCGCACACAATCTGGTTCTCGGGGTCCTGAAACACATAGCCCACGCGCTCCGCAGACGCGCGCACGTCCATGTCGGCAACGTTCTCGCCCAGCACGCGCGCATCGCCAGTGCGCTCGCCCGCCGGAGCGATCTCGGGCTTGAGCAGCGACAGCAGCGTCGACTTACCCGATCCGGTACCGCCAACAAGCAGCGCAAATGCGCCTTGGGGAACAGACCAGTCGAGCCCCTCGAGCACCGCAGCATCAGCCCCGGGGTAGGCAAAGCTGAGGCCCCGCACCTCAATCGCCGGCATATCCGGGCCGCACGCCGTGCCCGCCATCATGCTCCCGTCCAACCGCGCCATCATCCAAACCTCTTCTCATCGATTGCATACAACACGCAGGGCAGCACCATCCAGGCAGCATACACGACATAGCCCAGCCACGGCGCGGGCACCGAAAGCTGCGGGTAAAACGAATACTGCGTCGTCGCGATCCACGCCACTGCCGCCGTGGCCACACCAAACGCCGCAAGTCCAACCAGCGCGGCAGCGTCGCCGCACGCCAGCCGATACCGCGCGTACGTCGTGCGACGAGTCGCGGCGCCCCACCCGCGCGAGCGCATGGCGTCCGCGCGCTCAAGCGAATCTTCCATGCCCCAGCCCATCAGCACGCTCGATGCCCGCAGGCGCGAGCGCACGGGGTCAGCCGGCGCGCGCCCCGGTACATCAATCGCGTCCTGCACCGCCAGCACCGTGCGGCCGCGGCGCAAAAACTGTGGGATAAGCCGCATGCACATCGAAATCATGAGCGCGATCACCGGCGCGGCGTTGCCCAAAAGCGCAAGCACCTTGTCGTATTCGAGCATCGACGCCGCCGCCTCAAACCACAGCACGCTCGCCACAAACAGCCCGCCCATGCACAGGCCGTATACCATGCTCTCCAGATACACCGCGCGCATGCCAATACGGAACAGCTCCGTCGAGCCCGATGCGCTAAACAGCGGATTGAGCACCGCGACGATCAAAATCACCGGCAGCTGCCAGCGGAGCGCGCCCAGCGTGCGGGCAGCCCCACGCGTCGCAAATCCATACGCCAGCCCGCCCGCAAGTGACAGCGCAATCAGTACCGGCTGCATCGAGAACATAGTGAGCCCCAGCGTCAGCACTATATAGAGTGCCGGCACAGCCGGATGCGACATCGAGAATGCCGCGACGGGCTCGCCGCCAAACTCCTCTCGTATGTTGTCCACGGGCACCCCCGTCCCCTCGCTCAAACAACAGCTCCGCAGCACCGCCAACGCCGCACGCAAGCAGTGCAAACGCCACGCCGGCGGCGCAAGCCTCAACCGCCGCAAACCAATCGTTACGCGCTCGTCATATGCCTGCGGTATCATATTGCGCCGTGTATCGTTTCCAAACACACGTCTCTATAACGTAACAGGAGATCACATGGACGCAACCGCAATTATCCTCGCTGCCGGCGAGGGCACCCGCATGAAGTCGAACCACTGCAAGGTTTCGCACAAGATCCTGGGTAAGCCCATGGTCCAGTGGATCGTCGACGCTACCATCAAGGCCGGCTGCAGCCGCGTCGTGGTTGTCATCGGCAGCCACGCCGACGAGATGCGCGCCCTCATCGACGGCGCCTACGCCAACAGCGCCACCAAGGTCGAGTGCGTCGAGCAGACCGAGCGTCTGGGCACCGGTCACGCCGTGAAGGTCGCACTCGAGGCCTGTGGCATCACGCAAGGCCCCGTCGTGGTGCTCAACGGCGACCTGCCGCTCATCACCGCCGACACCGTCGCCAAGTTCGCGCAAACCGTCGCCACCGGCGAGCTCGCCTGCACCGTCATGACCATGACCCCGCCCGATCCTTTCGGCTACGGCCGCATCAAGCTGGGCGCCGATGGTCAGATCGAGCGCATCATCGAGCAGAAGGACTGCACGCCCGAGCAGGCCGCCACGCTGCTGGAGTGCAACGCCGGCTGCTACGCCTTTGACGGCGCGCAGCTCGCCGCCCACATTAACGAGATCGGCAACGACAACGCGCAATCCGAGTACTACCTGCCCGACATGCTCGAGATCCTCAAAGGCCACGGCCAGGCTGTCTCCATCTTCCACTGCGACGACTACCGCGACGGCCTGGGCGTCAACAGCCGCATCCAGCTCGCACGGCTCACCGCTATCGCGCGCGACCGCATCAACGAGCACTGGATGGCCGAGGGCGTTACCTTCATCGACCCCACACAGGCCTGGATCGGCCCCGATGCCGTTATCGGCCGCGATACCGTCGTGTGGCCGCAGACGCACCTGATCGGCCACGTCACCGTGGGCGAGGAGTGCCAGCTCGGTCCCAACAGCCGCCTCACCGACACCACCGTCGGCAGCGGCTGCACCATCGATGAGACCATCGCCATCGAGGCCGTCATCGAGAACGGCGTCGACTGCGGCCCGCGCGCCTACCTGCGCCCGGGTACCCACATGCTCGACGGTTCCAAGGCCGGCACGCACGTGGAGATCAAGAAGTCCACGATCGGCGAGGGCTCCAAGGTGCCGCACCTGTCCTACATCGGCGATACCACCATGGGCTCCGGCGTCAACGTGGGCGCGGGCTCCATCACCTGCAACTACGACGGCGTGCACAAGCACAAGACCGTCATCGGCAAGGATGCCTTCATCGGTTCCGACACCATGATGGTCGCACCCGCTCAGATCGGCGACGGCGCACTCGTTGCCGCCGGCTCCGTCATCACCGAGCCGGTCCCGGCAGACGCGCTCAGCCTGGGTCGTGCCCGTCAGGTAAATATTGAGGGCTGGGCCGCCGTTTACCGCCGCCGCCTGCACGAGGGCGACGAGGTATAACGTTTTACCAAGCATCTAAGGAGCTGTTCCCATGGGGGCGGCTCCTTTTTCTATCGTGACCTGCGCAACCGGATGAGTGGTCGGTTCGTGTCCGTTGGCGGTAAAGACGTTATCAGGACCCGATAAACCCCGCCGCGCGGTTACAATGCAACAAGGCATCTATATGGCATTCGATGTATAAAGGAGAAGGGTAATGCCGATTAATGATCCCGAGAAGTCGGAGAATATGCGCAAGTCCATCCGCGTGTATTCCGGTTCCTCCAACCGTCCCCTCGCTCAGAAGATCGCTGAGTACCTTGGGGTCGAGCTTTCGGGCCTTACGCTAAAGCAGTTCGCCAATGGTGAGATTTACGCCCGCTACGACGAGACCGTCCGCGGCGCCGACGTCTTCCTGATTCAGTCCGTGGCCGGCGGCAACGTCAACGACATGCTCATGGAGCTGCTCATCGCCACCGACGCTGCCAAGCGCGCATCTGCCCGCTCCATCACCGCCGTCATCACTCACTACGGCTATGCCCGCCAGGACCGCAAGGCCGGCCCGCGCGAGCCCATCACCGCCCGCCTTGTCGCCAACCTACTCGAGCGCGCCGGCGTCAACCGCATCATCACCCTCGACCTGCACCAGGGCCAGATCCAGGGCTTCTTCGATATCCCGGTTAACCACCTGTCCGCACTGCCGCTGTTTGGCCAGTACTACAACGACATGCACTTCGACACCGACAACCTGGTTGTCGTCTCCCCCGACGTGGGTCGCGCCAAGGCCGCCAAGAAGCTGTCCGACATGCTCGGCTGCGACCTGGCCATCGCCCACAAGGGCCGTCCGCGCCACAACGCCGCCGAGGTCATGGGCATCATCGGTGACATCAAGGGCAAGACCTGCATCATCAACGACGACATGATCGACACCGCTGGCACCCTGTGCGCCAACGTCAAGGAGCTCAAGGCTATGGGCGCCGGCGACATCTACGTCTGCGCCACCCACGGCATCTTCTCCGGTCCGGCCATCGAGCGCCTGAACGACGCCCCCATCGTCGAGTGCGTCGTCACCGACGCCATCCCCGTCGAGGTCGGTGGCAAGATCAAGACCATCTCGGTCGCCGAGGAGTTCGCCCAGGCTATCTCCGCCGTTTACCACGAGGAGCCCGTCTCCACGCTCGTCGGCGGCGACTTCGCGCTGTAGTCGCATCGTCCTTGCAACCCGGCGCATCGCCGTCGGAACAGAAGAAACCCCCGCGCTCCCCCTTGCTTCGCAAAGGTCGCGCGGGGGTTTCTTCCGTTCCGACGGCTCGCTCTGCCGCGGCCGCGCTTTTGTCTGGTGGGATTTCGCTGAAACGAAGTCTCGCCTTCGGCGGGCGTGGTAGCCTTTGTCGTTGATTGAACTATTTGTGTAACGAAGGGACAAATATGGCAGCTGCACAGCCGCTCAAGATTCGCATGGTTGCCGGACTTGGCAATCCAGGCGAGGAATATGCCGAGACCCGCCACAATGCCGGTTTTAAGGCAATCGACGAGCTGGCACGTCAGGCCGGCGTCACGTACTGGAAAAACCAGGCCGGCGCCGAGGTCGCGCTCATCAATATCAACGACCCCGAGGAAGAGGGCGGCAAGCGCCAGATTGTGCTGGTCAAGCCGCAGTCGTACATGAATACCTCGGGCGGCCCCATCTCCAAGCTCTGCCGCGAGTACAAAATCAAGGCCGAGGAGCTGCTTGTAATCCACGACGAGCTCGACATTCCCGCCGGCGATGTGCGCGTCAAGGTGGGCGGCGGCCACGCCGGCCACAACGGCCTGCGCTCCATCATCGACAAGATGGGCAGCCGCGACTTTAGTCGCATCCGCACCGGCATCGGCAACCCTCCCGGCAAGATGGCCGTGGCAGACTATGTGCTCAAGCAGCTACGCGCCCGCGAGGCCGAGGACTTCCAGGACACCTGCGCCCGCGCCGCCGACGCTGCGGGCCTCGCCATCGTGCACGGCGTGATCTATGCCCGCGACCACGTCAACGGCTCCGCCTCCGCCAACGGCAAACACTAAAACCCACCAAAAAGGGACAGGTTTATTTTGGCAGGTTTTATGTGCGGAAACGCCGCAACGGCCGCATCGTAATAAACCCTGCGCCGCCATACATATGCAATGCCTCAAAAGGGGGCCGGCCTCACCAAAGCGCGAAGCCGGCCCCCTTTGCCGTTTTGCCTGATAAAACCTACCAAAATAAACCTGTCCCTTTTTGGCAGGTCACTTTTCCCACCTGCCGAAGACACACGTAAACAGCATGTCCATGAGGGTATAATTTGCACCGTATGTCTGCACAACGCCTGTGCGCGTACGGTTTTACTCGGGCTACCGTCCATTTCCGTGGAGGCGCGGTTCGGCGGCCCTAACAAGAGAGGGGTTCTATGTATAAGATCCTGGAGAAGACGCAGTTCTCGGAGAAGGTGTTCAAGTTCCGCATCGAGGCGCCTGCAATCGCCAAGCATGCGCACGCTGGACAGTTCCTCATGGTTCGCGCCAACGAGACGGGCGAGCGCGTCCCGTTTACCCTGGCTGGCTGGAACGGTGACGAGGGCTGGGTCGAGTTCATCTTCATGGTGATCGGCAAGACCACCGAGATGCTTTCCACCTATGAGGCCGGCGAGTCACTGCGCGACGTCGTGGGCCCGCTGGGCGTTCCCACCGAGATGGCCGAGGGCCCCTGCGCCGTCATTGGCGGCGGCGTCGGCCTGGCAATTGCCTTCCCGGTCGCCAAGCACCTGGTCGAGACCGGCCACGAGGTGCACGCCATCATGGGCGCCCGCACCAAGGACCTCCTGCTCATGGAGGACCAGTTCCGCGAGCTCCTCGACGAGGACCACATCCATATCACCACCGATGACGGCTCCTACGGCGAGCAGGGCGTTGTCACCGCTCCGCTGGAGCGCCTGCTGCAGGACAAGGCCGTGAGCCAGGTCTTCTGCGTCGGCCCCGTTCCGATGATGAAGTTCTCGACCCTCACCGCCCAGAAGTACGACACCCCCATTACCGCGTCCCTCAACCCCATCATGGTTGACGGCACCGGCATGTGCGGCTGCTGCCGCGTCGAGGTGGGCGGCGTGACCAAGTTCGCTTGCGTCGACGGCCCCGACTTCGATGCCACCCTGGTCGACTGGGATGACCTTCGTGCCCGCCAGGCCGCTTACCGTTCCGAAGAGGGCGAGTCCCTCAAGGCTTATGAGGAAAAGAGCTGCGCATGCCACTAGTTAACGGCCGTTTCGTTGCCGATATGAAGTCGCCCCGCACCCCCGATAACGAGGAGCCGGCTGCCGAGCGCGCCTGCGACTTCCGCCCCGTCGACAAGGGCTTCACCGAGGAGATGGCGCTGGCCGAGGCCGAGCGCTGCCTCAACTGCAAGAAGCCGTTCTGTGTTGAGGGCTGCCCCGTCAACATCAACATCCCCCGCTTTATCGAGCAGATCCGCGCGAAGGACTTCGGCGGCGCTCTCGATACCATCCGCGAGGACTCCATGCTTCCCGCCATCTGCGGCCGCGTCTGCCCGCAGGAGAACCAGTGCGAGGGCAAGTGCATCCGTGGTAAGAAGTCCGAGCCCGTGGCCATCGGCCAGCTCGAGCGCTTCCTGGGTGACCGCCCCGAGCTCGCTTCCACGCCCAAGATGGCCCCCAAGAACGGCAAGAAGGTCGCCGTCGTCGGCTCCGGCCCGTCCGGCATCACCTGCGCCGGCGAGCTCGCCCGTAACGGCTTTGACGTTACCGTCTTCGAGGCCTTCTTCACCGGCGGCGGCGTGCTGGTCTACGGCATCCCCGAGTTCCGCCTGCCCAAGGCAGTCGTCAAGCGCGAGATTGACGGCCTGGAGGACATGGGCGTCAAGTTTGAGTACAACTCCGTCGTGGGCAATATGGCCACGGCCGAGGAGCTGTTCGAGCAGGGCTTCGACGCCATCTACGTGGCGACCGGCGCAGGCCTGCCCAAGTTCCTCAACGTCCCCGGCGAGAACCTGCCCAACGTCTTCTTCGCTAACGAGTACCTCACCCGCGTGAACCTGATGAAGGCCAACAAGTTCCCCGAGTACGACACCCCCACCAAGCACGGCAAGAACGTCGTCGTCTTTGGTGGCGGCAACGTGGCTATGGACGCCGTCCGTACCGCCAAGCGTCTGGGCGCCGAGCACGCCATCATCGCCTACCGTCGTACCGAGGACGAGATGCCCTGCCGTCGCGCCGAGCTGCACCATGCTAAGGCCGAGGGCGTCGAGGTTCTGCCGCTCGTCTCCCCGCTCGAGTTTGTCGCTGGCGAAGACGGCTCCGTGTGCGCCGTCAAGGTCCAGAAGATGGAGCTCGGCGAGCCTGACGAGTCCGGCCGTCGCCGCCCGGTGCCCATCGAGGGCGCCATCGAGGAGATCCCCTGCGACGTCGCTATCTCGGCTATCGGCACCAACGCCAACCCCTTCGCAAAGAAGATCGGCGGCAAGATGGAGCTCAACAAGTGGGGCTACATCGTTGCCGACGAGGAGACCGGCCAGACCACCGATCCCCGCATCTGGGCCGGCGGCGACATCGTCACCGGTGCCGCTACGGTCATTCTGGCGATGGGCGCCGGCAAGAAGGCCGCCGCTTCCATCACCAAGAGCCTGCTGGGCGAGTAATCACCCACAGCGCTAGCCACCAAACGGCAAAGTCCCCGTCAAGCACACGCCCGGCGGGGACTTTTTATACCGGCCGCCCCAACCACCACGATGGGGACAGGCACCTTTGCGGTAGTTGGGGACTTGCCCGGTCGTTTTATCTCAATCTGTAACAGTTAGAGACCAAATATGCCGCCTGGTGTTACAGATCAAGACGTTGGGCTGACGGCCGAACGGTTCATCTAAATCTGTAACAGTTAGAGCCATTTTCGCTGGCTTGGTGTTACAGATCGAGATTTTGCAAAAGCCGAGGATAGGCACTGCCGCCAAGGCCTTCCCCTCCGCCTAAAACAAAAACCACCACAAAGGTGCCTGCCCTTTGTGGTGGTTTTGGTCGGTTAGCCTTCGAGTTGGGCCACCTTGTAGCGGTAGGCTGCGGCGATGACGTCCTTGCAGCCTTCGCGGCCCAGCTTGGCACGGTTGACGACGATATCCTTACCGCTCGTCATCTTCCACTTACCGGCGCTGTAGCGCTTGTAGAACGCCTCGCGCGCCTTCTGCTGCTGCTTAACCAGCTTGGCACCCTTCTTTTTGTTGAGGCCGCGCTTTTTGCGCACAATCTCGACGCGGTCCTCAAAGGGGGCTGTCACCAACACGGCAATGTGGTTGGGGTTGTTGCGCAGCAGGTAATCGGACAGACGACCCTCGATAATGCAGCTCTCAGTCTCGCCCAGGTCCAAAATCACCTGGCTCATCTTTTGGAACAACTTGTCCGAGTACGAGCGGGCGTCGTAGCGGTCGGGCAGAAACGCCATGTTCTCCACAGCTAGGCGCTCGTCATAGGCGGCCATCTTATCGAGCGACTCGCCCGCACGCAACGACGCGCGCACCAGTAGCTCGTTATCGTACAGCGGAATCCCCAGCTCATTGGCGAGGATGCGTCCAATCTCGTGGCCCTCGGCACCAAAGTCGCGCGCGATGGTAATGACCACAGGACTCTTCTTGTTCTCCAGATCGCTCATCGCGATTCCTTTCTAACAAATGAGAAAGAGGCAATCTCTGTTCCCATTTTTGTCACTTGCGCCGGTCCTGGTTTCCCAAGTGTGGCAGATTGCCCCGAAAGAGGAGCGCCGCGTACTAAATGTACGCAAGCGACGATTGGGGGGCAAGGTGCCGTGCTTGGGGAAGCAGGACTATGCGGCTACGATGCGGCGTTGATATGCCCTCACCAGCAGCGAGATACCAAAGTTGAGCACAAAGTACATCGCAAACACCAGGCCGTAGAGCATAAGCACCTGCGACAGGTCGACCGCGTGAGCCATCACGACGTTTGCCGTGTACATGAGCTCGGCCACGTTAATGCCCGAAAGATACGAGCTGTCCTTAATGACGGTCGTGCACTGGCTAAACAGCGCCGGAATGATCGTCTTAAACGTCTGCGGCAGAATGATGTAGCGCATGGTGGCAAAGAAGCCGAAGCCCTGGCTCTGCGCCGCCTCAAACTGGCCACGCGGAATCGAGTTGAGACCGCCGCGCACAATCTCGGCCATAACAGCGCTGGTAAACAGTGTAAAGGCGATGGTCGAAATCACAATGTCCAAACCCTGCACCGTAAAGTAGATAAACAGGATCCACAGCAGGTTTGGCGTGCAACGGAACAGCTCGATATAGGCGCTCACCAAAATACGGAACGGGCGGGGCGCATAGCTTTTAACGAGCGCCAGCACCGTGCCAAAGATGAGCGAGAAAAAGATCGACAGCGCCGAGATCTCTATGGTCTTAACAAAGCCGCCCCAAATGTAGAGCAGGTTGGTCGCGTTGAAGATTTCCATGCGTTAGGCCTCCTCTGCGTTGTCGAGCCCCAGCTCGGCCAGGCTCACGCCGCGCGGACGCTCCTTGGAGCGGCGCTCGAGCCACTGCACCAGCATGGCGAGCGGAAAGCAGATGATGAAGTACATAAGGCAGCAGACGATGTATCCCTGCAGGTAACCGTACAGACTCACAAAGTTGTCGGAACGGTACATAAGGTCGCCGCCGGCCACAAGTGCCAGCACCGACGTGTTCTTGACCAGGTTGAGCGCCTGGTTACACAGCGGCGGCAGAATGATCTTGAACGTCTGGGGCAGCACGATGTACCAGTATGCCTGCGCGCGAGTGAAGCCCTGGCTCTGGGCCGCCTCCATCTGACCGCGCGGAACCGCCTCGATACCGGTACGGATGACCTCCGAGATGTAGGCCGCGTGATACAGGCCCACACCCAAGAAGCCCAGCACGAACGGCGCGATACGCACCGGCTGATCGGCACCGGTTATGGCCTGCAAAAACTGCGGACCGGCCATATACATAAAGAGCACCTGCACGGGCAACGGGGTGTTCTGGTAAAACTCCACGTACACGCGGCTTATAGCGCGCAGCACGCGCGAGCGAGTGGTAGAGAACACGCCCAGCAGCGTGCCCAGCACCAGCGACAGCAGTAGACCGGCAACGACCACCTGCAGCGTCACGCCAAAGCCCTCCCAGAAGGGCCCCATGTTTTGAAATGTCGTCGACCAGCGGTCGGCGTCAAACAATCCTTCGAGCATTTGATTCCTTCCTACGCCGAGCGCCTACACAAGACCCCAGGTCTTGACCTCTTGGTCGAGCCAGCCGTCGGCCAGGCGATCGCAAATCACCTGATCGACCACGGCCGAAAGGTCGCAGCCCTTCTTGGTCGCCACGCCGTAGCCCTGCTCGCCAAACTTGACCTCGGGCTGCAGCAGCTCAACGGTCTCGTTCATGTAACCGGCCAGCGTGGAGCGGTCCATGGCAAAGACGTCGATATTGCCGGCGTCGAGCGAACTCTTGATGATGGGGTAGCCGCTAAAGGCCCTAAACTCGGGCTTGCAGCTAAAGCCGTTGTCCTTGATCATCTGCTCGATCAGGCCCTGCGTGGTGGCACCCTGGCTCACGCCAATGACCTTGCCGTCCAAGTCCTCAATCGAGGTAAAGCCCGAACGCTTCTTGACCATGAGTCCCACGTAGTCGGTGCGGTACGGCGTCGAGAAATCCCAGCTCTTCTTGCGCTCGTCGGTGATGGTGTAGGTCGCCGCGACCACGTCGAGTTGGCCGTTATCGATCAGCGGGCCGCGCGTCTTGGGCGTTACGTCGGTAAACTCGACAAGCTCCTGGGCGCGGGCCTCCTTGTAGCTCACGCCAAAGACGGCAGCGGCGATCTGGTAGCACAAATCGACTTCCATGCCCTCAAAGCGGCCCTTGGCGGTGTCGTAATAGCCATAGCCGGGAACGTCCTTCTTGACGCCGGCATTCAGATGTCCACGCGACTTAATGGCCGCAAGCTTGGACCCCTTGTCGGAGCCCTCGCCGCTGGTGGAGTTGCCGCAACCGGTAAGCGCGGTCCCCGTCAGCGCAAGCATGCCGGCACCCGCCAGCTGCAAAAAGTGACGGCGCGACACGGCCGCCCTCGTCATATCCGTCATGTCCATCACCGCGCCTAGTGCAGAATCTTGGACAGGAACTCGCGGCAGCGCGGGTTCTCGGGGTTATCGAAGAAGTGCTCGGGCGTGCCCTCCTCCAGAATGCGGCCGTCCTCCATAAAGATGACGCGGTCGGCCACCTGGCGCGCAAAGCCCATCTCGTGCGTCACGCAGATCATGGTGATATCCTCCTGCGCGAGCTCAATCATAACGTCCAGAACCTCCTGGACCATCTCGGGGTCGAGCGCCGAGGTCGGCTCGTCAAACAGGATGATGGGCTGCTTGGTGCACAGGGCGCGGGCGATGGCGATGCGCTGCTGCTGACCACCCGAGAGGTTCTGCGGATACTCGCCGGCCTTATGCGCCATGCCGACGCGCTTGAGCGCGGCGATGGCGATCTCGGTCGCCTCCTCCTTGCTCTTCTTTTGCAGCTTGATGGGCGCGAGCGTCAGGTTGCCCAGCACCGTCATGTTGGGATACAGGTTGAACTGCTGAAACACCATGGAACTATACTTGCGAGCCATCTCCAGGTGGTTCTTTTTGGTGAGCGGCGTACCGTCGATGACGACCTCGCCCGACGTGGGCTCCTCAAGATAATCGACGCAGCGGATGAGCGTCGACTTACCCGAACCGGAAGGCCCGATCATTACGAGCTTCTCGCCGCGCTTGACGGTGAGGTTGATATCTTTGAGCACATGCAGGTCGCCAAAGTACTTGTTGAGATGCTTAATCTCGATCATGTCTGCCATGAATGTCCCTTCCCTGCGTTTACACGAGTTGAACTATTGTACGGAAAGAACCACATTTCCGCAGTCCACACTGCACCCCCGTAAAGAACCCGCAATCTTTCACCCACTCATTGGGCACTCATTTAAGTCTGTCCCCAGTGAGCGCCCAACCGCCCTTGTTGAGCATAAGTCAGCGAAAACCCGTACACGCGAGCAAGGTGACGTGAAATGAAAGGGCGCAGACCTTATGGTCGCGCCCTTGAAATTGAACGTCAGATTGCCGCGTGTACGGGTTTGCAGCGTCGAGCCGTTGCGCGGTTTGGTAAAACCGCGCAACAAATTACGCAAGCTTTGCGCCGACGATCTTTGCCGCAGCCGGCTTGTCGAAGTTGCCGCCGGTGGCCTTGCCGAGTGCACCCATAACCTGGCCCATCTGCTTCTTGGACGTAGCGCCCAGCTCGGCGATAACCTGCTCGATCAAAGCCTCGAGCTCCTCGCCCGAAACCTGCGCGGGCAGCAGGCTCTCCAGAATCTTGACCTGCTCGGTCAGGTTGTCGGTACGGTCCTGGTCGGTACCGGCCTTGATGGACATCTCCAGCGTCTCGCTCGTCTGCTTAATCAGACGCTTGATCATGCTGTTGACGTCTTCCTCGGTCACGTCGCGGCGCTCGTTGACCTCGATATTCTTCACCTCGGCCTTAACCTGACGAATGATGGACAGGCGAACCTTATCCTTGGCCTTCATGGCGGCGATCATTTCCTGCTGCAGCTCTTCGTTGGTCATCTGCAAATCCTCCTCAATAGCGCGGGCGGCACTCGCACGAGCACCGTCCCATGATTACTCAGTCGTCGACGAATCGTCGGTCGAGCTCTTGGTAACGCCCTTCAGGCTCACGTTGTAGGGCACATCCTTGGGCATGGGGTTGACGGTAATGTCGGCGTCCTTCTTGTACTGCTCCAGCCACTCGCTGTACGCAGTGCTCTCTGTCTGCGTCTTCACCACGTTGGAAACGTACTTTTTGATGGCCTTGGGCACCTGGTTGATGTCATCGACCTGATTATCGACATGGAAGTAGTCGGTGCACTTGACGATGTGGTAGCCGTACGTCGACTCGACCACGTCGCTCACATCGCCCTTGTTGAGCCCCTCGAGCGCCGTCTGGTAGCTGTCGACGAAGGTGGTGAGCTTATCCCAACCCACATCGCCCTTCTTCTCCTTGGAGCCGGTGTCGTCGGAGTACTGCTCCACGGCGTCCTCAAAGCTCAGCTCGCCGGAGTTGATCTTGTCCAGGCACTCCTGCGCCTTGGCCTTGGCGGCGGCCTTGTCCTCGTCAGATGCGTCGGAATCAACCTTGATCAGGATGTTCGACGAGCGGCGGGCATCGTTGTAGTTAGACAGGTTCTCGTTGATGTAATCGACGATCTCGCTGTCCTTGGGCTTGCTGGTGGGCGCCACGGCGTCCTTAAGCTTTTGCTGTGCCAGGTTCTCCTTGAGCGAGTCTTTGTAGGTGTCCTCGGTATAGCCGTAGGTCTTAAGGGTCTTCTTAAAGGCCTTGGCGCCGCCGGCGCTCTTGCAGGCGTCCTTCCAGGCCTTCTCGACCTCCTCGTCCGAGACGGTCACGCCGTTTTCCTTCTGCGCTTGCTGAAGCAGAATCTGCTGCGTGTAGGAGTCGATGAGCTGCTTGCGATATTTTTTGGGCGTGAGGTCGTTGTCGACCAGATACTGCGCCCAGTCCTTGTCCTTGGTGTAGCCGTAGGACGTGCGCATGCTCATGATCTGCTTAGTCACGGTGTCCTCGGTGAGGTTGGTGCCGTTGATGGTGGCGGCGACGCCGCCGGTAAGCTTGTAGCTCGAGGTATCCTCTGCCTGCGACATAAGACCGGAGCATGCCATGGCCGAGACGGAAAGCAGCATTGCCAGCACGCCGATAACCACCAGGACGATCTTGACGGTCTTGGACACATAGGTCTTGCGCTGCTTCTTACGAGAGCTGGAGGCAGCGCGAGCCTGTTGCTCGGGCGTCGGCGCGACCTCGGGGTTCTTTTTCTTGTTTGCCATGTTTGGCCTTTCACATCACGAATCGAACAAACGCCATTGTGTCACAACGCGGCCCCCGCGACACACCTGGTGCATGGGGGACAGGTTAATCTGCACCATTTTGGTGCAAAGGGGACAGCTCTGGCAGCTGGCAGTTAGGGACGTTCCTTTTCTGCCGGCAGTTAGGGACAGTCCCCAAGTGCCGGCCCTAAAAGTGACGGCGGATGGCATCGACCATGCCTTGGCTTGTGGTCTGGCCAAGCACATCGGCTGCGGCGTCGGCATCCATAAAGATATTCATAAGCGATTGCAGGGCCTCGACCTGGCCGCCCGGCTCGGCGATGCCCAGATTGATGATGATCTGCGCCGGCACGGGGGCACCCATGCCCGCCATAGCATTAAACGTCACGGGCGCCGCGGGCTTCACCACCGCGATATAGGGCTTAGCCACAAATCCGGGATCGGTGTGCGGGATGGCGATGTTGGCCGCCGGCATGGCAAGACCCGTGGGATAGGCATCCTCACGTGTGCGGACGGCATCGAGCCAACCGGGCGCAATGTAGCCGCGAGGCGCAAGCTCGTCCTCGAGCCGCGCAAACATCTCATCCGGCGTCGCGCACTCCCAATCAAAAAACACCAGCTCGGGCGAGAATAGCATCTCGGCGTTATCCGCCATACCGTCCTCCAAAGTTGCATGAGGTTCACAATGCCCCATATGATAACGAAACGAGGCAGGCAAGGTTAGTCGAGGATTCCAATCATATCGAGTGCGCGGGCAGGCGTCAGGCAAACTTCGGGCATCGCCTCCAGCATGCGCCGGTCACTCGTGACCACGTAGTCAACATCTGCCGTCTCGCCCGAAGCGATGATGAGGTTGTCTTCAAGATCCGGCATGCGCTTGCCAAGCATGCGCGCCATCTCGCACTCTGCCAACGAAAGCGGGGAGGCGGTTGCCACCTGCATCATGTGCTCAATGCAGGCCCACGACGCCGAGGCAAACGACACGTTAATCCCATTCACATTCCGCCGGGCTAGTCGCCGAGGCAAAATATAGAACACGTCTTTTGCCGTCGTTGGCGCATACAGAAGGTCGATCTTTCCCACCTCGGCCAGTTCAACCAATCTTTTCGCTTCGTCGAACGCCCCCTCTTGCAGGTAATAATCGAGCCAAACGTTCGTATCTACCAAGAGATGCTTTGCCTCGATCATCGGCAATTCGCCTCCATGTCGGCAATCATCGCGTCATACATATCATCGCGTACGGCATCCCAGTCTTCCGCAGACGATTCAGCTGGCGCAAAATCCGAAGCGCTTAGCCCCAACGAGGAAAAAGCTAGGCCACACCCCTGCTCGGCCAGGCTCTCCGCACGGGGCGCCTCGCGCTTATCCGCCACCATAAATCCCGGCAGCGTTTGATGCTCGACAAGATAGACCCACAGCGCGCGAATGGCATCGCTCGGCCCCAACCCATTGCGAGTTAGGACCGCATCGCCACCAGCTTTGAGCATAGGATCGATTCGCGTATTGAGCTGCACCGTTGCTGTACCCATAGCGGCTCCTCTCTACTTGCTAGCAGTATAGCAGACATAAAAGGCCACGCAAAAGGGCCCCGTCCACACGCGGACGAGGCCCTGTCAGATTGATAGTCTCGAGAAAGTTGGTGTAGCGCCCGATCCGAAGCGAGTCGGCCTGGCGTCCAAGAACCTAGAATACGGTTGATGCCCTATGCCGCCGACCGGCATATGAAAGACAGCGGGCCAAAAGCCCCATGGCTTCTAGCCCGCAGAAACATCGATGTTTCCAAATGATCGCAGCTTGTGTTTCAAGCGCTTTTCTACGCTACCGGCGGATGCAAATCCCAATCGGGAAAGCAGTTTGCAAAGCCTGAGAGATTTTGAGTCAAAACATTGTTCTCAGCTTGCTTCAGTCGCTCGTCCTCTTCAAACAGACTATCGAGCTCGCTCAACGCATCGAAGTCCTGCATCGCGGCATCGTTATGGTCGAAATCAGTCACTTCATCAGTCATCTATTTCACTCCATTCATGGTTATCGAGTCAATCCTATCGGCTAGGCAACCTTATCGAGCTTAAGCAGGTCGCCGCGCTCGGCCGCCGCTTCCTTCGCGCTCTTCCACTGATTAAGCGCCAGATCGATCTCGGAACAGCCTTCCTGGATGCGTTTGGAGTATTTGGCCTCAATCTCTTCTGCCTCCGCAGCGCGCTGCTTGCTCGAGAGGCCCGTCTTTACTAGACAATAGCCAGCCCCCGCAAGAAGCAGAATGCCAATAACCTGGTTTACAAATGCAAAGAGAGCTACTCCCAAAACAGCGAGGACAACGGCCGCTATCTTGTGGCTCTTGTTGCCCTTCGCAACCTTGACATCAAGCTCAGCGAGCTCCTTTTTCTTCTCTTCACCGACATAGCGAACATAATCGCCGCGCAGCGCATTACCCTCATCGCCGGTAACCGCCTTGCTTGTCCATCCGTCGAAGTCAAGGGTGATCGCCTGCGGAAATTCGGGGACATCGCTCTTGCGATACCGGTTGAAACCACCGTTGATATAGGAACCCAAAAACTGAATCGCGGTCTTCTTTTTATGCACATCCACGGACGCGCTCTGGTCGCGCATCGAGCGTGTCATCTGGTCGATGATGCTCATCGTCTGCTGACGCCTCTCATCGCGCCGACGATTGACGAGCTCTCGGGCGCGGTCCACGTCTCCGCCAAATGCTTTGACCGCAAGAAGATACTCCTCCTGACGACGCAAATTTCGCTCCTTGGAGTCATCGGAGTTAACGAGCTCCATCAGATGCCTGTCAACCTGCTCGGCAAGCGTCCTCTCGTCAACATCGGAAGCTTTGAGGGCGGCGAAGTCATTGGAGATACTCTCGATTGCCTCGACTTTTCCGAGATACTTATTGATGTAGTCAAACTCCTTGACCACCACCTTGAGCGCCGGATATCTCGAACTCATATCCTCCTCGTAGCCGATAAAATACTCCGCCCATGACTTAGACTGCTCATTCTCGAACTCAGGGCTCTGATTTCTGATCTGCTCGATCCAGCCCGCCATATAGTCATCGCACAGGTGCTTTTCGTCGGTGCCAAAGATACCGTTGATATAGGCATCAATGTAGACCATCGCATCGGCATCAATACGGGCGGCGTTTTGCGTCGAGAAGTAGCGTGCGAGCCATTCGTAGCACGTAGCCGTGCGGTTATTACGTCTGCAAATCAGAGCCATCGCAAGCGACGTGTGCTCGTTGTCACGTTTGACAGCCTCACGTATTGCGCGCTCCGCAAGATCTCGGTTGTTGTTGATCCATGCCGCAAGGGCAACCAGGACAGGCGCCAGCAGTAGTCCGGGGTAGAAATCATTAACTCCTCGGAGACCGTCGAAATCGTCGCCTTGCGCACGAGCGCTGCATCGGTTGCCTGGAGAATACCGACCATGGTGTTTCGAACCACCGAGTAGTTGCCGAACTTCTTGTCCATCTCCTGCCGGACGCTCACGAGCTCCGTAGTCGCCTGCTCAAGTGCGGCGGTACGACGCTGTTCGAGCATCATCTCGAGAAAGTCCTTTCGGAGCTTTTTAAGGTCCTTCCGCACTTCCTCCATTTGGGATTCGACCTTATCGACCTTCGTGGTCATCTGGTCAACTTTTGTTCCAATAGCGGCGATCCTGCGCTCGATAAGGGCAGTATCTAATCCCGAATCACTCATCTGTACCACCTTTCAGTTTGAACTGTTTAGATCATCCAATAGCCTTAAGCGAGTAAGCACCCGCCATCCGCTTTATTGAGAGGCCATGCTTCGGTATTGCTCGGACACCTGCTGATAGGCCACAAGAAACTTCTGTTTGTATTGGCTTGCCTTCATCGAATTGACGATGCGCCCGACGGGCTCCACGTAGTGTTCGAGAAAGTACGAGGTCCTTCTTCGTAACGCAAACGAACCAGTTTTATAGGGGGACCCGGGGTTCTCTCTAATGCCCTTGAGTAGTGCGAGACACGTTTTGGGTATGTTGCAGTTGGCGGCGATATCTTGATAGAAGCTCTCCCGCTCTGCGGTCATAAAGTCTTCCGAAGCATACCGCGCTATGCAGAACGGGCACACAGCATCGATAAAGCTCTCAAGCCGAGACCGATCCTCCATGCTCTGCATATTGGCGACCACGAGCGATACCATCTGAACCTCAAAGTCACGCATGTTGTAGAGCGTCGACTCAAACAAGTCGATCAAGTCACGCACTTCGTCATATTCGAGAGGGATATCTTCGGCCCTTTTAAAGAAAACCGTCATCGAACCCGAAAGACCTTCGCAAAACTCATCGCAGTACGCAACCATAAACTGTGCTGCCGCGTTGTCTTGCATCATATTGAGCACGTCCGCGGCAAATTTGCGGGCCTCCGGGAAGTTGCCACCCTTAAAAAACTTGATGGCATTGTCCTTGGCAAACGCGATTTTGCCCGTGGCCCCCAGACGCGCCCGCGAATAGTACATCTCGCGACCGCACTGGTTGCAATGAACCTTTCGAGTTGCGGGGTCAAACTCGACATCGGTGCTGCCGCAGCCCTCACAAGTTATTCCGTTGATTTCCAATAGCTTCCCCCACTTCAACCATCAAAGTGCCCTGGCAAAAAGCAGCGCGAGCCCTTATTTGACAGCGGTCAGCGCCGCATTGCGCTTTTTCCAGATATTGCGCGCATCATGGACAAGGCCAACCGTAACATCTGCCGGCTCATCGGCACTCATGGAATTCGAGACCGCCTCAAGCGCTGCGGAGAACTGTCGCTCGACCTCTTGAACATGGGGTTGCGACATGTTGGAGCTGAAGGAGATGTCGTCCTTAAGCGCTTTGAGTTCGGCTTTGACCTGAGCGTCCTGCGCCACGGCGAGGAGCTGTCCCACATACGATCCGAACTGCGCCGTTTGAACCGTCTTTGCGGCCACGGCAGCAACCTTTTGGTCAACCTGGCGGCCATTGAAGCCTAGACCCATCTGCACAAGGACAAGCACAGCAAGAAGGACAACGTTTACGACGACTGGAATCGTGCTGCCGCCCCACCCATATGCCGCAAACACAAAGTACGTGTTGGCCAGAAGGGCAACGACAAAGTAGGCACAGCTGGATGCGACCGGCAAATAATGGATTTCGGTCGTGCTTTTGACCGTGGACTGCTTATCGGACATGGCAGCCGAAATCGAAGCCGCCGCAAAAGCCAAAACCCCAAAGCCAAGCGACATAGCAAAGACGATAGGGTTCATCAGCGCGTTTTTGCAGACAAACATGATTACAAGCCACGCCACCAAGACGATTGCCTCGCCCAAAATGACACGTTTAACAGAACCGTTCATCTTTGTTTCTCCTTATTGGATCTTAGTTCCACAATCGGGGCAGAATTTGGTCCCTTCGGGCAACTCGGCTCCGCAGCTCGGGCACCTTGGCGAGATCAACCGGTTCCCGCATTCCAGGCAGAACTTGGCACCGACCGGGTTAAGATGCCCACACGCCAAACACGCAACACCCTGCTCGAGCTTTTGTCCGCATTCCAGGCAGAACTTAGCACCCATCGGATTAACGTTTCCGCAACTGGGACACACGGGACCGTTTTGCATACCTGCGGACGCGGAAGCCGTTCCAACCATGGGAGCAACAGCGCCCATGGTCTGGTTGGCCAAGTTGGAGAAACCAGCTCCAAATGCACCGCCCATGCCAACGCCCATGCCGAGTCCCATGCCGGCTCCCATGAGGCCCGATGCGGCACTCCCCTCATTGCCCGCAGCGCTCTCCATTACGTCCATGCCGCGCTCCTGCTGATAGTTGTAGCCTTCGCGCGCACGCTTCCTGGCAAGTGCCTCGGACTCGATGTCCATCTGGGCAGCGTTACCCTGCGCCTCGAGAATGCTCCGCTTACGCTGGATCTTCATCTCGTTGATGGCGGCAAGATCCTCTTCGAAGGGCTTGATGCTGTTGAACGAGAAGTTATCGAGCGTGAGACCAAACTCATCGAAATAGTTAACGAGCTTGCCCTGCATCTGAGACGAGAAGTCGCTCAGATGCGTCGCAATTTTAAGAACGGAAACCTCCTGGTCAACAATCGCCTTGGCAAGCAGGTCAGGAACATACTCAAGGATTTTTGCCCGCATAAAGGAAGTAAGTTCTTCTCGCGTATAGCGATCTCGCGTGCCCACGACCTTAACGAGGAACTTCCTCACCTGAATGGGAACCAGGCTCGAGTCATTCTGCTCGATATGCGCGCCAAACAAACCGAAGGCGCGAACATGAACGTTGACGTCTTCCTCAGGGTCTTGGACGATGATGGGCTCGGTCGTGCCCCAGCGCAGCTCGTTCATGTAGTTAGTATTGATAAAGTACACAACGGAATGAAACGCCGAGCTACCGCCGGTAAGCGAATGGGCGGCATTGCGGAACGGGGCGAATCGGCTGTCTCCCGTGTCGAGCTTGATCTTGCACGGACCGACAAACACGCTTACCTGAGAATCGCCGGCACCCGTAGCGTCAGTAGAACTGCCCGCCCCCATATTGTTGGTAAAAACGGCAATCTGCGATTGCGCAACCTGAAGATAGGACCCGTTGGGAAAATCCTCGTAGGGATAACGGAATGAGACAAGCGAGGCATCTTCGTCGTTGCCAGGCTCCCATTTGATATTGTCGACAGAAAAGGCACCGAGAATTCCGCTGTGCTTTTCTTCCTTTTCGTTATCGCTATGGAACAGTGACATGCTGATTCCTTTCGTTAATCCCAAACCACGCGTTCCGCGTGTCTAATAAATTGTGAACTGTCGAGTCGACAGGCGCATCGAAAGCCTGTGCGCCTCAATCTGTCCCCAACTTAGCTTGGCTAATTATAGCCCTCAAGTCATCTCATTTAGCCACCCCCGATGAGCGGCAATAATGTCGCACCTTTGGTCAACTGACGAAGAACCAGGAGGGTTCGAACCCCAGATGCCCTTTTGGGGCATACCCGCTTAGCGGGCGAGCGCGTTCGGCCTCTCGGTCAGCTCTTCGTAACGTCCGTTTTAGCCGCAACTTAACTCGTCGGATGGAACAAGGGGAAAGGCATAAGAGCTGCGCGCGCTGTAATGCCAAAACGGCTCGGTTAAAGTTACCAGCTCTCGTGATAGGCCATAATCGACCGACATGGGCACCCTTCGGAGCCGCATTCCGCAGACGCTACGACCTTTCCGTCTTTATAAAACTCGACGTACCAAACGTACGTTGCCGCCCCCTCCCAATAGTTTGGCTTATCAGCGACCTTGAACGTAATAGAGGCGTCATCTGGCACAATCAACTCGCGCTTGGCGTTTGCAATGAACGCATCCATGTCGGCGATCACGCCATCGCCGCGCGCAGCGGCCTCCCCATCGTCGCTGCTATCGGATGCCGCTTCAGATGGTGCTTGAGATGCGCCAGATCGATCGTCCGCAGTGCCAGAGCCGTCCTTCAAAGAGCCCTCCGAAGGCTCCACCCCTTTGAATGCCTTCCACATATCGCTGCTTGCGGACGGCATTTCAATGTCGGCCTCCGGATACTTCCCGGCGAGCTCGTCAAGAATTCTGCACGCTTCCTCACGCCCCTGGACCATCGCCTCCTGCGGTTTGCCACCATCCTCAACGGTCCTCACCAAGTAGGCGCCATTCTGCCTATCGAATTCCTTATTTTGAATTTGCACCGCGTCTACGACCTCAGGACCCTTTGCAGTAAGCGAAATATAGAAATCTGCCTGGTTACAATCCTGACTACAAGTAAATTTAACGATGCCGTCCTTACAGACAGTAATGACTTGGCTCTCACCCTGAGCAATAAAACCGTCATACTGATTCGTCATATTGCTGGAGCCTTCTACCATCTCTGACGAAGGCATAACCGAAACGGCCTCTCCATCAACAAAGCAGTAGGCACCCACAATCGCCGAAATATCGTTCTGCGCATCGACAAACCCAACAAGCAGCTCGTCAATTCCGTCGCCATTCAAATCATCGAAAGCATAGTAGTAGCTTAAAAAGCCGGGGGCAGTCTGGTTGTTATAAACGAATATCTGCCCCAGTCCAGAATCATCACCGCGTCCCTGGGCCCAGTCGTCGTAGCTGGCAGCACCAGCCCCCTTCCGCTCGCAATAGCTCGCAAAGTCCTCGTAACGCGCAACCACGCCCTCGTAAGCCCTGCGTGCTTTCTTGTTTGTTGCCGCGACCTTCTTTTTAGACGACTTCTCCTCGACTGCAGCCGGCTGCTCCTGCTGCTGCGCTTGAGGCAGCACAAAGGCTTCGTAAGCTTTGACCAGGGCGTAAGCGACACCAGCGGTAAAGATGATTGCTGCAAGAATGGTGACAAACGTAGGCACAGCAAAACGGCCGATCTGCCGACGCTGCATCATAAAGGCCGCAAAGGACATATGATCAGAGGGCGCCGGAGAAGGGCCCTCTGCGCGAGATACAGCAGGATCGCTTGTCGCTTTTCTATCAGCAGACGCCTTTGGTGTACCTGAAGGAAGCGGCTGCTGAGCATTCGCCGGCGCATCATCCACATCCAACGGTTTTCCGCATGCAGAACAGAATCGCGCCCCGTCTTTGATCTTTGCCCCGCAGCTTGCGCAGTACATAAATCCCCCCTAGAACTTCAGCATATCGAAACGATAGCCCACAGCTTGCAAACAGAAAAGGCCCAGGAGCAATTTGCTCGACTGTAAACCTTTTCTTTCACCTTTCAAATTCGCCTGACCCCACGCGGAAGGCATGCGACGGGCTACTTGCTAGGCGCGAGCCATGTGCAGCTTGATTGCCTTGAAGATGATGTTGGCAACCGAGACGATAGGCCAAAGTGCCACCATCGTCATCGGTGCTAATTCGGGAACAACCGGAACCGCCCCGTGAATCACGCTGCCCAACCAGTAAAAAAGCATCAGAACCACGACAGGAAGGCCCACGAGAACCACAAGCTCGATTAGCATAATCGTGATACCGATAATGCCGCTACCATAGACAAAGGGAAGCCTTACACCGCTGCGGTACAGCGAGATAATCACCTTCCAGGGACCAATCAGAAGCAGCGCCAGCGGAATCATATTGTTAAGTCCCAGCGAGCCACCTCCCAGCACGTAATTGAAAAAGAGCACATAGAGCAATGAAATCACCGCTGCTCGCCCAAGCGACCCGATGGACTCGTGAAGCGAATCCTGCAGGCAAGCAGCGGCCTCTGCATCCTCCGCCGCTTGAAACTGAGCCTCGACAGACTGGCTCTCAATCGGCTGGGCCTCGACGTAAATCGCATCCCCCACCGCGCTGGCCGCAGCCGCGACCGTAGGCGTTCCGCACACGCCGCAGAACTTGGCGCCGTCGTTAATCTCTGCTCCACACTGTTTGCAATGCATAATCGGGTCCTTTCTCGTTACCCCTTTTCTTGACGATCACAAGATACGATTTGTCGTTTATCCGATATAGAGATTTTGACCGGGTAATTTTCTTAAACGTGCTACGCTATTAAACCTGCAGCTAGAGACAGGGGTAACAATGTTTGAGTTCTCCCAAACACGCACCGTTGAAGGTTCGATTCCGTTTAAGAAAGTCAACCTCATAGAGAACGAACCCAATAGGCCCGTTGGCGAGGCCCAGCTTGTCTTTGAACTCTACATGCCCACCGAGCTGGCCGGCAACAAAAGCAACGAAGGGCCCGCACACAGCAAGCGCCATGCCGATCTGATCAGGCTGGCATCATGCATCGAACCCACCGCCGTTAAAGAGCAGCCCTTCCGCGCAAGCCTCTTTAACGTACTTGATTACGCCGAACAGACCGGGCCGCTTTTTGGCAAGCACGCAATAGAATCCGTACGCGATTGGGCCAATGCCGCGATGGCAGCACTTATTGCCATGCGCATCCAGGAATACCTCAACGGGAGCTGCACCATCGCAAAGGTCTCCGCATTGGAAAGAATCGAGAAATCAGTTGTGACCTGCGCGGCAAACGGGTCATCCTTCAAGATCTACACCACTATCCTGAGGGCGGGCGGTGATTATACCGACTCATTCAAAAGCCTGCCCATCGTGCGCAAAATCGAATCCGATGCGGGATATTTCTACGCCTTTATGTTTATGATCGACGAGGAAGAATCCCTCGTTGCACTCAACGTGCTCTCTTTTGAACACGAGCTCACCGCCAATGACTTCAGTGTTTTGCAGGCGATGTTCTACATGGACGAAGACTCCAGCTCGGAGATTTCAGCGCGACTCAAGGTCAGCAATAGCGAGGAGAGCTTCTATGTAATCGACCCTCAAGCAGATATCCAGGAGCGCCGCGAAGAACTTGAAAACGATGACCGCGATGCACTCACCGCTTTGGTGCAGGCGCTCGTGATCTCGCATCTCTCGGGCGCGCACGTGGATGTGTTCCAGGGTAACGAGTCCACAGGGTTCCTCTCCTTTGACAGCTATCTCTCGTGGCTCTGGTTTGATTTTTCACGCAAGCTGAGCACCGTCAAAATTGGTTATTGCGAGCAGTGCGGACGCGCCTATTCACTTGCCGGGCATCGTGGCGTCAAACGGCACTACTGCAGCGATCGATGCAAGACCGATGCCAAAAATGAGCGCACGCGCAAGGAGACGGCAAAGATACGCGAGTTGTTTGGAACGGGCACCAGCGTACGCGACATCGCCAACGAGATAGAACGTCCCGCGGCCTACGTGCGCTCGCAGCTCAATAAATGGACCAAGCTCAAGCACGATCTGGATGAAGACATTGAGTCAAACGGCTTTGACAGCTCCAAGCTACTCAAACGCTGCACCGCCGAGAAGCTCGACCTCAACAACCTCCTCAACGCCAAGCGCAAAAAGCAAGTTCAGGACTATGCCAGACTCAAGCGCCACGTTAAGTAGAAACGCTGTCATTTCTGTTCCATCCGATTGACGGGTGGAAAGTTGCTTATATACGTGTTAGTAATATATATGTTAGTAATACGTATATGAGCGAGGCACATCATGTTTGTTGGACGTCGGGAAGAGCTTGAATCCCTGGAAACCGCCTATCAAAAGGGTTCCTTTCAGTTTGCTGTAGTCTATGGAAGGCGTCGCGTAGGTAAAACCAGCCTGCTTCACGCCTTTACACAGGGCAAACCCCATGTGATCTTCTTTACTGGGCAGCAAACCGTTGCAAGCGAAAATCTCGCGCTGCTCAGCCGCGAGATACTTGGCGATAGCGCCGCAGGAGCAGCGTTCCCCTCTATCCAGGTTGCACTCGAATCCGTCTTCGAACACGCCAAGACAGAGCGAATCGTTCTGATTATTGACGAGTATCCCTACCTCGCCGAGAGCGATCCGGGCATCTCTTCGTGCCTGCAAACGCTTATCGATCGACATAAAGACACGAGCAAGCTGTTCCTCGTACTCTGCGGGTCGTCCATGAGCTTTATGGAACACCAGGTACTAGGACACCAAAGCCCTCTTTATGGACGCCGCACCATGCAGCTGCGCATTGACCCCTTCACCATCTTCGACGTGGCGCTCATGCTTCCCGATGCACCCATCGAAAGGGTCATCGAGCTGTATTCCGTTGTTGGCGGGATGCCGCTCTATCTATCACAGCTCGATGGCACGCGTTCCACTCAATGGAACCTTGAGCATGCGCTGTTGCGTCAAGATGCGTTTTTGTATGCCGAACCCCAGAACTATCTGCTGCAAGAGGTCCGCAGCCCGGCTATCTACAATGCCGTCATAACCGCCATTGCCAACGGCTATGTACGCTCCAAAGAGATTGCCGATGTTACCCACCTCGCAACACCACAGGTCGCGCGACTGCTCGACGCATTGATCGAGCTGCGAATCGTTGAGCGCGTCACGCCTGTTGTAAAGGCAACAAAACGTCAAGTAATCTATCGGATCTGCGACAACTTGTTTAGGTTTTGGTATCGTTTTGTTCCACAGTACGCGGGAACAATTGAGGAGGGGCTCGGAGCCGCTGTGGCCGCGCGTATCGCCAAGCATGATTTGTCCACCTTTGTGGGTCCTGCATTTGAAGAAGTGTGCCGCCAGTGGTTGATGCGGCAGGTTGTTGAGAGCGAGCTGGATGTGCTGCCCAAGGCAATCGGCTCTTGGTGGGGCACGAACCCGAACACGCGCCGGCAAGAAGAGATTGACGTTGTGCTTGAGGACGCCGATGGGGAGCTCATCGTTGGCGAGTGCAAATGGAGAAACGAGCCCGCTGACGTCGATGTGCTTGAGACGCTCATGCGTCGCGGAACATTGTTGGGCAGGCCGATCCAACGATATTACCTGTTTAGCAAGGGTGGATTTACGGAGGCATGTCGAGAGAAAGCCGCCCAAGTGAACGACACAAGGCTTATTGACCTTGAGCAGCTGCTCTAAGAAAAGGGGCCTGGACGCAATTTCCAGGCCCCTTTTTCAACTTTTATTCAATCCCCAACTTTTTTAGTGTGCTATTGGTGCGGTCGGACATTTGGCTGCAACCAACAACGGGCACATCTGAAAATGATCCCTGACTTGAGCTTGAGAAGTCAACAAAATAATACGTGCAGTATTGATGATTGAAATCTGTGTAGGAATTTAACGCGTTGAAATCCTTCTCGGATATCTCCTTGCCGTTAGATGCGTAATAGTCTCCAAGATTACCGCCAGAAACAGAGACGGACCAAGCTTCGCGATTTAACACCAACGAAAGCGAATCATCCTTTTTGCCGAATAAAGACCAGTTATCGCCATAGGTTATCTGTTTACCTGAGAGCTTTGCTTTGAGCGCATCGCACATTTCGTACGTACGCTTGCCAAGTAAGACGTTTTGCTCATCATCCTTAACAAGAGGCAGGTACATCGATCCTCCGTTAGAGTTGTCGAGCCATTTTTGGCTATATATCCTTTTGATACCGCCGTCTTCCGCCGACCAAACCTCTACGGTGTAGGACTTCTGAAGCTCTTCAATATTTCCGTCCCAGGCGCTTTTCATATCGTCCGCGCTCATATCGTTAACAACCGTCACGAGCTCAGAAACGCCGTCGTTGTCGAAATCAACCAAATCAGCCAAGCAAAAACCTCTAAGGGCTGACATATAGTCCTCAATCTCAACCATTTGAGGTTCACCATAACGCGCAAGATATTCCTGGCATTTTTGCTTATAGGCAGCGGATGCAGCAGCATTGTCCGCAGCGGCGTTTCCGTCCTTTTTGTCGCCCTCGTCCGCCTTTGCGTCTGCGCTGTCAGCCTTAGGCACCTCGAGCGAAACATCCTTCACGGCCTCATCGGACTTGGAATTGTCGACCACCTCGACAGGAACGCTCCACTCAACCTTGGTCTTGGAGTCCTTAACGGTAAGAGTATATTTTCCCGGTTTGATATCGGGAAGCTGGCTTACCGTGAAGCCCTCGTCACCCTTAACCTCAGCATTGGTGCTGTAGCCGTTGTCGCCGTTCAGGGTCACCGAGTACTTCTTGATCTTCTCGCCCTTTGCGTCGGTCGGGGTAATCTTGGATTCTTGGGCTACCACGATGGCCTTGTCCTGGCCGTAATGGGCAACGTCGTCGCTGGACTTGCTAAAGAACAGCAGGTAGCTAAAGATGGCAATGGCTGCCAGGCCAACGATGATACCGACGATATAGAGCGCCTTGGGGTCCTTTTTCTGTGCGGATACATTCGCCGCAGGCGCAGGGGCTGGCGCCGCGACGGGCTTGGCGACCGGATTGCTCGGCTTTGGCCGGTCGGCGCGCACGGCTGGAATCGAAGGCGTTGCATCGGACGACACGTCGTCCTTGGGCCGGTCGTCTTCTTCGTCCGCTACGGGCTCGCTCTCCACGGGCGACTTTTCCTCCCCCGCCTCGGCACCGGCGGAAGGCTCCTTCTCCGTTTCGTCACTAGTGAAAATCTCTTCCGCAGCCTCATTGATAACGGAAGGCTCTTCTGCCACTTCGTTGCTGGCAGAGTTCAGCACCGCCTTTGCATCTTCGAGTGCATAGCCACACTCGGTGCAGTATCGCAAATCGCCATCAAGCTCAAATCCACAGTTGGGACAGAACATGTTAGTCCTCCTTATCGACTTTCACCGTTGTACCGTCCTTGACCTCATCAGGGGTTACTTCGGACCCAACTTGAGACTCATCATCCCAGGACGCAACCAAAATCTCGCAATTGCCGTCCGCAAAAGTACCGAGCTCATAGTCTTCGGTGCGATACACCAGCCCCTTGGATGTCACATACAAGCATGTTGAACCCTTGATTGAATAGTCTGAAGAATTGCTCCGCATGAGCATAGAGTTGTAGTCAGACGGATACTCTCTGTCTCTGCCTATTTCCGTAAGATACGGCCAAACTGCCGAACTCATAGAACTGGCAAGATCCTCGGTATCAATACCAAACATATCCTGAGGACTAACAGTATCACCCGTATGCAAATCAAAAATAACACCAGTCACAACCGTGCCGCCATGCGGGCCCCATCCCGTCGAATAGCGCTCGTCACGGATACAGAAATAGTTCTCATCCATGTACGTAACCGTCACGTTTCTCGATATGCAGGGAAATTCGCCGTCGGGGTACAACTCAGCATCTGATTGCTCATTATCTGATGCTCGATTCGTTCGCTCCGCATCAATTTGAAGGGGCTCGAGAATCGCCTTGTTAATTTTGTCTGCAACGTCGTCTTTGGTGGAGCTCTTAAGTTGCGGATAGGACCATTCCATGTCCCTCCGCTCGCCCTGTTCGAGCATAGGGTCGACCGGAGCAGACACCGTCAATGACTTTGCCTCCAACGTATAGACAACTTCTTCGACCGCTCTCTCGTCCTTCTTGGGCCTTTCGGTCGCTTGCTCCTGTTGCACGGATTGCTGCTGGAGATTGGGCTCGATGACGTTCTTGTAGAGCATGAAAGCAGCGTAAGCGATGCCTGCAGCGGCGATAAATGCGGCGATCATGATAGCAAACTGCGGCACTAGGCGGTTACCGACCTGACAGCGTTGCATAAAGAAGTTGTACATCTGGGAGTGACCGCTATTCGCGGTCTTCGAGACCGGCTCGGGGCTCGGTTCTGCTGTGGACTCGGCATTCGCGGATCCTATCGCAGAGTCCGTTTCGGTATCTGTGGGTTCCATTATGACTTCAGCGGACGATGATTCTCGCTCCGACGGCTCGGCCTTGGGCCCCTCCTCGGCCGCAGTCTTGCCCGAGAGCCCGCCCAAGGGCAGACCGCATTCGGTACAGAACCGCGCATCATCACCAATCTTGCTGCCACATTTGGGGCAAAACATGAACCTTCTTCTCCTATTCCTTTTACTCTCGCTGAGTCGTGAGTTACCCACGTGCCGTTTGTTTCGTAGTTTAACTATTTCTTAAACAAATCGATGGGTCACTTGAACAGACACATACCCGCTCAAGCGACTCTATACCGGCTAGTTATCCTTGCTCATGACATGGGTGTCAGTGCAAGAAAATCGTTGAACAGGGTTGCTACCTCGAAGTTCGAACCGATACTGAACTTGAAGCCATCTTTATTTACCGAGATGGAGAAATCGCCGCTGATATCCATATCATGCGCGCAGCCAACCACCCCCCCCATTTTTCGGTCCCACCTGTCACGTTATCAGGAGCCCGAAATCGAAGAGATGGTAAAAGCCGCTTGGGGCACATGTGGTTCCATATGCCCCAAGCGGCTATTTCGATTGCTTATGTCACAAAGAAACCTAGGTGCCCTGTTTACACGCGCTAGCGCGCCGGGTCAACTACGACCTTGCCGCTCTCCAGCACGTGGACGCGACCGTCGGCGAGCATCTGAATCACTTCGGGATACAGCACATGCTCAATCGCGTGAATGTGCTCCTCGAGCGTGTCGACATCCCAACCTTCCTCAACGGTCAGCGCACGCTGGGCGATGATGGGGCCGTTGTCGTAGATCTCGTTGGCAAAGTGCACGGTCACGCCGGTCACCTTGACACCGCGAGCAAACGCATCGTCAATCGCATGGGCACCGGTAAAGCTCGGCAGCAGCGCCGGATGCAGGTTGACCACGCGATTGGGGAACGCCGCCAGCAGCGGCGTGTGCACCATGCGCATATAGCCGGCCATCACCACGTACTCGCAGCCGCGCTCGAGCAGCTCATGCGCGATGATCTCGTCAGCCGCGATGGGGTCGGCATAGATATCCTTGGACAGCGTGAGCGTCTGGATGCCCGCACGCTCGGCGCGCTGCAAGCCTTTGGCCGAAGAACGGCTCGACACTACAAGCTCAATCGAGGCGTTGAGCTTGCCGGCGGCGATAAGGTCGATCAGCGCCTGCAGGTTGGTGCCCGAACCGCTGATAAGCACGCCGGTCTTGAGCGGCTCGGCCGTATCGGTGCCGGTCGGACGGGTGTAGGGCACAAAGCCCAGGCCCTCGACAGCAGCCATCTGCTCGCTAGCGCTCATCGGAGTACACGACCTTACCGGAGCCCTCGACGCACTCGCCCACGCGGAACGGCTTCTCGCCCGACGCGACCAGGGCATCGGTTACCGCGGCCTCGTCCTCGGGGGCGACAATCAGGCACAGGCCGACGCCCATGTTGAAGGTCTTGCATGCCTCGTTGGGCGCAAGCTCGGCCTGGCGCGACACATAGGTGATGACGGGCGGAACGTCCCAGCCCATCTCGGCACCGTTGCGGGTGACCACAGCGTCGACGTCGTCGGCAAGCGCGCGGTTGAGGTTCTCGGTAATACCGCCGCCGGTGATGTGGGCAATGGCATGAACGTTGGCGCCACCGCGCAGCAGCTCAAGGATCGGCTTGACGTAGATGCGCGTGGGGGCCAGCAGGGCGTCAGCCAGCGATGCACCGCCGAGCTCCTCGAGCGGGCGGCTCAGCTCCTCGGCCTTAGCGGCGGCCTCGGGCGTGCCCGGTTTGATGCCGTCGACGCCGATGACCTTGCGCACGAGCGAGTAGCCGTTGGAGTGCACGCCGGTGGAAGGCAGACCCAGGATCACATCTCCGGGGCGAACGTTCGCGGGGTCGAGCATCTTGGGACGGTCGACGACGCCCACGGTAAAGCCGGCGAGGTCGTAGTCGGCCGGAGCCATGACGCCCGGGTGCTCGGCCATCTCGCCGCCCACGAGCGCGCAGCCCGCGAGCTTGCAGCCGTCGGCAACGCCCTTGATGATCTTTGCCATGTGCTCGGCCTCAATGTGACCGATGGCAACGTAATCCAGGAAGAACAGCGGCTCGGCGCCCGAAGCCAAAATGTCATTGACGCACATAGCGACCAGGTCCTGGCCCACCGTCTCGTGACGGTCCATGATCTGGGCGAGCACGAGCTTGGTGCCCACGCCGTCGGTGCCGCTGATCAGGATCGGGTCTTCCATATCCTTAAGCGCGGCGGCCGAGAACAGGCCACCAAAGCCACCGATGCCGCCGATAACCTCGGGGCGGTTGGTGTCCTTGACCATCTGCTTAATAGCGTCGACGGCGCGGCCGCCCTCGGCGGTATCGACGCCGGCGTCCTCGTACGTCACATGCTTGCTGTCGCTCATCTGAGCCTTCCTCTCCCACTACCGTGGCGCCGCCCAGGCGTCAAACGGTGCTCATAGTTGCGTTCATATCGGCGCGCGCCATAACAGCGTGCGCCGTCATATCAACAAAACGACAGATAAAACCTGCCAAAAAAACCTGTCCCCACATGGCAGGTTTTAGGCCTCGCCGTGCTCCTCTTCCCAACTGCGGTCGTCGTATTTCTCGACCACGGCGTCGTCGTCAAAGTGCAGTGGCTTATCCAGGTTGCGGGGCTTAAAGCCCTCCATAAACTTGTCGCGGCCAAAGCTCTCGGGAATCGCCACGGGGTAGCGGCCGGTAAAGCACGCATCGCAGTAGCCGCCCTTGGGCATAACCTTCAGCAGGCCCTCGACCGAAAGGAAGGCCAGCGAATCGGCGCCAATGTACTCGCAGATCTCATCGACCGTCTTGTTGGCACTGATGAGCTGCGACTGCACGTCGGTATCGATACCGTAGAAGCACGGCCAGATGACCTCGGGCGAGTTGATGCGAATGTGAATCTCCTTGGCGCCGGCGTTGCGCAGCATCTTGACGAGCTGCACCATGGTGGTGCCGCGCACAATGGAGTCATCGATGACGACCAGGCGCTTGCCCTCGATGTTGTCGCGCAGCGGGTTGAGTTTCATACGCACGCCCATGGCACGCAGCTCCTGCGTAGGCTCGATAAACGTACGACCCACGTAGCGGTTCTTGATAAGGCCCTCACCAAAGGGAATACCGCTCTCGTGCGAATAGCCCTCCGCGGGCGGCAGGCCGGAGTCGGGCACGCCGATGACCAGGTCGGCCTCGACGGGCTCCTCATGTGCCAGCTGACGACCCATGTCATAACGGCAGGCGTAGACGCTCTTGCCGTTCATGATGGAATCGGGGCGAGCGAAGTAGACCTGCTCAAAGATGCAGTTAGCAGGCTCTTCGGCAGCAGGCACGCCCTGCTCGGACACAAGGCCCTCGGCGCTGATGCGCAAAATCTCACCGGGACGGACGTCGCGGACGTACTCGGCACCCACAATGTCGAGCGCACAAGTCTCGGAGGCGACGACCCAGCCGCCGGCGCGGGTGACATGGGTGGCAACGTCGACCGTCGCGGCGCCGTCCTGCGACGGCAGCTGCGAAACGGATGCGGCATCGGCCTGGTCCAGGCCCTCGTCCACCAGCTTGCCCAACACCAGTGGGCGGATGCCGTGCGGATCGCGGAAGGCGTAGAGCGCCTGCTCGTTGATGAGCGTCATGGCATAACCGCCACGCACGAGCTCCATGGTCTTGCGAATGCCCTCGCGCAGGTGGCCCGTACGCTGGGTAAAGTAGCCGATGAGCTTGGTCGCGACCTCGGAATCCGAATTGGAGAGGAACGGCACGCCCAGCTCGATCAGCTGGCGGCGCAGCTCGTCGGTGTTGACGAGGGTGCCGTTGTGCGCGAGCGCGATAATGACGCTATTGATGGTAGAGAGGTGCGGCTGAGAGGCTTCCCAGCTCTTGGCGCCGGCGGTGCCGTAGCGCACATGACCCACGGCCAGCTGACCGGAGAGCGTCGACAAGTCGGCATTGGAGAACACGCGGTCGAGCAGGCCCAGATCCTTGCGGACCATAACCGTACCGCCGTCACCCACGGCGATTCCCGCCGATTCTTGGCCACGGTGCTGCAGTGCACGCAGGCCAAAGTACGTCAGTCGAGCCACGTCGCGATCGGGCGCCCAGACACCAAAAACGCCGCATTCCTCATGCAGCTGGTCGGAGTCCGGATCATACGTCGACATGGCGTTCACCTGTCCCGCGGCACGCTCGGCCGCGCGGATGGTTTCTTGAGACATGGCATCCCCTCAGAGCCTCGTATTTTGGCGTTACCCGCCTTATTATACGCACGGTGCGACGCGCTCCCCAGCGCATGAGCAGCGCTTTTTAAAAGCCCACCGAGCTAATAATCCGTTTTGCGGCCAAACATTTTATCGGTCTGTCCAGCGCAAGCGCCCGCGCCCCCAGATGGCCGCCGCGTCCGCCGTTGGGGATTACAAAGTTGCAATTGGGACGTTCGTCCTGTCTTTTGGCAGGTCGGCGACGTATCCTTATAACCGACAACAAAGCGAGAAAGGTTCTGTATGGATCGAAACGAACTCGACCCCAGCGTCCCCAGTGCCACGGAGGTCAAGAAGATTCCCCTCATCATTAAGGTGTACGCCGTCCTGTGCATCCTTTCCGGCGTGGGCACGCTCCCGTCGGTCGCTGCCTTTATGTGGCAGGTCATCACGGCACTTGTTAACGGCAACGCCACCGAAAAGCTCGGCGACAACACGCTCGTCGCAGTCGGCCTTATCGTCGCCGGCATCATGCTCTCTGCGGCAAGCGCCGTCATCCTAATCATCTTTGGCCTGGACCTTATCAAAAACCAGCGCCGCAACGCCGCCCGCCTGTCCTACATCCTTATTGCATTCACCGTCGTCGAGCTTTTGGTCGACGTGATGCTCCAGGGCATCGGGCCCTTCCTGCTGCGTCCCGCGATCCAGCTCGGCATCCTCGTCGCACTTTCGGCAACCGTCGACCCCACGCTTCGTCAGGAGCGCGAACTGCAGCGCCGCCTGCAGGAGATGCTCGACCGCGACGCCGCCGCCGAGGGCATGCTCGGGCGCGATGAAACCGGCGAAGGCTACATCAAGCTCAACTACTTCAACCTGTTCTGGGTATTCTTTGTCTGCTGCGTGCTCGGCCTGATCGCCGAGGACATCTGGCACATGACGGTCGACGACCCGGGCGTCTACCAGAACCGCGCCGGCATGCTGTTTGGTCCCTTCAGCCCCATCTACGGATTTGGCGCCGTGCTCATGACCATGGTGCTCAACCGCTTCTACAAAAAGAACCCCATCATCATTTTCCTGGTGAGCGCCCTGCTCGGCGCCAGCTTTGAGGTGTTCGTGGGCTGGTTTATGCAGACCGCGTTTGGCGTGGTCTCGTGGAGCTACTCGCACATAACGCTGTTCGGTTTGCCCGATCCGCTCGTGGTCCTCACGGGCGGACGCACCTGCACGGGCTTCGCCTGCCTGTGGGGCCTGGGCGGCCTCATCTGGATCAAGCTGCTGCTGCCGAGGCTGCTTAAGCTTATCAACAAGATCCCCTGGAAGAGCCGCTACTCGGCCACCGTCATCTTTACCGTTATCATGCTGGTCGACGGCGTCATGACGCTGCAGTCGCTCGACTACTGGTACCAGCGCGTTAACGGCACGGAGCCGGACATTCCCGTCGCACAGTTCTACGGAGAGCACTTCGATAACGAGTACATGGAAAACCGCTTCCAGAGCATGACCATGAGCCCCAAGGATGCGACGCGCGTGTAGCGCTCACCGCGCCCAAAACGCAAAATGCCCGCCGGTATCACACGTACCGGTGGGCATTTTTATAAACGATCCCTCTATCGACGCAAGCCTCTACGCCTCGCGCTCGACCTCACTCACGCATTCGTTCTTGATGGTGCCAACGAGCGCCTGCAGCGCATCGACCACGTGCGGGCGAATGTCCCCGCCGATAAGCACGAGCATGATGTCGTCACCTACGGCAAGCTCGCCGCTTGCCAGCCACACACGCACATAGCCGATACCCGGCATCGCGCGCGTGGCCTCGATAGCAGACCGTACCTTTTCGGCGTCGTAGTCAAAGACCATGCCGCCCACCCTGTGGCCTGGCGCCACGCCATCGGCCTCGACTCCGCGCACCTCAGCCTTGGGCGTCGCGCGCACCACACCGTTATGCGTCAGATACATCCCACAGCCTGCCGCCGAAGCATCGGCCTTGGCCTCGCGCAGCCAAGCATCAATCGAAGGCATCAATTTGCCACTCTCGAGCATCATTTCTCCCTTACCGTCGTCGAGTAGCCAATTTGGGACGGGGCCTTTTTAGCTACTCTCGAACAACTTATTCCTCGACCGGCGTGAGCACCATGACGGCGCGTGTGTTGCTCAGCGACAGCGAACGACAGGTCACAAGCGTTACAACCTTAGTTGCCGAAGCGGCACGATCGGTGGCATCACTCGCCACGGCAGAAGCGCCGTCGAGCATCTCGGACAGGTAGTTCTTGAGTCCGTCGTCGCCCTCAAAATTGGTCGTGCGCGCCTTGGCATACGTGTCCTCGACCACCTTGGTCGCCAGCGGACGCAACTTATACGTCGCATCGCGCGTGATGTAGTACACATATTCAATGCTATCGAACGTTGCCTGGTCAGTCGTATCCGAAATCACGTTGAACATCGACCCATCGTTCATATGGTGGCCGTAGATCGTGGTCTGCTGGTCGACCATTCCCGGCGCGGTGTCATCGCTATCCAAGAAGATGGCACCCGAGGCGTTAGACGTGCCATCGAACAGCGTGTTGAGGTATTTGGAGTTGTTGTTGGTCTGCACCACGGGATAGTTGATGTTGGTTCCCGGCACGTAAATCCAACCCACAATCTCGGGGTTCGTCTGAGCAAGCGCATCAAAGTCGATAATCGGCACGCCGCTGGCGTCCTTATCGCTTACATATTGCTTCTCGATTTTCTGATACGAATCGCTCGCCTGCTTATAGCCAATCTGGGCATTAATAAAAATAGCGGCGGCGGCGACAATCAGACCGATACCGATGATGATGAGCAGAATGGGAATAATGGAGTGGCGCTTTTTGCGCGGCGGCTCGGTGCGATCCGACGGCGCGGCATGCGATGAAGACCGGGGCGGCTTCTTAGCGGAGCTATAAGACGAAGGACGATATGCGGCCGGCGCGTCCTGTCGACGATGCGTCGCCGGTGTCACGGGGCGCGGCGCGCGCGGCTGCTGAGGAGAGGATGTCCGACCCTGCTGTGCCGCACGGGCAGCACCCGGCTTCGACGGATCGGGAATCTGAGAAGCCTTGAATCGTTTTCCCTGATAATCGGACATGGCTCTCCTTATACTGCGGTGAAACGGCGGAACGCTTAGGCGTCAGCCATCTCCTGCTTCATCTTCTCGATAACCTTGCGGTACTCGGGGTCGCAAGCACCCAGAATCTGTGTGGCATAGATGGCGGCGTTCTTGGCACCGTTGATGGCAACGCAGGCCACGGGCACGCCCGAAGGCATCTGCACCATCGACAGCAGCGAATCCATACCGCCCAGGTCACTCGTCTTCATAGGCACGCCGATAACCGGCAGCGGCGTAAAGGCAGCCACGACACCACCCAAGTGAGCGGCCTTGCCGGCGGCGGCGATAATCACTTTGATACCGCGATCGGCGGCAGTCGAAGCCCAGTCGTGGACCTTCGCCGGCGTGCGGTGCGCGCTCGCAATGACGAGCTCATAGGGCACACCCAGTGCCTCGAGCTCGGCGGTGCAGCCTTCCATAACGCCCAGATCGGACTTGGAACCCATGATGATCCCGACAACCGGCTTCTGATCTGCCATAAACATAGACCTCCTGTTGAGAGCGGTGACGCAGCGAATCCGCGACCCTTAACTGCAAATAATTCAAGTATAGCCACCGATGCCGATGTGTTCGGTGAGAGACGGAATGCTTTGCGAGATTAAGGCCGAAGGGTCGGAGCTTTCCGCCTACATTCAAAAAGCATGCCCACCGTCCTTGGGTGGGACGGCGGGCACGCTTGCTTAGCTGTTGCTGGGGCTACTTGGCCTTGCTGCGACGATGGAAGAAAGCGCCGATCGCGGCGATGATGGCGCCGAGACCACCGACGGTCACGACGGTCGCCGCCGTCTGGTCGCCGGTATTGGGGATCGCCGAACCGTTCTTCTTGCTGCCCTGGGCCTTGTCGCCTGCGGGCTTGCCCGCCTGGTTGCCGCCGTTCGAGCCATTGCCGGAACCCTGGTTGCCCGAGCCGCCCTGGTTGCCGGAGTCGGCATCCCTGAGGCTCTCAATGGCCAGCTTGAGCTGGTCATAGGCCGCCTGGAGCTGGGTGTCGGAAGCATTCTCATCACCCAAGATGTCCTCGGCGTAGGTAATGGCATCCGTCAGGGCCTTGACAGACTCGTCCGTCTTGCCCCTGGTGTCAGTCTCCTTCGCCTGCTTGACCAGGGCCTTGAGCTGCTTCTTAGTCGGATTCTCGACCGGGACCACCGGGGTCTTCTCGAGCGCGCCGCGGGCGCTCTCGAGCGCCCTGAGCGCCTGGTCGACCTCGTCCTGCGTGGCGTCCTCATCGCTCAAGATGGCGCGGGCGCTCGCCAGGGCGTTCTCGAGCGCCGTCCAGGAGGCCTCGGTGTAGTCACCGGCCTTGAGGTCGCCGGCAGCAACCTCGGCATCAACCTTTTCGATCGCGGTAGCGAGATCATCCTTCGCCACCGGATCGGGGACGGCCGTACCGTAGAACTTGAGCTCCGCCATGCTGCAGTAGGCATCAACGTCGCCACCGCCGGCGTGAATCACCTTGACGGTCACGTAGCGACCGCGCGCGGCGCCAAAGCTCATCTGCTTCCAGTCGCCACGGTCGGTGAGCACGCGGCCGTCGTTGTCGAAGGCGAACGTACCCATCGACGCGGCGGTGCCCATCTCATAACCGTCGGCAGTGTCGGAGACCAGTATCTCGGCCTCGAAGATATCGCCGTTAGTGCCGCCGTCCTGGCGCGGCAGGAATGTAACGTCGGTGAGATCGTAGTCGCGGCCCAGGTCGACACTCAGATACTGGGGCATACCGGTCCCATGGGCCCAGTCGCTGTGCCAAAGCGTCCGCTCGTCGCCGTCGAGAGCGTTGACGGCGTTGCTGCCCTCGTAGTCGGCCTCACTCGAGAAGTCGGCCACCTTGACGTTCTTGCGGTTCTCGGGCGTGTTGATGAGGATCTTCTCATCGACAGGGCGCATCTTGAGGCCGTCGATTGCCTTCTCGATCTTGGCAGTGGCGTCTGCGACATCCTTCTTGCTATAGCTGCCCTGGCCGCTGTCGAGGAGCTTCCGAGCCGCCTCGACCGCAGTGGTGAGAGCTGCATAGGAATCCTTGGTGTAGACGGACTCGCTGTAGCCCGCGGCCTTGGAAAGCGCTGCCACGAGCGCAGAGGTATCGACACCAGCCTTGACCTCGACCTCATAGGATGCGGTCTTGGAGGGGTCGAGTACCGACGCCACCGTGATCTTTGCCTTGCCGGCCTTGTTGGCACGCAGGTAGTAGCTCACGCTATCGCCAGCCTGAACAGCGGAGACGCTTACCACAGAGGGGTCGGAGCTCTCGACCGTCACATAGGGGTAGCCAGCGCTCTCAGGCGTAGCCTTGGCGTCGACGGGCGTAATGTCGCCTTCAAAGAACTCGGTCTGGTTCTTGCCTAGCTCGACACCCTCGATGGCCTCGACACCCTGCGTGTAGTTGAAGTTGACCTCACGCAGTGTGAGCATCTGGTCACCCGATGCCTCAAGCGGCGTGACCTCGACCTTGGTCGCCTTCTTGCCCTTGTTCTCGGCAGAGAGGTCAAAGGCGTAGCGAGCCAGGAAGGAATCGTACTCCCCGCCCGCGAACTCTTGGATCGAGCCATCCTCGAACGTCACGACGGCCTTGATCTTCTGTACGGTTCCGTTGCCGCCGTTGCGGTTAACGACCTCGACGCTATCGAGTTTCGACGGCGTCTTAAATGCGAATGTCATCGTGGTGGGAAGCTTCACGTAACTCGGTAGCTTACCCTCGCTGTCCCAGTTGCCACTCCAGTTCCACAGGAACTCAAAGCCGTTGTCGCCCTCGTTATTATCGAACAGCGCGTTATAGCTCTTCTGCTGGATAAGTTTCTCGACGTTGGTCCCGTCGTCGGTCGTGAGCTCATCGTTGGTCATCGTGATGTTGAAGGCATCCTGGGCGTACTCGGCGACCGTTGGCTGAGGAACGTCCGGCATCGTCACCGTGCCGTCGCTCGCAAACTCAAGTGCGTCGCATGCCGGGCCGATAAGCCAAGATGTCGAGGGCAGTTCGACCTTTCCGGCGGTCTTGGCCTTGAGCTTGAAACTCGCCACCGCGCCAGTACCGTTGTAGAGCTTGCCATCGCCGCGGTTGGCAAAGGCGAGATTGATAGTCTGCGTTCCGTCCACGAACTGGACCTTCTCGCGAGACAGGTTCTCCATGCCGGCAGTCGAGCCGTCCTGCGCGATGCTCTCGGACACAAACTCGAACTGGTCGCTCTTGAAGTTGACGAGGGCGCCCAGGGCGTTGACGTTCTTGGCGTCGGCCGCATAGACATCAACGGTGATCTCATCACCGGCCTCGACCTCGGTCTTGCTCGGAATCACCGCGAGCGAACCTGCGACCTTGCCCTTTTGTTTAGTGCCGCCGTCAAGACCCGCCATGGTGAACGAGTAATCGTAGACGTCGTAAACGCCGTTATCGTTGAGGTCGGCGAAGTGGTCGCGGATCTGCGAACCGAACGTCGGGGTATCGGGCTCGCGATTCTCGAGGCCCAGATAGTTCTTCATGTTGGAGTAGTCTCCGTCGGAGATCGTGGCCTTGTTGAGGTTGGAGCCCACGGCGAAGCCATCCGTGCCGTCGGTCTTGTAGATGGCAATCTCGGACGCGGAGAAGAAATTGCCGACCGAGGCGAGCGGTGTCATGCGCACGTAACGGGCGGCCACGGTGCCGTCAAACGCTACCGTCTTACAATCAGCGGAACGTGCCCAATCGACCTCCTGGCTCGTCCAGTGGACGCCATCGAGACTCGTCTCAACACGCATCTTGGTCACGGTGCCGTTGCCGGCGTCATCGCGCGGATAGTACTCGAGCTTATCGAGCTTGTAAGCGCGTCCATAGTCAACGGTAAGCGCCTTGCCCAGATCGTTGCCACCGGAGTGGAAACCGCCGTCGCCCGACTGGAACTCATGGTCGAAGGCGAGCTCGGCCTTATGGCTGCCGTAAAGTGAGCCCTCCCAGGTGATTTCCTCGGCGTCGGGGACGTTCCGCCACGGATCGAGTGCGGAGTTCGCCTCGAGCACATCGCTCCAGGCGGAGTAACCTTCGGCGTTGCGCGAACGAATCTGGTAGGTGTGCTTGCTATTGTAGGCGAGGTCGGTGTGCGTGAACTCGGCCGCATCACCCACGGCAAACACAGTGCCGTCGACCTTAAGGTCGTAGGAGGTAGCACCATCGACCTTTCCCCAGGTGAGCTTGATGCTCGTTGGGGTCGTGGCGTCCTCGGGGGCAGCAAGGTTCGTGGGTGCGGAGAGGTTCTCGTTGAGGCGATCGGCTGTGAGCGTGGCGTCGGCGTTCACGAAACCGCCCAGCTCAAGCGTCTGCGCCGCTGCAGCAACATCGGTCTTCGCGAACTTGACGTAGACCTTGGGGTTCGTGGTGATCTTGGTGTTGTTGAAGCTCTCGCCCTGCTCGGCCTCGGTGCCGTCCGCATCGCTGCCGTAGTGGTTGAGGTTGGGGGTCTCGCTGTAGAAGTAGACCGCCTGGCCGGCCTCGGGGGTCGCGGCGTCAAAGGTCTCCTGCGAGTCGACCTCAACCACGTTGAGTGCGGATCCGCCGTTCTTGGCGACAACGCTCGTGGGCTTGGCGGACACATTGGCCACGAAGGTCGTGGTGCGGTTGGAGTCGTAGCCGTTGTAGCCGCCCTGCGAGGCCTCGGCGGTAAAGGTCGCGGTGCCGCCTGCGGCCTTGGAGCTGTAGACGGTGCTCACATGCTCACCGTAGGAGATATTGTCGATCGTGCCGTAGGAATCGTCCTCAGTCGTGTTGTTCTCGATGGAGGAGCCGTCGTCCTCGTACTGCGTAAAGGTGCCGTCGCCCTCGGTGGCGAAGAACTCGACGATACGCTGGCTGCGGTCGGTACCCTTGGTGTTGGTGTCGCTCACGGCCTCGGGGTTGTTGTTCTCGGCGTACATCGGCACGATAGCGTTGGCCTTCACAAACAGCGGCAGCTTCCAAAGCGGAGCCTCGTAGTTGTTGAGAACCTGGCCGCCGCGATACTGCTTACCCGAGAAGTAATCGATCCAGATGGTGGGATTCTCGTCGGTGCCGTAGTTGGGGAGGTAAATCCCATTGCGAATGTCGTTGCCGTTCTCGTCTGCCTGGGTATCCTGATACACCGGTGCCACTAGGAAGTTCTCACCGAACATATACTGGTACTGCGTCGAAGTGCTTGCGGCGTACTCGGAGTTGTCGGAAAGCAGCATGGCGCGGATCATGGGCAGGCCGGCATCGCCGTTACCCGTGTCGATGTTGGCCGCCGAGGCCGCGCTCGTGTAGATATAGGGCATGAGCTGCGCCTTGAGCTTGAGGTAGAAGCGCGAGATGCCTGTGTAGGGATCGCCGTGCGTCATGGGCGATTTACGGTAGGTGCCCCAACCGTCCATGTCAAGCATAGAGGGCGTGAACGTCTTCCACTGGTAGTCACGCGCAGAGATGATGGGGTCGCCGCCAAAGATGCCATCCATGTCGGAGCCGATGTTGGGGTTGCCCGAAAGACTCTGACCGATATACGTGGGGATATGGAAGCGAATGTACTCCCAGTTACCGCCATACTGGTCGCCGGTCCAAATGCCACCAAAGCGCTGCGTGCCGGCCCAACCATCGAGCGTGATGATGTTGGGGCGCTTGTTAGCGCCGGTCGTCACCGTGTCATAAGCTGTCTTGATGCCATTAAGACCAAAGGAGTAGCCAGATCCAACCCAGGCAACGTCGGTCTTAAGGGTAGTGATGCCTCCCGTCTTGACCTCGGCGTCGAAGTCGCGAAGCAGATGCCACGGGGTCTCAGGGTTGCTGTCGGGCTCAAGGTTGGACTGGGTCCACAAGCCCGTGCTCACACCCTTGGAGTTGGCATACTCGGTGAACTTCTTAAGGTTGTCGACATTGGCACGCACAGCGTTAAGACGGTCGGCCGAGCTCGCTCCGTCGGAGTTGACGCCGCCGGTCTTGTAGTAACCGTTCTGGCCATAGCCGGCGCCGTAACCGTCGTTCGGCAGGAACCAGCCGAGCGGCATGTCGTTGTCCTCGTAGTCATCGATAACCTGACGAGCAGAGAACTGGCGGTCGAAATCGGTCGCTTTCATGTTCTCGGTATCAACCGTAGGGCCCTCACCGTTGAGCGTCTCGGCCGCAAGTGTGCCGTCGAGCTTGTAGCCCGTCGACATGCCAGACTCGTACTTAACGTCGCCCTTCTCGCTCGAGGACTTGCTGCCCTTGGTCTCCCACTTCTTTTGACCCGAGGTCGTTGACCAGCCATCACGGTTATAGGCATTAAGATGACCAAGGTAGAACCCGTACTCGGGCAGCAGTACCGGGTTACCGGTCACCTTGTAGTAGTCCTGCAGCATCTCGGTTGCCACGTTCGAAGCGCCCTCGTTGGTCGCCACGAAGTAGTAGGCATCAAACTCATTCTCGCTGTGCAAAGTCGTGACCGTCGATGAGTCCGTGGAACCGAAGTCGTAGGAACCCTCTGCAAACGTGTTTCGGAGTACGCCGTAGCCGTCACTCGTCCAATAAAACGGGTTGGGCGAGGCAACGCCGCCATCGGTCCAGTTGTTCGTGTTGGAGATGGCGATGGTCTGGTTGGTGTGCAGGAAGCGTCCGTTCTGGGTGCCGCCGCCAAAGAAGTTCTCGGACTTCTCCTTGGCGAGCGTCTGGACGGTACCCTTCTTATCAAGGTCGAGGGACGCGGACTCGGAAACCACGACACGGTCGCCTGACTTGATACTCATCTTGCCAGTCGCCTTGTCCAGGATCACGGTCGCCTTTCCGCCGGTGATCTCGATAGTGTCGCCCTTGTCGGCAACCGTCGCACTCGGCTTGCTGTAGGTGTCCGAGGTATCGGGCTGAGCCTGGATCTTAGCCGTGTGGGACTTACTACGCGGCGTGGCGTACTCGGAAAACTCACCCTTGGGGTCGACGTTATAACGGAAAATACCGTCCTCGAGGAACGTAATACGGCCCTTGATGCCGTCAGCGAAATCGATGTCGACGACATTCGAGGCAGACTGGGACACGGTCGCCGAGTCGACGCCCTTGAGTGGCGTGGCAATCGCCTGCTGGGGATTGGCAAACACGAGCGTCGCTGCAGTGGCAACGAGGACCGCGCTTCCCTTCACCCACCGTTTCGTAAAAATGGAATTCCTGCGCATCTGGTCTCCTTTCTTCCGACATGCTGAGGTGCCGAGGACGCCCCCCCCCCGGCAGCATGGGAAAACGTATCAAACGGAGATGTTCGGTACATTCCGCACAATGGGGGCCACCCGTTACCAAGGGGCCAACTGGTAGTAACCAGATAGCCACCTACTAGGTCATATCAACATATGGGAGCACTTGCGCACCCAAGTTCGGAATTCTCCCAGCGGCAGCAAAATAAGCGTCAACGGCAAGGTGGGCTTAATAAGCCATACCAATTGGTTCTTCAGTCAAATACCAATCTAGCAAAAATGTACTGTTTGTCTGGTATTACACAGACCATACCTTTCCCTCGGGAACTGGGCTTCGCGAAGTTTCCCGAGGGAAAGGCTCAGCCGCCATCCTGCAACCTACCGGGGATTGCCATGACGTACGTTGGCTGATTTGGTTTGGAATGAGATGTTGACGGTGGCTGATGGGCACAACTGTCCCGGGTGCATTTCAAGATGCACCTAAATGTCTGTCTTTATCCTTATAGATTGTCCAGGTAGTCGTCGGCATCATAGGTAAGGCTGTAAGCTTTATTCAGGATGCGCACGAGCTCCTGGGCATCGTGCTCGCCGAGCGCCGAGAGTTGTTTCGAGAGCGATGCCACACTCTCGGCATTTTTTTTCGCCGCGAAATCACGGCCTTCCTCGGTAATGCTCACCAGCACACGCCGACGATCGTTTGGATCAGTCCTGCGCTGAACGTAACCCTTACTCTCGAGTGAATCCAAGATATGCGACATGCGCGCACGGGAGAATTTCAGCTTCTTGGCAATCTCGGAGGGAATGACATCACCGTCAATACCCGATAGATACTGTAAAACCGGTGCCTCGCCCACACTGGCGCCGCCGGCAGCACTCAAGGATCCCTTGGCAAGGGAACGTGAGTACACAATCAGTTTTCGAGCGACGTCATCGTAATCCACTGGGGATATTGTCCTTTGCAACTCTAGAAGGGCCATAAAACCGTCATTTGCCGTACATTAGTTAACATTCGCAACAATTATTTATGATACCCCAACGCGGAAGTCTATTGCTCGTCCTTCTTGCGTCGCATAAGCTCCTCAACGTCGACACCAGCGGCCTCGAGCATGCGCTCGACATTCTTTTTGGCGTTGGTCGTGCCGACCTTAAGCACGATCGAAAGCGGAGTGCCCACCACCAGGCACACGATGCCCACGGGGACACCCCAGCCGGGGCCGCCCTGCATACCCCACATCCCCATCAAAAAGCCAATCGCCACGAGCGAATAGCCCAGGCGCAGCCAAACATTGAGCCGCTGAATAGCATCGGTCTGCATCTTTGCCTCGCGAATCAAGTCGTCGCGCGAAAGGTCGTGTCCATGTTTCTCGTGCATATGGTCCTCCTCGTGCAAAGTGTGCATCATGCGCAAGTGCATCGTTTGTCGAATACGTCATCTTTCAAGAGCAATATAGCGGGTGTCGTGTAGGCGATGGAGGTCGCTGGCCATATTGCCCTTGAAGGGCGGCGCAAAATCAGAAGGCCGTGCGGTTGAGGCCGCACGGCCTTACAGGGGGCCAGGGGATGATGACTAGTAGCTCAGTGCCGGGTCGAAGAAGCCAATGAGAACGCCCACAAATGCGATCACAACGAGGATCAGCATCATAACGATGGGGTTGACCTTCTTCTTGGTCATCATGTACCAGCAGAAGATGATGAAGATCATCGGCAGCAGGTGCGGATAGATGCCATCGAGCGTGTCCTGGAACTTACCGCCACCGGGCAGCGCCAGGTTGGGGCTGCAGGTGATGGAGACCCAGGTAGCACCGACTGCACCGATGACCATGGTACCGACCATCACGATGGAATCACGCAGAGCCTTGGCCTTGGGGCCGACGAGGGCCTCGACCGCCTTGCCGCCGAGCTCATAGCCCTGGTTGTAGGCAAAGCGCATGCCAAGGAACATGAGCAGGTTCCACACGACAATATAGAAGATGGCGCCGAGCGGGGAGCCGCCGGTCGAGAGACCGAGGGCAATACCGAGCAGGATCGGGATCAGGGTACCGACGATCAGCGAGTCGCCAAGGCCGGCGAGCGGGCCCATGAGGCCGGCGCGGATGCCGTTGATGGCGTCGTCGTCGATGGCCTCGCCGTTTGCGCGAGCCTCCTCGAGGCCGGCGGTGACGCCGACAATCATGGTGCCGATCTGCGGCTCGGTGTTGAAGAACGCGGAGTAGGTCTGGAGGGCCTGCTTCTGCTCCTCGGGCGTGTCGTAGAGCTCCTCGACAATCGGAAGCATGGCGCACAGGTAACCGAAGGTCTGCATGTGCTCCTGCGAGAAGCAGGTCAGGTTGCCATAGGACCAGTTACGGAACGACTTGGCAAGCGTTTTCTTAGAGAGCTTTTTCTTCTCTGCCATTAGATGTCCTCCTCTTCCTCATCATCTGAGCCCGAGGCGATAGCTGCCTTGGGAGCGTTTGCGAGGTCGATCTTGAGCGAAGCGATCTCATAGTTGATCAGGGCGAAGAAGCAGCCGATGCCGGCAGCGGCGATCAGGTTGCAGCCCATAACAGCGGACAGGGTGAAGCCGAAGAAGAACGTCAGGAAGTCCGTGGGCTTAGAGATGACCTGCTTGAGCAGGATGGCGATACTGACGGTAGGCAGCAGCGAGCCGACGGTAAACAGCGTCTTCATCGCGATGCCGTCCATGGGCATGTAGGTCTTCATGAGGTCGACCATGGCGGTGCCGCCCATGGTGATGATGAACGTCGGGAGGAACGAGCAGACGATGTGACCGATCCAAGGCAGAACGTTGTTGACCAGGTAGAGCTTGTGGAGATTGCCCTTCTCGAGCCACTTCCAGCCCATGCCCTGCCACACCAGGTTGATGGTGGCGGTGCCATAGAGGAGCACAGTGCCGAGCGTGCCGACGGCGGCACCGAGGGATGCGGCCATGCCGGCAGCCTCAGCGGAGGCGGGATCGATGCCCGAGTTCTTGATGGCGAGGATCGCCAGCGGGATACCGATATAGGACACGGCGCGGACGTCGGCGGAGACGGTTCCGCCGGGGGTCACGAGAGCGATGTAGACAACCTGGATGGCAGCGCCGACGAGGATGCCCGTCTGCATATCGCCCATGATGATGCCGACGATGAGGCCGGCGACCAGAGGACGACCCAGAGTGTAGTTGCCGATCGTCGTGCCACCCATGCCAGGCAGTGATGCCAGGCAGGCGAACAGGCCGAACAGCGCGGCTTGGAATGCATTGATTGCCATGCTTTCCCCTTTCTTTATTCCTCAGCCCCTTTCATCAAGGGCTGTAGATACCAAAATGCGGCTGGCGCCTAACTAGAAGCCAAACTGACCGCGGAACTTGGGCCACTCACCGATGGACTTCTCCTTGATAAGGGCGAACTCGACCGTGTAGCCGGCGTTGGTGAGATCCTCGAGCGCCTGGGCCTCTTCCTGCGTGATCGACTGGTTGTTGCCAAGCTTGGTGGTGCCGGGACGATCGTTGCAGGGACCGACGATGATGCGGTCCATGCCGGGCTTAAAGCCAAAATCGACGAGAAGTTCCTTCATGTCGAGCGGGTTCTTGGTGATCAGGAAGTACTTGGTGTCGGACTTGAGAACCTTCTCGGAGACCTCCTTGAAGTGCTCCTTGGTCCACACGAACGTCTTCTTGCCCGAGGCACTCTTGTAGGCCTCCTTGAGCACGGGGTTGGACGCTGCAGCGTCGTTGACGGCGATAAGACCGTCGCAGGGATACTCGAGGGCCCAACGGGTAACGGTCTGTCCATGGATCATACGGTCATCAATACGGATGAACGAAATCATGCGTTCTCCCTTTCTTTATCACCGGGGGTCTTTCCTCTTAACCCCCGCTCCATCACGAAAATTTGGGCGGATGCGCTGCCTAGATGTCGTCGTCCTCGTCGTCGGCGTCATCGGTCGGGACAACGAGCTCGGACATACCGTTCTTGCCCTCCTGCAGCATCATCTGCTTGAGGGAATCCAGGTCCATGGTGGCAAGCCCCATCATGGCGGTCATAGCCATGGGCAGATTCATACCGCCGAAGGCAATGGTGTGGGCGAGCAGACCCTTCTCGGCCAGCGTGTTCATGGCATTGGTGAGCGGCGATCCGCCCAGGATGTCACCAAGCAGGACAACCTCGTCATCGGCGGTAACGGGAGCGAGCATCGCCTTGACGTTCTCGACATACTCGTCAGCGCCCATGCCGTCCACGAGACTCGTCGACAAGATGTTCGGGGCGTCATTGCCGAGCATCTTGAGGACACTGTGCAGTCCGGGAGCGAGCGTTCCGTGACTGACCATTACCAGATACCGCATGCGGTCTCCTCTCGACCTGCCGTGTGTCGCACGGCTTTGCTTTTTGCTGAGATTATTGTTGCGCCGGGGCATGTTCGGTACAAGAAAATAGTTGCGAACGGCAACTATTCATCGGTTAACGGTAGCAACTATTTTTATGCCTAAATTATTTTTTCTTCTAATTATTTTTAAAATAGCAGGTAGATTGCCTGATAAATGTTTTATGTTCCTTATGCACCATACATACCAGCAAGAATCGGGCCTGGCATCTCCGGTTTGCCCCGCAGTGTCAGACCATGTCACGTACGCCCACGATATGGAGGTACCCCATGGATATGATCTCGTTTCTCGCCTCCGAACCCTTCGACCGCAGCGGTGATACGCCGCTCTATGTCCAACTTAAACATCGAATCGCCCTGCTTATCGCCAGCCAGGCGTTCGACACCAAGACGCCGCTGCCACGCGAGCTCGAAATCTGTGAGCGGCTAGAGTTATCGCGCGCGACCGTGCGCCGTTGCTTCCAAGATCTCGTCATCGAGGGGCGCGTGGTGCGCAAGCGCGGCCAGGGCACGTTCATCAAGCCCCAAACTTCAGCACCCGGCATCGACCTGGCCCTGAATTTCAGCGCGCGGATGCGCGAAGCGGGACGGGTTCCGAGCTCGCAGATTCTCGCCTTTTCAAGCATACCGGCCGTCCGCGGCATCGCCTCCGGGCTCAAAGTGCCCGAAGGGACACCCGTCTGGGAGATTCGCCGCCTGCGTCTCGCCAACGACAAACCCATGGAGCTCAACTACGTCTATATCCCCGTGTCACTTTGCCCCGAGCTCACACGCAAAGACGTGGATGGCTCGCTCTACGCCTATATCGCGGAAAAGACCGGCATCCTGCCCGCAAGCGTCGATGCCGTCTACGAGACGGTCAACCTCGACAAGCATGAGGCGCGCCTTTTGGGACAGAACACCGGTAAGGCGGCGATGCGCATCGTGCGTTCGACCTACGACAAGACGGGAACCCCGTTCGAGGTAGGCGTGCTCATCAGCTGCGACGGTCAGGCAAAGCTGCACGTGCACATCGCCGCCGACAAAACAACCTTCACCGCCACAGCCCAATAAATCCAAAACGTGGGCGCCGTCGTTCAAACGAACGACGGCGCCCACACTCACTTTTTATTCAGCCCTAGTCATGTCTCCGAAC
>OGXQ01000025.1_pt1 | contig 77552 bp, 71 predicted proteins | sample 1576291 | NCBI WGS metagenome assembly OGXQ01 (sample SAMEA3541575, study PRJEB24748) | human gut metagenome | biome: human gut; feature: human-associated habitat; material: faeces | place: China | collected 2012 | reverse complement strand
GCCACCCCTGCGTGGGGGACTATACCTTCCGCCAGAAGGCGGCGGACTTCCTCGAAAGCGAGGTGCACGGCGGGGTCACGACGATGATTTCGGCGGGGGAGCCCCACTTCCCCGGACGGCCGAAGGACGCCGCCGGTGCGAAGGCGCAGGCGATCTTCCTCTCCAAGTGCTTCCGGAACCAGTCGCCGCTGGGCGCGAAGATTCACGGCGGCGCGCTGATTCTGGAGCAGGGACTCGTGGAAGCGGACCCCGAGCGCCTTGTGATGACCAACGGGTACGACAAGACCTCCGTACTGGCCTACGTCACCGACGTGAACGCCACGGAGACTTGCGCGGGAGTGTACGACGTGACGGTCAAGCTGACCGAGTACCGGAAGCCTGTGGTGCGAACCACGGGGGTGCCTGCCATTACCCGGCCGGGGAAAATCCCGGAGATGCCAAAGACAATGACGTTCCCGAATGCATCGGCGGTCGGTGAAGACGCTTTGAGGCGCTCGCAGGCGCAGACGGGCGAACTCATGAATGAGCTTGCCCATACCCTCGGCATGACGTATACATGGATAAATACCCGTGGTGACGTGGAAAGTACAAAAAATCCGAACCTCGTGCCTACCAATACGCCTGTAACAACAATTGGAAATCAACCGAAAGATTTGACACTTGGATCATACCTGACAGACTCCCGCGCAAAACAATCGAGCGGTACGGGCTATGGGCTGATGACTAACCAGGGAGGCTCGTGGCCTTCAAAAACATTTGACGCGATGGACAAGGCTATAAACGAATTTAGCAAGAAGAGCTTGAAAGAGCGGGGAATCATTTAACATGCGACCGCTAATGCCATTTGTTTGTCATTTGGTGCAGTAACCGTATGATTTCTCCAACGCCCATAAATAGGATGCCGCAGGAAATAATTGCGAATCCATATGTAAGAGCAAGCATTCCCGAAAGTTTCGCCATCCCAATTCCCATGACGGCTCCTAGCAGTATTATCAAAAAGCCAAACAGCTTTAACAAAAATGCAAAAGTGTTTGCTTTTTCGGGTTCAACTTTTTGACTCTTGGACGATACCAGGAAGTCATTCTCGCATTTTGCCAAGCACGCTTTACAGACTCCACCTATATCGTCCGCTGCTAATGGAGTGCCACAAAGCTCGCAACAACCGAAGCTCTTTGGTGCGAGTTTTTTTCGGCATTCTGAACACCAACGCCATTCCTTTGCATACTCGTCATCAAGCGCACGTCCACATTTTTCACATGTTGCCATGTTCCACACCTCCATTAGAAAGGGAAATTTAAATGAAAACTCTCATACTTGCCTTGGGGTGGCCCGCCTTTGCCATATCTATTACATGGGTGTTGGTCTACCGCATCTCCCTGAAAGGAGTGCTGCGGTACATAGACGTTCACGACCTGAAACTCCCCGACCGCTGCGAAGTAAGGGAGTGTATGAGTTGGGCGATCAAAAGCGCATTTAAACGCCACGGAAATACCGGTCAATCATAGCCGACGTAACCCCGGAAGCAATACTCTCCAACGCATTCAGGGAATAAGACCCTACACGAGTTGCAATCGCTTTCGTTTTCTTCCAGTTCTGATCGACTTTGATATCCGCGAGAAACTTATGGCCATCTGGAGATAAATCCAAAATCTCGATCGGTTGATATGGCGGGTCGCCTAAATGTATATGCATCTTTGTAAAATAGCCATTAAGGTCGCATTGTTTCATATGGTACCTCACGACATCTTCGGAATACTTTTTTAAACGAGCAAATTCTTGGTTCGATTCATACAGCATGGATTCTCGGTATCCAGTGTTTTCTTCTACCGTAAGTAAAATGTCGCGTATGCAATCCGGATTTAGCCGCACGAAACAACACCTCCTGCCCACATCATAACACGGCAGGAAATCATTTACAATAAAAAGCCGCCCTATCGGACGGCTTTCGTTCACTGTGCTTTCTTCAATTCCTTTATCTCGGCGGTATGCGCCGCGGTGACCCGTTCCAGAGTGCGGATACGGTCGGCGTGGTCGTCGATCTGGTCCACCTTGTCAAGGCGGGCGATGATATCGCCGTGCTGCTCCGCGATCAACTGTATCTGCGGCGTTACCTTCGTTTCAATGATGGCGTTCATTTGATTAATAATCTTTTTCTCCTGAGTCTCAATGATATCATACACCTGATTGATGATCTTTTTCTCCTGCTGCTCCAGCAGCTGCGCGATCATCTGGATGTCGTTTTGGTCCAGCATATTCCCGCCTCCCATCTGTGGATTTGATTATACCACAGCCCGCTTTGAAAGAAAAGAGGTGATTTCTATGCTTCTTGTCGACGGCGCCGACATCACACAGATCGCCGAAAACGTCCGATACGTTTCGCTGTGGAACAACGGCCCCGGAACGCTTACCTTCGAGTATGCGGCGGGGAAAGGAAAAATGTATCCGAACGGCTGCACCGTGACGTTTTCATATGAGGGCTCCAACGTCTTTTACGGCTGGCTCTTCAAGACCTCGCAGACCCGCGACAAGTTCAAGTGTACCTGCTACGACCAGCTGCGGTACCTCAAGGCGAAAAACAGCATCCTGCGCGAGGTGGAACCGCTGGACGGCTTTCTTAACCGTGTCGGGGCCACGCATGGGGACCGAATCCGCCTCGGGCAGGTGGACAGCACGGAATACCCGCTTCCTCGCTACCTGTTCGACAACCAGACCTATCTCGACATGCTTTACCAGTCGATACAGGAGAACCTCTACGGGAACGGGTACCAATACACCCTGCGGGACAACTTCGGCGCGCTCGATCTGCGGGACACCATTGACCTGCGGCTGCCGCTCATCATCGGCGACAGAAGCCTTGCCACAGATTTTGAGTATGTGAAGTCCATCGACGAGGACACTTACAACCACATCAAGGTGGCGAAGGACCGAAAGGACCTTGGGACCCGATACACCTATGAGGCGCAGGACGGCGCCTCCATCGCCGAGTGGGGCAAGCTGACGCTCTATGAGAAGGTTACGGCTGATTACAACGAGGCGCAGCTCGCGGAATTGGCGCAGCTCCTTCTCCAGATCAGGGACCGCGAGACCGAGACCCTCAAGGTGGAGTGCCTCGGCGACACTCGCGTGATGGCGGGGAACGGGGCGCGCGTGGTACTGAAAGACACGGGAATCGATCCTCTTCGAAAAATCCGTCCGTGAACGTACCGATACCGGTATGTAAAGACTGGTTCTTTTTCTCGAAGCGATCGGCTACAGAAAAGGATAATTGTCCGATCGTAACAGCCCTCTGTACACTGATGAAAGCCGCATACGCCTTCCGGCTCCATCTTCTGAAACGGAGTGCCTGCGAACGATATGTATACGACTTTCTCATCCTCTAATTTTCAATTGTCAAGCCACTTTATCCAGTTTCTTCATGATAGAGAACATGAACAACGCGGACAGTAAACAAAGAACGATCAACACGCTCCATACCATCCATAACTGCATGCCTCCCCACAAATAGCCGATGATAGCGACCAGATAGTTACCGATAGCCGTAGCCACGAACCACCCACCCATCATCATACCTTTGTATTTAGGAGGAGCCACTTTGGATACGAAAGAGATACCCATCGGAGAAAGCAATAATTCGGCGAAGGTCAATACCAGATAAGTCGAGATCAACCAGTTCGGAGAAACCAATACCTGCAATTTGCTATCTGCCGCTAAAGCGTCCGGTGTAGGCAAGCCCATAGAACCGATCGCTAAGATCAAGAAACCGCAAGCGGCGATCATCATACCCAATCCGATCTTACGAGGAGCGGACGGCTCTTTCTTCTTATTAGCCAGGTAACCAAAGAGCGCCAATGATACCGGAGTCAATACAACCACGAAGAACGGGTTAAATTGCTGGAAGGTCTGCGGAAGGATCGTTACGGTTTCCGGCATAGCCATATATTTGATACCTAGAGCGGCTAATGCGGCCACGGTCACGATGCCGGCGATCGTTTTGCCTTTGCTCGTTGTGGATTGTGCGATAGCGAATCCTCCATACACGGCGATAACCAATAATGTTAAGTTAATCACATCAAAGCCGATACGATCCAGTCCGGTCACTTGGTTGGCCGTATAGTCGCGAGCAAAGAACGTCATTGTCAGACCATTTTGATGGAAAGCCATCCAGAAGAACAATACCACGGCGAATACCAGCAGCAAGGCGGTGATACGTTGTTTCGTCTCGGCAGGTGACAATTCCTCTTGCGGAGCGTGGGAAGCCTGTGCTTGTTTGGTATTGACATCCGCATGCTTAAAGGTAGAGCGGAATCCCATATAGATAGCCATCGATATGATCAATGAGATACAAGCTACGCCGAATCCATAGTTGTATGCCTCGGACAACTTCTCGATATACGTGGAACAGAACGTAGCCATATCGCCGGTGAAACCTTGTGCGCTTTGCAGAGCGGCGAGTGCCTCTTTGTTCTCTGCGGAGATGGTTCCGTTTAAGAATTGGTGAGCGAGTGCCGGAATTTGTGACTCGTAGAAAAGGTTATACTTACCCAACATCCAGTCTGTCATTTTCGTGGCAGCCGTAGGTGCGTACATGGCACCGATATTAATCGCCATATAAAACAAACTAAAGGCTTGGTCACGTTTACTTCTATATTCCGGGGCATCATAAAGATTACCTACCATCACTTGTAAGTTACCTTTAAATAATCCGGTACCGCAAGCGATTAGCGCTAGCGAGCCGAACATCATGATTTTTCCCGAGGCGGCATCTGTTGGGATGGCTAATAAAAGATAACCGACAAACATGATGATGATACCCGAGGTAACCATCTTTCCATAACCGAACTTATCGGCCATCATACCGCCAATCAATGGCATAAAATACACGAACGCTAAGAAGCTAGCGAAAATCGTTGATGTCTCAGCGGCCGTATAGCCGAATTTCGCTTGCAAGAATAATGTGAAAATCGCAAGCATCGTGTAATAACCGAAGCGTTCGCCCGTGTTCGCGAGTGCTAGGGCATAGAGACCTTTAGGTTGTCCTTGTAACATGTGTTTTAGATAATATTAGTTTATACTTATTGAATAATTTGCTTTATGGCGCCGGTTTCCGGATAGAAAAGAACCTTGACAGGGGCTTTCTTATCCTCAAACATAACAGGGGCTAATCCTTCCCGTGTTCCGAATTGAGTGATTTGGGCCTCTCCTTTGTAGAGTGTTTTTTTGTTCATTAGTATTTCTATGCTGGCTTTTCCCGGAACATTGTAGACGATTCCTTTCAATGATTTGTCTTTCTTCTCGGCTTCCTTGGCATCAAGGATCGGAGCTCTTTCTGTCGCTTTCAAGTTCATATAGACAGGGGTACCGCCCAAATCGTCAGCGTCTACGATACCTAGCTGCTTGGAGAAACGGAACAATACTTCTTTGTCTAGGTTGTCGTGGGGGATGATACTTACCTCATAATGCTCGGTTTCTTTGGTCAAGATTCCGGTGAATAGGTTTGTTAATGCTTTTTCTTGCTCCTCCAATTGCTGGATCACCAGTTTCATGGCTTCACCATCGGGAGGTAAATTATCCGCCTCGCCGGTCAAGATGTTCAAACGGCTTTCCCGGATACGGTAAATTTGTTTAGCGGCCACCTCCGCTTGTTTGGCGGTGGAGCCTGCCATTAGTAATTCCTCTGAGAAAACGGAAGCGTCTGTCACTTTTTGTTGGGAGCCTTTATTTTTCTTTGCGGCATCTAGCTCGGATTCAACTGGTGTATATTCTGCGTTTATCGAGCATAATAATCCATCTTCGGTAAGATAAGCGTAAGGGGCGACCGTACCTTGTTTGAATTCTACGATATAGGTATTATCCGCATCGGGTAATCCCCGGTTGATCAGACTGATTTTTCCGAGATCGAAATAAACCTTGTCTTCCGTGACCGCATCCTTTACGCCTAGATACTTCTCTGCATATTGATAGTAAGGCCCGGCTTTGCAAGTTACTTTCGTCACTTCGGCGTCTACGACTAGCGAGGTCTTGGGCAACGAGTAGGTGATTCCGAAATTATTGGCTTTTACGGCGTTCTTTTTTACCACCTTGGTTTGTGCCATAAGCGGCATTCCGAGGAGTAAACTAGCTATAATGATTATATTCTTCATATCCCAGTTTATTTAATTCTGTATATTATTGGGCAAAACTAGGAAATATTTTGCTTAAAACCAAATGATTTTGAAAACATGGGGTTGCCTTGAAATTGTACATTCAATAACCTTCTGGTAAAGATTTTAAATATCTACGTAAATAGGTGAGTGCCGTTAGGATTAAATGGCGTGTATGAAAAAAGGGTACGCTGAAAATACTTGGCGTACCCCTTCTTAAAATAAACTAATCTCTTAATAATTGTCGTTTTGTATCAAGGATCCTCCTACGAAGTCAATCTCGTTTTGAGGGATTGGGTAAGGCCAAGTCTTGTCGGTGACATTACTTCCTGCTCCGGAATACTTACCTTCTTCAGTTTTGTTGAAAGCCTGCATTGTCTGGACAAAAGTACCCCAGCGGAGTAAATCAGTATAGCGACGTCCTTCGCAAGCTAACTCTACGCGTCGTTCGTGACGTACGGCTTTGCGTAAATCGTCAGTGACCTTTATTTTATATTTTGAATTAAAGATCTCTTCCGTAACTTTTTGATCCTCTGTTACATTGAATTTTCGATACTTAGCAAAACTATCGGTCGGAGAGGTGGTAACAAATGCCCTATAACGTACTTGGTTGATTAAGTCTACAGCCAATTGTTTATTATCACCGGTCTCGATCAAGCATTCCGCGTACATTAATAAAACATCTGCGTAACGAATGTAATAGAATGACCAATCTGTTTCTTGTAAATTACCCGTAGGTCTTCTGGAATAATCGATCCAATGCTTACGGCTATGTTGTCTGGGGAAATTATCGTAACCAGAATAATCATGAGTTTCTGTCGTTTCCATATCCGCTTTATAGAACACGTCACCATGAGAAATAATCGTATGTGTCAAGCGAGGATCTCCTACCTCATATTCATTCACTAGATCGTTGGTGGGACATTCGCCTCCCCAACCACCGGTAGCATTTCGTCCCATATCCATTTGCGGACCCACGGAGGCTAATGAATTGTAAGGGGGTTGGTAAGAACGTAATGTAATAAATATAGCCTCTTTTGACATGTAGCCATTTGCCTTGCTATTGAATAAAGTTTGATAGTCGGGAACCAATTCGTAGGCTCCACTTTCTACAACGGCTTTTAGATCTGATTTAGCACCCTCATAATCTCCAAAGAACATTTTTACACGAGCTCGGAACGACAGGGCGGCCTCATGTGTAATGCGCCCTAGTTCATCCGCGCTTAGATTTTGTGCCTTGGGTAATTGATTTCCATTGATGGCTGCATCTAAGTCGGAAAGGATAAATTTTTGTACATCAGCCTTATCCGCTTTTGTGATAGCGTTTTTGTCTTCTGCTCCTAAAGGTTTGTCGATAATAGGAATATTGGCGAATACGCTTGCTAAGTCGAAGTAATAAAAAGCACGCATGAATTTAGCTTCCGCTATCCAACGCTCTTTTGTTGCTGCGCTGACGAAAGAACCACCGCTTGCGATAAGTTCAGTTTCTGGAGTTACATTCGCCAAGAACACGTTACAATTTGAAATCGCCACTTTGTAACGGTGGTTCCAAAGATCGGTCAACATAGAATTGGTTGTCGGAGGATTACCTCTTGTTAGCTCTGTTATGGTAACACGGTCTGCCGCATCTGAGCCACCTTTGGAACAATCATCTGTAATTTGATCGCCAAGGTCGAACCACATTTGCTCAAATGTCCAAATATCCAGCATCGGTTGGTAACAGTTTACTAATAGCTTGTATCCTGCGTCTTCCGTTTTTAAGAAGGTAGACTCGTCCATGGAACCCATAGTCGGACGATCCAAAAAGTCTGAGTTACAACTTACTACAAGAACCCCTGTTAGTAGTGCCATAAGACACGATTTGCTTCTATTTATAATTGATTTCATAATTATATCAGTTTTAAAAATTATAGTTTCATGCTAATACCAAACATAAACGTTCTTGCTTGCGGATAATATCCCATATCAACGCCCTTATAAATGGGATTTTGATTGAACTCTCCGATTTCCGGGTCTAATCCGGAATATCCGGTAATCGTGAATAAATTCTGAGCTGCGACAAATACTCGCAAATTGTTAAGCGTAATCTTCTTGGTGATAGAAGATGGAATCGTGTAACCGATCTGTAAATTCTTCAAGCGTACATAAGAACCGTTCTCAACAAACCATTCAGACATTTCTCGGTTTAAACGGCTATCGGCATCGATTGCGAAATTCTCGTTTGTACTACCTGGCCCATTCCAGAAAGTTGTCAGGATATCTTTTGGTGCATTGTACCAACCTACACCACCATAGAGGTCATATTTAACGATATTTAATAGGTCATTTCCAACCGATCCTTGGAAGAATGCGGAGAAGTCAAAACCTTTATATTCAGCTCCAAGTGTTAAACCAAATGTGAAATCGGGGTGTGGATTACCGATCATCGTGCGATCTTCATCATCTAATTTACCATCTTTATTCAAGTCCATGAACTTTAAGTCTCCCGGTTTGGCATTAGGCATTACGACTTGATCGTTATTCTTATAATTATCGATCTCCTCTTGTGTTTGGAAAACACCATCTGTCTTATATCCATAATAATATCCAATAGGTTTACCTACTTCTGTCATGGTATAAGTATAATACCCCAAATGAACTCCTTTACCCGGGATATTCGCTTCGCTTCCTAGGTCTTTGATCTTATTCTTGTATGTAGAAACGTTTCCATTCAAGTGGTAAGTAAAGTCTTGTCCGATTTGGCCATCATAACCGATCGAAACCTCAAAGCCTTTGTTGCTAATGCTACCTGCGTTTACCCACGGTGTATTAGGGAATCCCAAGCCTGCGGGACTAGGAACTTGTACAAGCATATCTTTCGTATCACGAGAGTAATAATCGAAAGTGGCTCTTAAGGCTCCATTGAAGAAGGCGAGATCTAAGCCTAAATCTAATTGGCGAGTTGTTTCCCATTTCAGATTAGGATTACCTACTTGTGAGCGTGAAGCGAATAGTACGGGATTACCAGATCCTAGCATATAATACTGTGCATACCACATGGAAGGATTACCGTTACTATATTGGCTCAGATAAGCTCCGGATGGAATCGTTTGGTTTCCAATCTCTCCCCAACCTGCTCTTAATTTTCCTTGCGACAACCAACTTTTCGTACTCTCCAAGAAATGTTCTTCTGAGAAGTTCCATCCTCCGGATACAGACGGGAAGAAACCCCAACGATTGCCTGCTCCGAATTTTGAGGAGCCATCCCATCGAATATTCGCTGTGATCATATAGCGATTGTCATAAGAATAAAATGCGCGACCGAAGTATGAGTTTAAAGTATTGATATTATAATACCCACTTGCTCCGGGATTTATTGTACCTGCATTTAATATCTGTAGATTCGAATCATTATTGGCTAATCCTTGTTTGGAAGCGGCTATTTCCTCATAGCGTTCTTTCTCCGCGGATGTTCCAGCCATAACGGAGACGCTATGATCTCCAAATTTATCTGTGTATGTCAAATAATTATCAAATACCCAGTAATCTGTATTATAGATATTTCTACTGACAGTGGCGTACGAGCTATATTCATCACCATCCAGATAATATTTAGGGGTAAAGCCATCGCTTTGCTCACGTTTAAGATCTACGGCGATACTGGATTTGAAGGTTAAGAATGGGAATAATTTGAATTCTCCGGTGATATTGCTCTTGGTCGCGATCCCGTGCCATTTGTTTTGGGCGGAACGCTCCACTTGCGCTAGTGAGTTTTGCTTGTTTGAATATAATACGCCCGTATAGCGAGACCAAGGGTTCGTTGGTTCATAACCATTATAGATCCTATCTTTTAAAAAGTCTGGGACATCTACTAGGTTGTCTCTATAGATTGGAGTGATTGGATCTGCCGCCGCCGCTATGAATGCGGTTGCGTTATAAGAGTCGTTTTCTTGCACATTTCTACGGGATTGATAAATAACATTTACATTCGCCGACAGGTTTAACCATTTAGTTACTTCTGTATCCACGTTTAATCTTCCGGATAAGCGTTCGTAATCAGATCCTTTCAAAATACCTTTATGATTCATATAGCTGAAACTAGAGCGGTATCTGAGTTTGTTCATACCTCCGGAAAAGGCTAAGTTGTAGGTTTGATTAATGGCTTCGCTCGGCTTCCTGTTGATGGCATTCCACCAATTCGTACCTTCACGTCCACCATTTTTATCGAGGAATGAAAGAATTGCTTCTCGCTTTTCTGGAGTTGCGAAATCTTCGATTAATTCTTTCCCTGCGGCAGCATATGCACGGTTCTTGTATTCCATAAATCCTTCTGCATCTAAAAGGTCATATTCTTTAGACGCTTCTTGGAAACCTATATTCATATCGAATTCAATGTTACTGCGGTAACTGTCTCCACTCGCTCCTCGTTTTGTGGTTACCAAAACCACACCATTGGCTGCTCGCGAGCCATAGATGGCTTGTGCGGAAGCATCTTTAAGCACTTCTATGTTTTCTATGTCGCGAGGGTTAAGCCATCCGATATCACTTTGAGGCATACCGTCTACTACATATAGAGGATTATTCCCGTATTGAGATAAGGTGCCGACACCACGAATACGCACGTCGCCTAAGGAACCCGGGCTACCCGAATTGGCCGTAATGGTTACGCCGGCAACCTTTCCTTGTAAGGCGTCAGATGCACTTCGTAGAGGGAGTGCGGAAATCTCTTCTCCTTTTATCTGTGATATGGCTCCCGTTAAATCACTTTTCTTGAAAGAACCATAGCCAACAACTACAACCTCATCTAGCTTTTGGGTGTCTTCTGCTAAAGTGATGTCAAGGCTGCTTTTGTTCCCTACATTGATACTTTGTTGAAGATAGCCGATATATGAGAATTCTACAATTGCGTTAGAGGGTACATTTTCCAGAACGTAACGTCCATCCATATCGGTCATAGATCCGATCGTTGTTCCTTTGACCACTACGTTTACTCCAATCAAAGGCTCCCCATCTTGTCCTATCACCTGTCCGGTTAACCGTTTGCCATTTTGGTTAGTAGATGGTAACTCCGTGCTTTTCACGGTTTTATTGGTAAGTACCACATGATTTTTAACAAGCTTATATGTAATGCCCGTGCCGTTAAAGATATTGTTTAGTACTTGTTCTATGGACTCTCCGTGGATATTGACATCGACCCGTTTATTCAAATTGATCTGGTTGTCATTATAGAAGAATTTATACTCGCTTTGGTCTTCAATTGCTTTAAAGACCTCGGTAATAGTGCCTTTTGTGATATTTAAAGAAATGCTTTGTGCTGATGCTGCCATTGTATATGGTTGGCAAAAGGTTAAGCACAAACCTAAGAATAATGATTTTTTCAAGGTGTTGTAATTAGTTCTACCGGAACTATTGAAGTCCCTCAATGTGAAACTACGAACGTGTTATTTCGAGAGGAGGCAGAAGATAATGATCCTCATTCGACACTCAGTGTCCTTGAAATAGAGCAAATCATGGAAAATACGATAGAGGAATTACCTGATCAATGTAAATCCATCTTTAAATTGAGTCGTATAAATGGACTCAAGAACCAAGAGATCGCAGATAAACTGGATATCTCTGTCCGTACGGTGGAAACACAGATATACAGGGCTCTTAAGATTTTGAAAAGTCGATTGAAAGATTATCTGGCTTCTTGAAAAATATAATACAAAAATCTATCAATCTTGTAAGTAGCACATCGTTCTGATGTGTCATACATATAGAATCGAGAAAAAACAATGAAAGAATATATAAAAGATATAATAGAGGAAAGTCTCAAAGACGAAGTAGATGTTGATAGGGAGTGGGAGCGTTTGTTTTCATCCATAGAGAAAAAAACTATTTCCAAAATGAAAACAAGAGGGCTATTCCTTCAATACCTGAAATATGCCGCTGCCGTGGTTTTGGGCATAGGTGTTTCACTATCAACGTTGTATCTTACGAATCAAGAGAACTTATCGACAGTTGGAAATTATAAATTAGTAACGAGCAAAGGAGAGAAGAGCTATTTGCAATTACCGGATGGTACGAGGGTTTGGCTTAACTCTTGTACAACTCTAGAATATGCGGAGAACTACGGCCATTCCAATCGTAGCATTTATTTGGATGGAGAAGCTTATTTTGAAGTCGCAAAGAATAAAGACTTACCTTTTGTTGTAAAGGCAAACGGTATTGATGTGAAAGCGATTGGTACGGCCTTTAATGTTTCCGCTTATATGGAAGACTCGCAACTAACCACAACCTTGTTCAATGGCAAGGTTGCCGTACAACCAACGTTGACTAAACAAGAGGTCTTACTTGAGCCTAACCAAGTGGCGGTTTATGATAAAAGTAGAAACAAGATAGAAGTAGTGCCTTACGATAAGAAACAGTTCGCTCAATGGAGAGGTGGTTTCTTGTCTTTCGAAATGATGTATCTGCAAGATATAACAAAGTTGTTGGAAAGGAACTATAACGTTGTATTTCGTTATGAAAATCAAGGAATAAAAAAATTAAGGTTTAGCGGTAGTTTCCGTAACAACGAAGATTTATCGGAAATTCTCAATGTGATAAAGACGAATACGGGCATTCGCTATCAAATACTGAAAGATACTATAGTAATCAAATAATAAATCATTGAATTATTAATCTTAAAAACGGTCTTGCTTATGAGAAATGGATGATTATTAGTACAATACGGATAAAATCGTAACATTGTTAGATCTTATTATTAATCTTAAATTTATTAATTATGGCTAATCAAATAGGGAGTTCCGGTAGAACGAAGGTAATTGAGGCATTCGTTCTGTATAGCCCTGTATAAATAAGCGTTTAAAGACGTGTGAATATCGATGTTCTCACGCTTTTCCCAGAAGCGGAGGAAGACGTTTTGTAAGATGTCTTTTGCGTCTTCCGGGTCGGGGATAAATTTTCGGCAATGTATATAAAGTTGGAGATAAACAGACTTGAACAGGGTATTAAAGGCGGCTATATCTCCTTGTTTGATCAATTCGATTATTTTGTTGTCAGATGCCATTTTATTCCCGTGTATTATTAGAAAGGTGGAGCGTATAGGCAAGGAGAACATTCCTTGGGCCTATACGCTTACTGCCTGTCAATTAATGCTAACCCTATTATAAGATTTCGTTTGCGGTTTTATTGAAATATTGGATACATTCTTTAATATCCGGTACTGAGTTTTCCCAGTTGTATTCATACTCGATAGAGAATACTCCCTTGAAATTCTGGGATTTGAGTTCTTTCAACATTCCCTTTACATCTAGGATGCCTGTGCCCCAGATCACGTCGTGCTGCTCATTCTCTCCTGCTTTTTTCGGGGCGATATCCTTGAAATGCAAAGAGATGATCCGGCCTTTGAGCTGTTTTAAGCAATCGATCTGGTTTAATCCCTCCCGGCGCCAATGGCCTACGTCGGAACAAGAACCAAGCGATTGACTGCGTCCGGAGATGGCTTTCAACAGGTTCTCAGGTTTCCAATACTCGGAAGGCTGCGGGTGATTATGGACGGAGATCTTAATGTTGTATTGCTTGGACAATTTTTCTACTAGGTCCCAATCGCTTAAAGCCGGTTCGCAAGTAATGAACTCTAGGTCCATCGCTTTCGCGAATTTGAACATCTTTTCCCAATCGGATGACTTTTCGGCTACATACACCCCGGTTCCTACGATCTTGATACCTTTGGATGCCGCAAGTTCCTTGATCTCTTTCTGAGTTTGCGCGTCGAGGTTAAAATCGAATACTTTATCCCCCCATTTACCGCCAAGCTTATGACCGGGATAAATCTCGATGTATTTCAATCCGAGTTCTTGCGTCTTATCGAGAGCTTCCGTCAAAGGGAACAGGTGGAAACTATAGGATTGCATCCCTAGACGCCATCCGTTCTTCTCGGCCTTCGTTTGCGCTTCGGTTGGAATAGCCAATAGGCAGCAAACGATCGCTATCATTATTTTATAGATATGTCTTATCATATTCGGTTGTTATTAAAAGGTTTATCTTGGCATATCCGGCAAAGAGAAACCGTTGTTATACGTATGCTTGATCCATTCGTTGGCCATCTCCGCAGCGTTAAACTCGGCGAAGCGACGGTCGAAACGCGGATCTCCGTCAATTACCTTGAAATCATCCACCGTGACGATCTTGATCTTATCGTTCGGGGAGATGTTCGTAAACCGCATATTCTCTCCATCCCATTGCAACTCACGATGCAAACCTTGCAGTCCGGAGAGGCGAACGGCCAAGACTCCCATCACGACCATCTCGTTGAACGGACCGGAGAACTGGAAGTTGGATGAGGCTTCCGTACGATTTTCCGGGGATTCCTTACATGCACGGATCCAGTCTTGCTCATGGGCGTTGGTAGACCATATGTCTCCATTGCCACCTTTCACTCTCGGGATCGTCGGTTTGGGCTGGTTGAAATGTTCCATGTCGGAAACCGGTAATAAGGTCGGGTTCATTCCGTAACAGCCTGTCATGATCTTTCCTTTCGTTCCGATGAAGATGATACCGCCGTTCTCGTCGCCCATCATCTGCCCGTCTTTCAATTCTTCCGGACGGGGAGGCATCAAGCCACCATCGTACCAATAGACTTTTACTTCCGGCATCTTGACATTTCCTTTGGGCGGACGTGCGGGGAATGTATACGTTACGATCTGTGCGTGAGGAGGGGAGTACAGATTACTCAAAGTCGAGCTGCCGATTACGCTGGTCGGATATTTTAAGTCGAGTGCCCAATACAACGGGTCCATGATATGGCAAGCCATATCGCCCAAGGCCCCGGTTCCGAAGTCCCACCATCCACGCCAGTTCCAAGGGGTATAGACCGGATTATAAGGCCGCTTTTGAGCCGGGCCGATCCATAAATCCCAATCCAGTGTCTTCGGGCACTTCGGGGTATCGTTCGGCTTCATCAAGCCTTGGGGCCAGATGGGGCGGTCTGTCCAACAATGTACCTCATATACATCGCCGATTACGCCAGACTGTATCCACTCCGCGATCTGCCGGCACCAGTCGAATGAGTTACCTTGGTTACCCATTTGGGTGGCTACCTTATATTTCTTCGCCAGTTTGGTAAGCAAACGCGATTCGTAAACGGAGTGGGTAAGCGGTTTTTGCGTATAGCAATGCTTGCCTAGCGTGATTGCGTGGGCGGTCACGCCGGCATGTGTATGGTCTGGGGTGGCTACCATAATCGCGTCGATGGACTTACCCATCTCATCGAACATGACACGCCAGTCTTTAAAGCGTTTAGCCTTCGGATAGTCCTTGAAGGTCTTGTCCGCATAGTGCCAATCTACATCGCATAAAGCTACGATATTCTCCGTGTTCATGTTGGCGAGGTTACGACGTCCCATACCGCCGACACCGATACCCGCGATATTCAGTTTGTCACTAGGAGCTGTATAGCCAAAGGATTTACCGAGCACGGAACCCGGAACGATCGTTAGTCCGGCTGCCGCTACGGCTCCGGTCTTGAGGAAACTTCTTCTCGAAATGTTTTTCATAACTATTAAATTTTAAGAAAACGATAATTCTATAATGTTTGTAAATGAAGGTTGCGCCAAAGAACCTTGATGCCGCCACCATCATGTATTTGTAATGCGATGCGCCCTTGACCGGCTCCGATCTTTTCATCCCGGATGTTTACCATCTCCTCTCCGTTGAGCCAAGTCTGTACATTATCTCCTTGTACCCGGATACGCATCGTGTTCCACTCTCCTTGTTTTAGGATGTTCTCCTTCTCGTCCGGGATCTGTATCAACCATCCTCGTCCGTAGGATTCGTAGATACCGCCCGTGTCAAAGCCTTTGGGGGCGACTTCCACTTGCCAGCCGTTTACCTTTACATCTTTTTCTTCTACAAAGGAACGAATAAATACGCCAGAATTACCATCCGCTTCCTGTTTAAATTCCACGGTAAGGTCAAAATCGTCGTAATATTCCCGGGTGGCTAGATAGCCGTATTGTTTATCCGGGCCACTTTCGCATATTAATAAACCATCTTTTACATACCATAATTCTGTGCCGTATTTATCCCAGTTCGTAATGTCCTCGCCGTTGAATAAACGAGCCTCTCGTGTCTTGCGGGGAAGTTCCTTGATCTTGATATTACGGAACCATGCGGGATAACCGTGGTCTTGCAAACAAATCAAGCCTTTATGCGCTAATCCGTATTCAGGAGCGTTCGCCCATTTACCGCTGTTCTTACGGGAGAACCAATCATCAGACCATGCATCGAACTCTACGGTTTTGTGCCCGTTCATAAAGTAGGTGACATGTCCGTTGTCAAAAATAATCTTAGAGTTGTTCCATTCGCCGGCCGGATGTACTTTTATCGTGTTGAAGTCCGGTAAATACATCGCGTAATCCACTCCGCAACGTTGCCAATCTTCCAATGGCTCCGCGAAATTGATATCATCAATCAATTGATACTCGGGGCCGGTAACGTAGGGAACCGGGAATTGAGGACGTTCTACCACATGATATAATAAACCGCTATTTCCTCCTTTCGAGATTTTCCAGTCCCACGAAAGCTCAAAATTCTCATAAGCCTTGTCGGTGACGATGTATCCGCTGGCATCGCTACCTTGCCCGTCCGCTTGGATGGTTCCGTTTACAACTTCCCAAGGTCCGGTCAAGGCGGTTCCGTTATAATCCCGCCAGCCATCCAAGGTTTCCCCATCGAATAGAAGTTCCCAACCTTCCGCTTTCTCTTGTTCGGTCAATGTGTTATGCTTCGTGTTATCACAGGCGATTAAACCGAAAGCAGCTGTCATTACGAACGATACGATTGTTATTTTCATGTACGTATAGCTTTATTGTTAATACAAATTTGTCGGTGTTTTATATATGAGACAACTCTGGGGCAAGGGATACGTAAGCTCTTTTTCCTTTTTTATTTATTTTAACGGAAGTGTATGGCAATCGGTCATTTATTAGTCGGCAAACGCAGTAGTACTGACTTTGCCAAGTAATATATACTAACATCGCCAACGCAGTATATCTGATTTGGATACACTAAATACATTATATGATGTAGCCAAATGTTGCTGTAATAGTTATGGTATCAACGACTGAAGCTTTTCTTTACAGAAAATACTACAATAAGCCAGTAATCGAATGCTTTATTTAAAGTGTTGATAATCAATATTGTGAAAATATCATGATGTTTATGCTGAAACACGTACGTGTTTTCGAAAAAAGTCGTACATGTTTAAAAAAATTCATGTACGTGTTTTTCTATAAAATGATAGGGATACAACTATACATGTTTAAAAGTTACAATAACTCTACTTTACAGAGCTTTGTCATAAAAGATATCGCCGACATTTATCGAGTGAGTAAGAAAAGGTTGAAATGTGATAGCAAAAGGCGTTGGGGTACCATGAAAATTTACTACCACCATTCTATATGTACACTGTAAGTCCGTATAATATATGGAATAGCGGTAGTAATTGTAACAAACGAGAGTAAAAACGTCCGTTGTTTTTGCTGGATTTATTTGATTTGCTTAAACGCTTTTCCGAGCATATCCGTGATGTCGCTGGCGATCATGCTCTCTTCCGAGCGGAAAGCGGCGGCGAGATCACCGGCTGTGCCGTGCAAGAATACTCCGACTACAGCGGCAGTTTCCGGAGAATAGTCTTGCGCCAATAAGCCGAGGATGATACCCGTCAGCACGTCTCCGCTACCGGCGGTTGCCATGCCCGGATTTCCGCAACTATTGAAATAAATGTTTCCTGCCGGAGAACAAATAGCGGTATAAGCTCCTTTCAATACGATACAAATCTTATGTTCGGCGGCGAAAGATTGCGCTTTCATCAAACGGTCGTATGAGTTCGTGCTTTCACCCGCTATCCGGTCGAACTCCTTCGGATGGGGAGTGAGGATGCTCCGTGGCGGGATCTTATTGAATAAGTCCTTGTTGGATGCCATTATATTAATAGCGTCCGCATCGATAACGACTGGTTTTGTGCTAGATTGCAGGATACGTTCGATCGCTGCTGCGGATTCTAAATGCTGTCCGAGTCCCGGTCCCATACCAACAGCGGAGTAACTACCTATCTCGGGAACCGTAGAGAAATAATCAGGATTTGCGTCTAGACTTAACATCGCTTCCGGGAAAGCGGTCTGGAAGATTGATTCGCCTCGGGTCGGGATATGCACGGTCAATAGTCCGGCTCCACTCCGTAAGCATGCCTTCGCGGATAATAGGGCGGCTCCCATTTTTCCTTTACTTCCGGCGATCAATAAAGCATGTCCGAACGTTCCCTTATGGGCGAAACGTTTGCGAGACTTTAACGAATAGGATATATCTTCTTCCGTAACCAATGAGTAAGGGGAAGCCGTCTCATAAATTGCGTCCGGATGGATTCCGATATCCAGTATTTTCCACTCGCCTACGTATTGCTCATTCTCCGGAAAAAGAAACGCCAGTTTCGGGAAGCCGAATGTCAAGGTTAAGCTGGCCTTGATGATCGCCTCCGAGTCATTCTTACGATTATCTTCCCCGAATAAGCCGGAAGGAATATCGATCGCTACGACTTCCGCCTCGGATTGGTTGATATAATTGACCATAGCGGCGAAACCTCCGGTGAGAGGACGGTTTAATCCCGAACCGAACAAGCCATCGATCACCACGTCTCGGTCGGTTAGCGTCGGCGGCTCAAAGTCACGGACCACTTCCGTAAATTCGATCCGTTCCATGTCGAGCAGACGCTGCTTGTTTTGCTCACACTCTACGGACAGATGCTCCGTCGGGTTGAATAAATACGTCTCTACCCGGTATGATTCCTCGTTCAAAAGGCGGGCGATGGCCAAAGCGTCGGCTCCGTTATTGCCTTGACCGGCGAAAATCACGATGCGGACCTGCTTGGAGTAGCGCCGGCAAAACTCATGGACGAACGTCGTAGCGGCACGCTCCACTAAGTCGATCGAACTAATTGGCTCGTGTTGAATCGTATATTGGTCGAGCTCCTTTACCTTGTCTGTAGCGAATATCTTAATCATAATTCTAGATGTCTGGGGTTTTATTCTGCTTACAAATGTATAACAAACTTTGGTATGTTGCTACACTTTTTTGTGCATCGCCGAAAAAGTTGTACATTTGTCCCCTCGAAAACCGAAAGATTTATGGACAGAATTCGTCTAAAAGACAAAGAATTTGAACTGTTTATTCCGGAGTCGGATATTCAGGCGGCTATCGCTAAAATGGCCGTTCAGATTAAAGCGGATGTGGAAGGGAAAAATCCTCTATTCGTGGGTGTGCTAAACGGGGCTTTTATGTTTGTCGCCGAGCTGATGCGTGAGCTGGATGTTCCGTATGAGCTGACATTCGCTCGTTATTCCTCGTATCAAGGAACTTCCAGTACGGGCATATTGAATGAGATCATGCCGGTGCAGGCTGATATTCGCGGACGTATGGTGATCTTATTGGAGGATATTATCGATACGGGCTTTACGATGAACTACGTGATGGAGAAGCTTCGGAGCGAGGGTGCCGCCGATGTAAGATTGGCAACGATGCTTTTCAAGCCGGAATCCTTGAAATGCGAGTTGACTCCGGATTATGTAGGCTTACAGATACCCGCTGATTTTATCGTGGGACATGGTTTGGATTATGATGAGTTGGGCCGCTCATATAAGGATATCTACAAGGTTGTGGAATAAAATAGTATACATTATATATAATAAAGGAACAATAGTATGTTGAACGTGGTTATTTTTGGTGCTCCCGGTTCAGGTAAGGGAACACAAAGTGAGTTGATTATTAAAGAATACGGTTTGGATCATATCTCTACTGGCGATGTATTGCGTGGCGAGATGAAGGCTGAGACTGAACTGGGCAAGATCGCTAAGGATTATATCGAGAAGGGACAATTGGTTCCGGACGAGTTGATCGTTGATATGTTGGCGAATGTATTGGATAGCAAGAAGCCGGCTAAGGGCGTAATCTTCGATGGTTTCCCTCGTACGATCCCTCAAGCGAAAGCCTTGAAGAAGATGTTGAACGAGCGTGGAACAGACGTTTCCGTTATGTTGAACCTTCAAGTAGAGGAAGAGGAGTTGATCAAGCGTTTATTGGAGCGCGGTAAAGTATCCGGACGTTCTGACGATAACTTGGAGACGATCAAATCCAGACTGGATGTTTACCATACTCAAACAGCTCCTTTGGCAGACTACTATGTAGGTGAAGGCAAGCACGTAGCCATCAAAGGGATGGGAACAATCGAGGAAATCTTCGGTCGTATCAAAGAGGCGGTTAATAACGTAAAATAATTGAAATAAACCAATATGGCTGAATCGAACTTTGTAGATTATGTCAAGATCTATTGCCGCTCAGGAAAGGGTGGAAGAGGGTCTTCTCACTTCCGTCGTGAGAAATACATTCCGAAAGGAGGTCCCGACGGGGGCGATGGAGGGAGAGGAGGTCATGTGTATCTCCGTGGTAACCGGAATTACTGGACGCTCCTTCACTTGAAATATGAGCGTCATATCATGGCCACCAATGGTGAGAGTGGTAGTGCGAAGCGTAGCTCGGGTAAAGACGGGGAGGATCGAGTAATCGAGGTTCCTTGCGGTACGGTTGTTTACGATGCTGAGACCGGAGAGTTTATTTGCGACGTTACGGAAGACGGTCAGCAAGTGATGTTGCTGAAAGGCGGTCGTGGCGGTCTGGGGAATTTTAACTTCAAGACGGCTACCAATCAAGCGCCCCGTTATTCGCAACCGGGTGAGCCGGCATTGGAACGTACGGTGATTCTTCAGTTGAAATTGCTGGCCGATGTCGGTTTGGTAGGCTTCCCGAATGCGGGTAAATCTACCTTGCTTTCTGTCGTATCCGCCGCTAAACCGAAGATCGCTAATTATCCTTTTACTACGTTGGAGCCTAATTTAGGCATCGTGAGTTATCGCGATAACCGTTCGTTCGTAATGGCCGATATACCGGGTATTATCGAAGGAGCAAGCGAGGGAAAAGGTTTGGGACTTCGTTTCTTACGTCATATCGAACGTAATTCATTGTTATTGTTCATGGTTCCCGCTGAGGCAGACGATATCAAGAAAGAATATGAGATCTTGCATAATGAGTTAGTGAAGTATAATCCGGAATTGCTGGATAAACGTCGTGTACTGGCGATCACCAAGAGCGATATGCTGGATGAGGAATTGATCGAGGCTTTGTCGCAAGACTTGCCGGAGGGAATTCCGTATGTCTTTATATCTTCTATCACGGGACTGGGTATTGTCGAGTTGAAAGACCTTTTATGGAAAGAGCTGAATAAGGAGAATTTCCATGAGGCTGAGCGAATTGTCCATAAGAATATAGATGTAAGCACGTTGGAATTTGAGGACGACAACGAATACATCTTCCCCGTGGATGAGGACGAGGATGACCCGGATGAGGTATACGAGGAATACTGGGACGATGATGAAGATGAAGATACAAGAAAATAAGCAAATAGAGGTGTCGCGGTTCTCCGGGTTAAGCGGATACCGCGACATTTCTCATTTTACGACAACACGTCATGGCGGCGTGAGTACGGGAACGTACGCTTCGATGAATCCGGGCGTTTATACCGAGGATGATCCGGGCTTCATCCGGAAGAACTTGGAACTTCTTTCGGATGCGGTCGGGATTTCCCTAGAGAATATGGTTATACCTCATCAGACCCATGAGGATCGAGTATTGGCGATCGACGCGTCTTTCCTTTCGCTGAATGATAAAGAGCGAAAGCTACGTTTGGAAGGCGTGGACGCTTTGGTGACGAATGTTCCGGATGTATGTGTAGCCGTATCTACGGCGGATTGTGTCCCTGTCTTGTTATATGCGCCGGATCGTAAAGTGGTAGCTGCCGTCCATGCGGGTTGGCGGGGTACGGTTTTACACATAGCTCGTAAGGCGGCAAGCTTGATGATCGAGGCATACGATTGCGATCCTACTCAATTGGTTGCCGGAATAGGTCCCTCTATCAGTCAAGCGGCATTTGAGGTGGGAGAGGAAGTCGTAAAAGCTTTTCAAATGGCGGGCTTCCCAATGGAGCGGATTCTTCGACGTAATGCGGAGACTCAAAAAGCGCATATCGATCTATGGGAAACCAACCGTTTACAATTGTTAGAGGCAGGATTGCTCTCCGGGCATATAGAGATCGCTGGCATCTGTACTTATATTCGGTATGAGGATTATTTCTCCGCTCGTCGCCTCAGTGTCAAAAGCGGCCGGATCCTTACCGGGATATGCTTGAAAAAATCTTAGTTATATTGGCTCAAACTTATAATAGACATGATTTCAATCACTCTTTCATCTGAGATATCGGAGGCTTGCCCCGATCTTCACGTGTTGGCTATCGCTTGCCAAGTAAAGAACACGGAGCCCGATGAACGACTTTGGGAAGAAATAACCCGTGTTGAGGAGGACATCCGTTCTACCTGTAAGATAGAGGATATTAATAAGTGGACTCCTATTTTCGCTACCCGTCAGGCTTATAAATGTCTGGGGAAAGACCCGAATCGGTATCGCCCTTCCGCCGAGGCGTTAAGACGGCGGATACTTCGCGGGCTTCCTTTATATAAGATAGATACCTTGGTGGATATCGTCAATCTGGTTTCTATCCGTAGCGGTTATTCTATCGGAGGATTTGACGCGGATAAGATTGTAGGCGGATTGGAACTAGGTGTCGGAAAAGAGGGGGAAATTTATCACGGTATCGGACGTGGTGAATTGAATATCGCCGGTCTTCCAGTCTACAGGGATGGAGTAGCGGGTGTCGGAACGCCTACCAGCGATGAGGAACGTACCAAGATTGAAATGTCGACCACTTCATTGTTAATGATTCTGAATGGTTATTCCGGTAAGGAGGGCTTATTGGAAGCGGGTGGTTACTCGGTTGACTTATTAAAAAGATATGTCTCAGCGGTAAACGTGGAAGCGGAACTGATATGCCGAGAAAACAGAGGAAAAATAACGTTATAACCGTGTTAATATTGTTTACAAAGCGAAAAATGTCCATCTTTTATGCTAAAAAACATCTATAATCTTTTGTTTTAATCATTTAATCTATAAATTTGTCCCCAGTAATCAAATGTTATCATAAAATGATTGAATTAATTGGTACAAACGCCGGCCTTGTATGGAACGTTTTAAATGAAGGCGGTAAAATGAGTTTTAAGGCAGTGAAGAAAGCCACGAAGATTAAAGCGGAAAAAGATATGTACGCCGCTTTTGGTTGGTTGGCGAAAGAAGGTAAATTAGCTTTCGAGGAGATTGAAGGTGAAATGTATGTTTCTTTAGTGTAAACAAGAGGAACGTTTACAAGAATTAGGGAGGGCTGTTCGATTTTTTTGGACGGCCTTTTTATTTGTCCATACGTTTTCTGTCAAAATAATTAAGTCTACAGTTGGTTAATTCAATTCAAAAACTTACTTTTGTGTAGAATTTGGTGTGAAATGACCGAAGATCATAAGAGATTGTTAGCTGTATTTGAGGTTAGAGTTCGTGATTTGATGGCGTTATGCGATCAGCAGAAACGTAGAATTGACGAACTTACAGCTGCTTTGAGCCTTAAAGACGAGGAGTTGCGGCAGGCGAAGGATATGATTGAAGGATTGAATGCCAAATGTGATAACATGCTGACGGCGCGAATTGTTTCTACGAATGAGGAAGAGATGAAGAACGCCCGGATGCGGTTATCAAAATTAGTGCGGGAAGTAGACAAGTGCATCGCACTTTTAAATGAATAGAAGCGATGGACGAAGAATTTCTTATAAATATAGTGATAGCCGGAAAGAAATATCCGCTTACGATCAAACGTCATGAGGAAGAGTTGGCGCGTGCCGCCGCTGATCAGATCAACAGCAAGATTCTTCAATACAGGCAGCATTTTGCGGTCGAGGTGGATACGAAAGATTTGTTAGCCATGGTGGCTTTTCAACTCTCGATGCATAATCTGGAGTTGGAAAAACGGAATGATACAAATCCTTTTACGGATAAGATACAGGAGCTTACAACCGAGTTGGAAGGATATCTGAAGAAATAACATACATATTGTAAGAAGAGAGTTTCCGCACTGCTTTGCACGGTAAGACCGTGTGATGGTAGTGCTTTTTTTGTATATAAATAAATGAATCTTAAATTATTAGTTAAATGGTTGGAATGTATATAATCATACCGATAGTAACCTTCATCATTGGTGGGTTGCTTGCGTGGCTGGGCATGCGTTTCCTTCTGAAGTCGAAGTACGACTCCGTGCTTCAAGAGGCGGAGAAGGAGGCCGAGGTGATAAAGAAGAACAAGATGCTGGAAGTAAAGGAGAAGTTTCTTCATTTGAAAGCGGACTTGGAAAAACAGGTATCACAGCGTAACGCTAAGATCCAGTCTGTCGAGACTAAATTGAAACAAAGAGAACTGACGATGAATCAACGTCAGGAAGAGTTACAGCGTAGGAATAACGAGGTAGAGGCTGTAAAGGAGAATTTATCTTCTCAGTTGGAGTTGGTGGAGAAGAAGAAGCAAGATTTGGATAAACTTCATCAGAAGGAAGTGGAGCATTTGGAGGCTATCTCCGGGTTGTCCGCCGAGGAAGCCAAAGAGCGTTTGATCGAGTCCTTAAAGGATGAGGCAAAGACGCAAGCCGCTTCTTACATCAACGAGATCGTCGAGGAGGCGAAGATGACCGCTAATAAGGAGGCGAAGAAGATCGTGATCCAGTCTATCCAACGGGTAGCGACGGAGACGGCTATCGAGAACTCTATTACCGTGTTCCATATTGAATCGGACGAGATCAAAGGACGTATCATTGGTCGTGAGGGACGTAATATCCGTGCTTTGGAGGCCGCTACCGGTATTGAGATCGTGGTGGATGATACGCCTGAGGCTATCGTTCTTTCCGGATTCGATCCGGTTCGCCGTGAGATCGCTCGTTTGGCCTTGCATCAATTGGTACAGGACGGACGTATCCATCCGGCTCGTATCGAGGAGGTGGTAACGAAGGTGAAGAAGCAAGTGGAAGACGAGGTCGTAGAGACTGGTAAGCGTACCGTGATCGATTTGGGTGTGCACGGTTTGCATCCGGAATTGATCCGTATGATCGGTAAGATGAAGTATCGTTCTTCTTATGGACAAAACTTGTTGCAACATGCTCGTGAGACGGCCAACCTTTGTGCCGTGATGGCTTCTGAATTGGGCTTGAACCCGAAGAAAGCGAAACGTGCCGGATTGTTACATGATATTGGTAAAGTGCCCGATGATGAGCCGGAATTGCCGCACGCTATCTTGGGTATGAAGCTTTGCGAGAAATATAAGGAGAAACCGGATATTTGCAACGCCGTAGGCGCTCACCACGATGAGGTGGAGATGCAGACGCTGTTGGCTCCGATCGTACAGGTTTGCGACGCTATTTCAGGTGCTCGTCCGGGTGCACGTCGTGAGATCGTAGAGGCTTATATCAAGCGTTTGAATGATTTGGAACAATTGGCTTTATCGTATCCGGGTGTTGTCAAGACTTACGCTATCCAAGCGGGTAGAGAGTTGCGCGTAATCGTTGGCGCTGATAAGATTGACGATAAGGACACCGAGAACTTGTCCGCTGAGATCGCTAAGAAGATTCAGGATGAGATGACTTATCCGGGACAGGTTAAGATCACGGTGATCCGTGAGACTCGTGCGGTAAGCTACGCTAAGTAAGAATATATTTAATATAAATAAAAAAGGCCGGTTTGTGTAAGTCGGCCTTTTTTATATCTGTCGTTATCGATTTCCCAGATCGTCGTATAAAGTTTGTAATAGGACTTTTCCTTTCTCCAAGCGGGTCTCGTTTCCGCTTTCAGGTTCTTCTACTAAAATCTTGTTCCCTTCATTGTCGTATACGGAAACACCGGATTCGTCTATAAAGCCAAATCCATTATTGAATGTATAAAAGGCGTAATGCGGGACGCAAGGATTCAATATATCTTTGCTGAATGAGAACTCATCCGTGGGGAGACCCATCTGATTTAATAAGGTGGCTGCCAAATCGGTTTGGTTCGCATACGTATCGATCACTTTAGGTTCGGCGATCGCTCCGCCTAGCCATAGCATAGGTATGTGGAAACGTAAAGGTCCGTACTCCTGCATGTTTTCAGGGTAACGGTATCCGTGGTCGGAGACAAAGATGACTACCGTATTTTTCCATGCCGGCAGTTCCTTGAACGTATCAATGAAATTACCGATACAGCTATCCGTAAACGCGACGGAGTTTAGATAAGGATGCTCCAAATGGTGAAACGGGACCTCGAATGGCTCATGGCTACTTAATGTCAGGAATGTACTTAACCAAGGTTTGCCGTCGACTGGTCTTTGCTTGATATCCTCGTAAAGATGCGAGAACGTGATATCGTCGTTTGCTCCCCATTTACTCAGACGGCTGCTCAAGGGAAAATCACGGTCTGCCGTTATCTTGCTGTAGCCGGAACTATAGAAATAACTTTGCATATTCGTGAAATTGATATCACCTCCATAGAGCATATCCGCCGTATATCCTTCTTTGTTAAGACTCTTTGCGATAGATGGAAGGGTCTGGCTTTTCACCGGATACTTCATGATGGAGGTGGTGGGTTGGGCTAAATAGCCGTTCAATACGGAGACTAAGCCTCGGTCGGTACGGAACGAGTTGGCATATAGGTTCGTGAATAATACACCTTCTTTGCTCAGCCGATTCAAGTTCGGCGTAATTCCCGGCTCACCACCAACAGCCTCGATAGCATTTGCCGTGAAACTCTCCATGATGATAATGAGAATATTGGGACGAGTCGTTGTCAATAGCTTGACAGGCTCTGTAGGTATGGAATCTCCCGGGCATAAGGAGTCTTGGGCTTGAATGAGCGTATCGAATAAGGCTTTCCGCTTTTCCTCCGGATAGAAATCGAATTGCGAGGCAAAATCCTGTTGCTTACTCAATGAGGCTATCAGACTGAAACACGGGTTGATCGCCGAATGATTCAAGAACTGGTTCTGGCTGAAATAAACCATGCCGACATTTGCCGTAGACGTAGTTACGCCTCCCCGGATCGGAATAAACAATATTCCCCCTGCTAAGAGGATGGCGAAAGTACTTCCCAATTGTTCCAATCCCGTAGGTGGAAAGCTAGGCTTTACTGGCGCGAACCGGAGGATGAAGGTGAACCAAGCATAGATACCTAGCGCATATGCCACGAATACCAATAATTGGATAAAGAACATTCCCAGCGGAACGCTCGCCATCGCATCGGCGGGCGATTGTAGGTAGAAGAATAAGGTAGCGTCCAACCTGAATCCCCAAAAGCTATATAAAGCCACATCTACGGAAAAGATCGCGGATACCAGAATTCCCATGATCAAGAAGTTCCCTTTCAATACCTTCTTTAGCCAAACGCCCGGAATCCAAACTGATACTAAAGTCAATAGGAGAGGGATGGCCGTAAGGTATCCCGCTATCGTACAATCCAGCTTCAGCCCATGAAGCATAACCTGTAGGAAGTCCGTGAAGGTACAAGCCTCGGACAACGCATGCTGATAAAACATAAATACCGGTTTTTGAATAACAAAAACCGGTAGCCATGCGATAAAAACGATTAGTATGAATAATAATCTTTTTTTCATTTCGAATATAGCTTTTCCCGTAACTCAGCGATAGCCGGATCTGTGATGTAATCATCGTAATCCATCATCTTATCGATGATACCGTTAGGAGTCAGCTCGATGATACGGTTCGCCACGGTTTGTATGAACTCGTGGTCATGGCTGGAGAACAGGATATTTCCCTTGAATGTCTTCAATGTATTATTGAAGGCTTGGATGGATTCCAAGTCCAAGTGGTTGGTCGGAGTATCCAAGATCAAGCAGTTGGCGTCGGTGAGCATCATACGTGAGATCATACAACGCATCTTCTCACCTCCGGAAAGTACGCTTACCTTTTTCATGAGCTCCTCGCCCGAGAACAACATACGTCCGAGGAAGCCTTTCAAGAATACCTCGTTAGTATCCGGCGAGAACTGGCATAACCAATCGAGCAGGTTGATATCTGTATTGAAATATTTGGAGTTATCGAGAGGAAGATAAGAGGTCGTGATCGTCTGTCCCCACTGATACGTACCGGCATCCGCTTTCTCCTCACCGTTGATGATCTGGAACAAGGCGGTCATGGCACGAGGGTCGTGACTGATAAATACGATCTTGTCATCCTTCTCCACGAAGAAGTTCAAGTCCTTGAACAATACCTGTCCGTCGATACTCTTCGACAATCCTTTCACCTCAAGGATCTGGTTGCCCGGTTCGCGGTTAGGCGTGAACAAGATTCCCGGATAGCGGCGTGAGGACGGTTTGATCTCCTCGATATTCAGCTTCTCCAACATCTTTTTGCGACTGGTGGTCTGCTTGGACTTCGCTACGTTGGCACTGAAACGGCGGATAAATTCTTCCAACTCTTTCTTCTTCTCCTCGGCTTTCTTATTCTGGTTCTGCTGTTGACGAAGGGCTAACTGGCTAGACTCGTACCAGAAGCTATAGTTTCCGGCGAATAATTGTAATTTACCAAAGTCGATATCCACGGTATGCGTACAAACGGAGTCGAGGAAGTGACGGTCGTGGCTAACAACCAATACGGTATGCTCGAAATTAGAGAGATAATTCTCCAACCAAGAAACCGTCTCAAGGTCCAAGTCGTTCGTCGGCTCATCCAATAATAGGTTATCGGGCTGTCCGAACAAGGCACGGGCCAATAAGACACGTACTTTCTGCTTACCGCTCAAGTCCTTCATATACATATAATGCAAATCCTCCTTGATGCCTAGTCCGCTCAATAGGTTGGCGGCGTCGCTCTCTGCGTTCCAGCCTTCCATCTCGGCGAATTTCTCTTCCAGTTCCGATACGCGGATACCGTCGGCGTCACTGAAATCAGGTTTCTCGTAAAGGGCGTTTTTCTCGCTCATCACCTCCCATAAGGTCGTATGTCCCATCAATACGGTATCCATAACCGTATATTCATCGAACGCGAAGTGATCTTGGCTCAATACGGAAAGACGTTCGCCCGGTCCTAGGTTAACGCTACCTCTGGTAGGGTCTAATTGCTTGCTGATTACACGGAGAAACGTAGATTTTCCGGCCCCGTTAGCACCGATAATACCGTAGCAATTGCCCGGTGTAAACTTCATGTTCACATCCTGAAAAAGGATGCGTTTTCCAAACTGTACGTCCAGATTGTTAACTGTTATCATATTTCGTATACCTATTAAATTGCGATTGAGGATGCAAAGGTACGAAAAATATTGTTTATCTTATCATTGGATGTCATACATCCCGCTCGTTCTCTCCCTTTTTTAGGCTAATTATCTTTTGGGCGTTGAGCGGTGAGATAACGCTTTTCCCGGTTTTGGCTTCCAGTCCTCTTTTCTTCCATTCATCTGTTAGATCTTTCCGTATCTCTATGGATTTCAATCGTTGGTTGATCCAATTATCCGAATAGCCCAATCGTTTATAATCGACCATGGCTTGCTCGATAGACAACTCCGGATCTTGCATTTGATCCAAACGTTCCTTCGCTACTTGGGCGATCCATAACTTAAAAGGTTCTGCTTTTGGAGATGGTACTGATTGGATAAGGCGGAAGAGTTGCTCGGTATTGGCTACGTCGGTTAAATATTTCTTGCCATCAGCGGCCTGCATTTTCAGTTGACTACAATTTGTAGTCAACTCGCTACCTTCTCTTTTCAATCTGGTTTTTAATACACTCCAGTATTTTCGAGGGTTGGGGCTATCTGTTAAAATAGATATAACATCAACGATCGAGAAATACCATTCCTCTTGTTCGTCATCCCATATGGCGCGAACTTTTCTTTCTTCGAATAAGCGGATAGATTCTTTTTGTGTCATTTGTAGTTGCTTTGAGTAGTTATAGACAAAGGTAAATGAGAATTTAGTATATCCATAGTTTAATAGTTTGATTAAAAGTTTATTTATCGCAAAGTAAGTATATTAATCTCATTTAAGCAAACGATACGCGGTTTAAATGAGAAGGTACGAAAAATATTGCTTATCTTTGCATTATACATTAATATCCAATTGTGTAATGAATAAACAATCTGTCATATCTCTTCTTCGGAAAGCAAAGCAGCCTTTGTCGCAGAGTTGCGGTGTAAAGCAGTTGGGGCTTTTTGGCTCTACTGTTCGTGAGAGCAATACGGAAAGTAGTGATGTGGATATATTGATCGACTTTGAGGATGATAAAGAGACTTATTCCAATTTCCTTTTGGCTTGTGAGATATTAGAGAAGCTTTTTGACAGATTGAAAGTGGACATAGTCACCCTTAAAGGGTTAAGCCCTTTTATTGGCCAGCAGATATTAAAGGAGGTAGAATATGTGTAAGACCCCTATCGCTTATTTGCTGCATATATTGGAGGAATGTAACTACATCCTTTCTGTAGTTACGGATGATCTGCCTATGTATCAATTTCTTTCGGATGAAACGTTAAAGAGGGCGGTTTGCCGTAGTTTGGAGATTGTCGGTGAAGTGACTAAGAAAATTCCCGCAGATGTTAAATATCAATGGAGTGACATTCAATGGAAACATATGGCTGGAATGAGAGATCGGTTGATTCATGACTATATGGGTGTTAATTATCTGATTGTTTGGGATGTGGCAAAGAATATTATTCCAAAATTGCAACCTCAAATAGAAGCGGTGATAGAGAAAGAACAGAGTCGTTGAGAGAGTTGTTGTGTTAGATATGTTTAGAAACCCTGCTATTTCGTAGGTGCTTATCTAGCATGGAACAGTTTTATGTCGTATATTTGCGGCGAATATAAAAACGAAATAATAAGAAACAGAGAGTAAACGATAGAGATATAAGAGATTGACATATTAGTATTTGCTATTTATTTCTTAATGTAGTAAAACGACCAAATAATAAAGCTCAAGAAGAAATAAGTTCGATAGTGAGTACACCCAAACGGGGTGTGTTCCTAGTGCTTATTTGGTTTGGGCTTGGGTGCTTGGTCGTACCTTCTACGTTCTGAATAAGTAGGGTTCACACCTTTTTTTGTGTCCTTATGCCTCTTATTTATTAACCCCATAATAGTATAGCCTATGATTTAAACCCATTCTTTCCTTATTTCCTTAATTTATGCTTCGCCGCATTTCTCCGGAAGAAAAACGACCAATTTTATTCTTAAAGCCCAGAGAAAGGTAAAGGTGGATGCGCCCCCGTTTTATTTTGTTTCGAAATGGGTGCGACACGCTTTTGCATTCTTTTCCCTGTTGGATGGAGATGCAGAGCGTGGCGCACTTTTAGTTTCAAACAATTTAAAAACGAATCTTTTTACGATGACAAATGATGAGTTGCAATCGAAGACGATTGCCTTTTTGCGCTTTCCCTTGATCGTGGGGGTGGTATTGATACATTGCTATTATAAAGAATTGCCGATAGGTGGTGTTAAGGTTCCCGTAATGGATGAATATCCCATTTATAAATTAATAGCGGACCTGTTTTCTCAAGTGCTGGCACGTACTGCCGTACCCCTTTTTTTCTTGATATCCGGTTATCTGTTCTTTTATAAGAGTTCCTTTAGTTGGCCTATGTATGGCTCTAAATTGCGAAAGCGGGCACAAACCTTGCTGTTGCCTTATCTATTTTGGAATGGAGCATTGGTGGGTTTGCACCTCTTGATAGAACTTTTGTTTCCATCTGTGCTTTCCGGTGAGGCTAAACCTGTGCTGGATAACGGATGGTGTGATTGGTGGGATATCTTTTGGGCGAGAGAACCTAGTGAGCCGGGAGGAATGCCGATGCCGATCAACTATCCGTTGTGGTTTATCCGTGATTTGATGGTATTGGTGGTATTCTCGCCATTGGTGTATGCTATGGTACGCTATTTACGGCAATATGCGTTAGCGCTACTTGGCTTTCTTTGGCTCATTTACGATGGGGTCAGTTCGCCGGGTTTAAGTCCGACCGCTTGGTTCTTTTTCTCGCTTGGTGCTTTCTATAGCGTGCATCGGCGGAATTTTGTAGTGGAGACGCGTCCTTTATTACGGGGGCGGCATTGCTTTATGTGGTTTTGGCTTTAGCGGATCTTCTTTCAAAGGAATTAGGATGGAATGTTTATGTGCATAATGTAGGCATTCTTGTGGGCTGTGTCTTTGCGATCTCTCTTTCGGCGTATGGATTGGAAAAGGCTCTTTGGCGGACTAACTCCTTCTTGGAGGGGGCTAGTTTCTTTGTCTTTGCCTCTCATGTTATCGTGCAGATCTTTATATATCGATTGATATTATGGTTCTTCCGGTCTTCTGCAGAATGGGCGATTATTGGGATTTACTTCGGGGTTGCTTTGGGAGCTATTTTGATCTGCTTGGCTTTCTATGCCATGCTTCGGCGCTTCCTACCTAGGCTTCTCTCTGCAATCACGGGAGGCCGATAGCTTTCTGTGGGGTGATGACTTGTCAGTGGGAGGCGCTTTGTTATGACTATTTGGTCAGGATTGGCGTTTTACGCTGACAATGCCTTTTTATAGGCAGGGTGAACTGGAGGGAAAGGAGAGCGAAAAAGGTCGGTTTTTGCCGGTTTTCGGGTCTGCGGATAGGCATTGTAAGGTTGTTACGATCCAGTTGTAGGGTGTTTACGGCGGCGTTGTTAGTTGCTTTCGACTGCGAATGCTATTGTTTTCGGAGCGAAACACTATTGTTTTCGAGTGAAAAGTCTATTGTTTTCGAATAAGAAGTCTATTGTTTGTATGTTTGAGGGTGATAAGAGACGGGAATCCTCGCTAGAATAAAAGCTCCAAAAATGATATGTCCTTGAAAGATAACTAATTGCTGATTTTTATTCTCAAATATGGAAACCGACTGTACTCTGGGGCGAAATATTCGATTCTCTGGAGCTTTAGAATACAAAATGTCAGAATGTCAAATTGGGCGATCTTCTATTATTAACAAAGGAAATCTCATTATCTTAGGGCAATGTCATAGGTTGTAGAGATGGGGCGTGCCCCGTCTCCCGTATCATGTGCGATGGATTCATGTTTCTTTGGCTATGGATGAAATTTGGTATGGTTGCCTTGTTTTTATCTGAATAATAAGGCTGGATTGGAAATAAATATCTACTTTTGTGCTCTAAAACATTAAAGTAAACGAAAATAGAAAGATGGCTGCAACGAAACGAATGAAACGTGCCTTGGTCTCTGTGTTTCACAAAGACGGGCTGGACGAAATCCTAAAGAAATTGCATAGCGAGGGTGTGAGCTTTGTATCAACAGGTGGTACTCAATCATTTATCGAGTCATTGGGTTTGCCTTGTGATGCGGTAGAGGACTTGACTTCTTATCCGTCTATTTTGGGCGGTCGTGTGAAGACGCTTCATCCGAAGGTATTCGGTGGTATCTTGGCTCGCCGTGAGAACGAGAATGACCAGAAACAATTAGCTGAATATGAGATCCCGGAGATTGACTTGGTTATCGTTGACCTATATCCTTTCGAGGAGACTGTCGCTTCCGGCGCTGAGGAACAAGCAATTATTGAGAAAATAGATATAGGCGGTATCTCTTTGATACGTGCCGCCGCAAAGAACTTCAAGGATGTGGTAATCGTAGCTTCCAAGGCTCAATACCAGCCGTTGATGGATCTTTTGAACGAGAAGGGCGCTGAGACAAGCATCGAGGATCGTAGATGGTTCGCCAAAGAGGCGTTCGCCGTTTCCTCGGGTTACGACTCCGCTATCTTCAATTATTTTGATGGCCGCAAAGGTTCCCATTTCCGTGCAACGGTAGATAGTCCGATGCATTTGCGTTATGGCGAGAATCCTCATCAAGCCGCTAAGTTCTATGGTAAGTTTAACGATATGTTCGATCAAATCCATGGAAAAGAGATTTCTTACAACAACTTATTAGATATCGACGCTGCCGTGAACTTGATCGATGAGTTCGACGAGCTGACGTTCGCTATCTTAAAACATAATAATGCTTGCGGTATCGCTTCCCGCGGTAATGTGGTTGAGGCTTGGAAAGAGGCTTTGGCTGGTGACCCGGTTTCCGCTTTCGGTGGCATCTTGATCACGAATACTACGATTAACAAGGAAGTGGCCGAGGAAATCAACAAGATTTTCTTCGAGGTGATTATCGCCCCGGCTTACGACGCTGACGCATTGGAGGTACTTCAACAGAAGAAGAACCGTATCATCTTGATCCGTAAGGATTGCAAGACTTGCCCGATGCAGTTCCGTTCTTTATTGAATGGTGTCTTGATGCAGGAGAAGGACTTGAGCATCCAAGGTAAGGCGGATTTGGAGCCTATGACGGATAAGCAGCCGACAGCCTCGGAGGTTGAGGACCTGTTGTTCGCCAACAAAATCGTGAAGAACAGCAAGTCCAACGCGATCACCTTGGTGAAGAACAAGCAGCTTTGCGCCAGCGGTATCGGGCAGACCTCTCGTGTGGACTCTTTGAGACAAGCCATAGAGAAGGCTAAATCATTCGGCTTCGACTTGAATGGCGCCGTGATGGCTTCCGACGCTTTCTTCCCGTTCCCCGATTGCGTTGAGATCGCAGACCAAGCAGGTATCACGGCCGTAATCCAGCCGGGAGGCTCTATCAATGATAAGTTGTCTGTCGAGTACTGTAACCAACATGGTTTGGCTATGGTGAAGACAGGTGTTCGTCATTTTAAACATTAATAATAAGACTAATGGGATTGTTTTCTTTCACACAAGAAGTTGCCATAGATTTGGGTACCGCTAATACCATTATCACGTGTAATGATAAGATGGTGGTAGACGAACCTTCGGTGATTGCTTTGGATGCTCGCTCGGACAAGGTGCTGGCTGTCGGTAAGGTGGCCCGTGAGATGTACGAGAAGACGCACCCGAATATTCGTACCGTACGACCGCTTCGTGAGGGAGTTATCGCGGATTTCTACGCTGCCGAGCAAATGATTCGCGGCTTTATCAAGATGGCGAGCGGAAGGAAGCGCTGGTTCGCTCCGTCCTTACGTATGGTGATCGGTATCCCTTCAGGTAGTACGGAGGTAGAGATACGTGCCGTGCGAGACTCTGCCGAGCATGCCGGTGGACGTGATGTGTACATGGTTTTTGAGCCGATGGCTGCCGCTATCGGTGTCGGTATAGATGTCTTGGCCCCCGAGGGTAATATGATCGTGGATATAGGAGGTGGTACTACCGAGATCGCTGTCATATCCTTAGGTGGTATCGTGTCGAATAAATCAATCCGTATGGCGGGTGACGATTTAACGGCTGATATCGTGGAGTATATGCGTCGCCAACACAACGTGAAGGTGAGTGAGCGTATGGCCGAGCGTATCAAGATCAACGTGGGTTCCGCGCTTACTGTATTGGAGGACGCTCCGGAGGATTATGTGGTTCACGGCCCGAATCAGATGACTGCCTTACCGATGGAGGTACCCGTCTCTTATCAGGAGATCGCCCACTGTTTGGATAAGTCTATCTCGAAGATCGAGGCGGCTATCTTGAGTGCCTTGGAGCAAACCCCTCCCGAGTTATATGCCGATATCGTGAAAAACGGTATCTATTTGGCTGGCGGTGGCGCTATGCTTCGCGGTTTGGATAAGCGCTTGCGGGATAAGATGAATATCCAGTTCCATATCGCCGAGGATCCGTTGCATGCCGTGGCGAAAGGTACGGGAGTCGCTTTGAAGAATATTGAGAAGTTTAATTTCTTAATCCGATAAGAGTAAATAATTGGGAATTGAGAATTGAAAGTTGAAAATTAGCGAGCCGATAGGTCTAGTTCTTTTCAATTTTCAATTCTCAACTTTCAGTTTTCAATTCCTATGCGTAAGTTACTAGAGTTCCTGATCGGGAAGAGGCATTGGTTTTTGTTCATTCTGCTTGAGGCTGTTTCGTTGATGTTGGTCTATCGTAATAACGCGTACCAACGGAATATTATATTCAGTTCAGCGAATGTCGTGACAGGATATATCGCCTCGATATCCGGATCTGTTACTTCTTATTTGAATCTTCGGGATATCAATAAGGAGTTATTGGAGCGTAACGGACAGTTGGAATTGCAAATGCTGGATCTGCAAGATCAGTTAGATGCGCTGATTGCGGATACGGTTAGTTTTAAGGGATTCGCGCCGGATTCGACGGAGCAATTTCCTTATTCGTTTGTCGTGGCGGATGTAGTGAACAACAGTGTCACGCATTTGTCTAATTATATTACCGTGGATAAAGGGAAGCTGGACGGGATCATGCCCGATATGGGAGTTGTCTCGGAACGAGGTGTGGTGGGTATCGTATCGACGGTTTCCGATCATTTCTCCGTGATCATTCCGTTGCTGAATCCTAAGTTCCGGTTGAGTTGTAAGGTATTAGGTAGTAGTTATTTCGGGTCATTAAGCTGGAATGGACGCAATACGCTGTACGCCAACCTCGATGAGTTGCCGCGCCATGTGGAGTTCCAGAAAGGCGATACGATCGTGACGAGCGGTTACTCCGCCGTATTCCCCTCGGGTATTATCGTAGGTACGGTCGCTGATTTCGAGAAACAACACGATGATAATTTCTATTCATTACAGGTAGAGTTGGCTACGGATTTTCAAGCGTTGAACAACGTGCGTATTATCAAGAATTTCCGTCAGACGGAGCAAATTGGTGTAGAACAAGAGGCGAAAAGAAATGATTAATAATTTACTGCGTGGTTTCATATATTTCGTGGTGTTTGTGTTGATTCAGGTCTTGATCTTGAACAACATTCATTTCTTGCGGATCGCTACCCCGTTTCTGTATCTCTATTTCATTATTAAGATGCCGGTCGGTAGCTCACGGACGCAAGTCGTTTTCTTCTCTTTCATAGCCGGGGTGGTTATCGATACGTTCAGCAACACACCGGGTATGCATGCGGCCGCCTGTACATTGGCGGGATTTTGCAGGGAGCCCTTAATCCGTGTATTCATGGGGAAAGATTTGCCGGAAGGTATTTACCCGTCTTATAAGACCTTTGGTTTCGGAGGCTTTTTCCGATATGTGTTATCGTTTGTGTTGATACAACATACGACTCTTTTTGTGATTGAGTCGTTGACTTTATTTGACCCGTTGTTTCTGGTTGTCCGTATCCTCTCGAGCGTGGTGATGACAACCTTATTGATTTGTACGGTAGAAGCATTCAATATAGAGTCTCAGAAAAGTGGAGAATAATACCAAGTATGAGTTTGAGAACAGGCGCTATGTCTTAGGTGGGGCGGTGATCCTGTTGGTTATCATCTTTATTATCCGTTTGTTCATCCTTCAGGTGGTCGACAACGATTATAAAGCTTGGGCGGATAGTAACGCTTTCTTGAAAAAAACCTTATATCCTTCCCGGGGTATGATGTACGATCGTAATGGTAAATTATTGGTCTATAACCAGCCCGCTTACGACGTGATGCTTATCATGCGTGAGATACAGCCTTTCGATACCCTCGATTTCTGTGATGTGCTGGGCATCACGAAAGAGCAATTCCTCAAACGTATAGCGGATATTAAGAACCGGCGGTTAAATCCCGGTTATTCTTCCTATGTCCCTCAAGTATTTATGAACCAGCTTTCCGCACAAGAATATGGCGTGTTGCAGGAGAAGTTATACAAATTTCCCGGCTTCTATATCCAGAATCGCACGATCCGCCAATACGAGTATCCCAATGCCGCTCTTGTGCTGGGAAATATCGGCGAGGTAAACCGGAAAGATATAGAGAATGACGCTTATTATACACAAGGCGATTACTCCGGCAGGACCGGGATCGAGCAATCGTACGAGGAATATTTGCGGGGCGTGAAAGGAGTCGAGATCCTGTTGCGTGACGCTCACGGACGTATCAAGGGGCGATACGAGGAAGGCATGCACGATATCCAGCCTGAATCCGGCAAGAACTTGAAATTATCCTTGGATATGGACTTGCAGGCTTATGGGGAGAAGTTAATGCAGAATAAATTAGGGGGTATCGTGATGATAGAGCCGGAGACAGGGGAGGTACTTTGTATGGTTTCCGCTCCTACATATGATCCGAGTATCTTGATCGGGCGCCAGCGGGGAAAGAACTACGTGGCTTTGCAGAAGGACCCGTTGAAACCTTTATTCAACCGCCCGCTCATGGCGCAATATCCTCCCGGATCTACATTTAAACCGACTCAAGGTTTGATCTTCTTGCAAGAAGGGGTGATTACTCCGGAAACTCAATATACCTGTGCGCATGGATATACCTTCCGGGGAGGTAAGCCGGCTTGTCACGGGCATCCGTCTCCTCTGAATCTGGTCGGGGCGTTGGCGACCTCTTGTAACTCTTTTTTCCCTTGGGGACTGCATGATATGATCGACAGCCGGAAGCGATATCCGTCGGTACAGGAGGCTTTTGAGGTTTGGAAGAATTATATGGTTTCTATGGGGTATGGCTATAAGCTGGGAATCGATCTTCCGGGGGAGAAGCGAGGGTTCATTCCGAATAGTAAGTTCTACGATAAGGTGTACCGGGGACGTTGGAATTCCAGTACGGTTATCTCGATCGCTATCGGTCAGGGTGAGATATTGGCTACGCCTTTGCAAATCTGTAATTTGGCGGCTACTGTCGCTAATCGGGGATATTATATTACTCCGCATGTCGTGAAAGAGATTCAAGACACTCCGCTGGATACATTATATAGTAAGAGGCATTATACATCGGTGGATACGCATTATTATAGTTATATTGCCGAGGGTATGCGAGGGGCTGTTACGGGAACCGCTTATGGTGGAACCTGTCGTGGGGCGGCTTTACCGGATATCGAGGTTTGTGGAAAGACGGGAACGTCGGAGAACCCGCATGGTAAGGACCATTCTATTTTTATGGGATTCGCTCCTTATCAAAAGCCGAAGGTCGCCATTGCCGTGTTTGTGGAAAACGCCGGATTCGGTGCTACCTATGCGGTGCCTATCGGTAAATTGATGTTGGAGAAATATTTGAAAGGAGAAATATCCGAGGCTAACAAGGCGACGGAGGAATATATTATGAATGCCGTAATACTACCGAACAATGCGCTATAGGAAAACGGAAATATGGAAGTCGGTAGACTGGATTACCATTTTGTTGTATTTGATTATGGTAATCGCCGGTTGGTTTAGTATTTGTGGGGCGAGCTACGAGTTTGATAACGTTGGCTTGTTCGATCCGTCGGGTCGTCCGGGGATGCAGATGATTTGGATCGGTACCTCACTCGCCCTTATTTTCGTCATATTGATGCTGGAAAGTGACTTCTTCGATATATTCGCCTATCTGATCTATGCGTGCGTGATCGTATTGTTGATCGCCACTATATTTTTAGCACCTAATATCAAGGGATCGCATTCTTGGCTCGTATTGGGACCTATCCGTTTGCAACCAGCGGAGTTGGCTAAGTTCGCTACCGCTTTGGCCGTGGCGAAGTTTATGAATGGCTATGGCTTTAAGCTAACGACGGTCAAGAATTTCTCAATCACTTTGTTCTTGATCTTCTTGCCGATGGTTTGTATTCTTTTACAGAAAGAGACGGGGTCGGCATTGGTTTACTTGGCATTCTTCCTGATGTTATACCGGGAAGGAATGACTGGATATATTTTGTTGATAGGAGTTTGTGCGGTCGTCTTTTTCGTTACGGGAATGAAATATTCAGAGGTGATGGTGGGTATTACCCCATTGGGTGAATTAATCGTCTCTTGCCTTGTCTTATTAATAACCATGGGATTAGTTGGGAGTGTCCGTAAGGATTATATAAGCGTTAAGATCATGCTTGGGGGAATTGCTTCGACATTCTTGATCGGGTATGTCGTTTCTTTGTTTGTCCCGGTAAACTTCACTTGGATATCGATAGGCTTGGTAGGAGCTGCGTCAATCTATTTATTCTATTTATCCATTCGAAACTGGGTATGGCATTATGCGTTAATCGCTCTGTTCGCTTTAGGTTCTATCGGTTTCCTATTTTCTGTGGATTATGTGTTTAATGACATATTGGAACCTCACCAACAAATTCGTATTAAAGTCTCTTTAGGCTTGGAGGATGATCCTAGCGGGGCGGGGTATAATGTGAATCAATCCAAGATCGCTATCGGTTCCGGAGGATTATCCGGAAAAGGATTCTTGAATGGGACGCAGACCAAATTGAAGTATGTGCCGGAACAGGATACGGATTTTATCTTTTGTACGGTAGGCGAGGAGCAAGGCTTTTTGGGAGCCTCTGCCGTATTGATCGTATTCGGACTTTTTATTCTTCGTCTGATTGTATTGGCGGAGCGGCAAGATAATGCTTTCGGGCGAGTCTATGGCTATAGCGTAGCCTCCATATTCTTTTTCCATCTGGCGATTAATGTCGGCATGGTGACGGGATTGACTCCGGTTATCGGCATTCCCTTGCCTTTCTTTAGCTATGGAGGTTCCTCGCTTTGGGGATTTACGATCTTATTGTTTATTTTTCTTCGTTTGGACGCTTCTCGGAAGGAGCGTTAGTGGAAGAAGGTAAGACCCGTAAGCCGATTTCCTGAATGCCCGGAAGTTGGTCGTTACGCATCCCCTGCCGGAAGCTAAAGGTATATTGCCCTTTAACGGGGAAATAGTAAGCAGACCGTATCGGGAAACTGGATTGAAACAGGGAGATCCCGTCCCCATACCATTTCCCAAACTCATCAGCTAACATACATTCAATCGTATCCCTTTTTAAAGGACCTATCGGAAGTTCCTCGCTGCAAAATACCCATAGGTTCTGATACGGATACATATTATTGTTCCGTACTTCCAAGGTTAGGTCGTACGGAACCGATATATCCTCAATCAAGAAAGTGAAATAGTACTCCTTATTCTTCTCCCACGAGGTGTTCTGGATAGCTTGATACTGATCGTATACAGCTTCATTCTCGCAAGAGAAGCATAAGAAGCATGTTACACAGGCGGCAATGAACTTTTTAAGCCTCAGGCTTTGTCTCTGGCCTATTCTCCGTTTTATCAGGTCTGGCCTGTTTGATCGGTTGCTGAGGTTTGTCATTATTCGCAGGCTTGTCATTGTTGGATTGCTTATCGTTATTAGCTCTCGGCCTTTGTTTCGGGCGATTGTTTCGGTTGTTCTCCCTGTTATTATCACGGTTGTTCTCCCGACTGTTTTCCCGGCTATTATCTTTGTTATTCTCCCGGTTATTCTCTCTGTCCCGGTTATTCTCACGATTGCTATTCCTATTATTTCCTCCGTTGCGGCGATTATTGCCACCGGCTCCGTTTCCTCCGTTGTTCTTATTCTCAGAAACAGGTGCGTCGGTGTTGGTAACTGCCGTCGCGGTGGTGTTAGCTCCGTTCCCGTTTCCATTGTTCTCGCCATTATTCTTGTTGGCAGGACGTTTTTTCTTTTTCTTTTTAACAGAGTCGAAACGTGTGACGCTTTCTTGCCCAAGAATATCTTGAGCGTCTCGTTTCGGTGGTTGTGGCTTCGTATCCGCCTCTAGAGATATCGGCTTCATGCCTTTCTTATTCATGTTAATGACATCGAAAGCACGGCTTGCCGGAATCGTGATAAGATTAGCCGCAAATGATTTATCCGTAGAATAGGTAATTTCCCGTTTGAAAATATCCGTCTTGAAATGATAGTAATTATTATCTTTGGTCTCCAAGACAATCTCCCGGGAGGGAAGGCGTTTCTGGGCTTCCACATATGTATCTACCTCATAGTTGATACAACATTTCAATTTAGCGCATTGTCCGGCCAATTTCTGGGGATTCATGGAAATATCTTGATAACGGGCAGCTCCGGTAGCGACCGATACAAAACTTGTCATCCAACTGGAACAGCAAAGTTCTCTACCGCAAGGGCCGATACCACCGATACGTCCGGCTTCTTGACGAGCACCGATCTGCTTCATCTCGATACGAACACGAAAAGCCTCCGCTAGCACTTTAATTAGTTGACGGAAATCTACACGTTCATCCGCTATATAATAAAAGATCGCCTTATTACCGTCACCTTGATACTCTACATCACCGATTTTCATATTCAATCCTAAATCGGCTGCGATTTGCCGCGAGCGAATCATAGTGGCATGTTCCTTTGCTTTCGCTTCCTCATATTTCTCGATATCGGTCGGTTTTGCCTTTCGGTAAATCCGTTTTGGCTCAGCTTCCGTGCGCACGTTGTTCTTCTTCATTTGCAGCAGAACCAATTTACCCGTTAAAGAAACCGTACCGATATCATGACCGGGACTTGCCTCTACGGCTACTATATCACCTTTTTCCAAAGGTATTTTAGCACTATTCAAGTAATACCCTTTGCGGGTATTTTTAAATTGAACCTCTACGAAATCAGTCGAGCCTTCCGCGTCGGGTACATCGCACAACCAATCATAGGTATTCAGTTTATTGTTTTGCCTTTTGCTGCAACCTTTGCAGCCCATATGGCTACTTCCTTTATCTAATATGAAATCCATTTATTTTTAATTTGTAAGAGGGCCATCGACATAACCGCCCAATTTATCTAAATATGCAAAAATAGTGATTTATTCCCATTCAAAATCATAGTTATGATTTTTTCAGTTATAAAAAAAGACCCGAAGATAGGTGTTATACCTAACCTTCGGGCCTTTTCTTATATATTTACACGATTAGTCTACCAACCCATGGCTCTTGAATACCTTGTGGATTGTCTCCAAAGCGTAATCTAGTTGCTCTTTCGTGTGGGTAGCCATAAGGGAGAAGCGGATCAGTGTATCCTCGGAAGCAACTGCGGGAGCTACTACCGGGTTTACGAAGATTCCGGCCTCAAATAATTCTTTTACGATAAGGAATGTCAAGTCGTTGTCACGGATAAACAACGGGATGATCGGGGTAGAAGTATGTCCGATCTCACAACCCATGTTACGGAAACCATCCAATGCGTAATGAGTCAAATCCCATAAATGTTGGATACGTTCCGGTTCGCTTAACATGATATCTAATGCCGCGTTCGCTGCGGCAGTAGCGGCAGGCGTATTGCTTGCGCTAAAGATATAGGAACGGGAGTGGTGACGTAAGTAATTGATAACCGGTTCGTCCGATGCGATAAAACCACCGATAGAAGCGAAAGACTTACTGAAAGTTCCCATGATCAAATCAACATCGTTCGTAACGCCGAAGTGATTACAAGTACCGCGGCCATGATCACCGAATACACCGATACCATGAGCCTCGTCAACCATTACACTTGCGTTATATTTCTTTGCGAGAGCTACGATTTCCGGTAATTTAGCGACATCACCTTCCATGCTGAAGACACCGTCGATAACGATAAGTTTCACCTTGTCTGGCTCGCATTTCTGGAGTTGTTTCTCCAAGGAGTCCATATCGTTATGCTTGAATTTCAATTTCGTGGAGAAAGAAAGACGATGTCCTTCGATAATGGATGCATGATCCAACTCATCCCAAAGGATATAGTCCTCACGTCCGGTGATACAGGATACAACACCTAGATTAACTTGGAAACCTGTAGAGTATACGATGGCGTCTTCTTTACCAACAAATTCTGCTAAACGTTTTTCCAACTGGAGGTGTAAGTCCAACGTTCCGTTTAAGAAACGTGAGCCGGCACAACCTGTACCATACTTTTTAATGGCCTCGATCGCTGCTTCTTTTACTTTAGGATGATTGGTTAATCCTAAGTACGCATTAGAACCAAACATCAAGACTTTCTTCCCGCTGATTAGAACTTCCGTGTCCTGATCGCTCTGGATTTCCCTGAAGTAAGGATAGATTCCCATTGCCATGGCTCTTTGAGGAGCGTCGTACTTTGCTAGTTTCTCTTGTAAAAGTTTCATATTATTATAAAAGAGAATGATTTATCTCGCTATTTATTTATTCTAATAAAGAACACAGGTTCGCCGCGTACATAATCCCATGTTTCGGCAAATCCAGCCGCAAAAGTAGTAAAAAAATAACTTATAGTAGTCGAAATGCTTTAAAAGTTTTATAAAAGCATTATTTTTGTCCTCTCAAATAAAAAAGAAGAAGTGAGGATGAGCGAACGGGATATAAAAGTACAAGCTATCATAAACCCTATATCAGGTGTAGGGTCGAAGCGCAAGATACCTAAGATGATCGAAGGGATCTGCTCGAAAAAGAACTGTTCGTTAAACATTTCTTTTACAGAGTATGCAGGCCATGCCAGCGAGTTGACTCGGCAAGCCATAGAGGAAGGAGCTGAATATATTTTGGCGGTAGGCGGTGACGGGACGGTGAATGAGATAGCGAGAGCTATGATCCATTCGAACGCGATCTTAGGTATTATCCCGAAAGGTTCGGGCAATGGCTTAGCTAGAGAATTGCACATACCGATGGACGTGAAAAGGGCTATCGATCTGATCGCTAAAGGGCATGTTACGACGATAGATTGCTGCCGGGCGAACGGACAGGTCTTTTTCTGTACCTGTGGAGTCGGTTTTGATGCCGCCGTCAGCCAGAAATTCGCAAATGAGAAACGGCGCGGGTCTCTTACTTATATAAAGAATACGATAGAGGAGTATCTGAGCTATAAGCCTGAGCCTTATGAATTGGTGGTAGATAATCAGACGATCAAGGAGAAGGCGTTTCTAGTCGCTTGCGCGAATGCTTCGCAATATGGTAATAATGCGTTTATCGCTCCGCACGCAAATATACAGGACGGACGGATGGACGTTACGATCTTATCCCCTTTTATGCCATTGGATATCGCTCCTTTGGCCATTCAATTGTTTACCAAACAGATTGATCGGAATAGTAAGATTAAGACGATGAAAGCCCAGCAAGTCACGATTATTCGCCAACATCCGGGCGTGATGCACTTGGATGGAGAACCGATCATGGCAGATCGCCGTATCGATATTACGGTGGAACCGAAGGCCTTACATGTGCTGACTCCGGAGGTTGTGTCTTTCACCAAGGAGGTACATAATTTATTTGACGAGGTAACTCGCTTCTTCGATAAAAAACTTCCTTACATTTTCAAGTAAAAGTCTTTAGCTATAGCGGTGAATTCATCGCTATATCGATGCCGCTCGATTTCTAGGGTCAGATGAGACGACTTGGGTTTTGCTACCGGCGTCGCTGAGAGTTCTATTAATAAACGCTTAGGAGGGGCGTCCGGTATGGGGGAAACGTGGGCTTCTCTCGATGGCGACAAAGACTCTTCTCGAGCGAGGTCTATTAAAGACTCCCGTTGATCGAAGGGAAGCACCAAGGCGATATTTCCTTCGGCTGCCAACAGTTTGCGGCTATCACGCAATAAATCCGGGAGTGATAGAGTATCCGTATGCCGGGCTAGATTACGTTTAGTATCCGGGCATTTCAATGAATCAATAAAATAGGGTGGGTTGGATACGATCAAGTCATATTTGATATTCTCATCCGGCATATATTCGGAGAGCGAGGTTTGATAGACTTGTATCCGGTTGGCGAAAGGCGATTTCGCGATGTTTTCCCGAGCTTGTAAACATGCGTCTGAATCTATATCGATAGCGTCTAGGATCGCGGTGCTACGCTGCGCCAGCATGAGGGCGATCAATCCCGTTCCGGTTCCCACATCCAAAATCCTCTGACATCTCTCTATGCTAGCCCACGCCCCAAGCAAAACGCCATCCGTTCCGACTTTCATGGCACATTTATCGTGCCATACCGTAAATTTCTTGAATTGAAAATAAGGATTTGCCATATCTCTATCGATTGTATGCCGCGAAATTAGTAAGAATTGAATGAAAAGCTGTAACTTTGGCACGTTTATTGTATTAACATATACAATGATGAATGTATATATGAAAGAAAAGACGAGAGTATTTTGCCAGAATTCGTTTGATGACTTGGATGACAATATTGGTATCGTAATGCCAATTCTTACAGAATGCGATGTAGATGAGGATTTCACGGAAGGAATAGAGAAAGTTGGAGACACTATACCCATTCTTCCGTTAAGGAATATGGTACTCTTTCCGGGTGTTGCCATGCCGGTGATTATCGGGCGTCCTAAATCGATGCGCCTGATCAAAGAGGCTGTACATAAAAAGAGTTTGATCGGAGTTGTTTGCCAGAAAGAGATGGATACGGAAGATCCGGTTTTAGAGGATTTATATACTACCGGGGTAATCGCTGACATCGTTCGTGTCTTAGAGATGCCGGATGGTAGCACTACTGTTATTCTTCAAGGTAAGAAACGCTTTGAATTGAATGAGTTGACCGAGACAGATCCGTATCTCTCCGGTAAGATCACCGTGTTGGAGGACACGAAGCCGGACAAGACAGACCGCGAGTTCGAGGCTTTGATCTCAACGATCAAGGATTTGACCATCAAGATGCTTGGGGCTGTGGCTGAACCTCCCCGGGATTTGATCTTCTCGATCAAGAATAATAAGAATGTCTTGTATGTGGTCAATTTCTCTTGTAGCAATATACCGAGTGGATCGGCCGAGAAACAGCAATTGTTATTGATCGGGGACTTAAAAGAGCGTGCGTATCGGTTACTTTTTATCTTGAACCGCGAGTATCAGCTGGTGGAGTTGAAAGCTTCCATCCAGATGAAGACACATGAGGATATCAATCAACAACAAAAAGAATATTTCCTTCAACAGCAAATCAAGACCATTCAAGAGGAATTGGGCGGGAATATCAATGAGTTGGAGATAAAAGAATTACGGGAGAAAGCCAGTCGTAAGAAATGGCCTGCCGAGGTAGCGCAGGTCTTTGAGAAGGAATTGCGAAAATTGGAACGATTGCATCCGCAATCTCCGGATTATTCCGTACAGACGCAATATGTCCAGAATATCGTTAACTTGCCGTGGAACGAGTATAGTAAGGACAATTTCAACTTGTCTCATGCCCAGAAGGTCTTAGATCGTGATCATTATGGTTTGGAGAAGGTGAAAGAGCGTATTATCGAGCATCTGGCCGTATTGAAACTGAAAGGGGATATGAAATCTCCGATTATCTGTTTGTACGGTCCTCCGGGAGTCGGCAAGACTTCATTGGGGCGTTCCATCGCAGAGGCTTTGCGCCGCAAATATGTACGTGTTTCTTTAGGTGGATTGCATGATGAGGCAGAGATTCGCGGACATCGTCGTACCTATATCGGCGCTATGTGCGGACGTATCATCCAGAATATACAGAAGGCGGGAACATCGAACCCTGTCTTTATCTTAGATGAGATCGATAAGATCACGAATGATTTCAAGGGGGATCCGGCATCCGCTTTATTGGAGGTCTTGGACCCGGAGCAGAATAATGCGTTTCACGATAATTATCTGGATATCGATTACGATTTAAGCAAGGTAATGTTTATCGCTACCGCTAACAATTTGAATACGATTTCCCAGCCGTTGCTGGATCGTATGGAACTGATCGAGGTGAGCGGTTATATCATGGAGGAGAAGGTAGAGATCGCAGCGAAGCATCTCGTGCCTAAGCAGATGGATGTACACGGCTTGAAGAAAGGTTCCGTGAAATTCCCCAAGAAAACCTTACAAGTGATCGTTGAAGCCTATACACGCGAGAGCGGTGTCCGGGAATTGGATAAGAAAATCGCCAAAATCATGCGTAAGCTAGCCCGTAAGGTCGCTAGCGATGAGCCTATCCCGACTAGTATTAAGCCGGAGGATTTGTATGAATATCTAGGGGCGGTCGAATATTCCCGCGATAAATATCAAGGGAATGACTATGCCGGCGTGGTTACGGGATTAGCTTGGACGGCTGTTGGTGGTGAAATTCTTTTCGTGGAGTCGAGCTTAAGTAAAGGTAAGGGATCAAAGCTTACTTTGACCGGGAATCTGGGAGATGTGATGAAAGAGTCTGCCATGTTGGCACTTGAGTATATCCATGCGCATGCGGCTCAGTTTAATATCAACGAGGAGTTGTTCGAGAACTGGAATGTGCATGTCCACGTACCGGAGGGGGCGATCCCGAAAGACGGACCGAGTGCCGGAATAACGATGGTGACTTCTCTTGTCTCCGCCTTTACTCAGCGTAAGGTGAAAAAGAACTTGGCTATGACGGGCGAGATTACGCTGCGTGGCAAAGTGCTTCCCGTAGGTGGTATCAAGGAGAAGATCTTGGCGGCTAAACGTGCCGGGATTAAGGAATTGATTCTTTGCAAGGAGAATGAGAAGGATATCAATGAGATCAAACCGGAGTATTTGAAAGGCTTGGTGTTCCATTATGTGAGTGATATTCAACAGGTGGTAGATCTTGCGTTGCTGAGAGAAAAGGTGGATAATCCCTTGTTCTGATAACGACTTTTTAGGCATATATAGGTGTGGGCTTATACGTATATACGTGTAGGCCCATATTAGTATCGGCGTAAGCCTATACGTATATACGTGTGGGCCTACGCCGATATAGATGTTTTTAAGGGAAGCGTATACTTCTATTTAGAGCATTTCCGTAGGAATTCCAAGCTGTTGCGTATCTCTTGGATATCAGATTTGAAATCATCGTACTCAATGGAGATAAGCCCGTTGAAATGCTGACGCTTCAGCTCGTTGACGAACGCTTTTACCGGTAAGATCCCGGTTCCCCATGTGGCGTCTTCCATCTTGTCGGTGAGGTCTTTCAAATGCGCCACCTTGATGCGTCCGGATAACTTCTGGAGATTTTTGAGCGGATCTTCACCCACCCGTTTCCAATGGCCGATATCGGCGCATACTCCCATCAAGGGAGAACGGCCTTTCAGCACTTTCTCTACCACCTCGGCACTTGCGTAAATGCATGGACTCGGATGGTTATGAATCGCTACCTCCATATCGTACTTCTTGGCGAGGGATTCGATGTAGTCCAACTGGTTTAACTCCGGTTCGACAGTCACGATATGCGCGCCTATTTTATGAGCGAACGCGAAGAACTTATCCCATTCCTCGTTAGTCCCATAAGAGGCTACACCAAAGGCGATCGGCTTGATTCCCCTTTTCTTGAACTCATGGCGTAATAAAGCGCAGTCATCATCGCTTAAGTCGTAATTCAGATAGGTCTCTTTTGGGAACGGAGCGCCCAATTCTTGGAAAAAGAAAGCCTCCGCATACCCCATGCCCAGTTGTTGGGTCTTATCCAAGGTCTCCATCAACGTAAGATTGTGGAAAGTCCAAGTCTGTATACCCACCTTCCAGTCCGCTTTTTGCGCCGCCAGCTGTACGGCCTGCCCAAGGAGCATGACCGTACATAGTGCTAATATAATATATCGTTTCATACTTATACCGGCATTTCCGGAAGACTCCAGCCTTCACGATAGGTATGTCTGATATATTCGTTGGCAGCCTCTAGCGCATTGAACTCCGCGTATTTCGTATCGAAATAGGGGTGACCGTCTATCACCTTGAAATCATCGCTGGTTACGATCTTCAATACGTCGGAAGAGGATATGTTGGTGAAACGCATGTTTTGGGCGTCCCACATCAATTTCTTGTTCAAGCCTTGCAGACGGATCGCTAATACACCCAATAGCACCATCTCGTTGAATGGTCCGGAATAAGCGAAGTTGGAAGTTCCTTCCACACGGTTCTCCGGCGATTCTTTACAAGCACGGATCCAGTCTTGCTCATGGAAACCGTCAAAGTATCCGGTAGCGTTCGGGATACGGCGCAAATAGGGGGTTACTTGAGGTACACGGCCGGATAATAACCGGGAGTTGAAACCTCCGCAATCGCAGATCAACGTGTCTTTAGTACCTACGAAGATACATCCACCCAAACCGTCACGCATCATATCTACACCATCCGGTAATAAGTCCGGACGCTGAGGAAGCATACCGCCATCGTACCAATATACTTTCACCTCCGGTAAGGCTACCTTTGGAAGATTGTCACGAGCCGGGAAGCGGAATTCTACCACCTCCGATTGAGGAGCGGATTCCGTATTGATCTGGGTAGAACGGCCTTGTACACGATCCGGATAACCTAACTTCAAGGATTGGTAAACCGGATCGAGCACGTGGCAAGCCATATCTCCGAAAGCTCCGGTTCCGAAATCCCACCATCCACGCCAGTTCCAAGGGGTGTAGATCTCATGGAACGGACGCATGGCGGCCGGGCCGATAAATAAGTCCCAATTCATCGTCTTCGGACAACGTTGTTTTTCGGTTGGGCGCTGTAATCCTTGCGGCCAGATCGGACGGTTGGTCCATGCGTGTACTTCTTTTACTTCACCGATCTCTCCGTTCCAGATCCATTCGCATAATTGACGGACACCATCGCCGGAGTTCCCTTGGTTACCCATCTGGGTCGCTACCTTATATTTAGCGGCGAGTTTTGTCAATAAACGGCTCTCGTAAACGGAGTGGGTAAGCGGCTTTTGGCAATATACGTGTTTACCCATTGTCAAGGCCGTGGCCGCGATCGTGGCATGAGTATGGTCCGGAGTAGCTACCATGACACCGTCGATCTGGTCGCCCAACTCATCGAACATCTTCCGCCAGTCCCAATAACGTTTAGCGTCCGGGAATTCCTCGAAGCAGTTCTTCGCGTATTTCCAGTCGATATCGCAAAGCCCGATGATGTTCTCGGTTTTCATGCCGACCAAGTTCGGGTGGCCTTTACCACCGATACCGATACCGACAATATTCATCGTATCACTTGGTGCCTTATGGCCTAATCCTGCGATCGTTTTAGAGGGGACGATTGTTAGACCAGCTGCCGCTACGGCTGCTTTTTTCAGAAAATCTCTTCTTGATTCCATGTTGTATAATTTGTTTTTTTTAGTAGTTACTGTTAGAAATTGAAACAGGAGGTTACCATTCTATGATCCGAAGGGTAAGGGGAGACTACCACGTCCGAGGTGGTCTCGCTTTCGCCTGTGATAAATGAGTCTGTTACCTTACATCCGGAATATAGTACGAAATCCAGACGGTCTAGTATTTCTTGTTCGCTAGGAACGGGAGTCCATGTATAGCCGGGTGTGGAGACCTCGTCCGGATGGATTGTCCGGTAGGAGTCGTTCATCCCGATCTCAGAGAAAGCCTTGGTTGCCGGCCACTCCACCTTGATCTTGTGGATACCGGCATCGGCGGCCCGTTGTGTCCAGTCCAAGAAAGAAGGCTCATTAAAATCTCCTGTTAAAAAGACAGGATAACCTTCTTTCATGACTTGCTGTATATCTTTTTGATAACGAGTTACTTCTTCACGTCGGGCCTCGTTGGCGAACCGGATAGCTTCCTCCTCGGTATCGATAAACGGATAATCGCCATAAGGAATCCCATTCAATTGATAAGGCTGATACGGGATATAATATAGATGGCAATTAAACATCCAGCAGAATTTGTCTTTGCCTACCTGTATCTTCACCCCGTAGCGGGAAGCCGTACTGTCGACGACCGGATAACGAGATAAGATATAATGTCCCTCCCCTTGGTTGAAAAGGTGGAAACCTAGGGATTCCGCGATTTCCGGCACATGATCGTGCTTGATGCCGTCTTCTTCATAGATATGCCCTTCTTGGATTCCTACGATATCCGTCTGGCTAGCCTCGATCACTTTCGCTGTCTGGCTAGGGGGAAGCTTTCCCCCTAGGGTATTCAACCAAATATTGAAACTACTGACTTTTACCGTTGCCGGCTTGTCGCTACATGCGCTCAATGCACAACAAAGTATGGCTACGCAGCATAAAATTTCACTTATCTTCCTCATGTTTCTCTGGTATTTACAGGAACAAATATATTAAATGTCCCGTTCTTTTCACTACTAAGACTTCTTAATTTATTTTACCATCGGCCAAGGAAACTTCGATACAAGCTGGATGCGTTGACCTGTAGCTTGTGATTTTCGGGCGGCCTCGATAATCTCTAATACGTGTAACGCATGCTCGACATTTATACGTGGTTCCGTGTTTAATGCCATGTGTTTGCTGATATCGGAAGCACCTTCTTGCCAAACATAGCCATTGGTGTCCGGAACGAAACGCTGGGGTACCGGATGATCCATCGTCGATAAGTCCACCCCGTTCGGTGCCCAGTCGTAACCTACCATATGCATATTGCCGTGTGAACCGTATAAGGAGATCGTCGCTTTCTCCTGTCCTTTACCTAAATGTCCGTATGGATCGAAATAGTTGAAACCACACTCGATATGAGAAAGGACTCCCTTTTCGTGTTCCATGATAATCATGGCATTATCTTCTTCTCGAACTTTGATCTTGCCCTTATCGTCTACGGTTCTCTCCGGGGTTACGATTGTAGTCATGGCAACAACGGATTTAGCCGGTCCCAATAATCCGGTTAGGGTAGCGATATTATAAACTCCTAAGTCGGGCATACTGCCACCTAGCGGTTCGTAGAAGAAAGCGGACCAAGAAGGACCTTCATGTCCGTAATGTCCGTGCGCGCATGCCAGATTACCTAGGGTTCCTTTATTGATTTGTTCGGCCATAAAGGCAAATTGAGGACTGTTTACAACGGCAGGCGCACCCCAGATACGAAGCCCCTTGCTAGTAGCGAGATCGTATAATTCTTTGCCTTCCTTATAGGAATTCGCCAAAGGTTTCTCGCTCCAGACATTTCTTCCTGCCATCAAAGCCTTACGGTTCAACTCTCCGTGAACCTGCATATCGGTCAATGTAAGCATCAAGTCGAACTTGGAACCACTAAGCATATCATCGATATGCTTGTACCATTTAGGTATATTATATTGCTTGGCAGCCTTTTGAGCACGATCCGGTTTGATATCGCAACAAGCCACGATTTCTACATACGGGCATTTCGATATATGGGGAAAATATTGGGTAGATACACTTCCGCAACCGATAACGGCTACTTTCACCTTTTTACCTTCCGATTCGAATTTCTCCGCATAGGCGGAAAGGGGTGATAGTAGTGACGCGAGACTTGCCGCGGCCGATACTTTAAAGAATTCTTTTCTATTCATGGCATTGATTTCTTAATACAATTAGTCTAAATCCTTAATCTTTACATTCTTGAAATATACTTTACTTCCATGGTCCTGAAAACAAAGTTTACCGGTGGTAGAGATACCGTAATCGGGGAAAGCTTCCCATTTACCGCTATAACGACGCATCTTCCAATCTTCGGACCCTTCTTGGAAAGAGAATAGTTTTTCTCCGTTCAGCCAGTGCTCAACATATCCATCCTTGTAAAGTACCATAGAGGAGTTCCATTCTCCCGGAGGGTTCACCTGTTTGGTTTCCGGTACATACATAGCGTAGTTGCAACCCGTTTTCTGCCAGTCTTCCAATCCCTCTTTTCCGGTCTCGCTGACCCAAGGATAGTTATCGTCATCGATCAACTGGTATTCCGGGCCGGTTTCAAAAGGAGCTTTGTATTTAGGTCCTTCTTGTACGTGATATAAGAATCCGGAGTTTCCTTGCGCTCCGATTTTCCAGTCCCATTTGATCTGGAAGTTATGGTAATTCTTAACGGTAACGATATCGGTACTTACCTTGATCGTAGTATCCGCTATCACGTCACCACCGTTTCCGTAGCCGACGATCACCCCGTCTTCTACCTGCCATCCCTTGACATCACCCCCGTTGAACATTTTCCAACCGGTAAAATCCTTGCCATTGAATAACAAGGTATAGCCTTCCGCTTTTTCTTCCTCAGTCAATACATTATCTTTTACTTCCGTGGATGAGGAACGACTTCCACATGCAACCATACACATCCCGTAAATGGTTACTAGAAAAATAGATACGATCTTTTTCATCTGTTAGAATATTTAGTTTGATTATCTCCTTATGATAACGCCATTTGATATGGTTTATTTGTTCATTGGCAAAAATACTGCACATAAAGGATTTGGATAATAGAGTATCTAGCTAAAAAAAATGGATTATCTTTGCGTTATTCAGTAACCATCTAAAAGTTTTGGTTTATGGCGAAAATAAAGCATGGTTTTTCCGGTCAGCGGTTGATTGTCTATCCTTTCTACATTATAGAACAAGCGTTGAACAACCCGTTGGTCGCAGACTTGGTCGTACACTCTATGGGGTATTTTCCGAAGGCGGAAAACCATTATATTGATCGTGCGTCCGGTTGTGGAGAGTATCTTTTAATTTATTGCACCAAAGGAGAGGGCTGGTACGTGTTGGATGGAAAACGATATGTCGTACCCGAGAATCATTTTTTCATCCTCCCGGCAGAGAAGCCCCATCAATATGGTTCGAGCGAGCATGATCCTTGGTATATTTATTGGGCACATTTTAAAGGGAAAAAGGCGAAGTATATCAGCGATCAACTGCAAGGGGTGATCCCGATCGACATGGATGATAATTCCCGTATCGGCGATCGTATCGCTTTTTTTGATGAACTATTGAATGTGTTGGAGAGTGGGACGGATGAGGCTACGGTTAATTACGTCAATTTAAGTTTCAATCATTTGATCGCCTCTTTCCTCTATGTGAAGACGTATAGGGAGGCTAAATTCTCCAAAAGCAAGGCGGAGAATACGTTCTTTATTAGTTTGGCGACCCACTTCATGACGGAGAATCTGGAAAATAAATTGACATTAAAGGAATTGGCCTCTCATTTCGGCTATTCGGAATCTTATATGTACAGGCTTTTCTTCAAGGAAACCGGCTATGCGCCGATGAATTATTTCTTACATATGAAAATAGACCGGGCTTGCCAGCTATTATTACATACGAATATGAAGATCAATCAAGTCGCCTTGAAACTGGGCTTTGACGATCCCTACTATTTCAGCCGTATCTTTAAGAAGATAGTAGGGACATCACCCAAGGATTACCGGCACTCGTTACCGAAGTGAGATATTTACGATGAACCTAAACGGGAATTTAGGGCTGCCCTAAACGAGGGCTTAGGGATACCCTAAACGGGAGCTTAGGGCTGGCGGTATTTATTCCGGTCGGCTTCCGTTATTTCCCGGATTACACGGCAGGGATTGCCGGCAGCTATAACATTGGCCGGAATATCTTTGGTTACGACGCTTCCTCCGGCGATTACCGTGTTATCGCCAATGGTCACCCCGGGAAGGATACAGGCTTGCGCACCGATCCATACGTTATCGCCGATAGTCACGGGAAAAGCGTATTCCAAACCCTCATTACGTTGCTTTACGTCAAAAGGGTGGCCGGCGGTATAGATGCCTACGTTCGGGGCGATGAATGCGTTATTGCCGATACGAACTTTCGCTCCATCCAAGATAACGAGATTCACGTTGGCGAAGAAATTATCCCCAATCTCGATATTATAGCCATAATCGCATTGGAAAGGGGATAGGATAACGGTGTTCTTCCCTTTCTTGCCTAGAAAAGAGGTTAGAATCCGATCTTTTTCTTCCTCTTGGTCGGGGGGCAATTGGTTGTATTTGAAAAGGACGCATTTCGCTCTTTTCATCTCATCTTGAAGCTCACTATCATGATTCGCATTGTATAATAGACCTTCCGCCGCTTTCTCTTTTTCTGTTTTCATATGTCTCTTACTAAGATTTATAAAACGATGATTTGCGCGAAGATACTATTTTATTGGGAGGAGTTTATCCTCCGATTCGTATTTCCAAACCCATTTTTTCCCCCATCTCCTTAAAGGGGAACAGCTCTTCTTTGGCTAGCATTTGCTCGCAGGGATAAGGATAGGTGAGACCTAATTGCTCGTATTTATCTTTTCCCAATGTATGGTAGGGAAGCAGGTGTACGCATTTGATACGATTCTCTTTCGCCAGCATGAATATTTCCCGGAGTGTATTCTCATTGAAATTGAAACCGGGAATTACCGGTACACGGATCGTTACTTTATTAGCGCTCTTACTGGATATATACCGTAAATTCGTGAGGATCGTATCCAAGTTCGCTCCAGTTTCTTTCTGAAGTAAATCCTTGTCCGTATGTTTGATATCGAACAAGAACAAATCGATAAGCGGAAGCGCTTGCTTTATCTTATCAAGATTCACTTGCCCGCAAGTCTCCACGGAGGTATGCAGTTTCTCGTTCTTGCATTGGATCAGCAAATCCATCAATCCCTCGAATTGCGTGAAAGCTTCGCCACCGGAAAACGTAACCCCTCCACCGGAATTCAGGTAATAATCCCGGTCACGCAAAAGGATTTCCATGATCTCGGATGAGGTAATAGATTCACCGACAAACTTAATGGCGTTCTGCGGGCATATACGCTCGCAAGCCTTGCAGGCTACACAGGCCTGACGATTAAACACCGGAAAATGGTCTTGGATGGAGATATTGCCCCGTGGACAAATCGCCTCGCAACGTCCGCATCCGATACATTTATTCTTGATATGGAGCAAATGCGGTTTCCTTTTCTGGGATTCCGGATTGGAGCACCATGAACAATGTAGGGGACAACCTTGAAGGAAAACGACGGTCCGGATGCCCGGGCCGTCGTGAACGGCGAACCGTTCGATCTCCATGATTGATAACCTATTCTCGCTAACCTTATATTTATTTATCATACAATACCCTGCTTAAAAGTTCCTGTTGAATATTGGGAGATAAATCGACGAATACCGCGGAGAACCCGCTTACCCGGACGATTAGGTCCGGGTAATTTTCCGGGTGCTCTACCGCGTCTTCTAAAACTCCCTTATCTACTACAGTCACCATCAAATGGCAACCCCCTTTCGCAAAATAAGTCTTGAACAGGCTCTTGATGACAGCCCTGTTCTCGTTGAACATGGAAGGAGAAAACTTAATGTTTTGTACCGAGCCTCCATGATACTTGGCGTCGAACTTCGCCAAGGAATTCAGCATGGCCGTGGGGCCGCTTTTATTCGCTCCCCCTTGCGGATTATTGGCAGGATTCATATACATGCACGATAATCGTCCGTCGGGTGAGGCGGCGGTCCGGTTTCCCCATTCCGTGTTTAATTGGTTATTGCTGATAACGATCAAGAAGTATTGCATACCGATGGCGATACCGCGATCGCGTACGCCTTTCGCTACGAACTCGTACAAATCGTTGGCCATCGTATCGGCAGTCTCAAGGTCGTTACCATATTTATCACAGTTTAGGCAATCTTTTCGTAAAGCCTCATAGCCGTTAAAATTAGCTAGCATGGCATCATTTAATTGCCGTAACGTGTATTTTTTTTGATTGAATACCAGATCCCGGATTACCCACAGGGAATCGGAAGTGTTGATATTGCCATACGTCTCGTTTGTCCCGCCTAGATAACGTACGCCTCCGTCCAAAAGCGCTTTTCCCCGTGCGATGCAATCATCGGTCAATAGGCTGGAAAACAAGAAACTTACGTGCTGGTTCATCACCTCATACGAATGGTATTGGGCTTTGACAGACAGATCCAGATAATAATCGAGTAAAGCCTTGTAACCGTCATAGAATTCCTCGAATGTCTGATACTCCTCTAATTTCTTTAGAGGTACCGGCCCGGATTTACGTTTACCGTCAATCGGGTCGATACCATCATTCATATAAATCGTAAGTAGTTTTAGTAAATTGATGCAGATGTTGGGCGTACCCGTACTTTGTCCTTGTATCACGAACTCGGTACACCCGAAAGGCACGTATTGTTCCGCTGCTTTCTCGTCTACACGCATTCCGTACATGACGGCCGGAACGTTTACGTCGTCATTGTAAAGGGTCGGGTAAGTAGCTCCCGCACCCAAAGCGTCCAACGCTTCGTCCCAGATTTCCTCGGAGGTCTCTTTATCGAAGCGCAAGGTGAATTGCGGCTCTACATATCTGCAATTTTTCGCTACTTTCATGGCGATATGCAGGAATACGTCGGCCTCTTTCGGGTGTTTGCGCCCTTTACCGCCTACGATGATACGTCCGTTTACGGTGGTACGGCGATTCTCAATCATGGTCCAAAGCGAGTGGATATATCGGTATGCCTCTTCGTCGGTCAATCGCCCGGACTTGAGATCGGCTACTAAATAAGGGCCTAGATAATCATCCAGACGACCGTAGTTTATAACACCAGCCAACAAAGCGAATAACCAGAATAACTGCATCGCTTCATGGAACGTACCGGGTTTCTTCTCCTTGATGTTCTCTAGGGCTTGGCAGATACGCTCTAATTCTTTTTGCCTTTTCTCGTCGGCTGAAGCCATTTGATCTCTAGCGTCTTGCTGGAGATGAGAAGCACAATCTACAAAAATATCCAGACATTGGATGCCTGCTTTGTAAAAGTTATTATCGGGTTGCTCTTTGAGTTTCTCCTGTAAATCAGAGCGAAGGCCACCGATGCCCTTATCCAATAGTTTCGGGTAATCCAGCATCATTCCGGATAGACGTGCGGTAGCGATCATCGGGTATTCGCAGTCGATGAACATACCCAATGTATCCTCGGTGAGGACCTCCTTGTTGAATTGGGTCTTTAAATCGTGATCCAACCAATAATCATATAACGCATCCACCCGTTTTCGTTCAGTTTCATCCAGTTGTTGCTGGAAGGCACGGAGTTTCTTGAATACGCAATAATGCCCGACACCCCCTAAGGAAGTTACGCATCCGAACCCGATCGGTAGGAAGTCCGTACGTCCGGCGATCAAGTCTTGATTCGTGATCTTGCGAAATAGCGTGGGGTATAAAACTTTCAGGCATTCCACTTCACGTATCTCTTTGGGTAGGGCGGCACAGGCTTTATGGACTGCCGTATACCGCTCCATGATCTCCAGTTGTACGATCAGAGGTTTCTCGCAAGGTAATTTCTTGCTGATCTCTACGTTTTGCGCCCCTTCTACATTGAAATTTGCCATATGATTATTGTTGTTAATATTGTGTAGAGACGGGGCATGCCCTATCTCTACAAGCAGATGATTTTTTAATGTTTGCTTCTTTCGGCTTCCCGCCAATTATTTTGATAACCGGTTAGTAAGTCCGTAAAACGTTTCGTGATCAAGTGCGGACGGGTGATCGCGCTGCCTACTACTACGGAATGAGCTCCGAGGAAGATACATTTCATGGCATCTTCCGGCGAGTAGATATGCCCCTCCATAATGACATAGGCTTTGTCTTTAAAGTCACGGCACATACGGGCGAATTCCCGTAAATCCGGTTGCTCGATATGCTTGGTTGCTTCCGTATATCCATATAAGGTAGGGCCAACGATATCGGCTCCCATTTCTACGGCACGTACAGCTTCCTCATAATTAGAGACATCCGCAAAAATGATAGCTTCCGGTATCTCTTTCTTGACGATTGGTAGCAATTCGTATGCAGGGCGGCCTTCATGGGTTATTTGGCTCGTACAGTCCAAGGCGATAATCTCGGCTCCGGCTTCCCATACGGCTTTAGCGGCCTCTAAGGTTGGGGTGATAAACACATCTGTGTCATCGTGCCAGATTTTCCAAAGCCCGATTACTGGTAAATCCACTTCTTTTTTAATCGCCTTGATCTGCTCTGGGTCGTTGGCACGGATACCCGCGGCTCCTCCCCATTGGGCGGCTTTTGCCATTTTTACGACAAAGTCTACTGAAAAAGTCGGATCATCGTGTTGTACTTGACAGGATACGATCAGTCCTCCCTTGAATGAATCTAAAAGTTCTTTCTTATTTGTTTTCATATTTTTTTTCGTTACATTGTTTTCTCTAAAAGCGCGGCGCCGATTATTCCGGCGTCATTTCCTAATTCCGCACGGATGACTTGGGGGATACCTATTTCCTCGGCGGCGAAGGTACAAGTATGTAGTTTCTCGTTTAAAGGTTTCAACAGCAGGTCACCTGCATGTGCGATACCCCCCCCTAAAATGATTACTTGCGGACGGAAGATGGTTATGAACGTGGAGATTCCGGCGGCCAGTCTACTGATATAGTCATCGACGATCTGTTTAGCGAGGGAATCCCCTTGTTTAGCGGCCTCGAAAAGAATCTCACCATTGACTTTGTTTTCGTCTTCGCCGCAAAGTTTCCATATCAAGGTGTCCTTATTCTTTTGTAAGGTCTCTTTCATGATACGGATTAATGCGGTGGATGAGCAATAAGCTTCCAAACAACCTTTTTGCCCGCATGTGCAGCGTTCGCCATTGTATACCAATTTGGTATGTCCGAGTTCGGCTCCCATATTATCGGATCCGGAATAAATCTTCTTACCCATGATAATTCCGCCTCCGACTCCCGTTCCTAGCGTTAGCATGATGGCGTCGGTATATTGGCTGGCCGATCCGGCCAAGACCTCTCCATAGGTCGCGCAATTGGCGTCGTTGGCTATATAAGTAGGCAATGAGATATGCTTCTTTAAATAGTCGTAGATGGGGACATTCTTCCATCCGAAACAATTGGCATGTACCAAAAGGTTCGTCTTTGGATTTACGTAACTGGGCATGCCGATGCCCCAAGAAGAGATGTCTTCCATTTGCAAGCCTGCTTTGAGAACCGCTTTTTTGCTGACTTCCGCCATGTCGGTGGTGATCTCCTCGATTGTGCGTCCGGCTTGTGTCGGTATACTCTCCTTTGCGATAATCTGGTGATTCTCATCTACTACGCCAGCGACCATATTGGTACCGCCAACGTCCAGACCGAGATAATACTTGGTGCTTTCCATCTTTGCTCTTTATTTTATGAGGTCAATAGAGTGAATTATTTGTTGGCAAAGATAGAGGAGTTACCCGCCCTAGACAATGTGAGGTTTAGCCTAAAATAATGGACTATTTTTGCATAAGTGTTCTCGCAAGCTTACGAGAGTACTTTAGAGAAGAGGTGTTATCGAGAGGAGACTTCTGTAATAACCTTCAAATATAGTGTGACTGTGTTTCTTTATGTTTAAAGAATCATATCGTAGGTCGATTCTATTATTTTTCTCGATGATGGAGCAAGCCTCTTTTATCATGGGCTTGAAGTCTTCTTCTGTTTTATCTTTGTCTCCGTTGGCTAGGTAGATATATAATTTTTTTCTCCTTGATAGGTTTCCGTGAACACTCGTAACCTATCAATCATCATATTTTCGCTGTATTTATAGTTCGGTGATATGGCTATAATATAAGGAAATAAGTCTGGGTGTTCCATCATCGCATAAGTGACGAATGTCCCTCCCAACGAATGTCCGACTAAAATCCTGTTATTTCCCGCATGGTATTTTTCTTGGATGAAAGGGATTATTTCATTCGTTAATGACGAGAGCATTTCTTTTCCATGTCCCGGGTTGTCATATCTTTTTACCGATAAGGAATCTGTGAAAGGCGGGGTCAGCTCACTTTGCCTGTTTGAATTAAATATTCCAACAATAATACAGGGTATGTTGGGATGTGTCAACTCGAATGTTGAATAAAATAAATTGAATGTGGGGGGATATTGTGCGTCTAAGACATAAATAGCGAGTAAAGAGTCTCTTTTAAGGCTACCATCTACTCCGCTTAAATAGACTTGCATTTCACGGGTCTCTTCAAAATAGTCTGAGTTGTAGATATATCGACTCCCTAATGCCTGCATCAAGTAGAAATCGGCTTGCGCATGTATCCGGCATATTCCTGAGAATAATACGATAAGAAAGAGAAGAACTGTTTTTGTTTTCATAAATAGTGATATCTAGAATTATGCAAATATAGCGAAAAATAAAGTCTTTAAGTATGTTTAAAAAAAGGACCGGACGATGGGTATCGAACGGTCCTTTCTTTAATCTTTATGTCGTATGCTGTTATTCAGCTTCTTTTTCAGCAGCTTCCTTTTCTGCCGGAGCATCTTCCGGGGTGAAGTCAGTGATACCTGCGTTGATCAAGATGTTATACCAAGAGAGTAGTTTCTTGATGTCGCTTGGATAAACACGCTCACGATCATAGCTAGGCAATACCTCGGCAAAGTACGCACGCAATTGGTCTGTCGTGGCTTTGGAAGGTACCAAAGAGGCGGTTTTTCCCTCTTCCTTGTTCTTTACGCTAGTCAATACCTCATGTAAAGGCACTTCTGTTTCATCCGTATAGATTGCGATATCGCCTAATGAGATTACTTTATCTTTTGCGTATGCGGGTACTCTCTTGTTATCAGTCAGCGATTCAACGATCAACATGTTTTTTCCATGGGAAACCAGTTTATACAGACCGGGTTTTCCCGAAATAGACAAAATAGTCTTCAACATAATGTTTTTTATTTTCTATTAGTGTTAAACTTCGAAGTGACAAAGGTAATAAGAAAAAGTGGAATTCTTCCGTCATGAGGACGGTTAACTTCGTTGGAGAAGTATCTTAGGTGCATCAACGAAGTATCTTAGGTTCGTTGACGGAGTATCTTAAGTTCATTGGATGATGAAGGTAAGATGCTGTAAAAGCCACTCGTCCCGCTATCGGTGATTATTGGGATTGAAGCCAACATAACAGTTTGCCTACTTGCGGTATAAGGGCCTGTCTATTGTCATTATAGATAACGTAATCGGAGCGATCTTTCTTTTCCTCGTCCGACATTTGGCTGTTGATTCTGCGTTCGATTTCTTCTCTCGAGGCTGAGTCCCTCCCCAAGGCTCTTTCGATGCGGAGTTCTCTTGGGGCATAGACCATCAAGCTTATGTCTACCACTTTGTAGAAACCGGATTCGAATAATATGGCGGATTCGATGGCGCATAAAGGGGAAGTCTGTCTCTCTACCCAAGCCGAGAAATGACGGTTTACCTCAGGATGAATGATCTGGTTGACCTGTTGTAATTGTTCCGGATTATTAAAGATGTGGGAGGCTAGAAGTTTCTTGTTCAATCCCTCATTCGTATAAATCTCCGGATCGAAAAGGGCTGTTAATTTCTCACGGATAACCGGGGAGTTATTTGTCAGCCATTTACTTTCCTCGTCCGCTATGTATACGGGTACACCGGATAACGCTAATAAAGAGGCTACGACGGATTTGCCGCTCCCGATCCCTCCTGTAATACCTATTTTAATCATGCTTATTGTTGTGTTCCAAAATAAATTCTACCTTATCTGGCAATAAGGTTGCCGTATGTACCCAGTCTGGTTTCTTGGTGAGTTTGACGGGTAGGGTACCAGATACGTTTTGCTCCAGATCCTCAAAAGGTATATGAATCGAGAACATATCTTCCGAAAGTCCTTTGAATCGGGACAAGGGCACACTGCAAGTCACTTTTACGACCGCCGGAAACATACGTACCGTATAATGTGGCGGTATATGACTGCAAGAGACAGGTATTTCCAACGTCTTCTCCGTGTACTCCTCTATCGGAATCGTGATAGATACGTTTTCCGGATCGAAGTTAACGCCGTCTACTTTGATTAGTTGTACGGTTCTCGTAATGTTTTTATTCGCTTTTTTAACTTCAGTGAAAGCCGTCTTGACCGAGGTCAACGTATCTAAGATCGCTGCGGTGGCATAAGCGTTGATCTTTTGGGGATTGATTTGGATATCCCCGGATAATTGAAAGCCGGCTTCCATATGAATATCACCATTAAAAACGACCTGTATTTCCTTATGGACCCGCTGACTGAAATCCATATCTATTTGTTGCGGATCAAAACTTTGTAATGCCGTAGTGGCTATCAATTGTTTTTGAATATCGTTCTCGATCTGCCTTTTACTTACTTGAACCGAACCATTTTTCTCCTTCGTATTCTTCATGTTCACTTCGATCGGAGCAAACGATCTTCCAAAAGTATAGTTGAGTAAAACGCTACCCTTGTCTTTTACCTTTGCGGTAATCGTTTCCACCTCAGGGGCATTAAACGCTATATCGGCAGGTACGTTCTTATACTTAACCGGAAAAACAAGTTCTATCTCATATTCCTGCTGCAAGCTTTGGAGTAGCCAGAAACCGAAAGCCAAAAGGGCGAAAAAGAAAAAGACCAAGACCTCTTTCCATCTGTCTCCGTGGAAAAAAGCCTTAGTCTTTGCTTGGATAGACTTGAAGGAATTTTGTATGTTCTCAAGTCGTGACATATTCTGTAGTTAGATTATTTCTGCTGCTGAGCGTCTTCCGCTGAAGCGAAAATAGAAGTTTTATCTACACGGATACGTACTCCATCCGCTACCTCGATTAGCATATAAGTATCACCGATCTCTTTGATCTTTCCATAGATACCTCCGGCGGTAATCACTTTATCGCCTGTTTTCAACGCCTCACGTGATTTCTGGATTTCTTTTTGTTTCTTTTGTTGCGGACGGATCATGAAGAAATAGAAGATAGCTACGATAACTACCATCATCAAAATACCGGACCACTGACTTCCTCCAGCTGGAGCTTGAAGTAAAATACTGAGTAAGTTCATACTATAATAATCGTTTTACAAGTTAATATCAATAATGATATGCACAAATGTAATGATAATAATTAATCTTTGAGCAATAACTTCTCTTTTTTTAATTCGTTGACTATTGAATCCAGAATTCCGTTAATGAATGTTCCGCTTTTAGGTGTACTATAATACTTTGCGGCATCGATATATTCATTTAAGGTAACGTTGATGGGAATGGTCGGGAACGATAAAATCTCGGCTAAGGCGACTTGCATGATGATCAAGTCCATATTGGCGATACGTTCGGTTTCCCAATTCTTCATATGTTTGTCGATGCGTTCACGATATTCCTTACCTTTCAACAAACTTTGACGGAATAACTTGATTGCGAAAGCCTTGTCTTCCAAATCCTTGAACATTGGCAATAAGGCTTGTTTACTACCTTTCTTCTCCTCGAATTTCTTGATAGTCTTCAAGGCGAAAGTCTCTACGATCTCAATATCGTCGTTCCAGTAGATGCTTTTGTCTTCCAGATATTCCTCTATCATCTCGTTCCCACAGATTACTTTCTTGAAGATCTGGCGCCAGAACTCACGATCCGTCTCGTACGAGTCTTCTTCGTTTTTCAAGTATTCGGCGTAAATTTCAGAGCTTAAGATCGTATCCAATACGTTTTTAACAAACTCCTCGTCGTTACTCCATGAGAGACCTTGCTCGTCCACATACTTTTTCAACGTATCGTTTTCCGCTAATTGAGCGACAAAACGATTGTCTACGAAGCGTGTATTCGGGTTTAACTCCTCATCGGTAGGCATGTATTTGCACTTCCGGGTGTCAAGGATCCTTCTTTGCAGGTTGGTAACTTCGATAATTAGGAGTAAGAAATAATAATATAAGTCATATGACTTCTGAAGGCTGAAAAGCAATTCGTTTTCCGCAACTTTGAGGTCACCGTTTCCGTTTTGATAGTAAGAGTATACTATCTGTAAAACTTTAATGCGGATTAAAATTCTGTTGATCATCGTTTGAAGGAACTTCTTATTATAAATTAGGCTGCAAAGGTAGTCGTTTTTTCCATAAAAGAATCCGGATTTACTTAATTTTATATGTGTTAGATGATATTTTACAAATTTAGCCTCAATGGGCGTATTTTCGATCGTTAAAATAGTTGCTAATTAAAAAAAAATGCACATATTTGAAGCAAGTTATATAAAGTGGGTGGTTTTTTAACGAATGTTAGCTGTCATGGAAGAATCAAGGAATAAAAAACATGTTGAAGGTGGCGACAGGGAGATTCTATACTCTAAAGCCATTAAAGCGGGAAAACGGATTTATTATCTGGATGTGAAGAGGAATTTGAAAGATGACCTATTCGTTGCCGTTACGGAAAGTAAGAAAATTCAATCAAAGGATGGTTTGCAAATCTCATTTGAGAAGCATAAGATTTTCCTTTATAAGGAGGACTTTGAGAAGTTCATGGAGGGAATGCAAGATGTAATCAGTTATATCAAGAACTCAAATCTGAAGAAATCCGCGGAAGACGTGGTGGAACCTGAAGAGGAGGAAACGATTCATGGCGATTCCCCGGAGGAGGATATGGCTTCCGGTGCTATAAAGTTGGATATTGAGTTTTAATGTAACACGAAGAGAAAAAGATAACGGGCTGTTTTACTCATGGAGAGAAACAGCCCGTTATGTGTTAGGAGCTTTCCGCAAAGGAAAATCCTATTCTTTGCTGCGAATTATTCAGCCGGGTGGATAGCCTCTGTAGGACATGCGTCAGCGCAAGTTCCACAATCTGTACACATTTCAGGGTTGATGCTGTATTTATCACCTTCTGAAATTGCTCCTACCGGACACTCATCAATACAAGTTCCGCATGCAATACAATCATCGCTAATTACGTAAGCCATTTTTTTAAACGTTTAAATTGATAACTATTAGTAGGTGCAAAAATATAGCTTTCTTTCTATTTAAAAAATATCTACTGGCTTATTTTCTTCAAAAATCTTCTTTTTTGCAATATCTTTGTCGGGTTTTCGTTATTAAACAAAATAGGTTGAGATTTGAGACGATTATTACTTATATTATATGTGGTAAGCTTGGCTACCATGGGAGCCATGGCTCAAAAGGAAAGGGTGAGGAATCAGCCGTACGCTGATTTGAAATGGCTTCATCTGGGGTTTCATGTGGGTATTCACTCGCAGGATTTGTTATTGACCCATACCGGTGTCATGACCAATGGAGAGACTTGGTTCGCGGAGATTCCTTCTTACTCACCCGGCTTTAGTGTCGGGGTGATCGGAGATATGTATATGAATCCTTATTTCAATTTACGCTTCACGCCTTCTATCCATTTCGGAGATAAGAAATTTAAGTTTCGGGAACAGGCTACGGGAGAGGAATTCATCACGAACGTTCGTTCCAGTTATCTGAATTTCCCCTTAGACGTTAAATATACGGCTTTACGCTTGAATAATTACCGTCCTTATTTGATCGGCGGTATCTATGGCTCCGTGGATATAGGCCGTAAGAAAGGTAATCCGATTCTATTGAAAAGCACGGACTTCGGATTTGAGTTTGGCTTGGGATGTGATATCTATCTACCCTACTTTAAGTTATGCCCAGAGTTGAAATTCTGTTTCGGATTGGTTAACCTATTGGAGAAAGATCGTCCGGACTTGGTAGATCAAGCAAATATCAAATATACGGATGCCTTATCGAAAGCTACATCCCGTATGGTGATCCTGACATTTAATTTCGAATAAATAACTCGATATAGATATAAGCGGCCGGAATAGCCATCATTACGCTATCGAAGCGATCCAGCATGCCTCCATGTCCGGGTAATACATGCCCGGAATCTTTCACGCCTAACGTACGTTTCATCAAAGATTCGATCAAGTCGCCCCAAGTCCCGAATACTACGATTGTGCCGGCTAATCCAAGCCATGTGTACCAGTTCGTGGCCGGCATGAACCAAGCGAATATTTGGGAGGTTATTAATACGAATGCCAACCCTCCGTAAAAACCTTCCCAGGACTTCTTGGGAGAGATACGTTCGAACAATCTTCTTTTTCCAAGCATAGATCCCACTAGATAAGCTCCCGTATCATTTACCCATACGAAAACGAAAATAGCCAAGGCAAAATAGGGGATATGTACGATCTCGCCCGGCGTATTAGGTACCGATGTAATAAAGTTTAGCAGAGAGAAAGAGCCTGCGCAATAGATTTGACCGAATAAGGTCAATGCCCAGTTATTGATTGGATTACTGGCTTTATCGTAAAGCTCGGTGATCATGGTATACATTAAGAATAAAAGATAGGGGAGAAATATATTGCCTCCAACCAAGCCATTGGCGTAACCGAATGTGGTGGCGAAGAGGTAGGCTCCCCCCAAGGAACTGACAAATCGTTTGATGGCGGCATTCTCATAATGTTTGACCAATCCGTAGAACTCCCATAGAGAAAGTCCGGTAATGAGTCCAAATACCGTAAGAAAATAATAGGAGTGGAAATAGATCGCACCGACTAATACCGCGACGAAAATGATGCCAGTCAATGCACGTGTAATCAGATTTTTCAAAACAATAGTGTTTTTGCTTGTTTGTAATTTTGGCTGCAAATATAACTAATAAATTGATAATACAGCAATAAGGAAGGCTGGATAGTAACTTTTGATCAAAGATACACCCCAGCCTTACTTGTTATGAATGTCTTGACTTTGGTCAAGCTATTTTCCCTGTCTTGTTTTCTTCGGTAGGAGTATCGGTTACGTTTTCCGTTGTTGCGTCCGCTTCCGCCTCCTTATCCGCATTCTCCTTGTTCTTTCCGTTAGCCTTTTCCTGCAACTCCAGAATCTCTTGGGAACGGGAGATCCAGGCGCGTTTCCCGAAGATATGCTCTACATCTTCCGAGTAGATTACCTCACGATCCAATAATACCTGCGCAAGTTTACTATGTCCTTCCTTATTCTCGGATAATATCCGTTTTGCCCTGTCGTATTGCTCATTGATGATCTTCTGTACTTCCGTATCGATCAATTTCGCGGTCTCCTCACTATAAGGCTTGGTGAATCCCCAATCCTGTCCGGTGGAGTCGTAATAGTTCAAGTTTGGAAGTTTATCGCTCATACCGAAGTAAACGACCATCGCATATGCTTGTTTCGTGACACGTTCCAAATCGTTGGATGCGCCTGTGGATATTTTTCCCAAAACTAATTCCTCTGCGGCACGTCCTCCTAAAGTAGCGCACATCTCATCCTGCAATTGCTCGCGGGTGGTGATCTGTCTCTCTTCCGGCAAATACCATGCCGCACCTAATGCCTTACCACGGGGAACGATTGTCACCTTAACCAGCGGATTGGCATGTTCCAACAACCAACTTAACGTAGCGTGACCGGCCTCATGGTTCGCGATACATTTCCGTTCTTCCTCCGTCGTGATCTTCGAACGTTTTTCCAGACCGCCGACAATGCGGTCTACCGCATTCATGAAGTCTTCTTTCTGTACGAATTTCTTTCCGTTACGGGCGGCGATCAAAGCGGCCTCATTACAAACATTAGCGATATCAGCACCCGAGAAGCCCGGAGTCTGCCTTGCTAGGAACTCAGCGTCTACGCTTTCATCTATCTTGATCGGACGCAAATGCACCCCGAATATCTCTTTACGTTCATTCAAATCCGGTAATTCAACATGGATTTGTCGGTCAAAACGTCCGGCACGCAACAACGCTTTATCCAAAATGTCCGCACGGTTTGTAGCGGCTAAGATAATAACACCACTGTTAGAGCCGAAACCATCCATTTCGGTCAACAACTGGTTCAACGTGTTCTCACGCTCATCGTTGCTATTCATATTCGCGTTCTTCCCACGGGCACGGCCTACCGCATCGATCTCATCGATAAAGACGATACAAGGAGATTTTTCCTTCGCTTGGCGGAATAAGTCACGCACACGGGAGGCGCCTACACCGACAAACATCTCCACGAAATCAGAACCAGACAAGGAGAAAAACGGCACATTAGCTTCTCCGGCAACAGCCTTCGCCAATAATGTCTTACCGGTTCCCGGAGGGCCTACCAACAATGCACCCTTGGGTATCTTACCTCCTAATTCAGTATATTTTTCCGGATTCTTCAAGAAAGAGACGATTTCCTCTACCTCTTGTTTCGCTTCCGCCAATCCGGCGACATCCTTGAATGTCACCTTACGGTCATTATCTTTATCAAAAAGCTGAGCTTTTGCCTTACCAACGCTGAACACGCCACCCGGACCTGCGCCGGTACCACCGGACATACGTCTCATCAAGAACATCCATACACCGATCAATAAGATAATCGGGCCGAATGAAACCAAGAAATTCCAGATAGCGTCATCGCCTTCCTCGAACCGGACTTGTGTATCGATATGACTATCGGCTACCGCTTTGTCATAGAAATCGGAAAACTTGTCGGCCGACGGGATCTTTACGTATACTTTCGGAGAAACCCCGATTTTAGAAACGTCCATATTCCCAAAGACCTGTTCAGTCTTTCCATTTTTCACTGTAGCCTCCACCAAATTCTTCTTGTTGTAGACTGTCATTTTATCGAATACGTTTTCCTGCGCTAGTTTCTGGAACTCTGTCCAGCCTAGCTCTTTCGTTCCCGAAGAATCATTTGTCATGTATAGGGCAACAAGCATGATGAAGATCAACCCGTACATCCAATACAAATTAAAGCGGAACATCTTAGGTTTCCCGCCCTTCGGTGTTTTATTAAATATATCGTTTTTATTTTCCATAAGAGATTATCATCAAATATTTAGGCCGGCTTAATCAATGTTAGGTACTTGTATAACCTTCGAGTCTGCCCAAAGGTTCTCTAAGTTATAAAATGCACGTTGTTCCGGCAGGAATATATGTACAAGAACCGTGCCATAATCCATGCCGATCCATTGAGCGCCCTGTGTACCGTCAATGGATAATGGTTTCTCGTTCGCGTTCTTGCGTGCGAAATCCCATACGGAATCAGATAACGCTGAAACTTGGGTAGGAGTGTTTCCCTCACAAATAACCATATATTGACAAATGGCACCAGAAGTCTGGCTTAAATCTACTGTTACAATATTTTTGCCCCTTTTTTCTTGAAGGCCTTCAACAATCGTTTTTACTAATTCTTTTGTTTGATCCATTTATTTCTATTGATATAATTTTCCAAGTCGCAAATATACTTCTTAATTCGTTACATACGTCTTTTTCTTTCATTAATATATGTGTAATACCTTGTTTGAGACTATCTCCTCGATCGTTATAAGCTTTTAAAAAAACACGTACGTCTTTTTGAGAAAACATGTACGTGTTTTATCAAAAAGACGTACGTGTTTTTTCTGGACATTTTTTTCGAAAGTTTGTTTGCAAATTTTGAAAAAGTATATACCTTTGCATCCGCTAACAAGAGAGTTGGTGATTTGTTAAATATTGTTCTATGGTGTAATGGTAGCACAACAGATTCTGGTCCTGTTTGTCCTGGTTCGAATCCAGGTAGAACAACATAAAAAAGCCTCGTTATTCGATAAGAGTAGCGAGGCTTTTTTGTTGTAGATATCATGTTTTTATTTGTAACGAAGCCATTTGGACATCTCCTTTATACTAGGTTTCTTACCATACATGAGAATGCCTACACGGTATATTTTGGCGGAAAACCAAGTAAAACCGATGGATGATATATACAAAAATCCAATGGAAAGTAGTATTTCCCACAAAGGCACCTCGAATGGCACCCGGACCATCATGACGATCGGAGAAGTGAAGGGGATCATGGAGCACCAGAAAGCTAATGGTCCGTCAGGGTTTTCCATGCTATAGATCCCCGCATAGAGGGCGAAAACCAAAAGAAGCGTGACTGGTAGCATGAATTGTTGCGTGTCTTCTTGGCCGTCTACAGCTGATCCGATAGCGGCGAATAAAGAAGAATATAATAAGTAGCCGCCTATGAAATAAGCAATAAACAAGATGCCTATCTCGGTGAAGTTAATCGTATGAAGCATCTCTATCCATTCATTTGCCGGCTGCTGGGCTGCGATAACCGTCATGTTAGGGGTTGTGTTAAGTGCCATGCTTGATTGCAAGATCTCGCTTTCCATACCTCCTCCCAAAAAGAAAGTTCCCCCGGTGATGAGAATAAAGGTCATAACCGCCCAAAGGAATACTTGCGTAAGCCCGACAAAACCGATTCCTATAATTTTACCCATCATTAAGTCGAAAGGTTTGACGGACGAGATCATAATCTCGATGATCCGGTTCGTCTTTTCTTCCATAACCCCTTGCATGACCATTCCTCCATAGATTAGGATGAACATATAGATAAGCATGGTGAAAATTACTCCGGTTATGGATGCCACTACGGACGAGGATTGCTTTTCGCTTCCGTCATCCCCCCATTTGATCGTTTGTATGTTGAAATCTACTTTACTTTCTTTTATGATCTCTTGTAGATTGGGGATATTGAATGTTGCCAGTTTGTCACTCTCTATCTGCTTCTTTAATGTCATATTGACGAGTCGGCTCAAATCCGCCGGGATTTGTTTCTTGGAATAGAGGGTTGCGTTTTTCGGATTTTTCTGCAAGTCGTCGGAGATGTTGAGAAATGCGAATATCTCCTTTTCCGACATTTGCCTGTACTTATCCATATCTTTGTCGCCGTTGATAAAACGATAGCTTTCCGTATCCTCGAACAACGGGGCGTATTTGCCGGTGGCGTCGAGTATGGCGACTGTATGAACCTCATCTCCCTTGATGGAAGAGAGCCATAGGGGGACGAACGCAAGTGCAGCGAATAGAAACGGTGTGAGGAACGTGAGCAGGATAAATGACTTTTTACTTACTCTCCGGAGATATTCCCGTTTGATGATTAATCCAATTTTGCTCATACCTTTGATGTGTTTGTACCGGAAACGGTGTTGATAAAAATGTCATTCATAGAAGGGATCTCCTCCGTGAAGGAAAGAATCTCATATTGGGACGCCAGCCGGGTAAGCCAATCGGAGTTACTGATATTTTCTTCCTTGCGTATCCTTAACTCCTCAATACCTCCAGTCTCCTTGCGTACATTTAATATATAGGTATTACTCTTAAACCGTTCCCGTACCTCCTTGACATTGCCGGACAGGACGACCTCAGAGCGATCGATTAAAGCAATCTCGTCACAAATCTCCTCAACGGAGGACATGTTGTGAGTTGAGAATATAATGGTATGTCCGGCCGCCTTCAATTCCAATATCTCTTGTTTAAGGCGATCGGCGTTGACCGGATCGAATCCGCTAAATGGCTCGTCAAAGATCAATAGCTCGGGTTCGTGTATCACGGTAATGATGAACTGTACTTTCTGTTGCATACCTTTCGACAGCTCTTCCAGTTTGCGATTCCACCAAGGCATGATGTCAAATTTCTCGAACCAACGGGTCAAACGACTGCGTGCCTCTGGGTAGGAGAGACCTTTCAATTGTGCCAGATAGATCGCCTGCTCCCCGACTTTCATCTTTTTATACAACCCTCTCTCTTCCGGCAAGTAACCGATCTGGTAGATGTCTTCCGGGCTGGATTCATGGCCGTTGAAGCGAACGATTCCGCTATCCGGTGCCGTAATCCGGTTGATGATCCGGATCAAGGTTGTCTTGCCCGCCCCGTTAGGCCCCAGTAATCCAAAGATTGTTCCTTGAGGAACTTGGATACTTACCTTGTTCAGCGCCAGATGCCCGGCGTACTGTTTTACCACGTTTTCTGTCTCAAGGAAATTCATAGATGTTTTTTTATTACATTTTTAATACGATACGCTCACCTAGCTCTTTGCAGAGCACGTTCTTGATCTCGTTGAGGTGGGCGTTCTGTTTCATTAAATCAAAGATCTGTTCCATGTCACCCTTGTTTTGAGCCTCTTTGATTTTCGCTTGGATATCCTTTATCTTATAGAGGATATAGGCATCTTTCATGGAATAGATTTCCCGGGGTACCAAGTAATCCAATTTATCTTCTTCTTGCTCCAGTTCCCTGAACTTCGTATGATATTTACTAAGCTGGTACTTATCGCTGATAAGGTTGGCGGCAAGCCGGCTGATGTTCGGGTCCGGATGGGCAAGGAAATAACGACTGGCCATAAAGCCCTCGTTTTGACAATGTTCAGCAGCTTCGTCCAGCATTTGTTTGAAGGCTGGCGTATAAAACGTAAGGTCATCACGTTCCAGATCGAAACGGATATAATCGGCGACCCTCATGATGACATGCTCGTTGGTCTCCTCATCTACGTAGTCATAGAGGACACGTTCGCCATATCGTACGATATAGCGCAGAAGAGCCAACTCATAAGCCTCAAAAGGAGAACGTTTCGGTTGGACCTGTATGTTGGGAGCCGTCGGAACCTCGTAGGGAGGAGTAGGGGGCGGACCCGCTTCCTCTTCCGGAATATAGTCCTCGGGCAGTGGAGGCGGAATATTTTCCGGAGGAAGGGTATTCGCCTCTTCCGGTGTATACGGTTGGTAGCCGGGGAAATCCGGATACTCAGGGATCGTATTGGCTGGAGGTTGAACGGGCGGTGTATTCCTTACGGATTTAGCCGCTTGGTTCTCTTCCTTGTTGAGACGGATCTTATTGACCTCGTTGAGTAAGACTTGCTCGTCTATCTCCATGGTCGTACTACATTCCCGGATATACACGGAGCGAGCGATATTATCAGGTATAATCGCTACCGTACGGATAATATCCGAGATCAGGGCGGAACGTTTGATCGGATCACCCCCCGCTTCCGCCAATAGTAACTTTGTCTTGAAACGGATGAAATCCGTCTCGTTCTGGCTGATAAACTCTGCGAACTCGCTCGCGCTATGGCTACGGGCAAACGAGTCCGGATCTTCTCCCGCCGGAAGAAGCACGACCTTGACGTTCATCCCTTCTTCCAATAACATATCGATACCCCGGAGGGCCGCTTTGATTCCGGCGGCGTCTCCATCGTATAATACCGTGATATTATTCGTGAAACGATGTATGAGCCGGATTTGCCCTTGCGTGAGCGCCGTACCCGAGGAGGCAACCACGTTTTCTACGCCCACTTGGTGCATACCGATCACGTCCATATATCCTTCCACCAAGAAACAGCGATCCTGTTTCATGATTGCTTGCTTGGCGAAATAGATGCCGTAAAGCTCGTTGCTTTTATGATAAATCTCGCTTTCGGGGGAGTTTACGTACTTCGCTGTCTTCTCGTCCTTTTTCAATACACGTCCGCCGAATGCCACGACCTTTCCGCTTAGCGTATGGACGGGAAAGATGACACGTCCCCGAAAACGATCGTTCACGTTTCCGTTATCATAAGCGATAACTAAACCGGTTTTCTCTAAGAATTCTTTTTTATAGCCTGCTTGGGTAGCGGCCTTGTATAAGGCATCCCGCTGGTCCAAGCTATACCCGAGCTGGAATTTACGGATGATATCTTCCCGTAATCCTCGCTCGGCGAAGTAGCGCATACCTACGCTTTTCCCTTCAACATGCTCATGTAATAAAGTAGAGAAGTATTGCCCCGCCCAACTATTGACGATAAGCATACTTTCCCGGTCGCTACGGATTTGTTTCTCTTTCTCGGTAAGTTCCCGTTCCTGTATCTCTATATTGTATTTTTTCGCCAGAAAGCGTAAAGCGTCGAAATAGCTGAGTTGCTCATGTTTCATGATGAAGTGAACGGCGGTTCCACCTTCTCCGCAAGCGAAACACTTACAGATATTCTTTGAGGGGGATACGTAAAAAGACGGTGATTTGTCCGAATGAAACGGGCATAATCCTACATAGTTGATCCCTCGTTTCCGAAGAGTCACGAATTCAGAGACAACATCCACGATGTTCGCCGCATCCAATATCCGGTCTATGGTAGGTTGATCGATCATTTTAAATTACTCCTTTTTTAGCGAACACAAATGTAGTGAAAAATAACCAAACACAAACAAGAGCCAATGTTTGCTTGTGTTTAGTTATTTTTCCCTATATTTGCAACGTGAAACGAATGCTACTCGCCAAGTACGCCTTCCAACTTATAAGACTATATTTTGTAACTGATTGGATATTAATAGAATATATATCCTTTCAGGACTAGAAGAATTATCCATCATCCTGTGGAACATCCTTTGACAGACAATTGGTTCGTATTGCGAGACCTGACCCGTCCCAATGCTAAACGCCCGGCCTATAGGTTGCTGGAGGAAAAGGGCATAGAGGTTTTCACTCCTATGCGTTGGCAGTTGGTCGAGAGGAAGGGTAAGCGGATTCGTGAGGAGGTTCCTCTTCTGCACGATTTACTTTTTGCCCATACTACCCGTACCTGTATGGATCCAATCGTAGAAGAGATCAGTACCCTCCAATATCGTTATTTGCGTGGTGGCTACCGTAAGCCGATGACGGTAGGCCATGCGGAGATGAACCGTTTTATCCGTGCTGTCCATTCCGATGATTCCCCACGCTATTTCTTGGTTGAAGAATTAACTTCTGCGATGTACGGTCGCATGATCCGTATCGAGGGTGGCCCATTGGATGGCTACGAGGGTCGTTTACTCTCTATACGGGGTTCCCGTGTGAAACGTTTGATCGTGGAGATCCCCGGTCTGTTGGTTGCCGCTGTGGAGGTCGATCCTGAATATATTCGGTTACTCTAACATATATCCCCTATATTCTACGGGAACGCATTGGGTGGCGTTTGAGCGGTCTGTTTATCAGCTGTTGCGTTTGTCACCCCAAAATCATAGGGTAATTTCAATTAGTTGACTTGGAGGATTTTTGTCTTTAGAACAAAAAGAATGAGCCTATGAAGTCTACTGAGGAATACTTAAGTATATTAAGGAGCGAAAAAGAATCGTTGTTTCGTAAATATCAGATAAGTAATCTTGGTTTGTTTGGCTCGGTGGCTCGTCATGAACAAAGGGAAGATAGTGATATTGATATATATTACGAGAGTTCTCATATGAGTTTGTTTACATTATGTCGCCTAAAGTCAGAACTTGAGAAACTTCTAGGTTGTTCTGTTGATTTATTCTGTAAAAGAGAGTCATTTGCAGGAACTCGTATGGAAAAATCCATAAATAAAGATTTGATTTATGTATAAATGGAAAGATTCGGGACGAATTTTGGATTTGATAGACATGATGATTGATTCAATTCATGTTATATAAGTCCGTACATCTCATATTAAGGATGGCAATGATTTCTTATTGACTCCTGATGATATGTTCGTTTTGGATGGTGTTTGTATGAAATTGATTTTTATTGGTGAAAGTGTAAAAACTATAGATAAACTTTCAGAAGGAGAACTTTTCTCTTTATATCCTGTAATTCCTTGGAAGGAGATTATGAAGTTGCGGGATGTGATAGCTCATCATTATCTTAAAATAGATGTTGATATTGTTTATTCAACAATGAAGGAGGACTTACCCCTTTTGCAGGCAACCTTATTATCGATGAAGCAAGCTATTCTATCATAAACCATTCATCAATAATCCGTTCTCCACATGGGTCAGCAGGATACGCTCATTGAGTACTTCTACCCCGCTGGCAATTATGGGAAAGGTCTCTTGTATCATTGTTGTCTAGGTTTAAAAGAGAGAGACACAAGAAGATACACCCAAAGCCATCAAAGCGGCGATTAATGAGGAAAGATGTTTGGAGATTTTTTGAATAGGGGTAAACACGGACAGCTTGACTTTGAGAATATAGATGACTTGGAGGACGGAACTCCGATCGTTGCTAGATATAATAATAGGGAATTTCAGTTTGGTATTTACGGGGAAGGTTATGTTATCTATCAAGATTGCTGGCAGACGAAAGCCGGAGTTCTTGTGTTCAGTTTGGAACAAAGTTCCATTGAAGGGTTTTTCGAGGATTCAACAGTCTATGAATATACGCCCGATTTTGAATTTGATAAAAAGAAAGCGTATTATAATGCAAGACGCAATTTCTCGGAGCCGGGAAATAGTGTATGGGGATGATTTCACGCTCATGTGTATGCTCGACAGCATCGAAACTCATCACTTTCGTCACTTGGTTCTTGCATATGCTTGTTCCTTTGCGGTCTCATGCCTGAAATGATCCGAAAATAACCCCCGAGGAGATGGTCAAAGAGCGTTTCTCCGTACCCGTATCAACGATGCGTGAAGCAGTCGTCTCAGACACCGCTCAACTGGCCGTTTTTGAGAAGATATACTGCATGTGCCCGAGGATATATACTGCGTTAGGCAATTAATATATACTTCACAGGGCAATTAATATATACTTCGTTTTCCATATCTACGGTTGCAATGTGCAGATCCTGCCCAATGCAACCCATGCGATCCAAATCATCCACCAGGGTGATGGTACGATCTT
>OGXQ01000021.1_pt1 | contig 78784 bp, 56 predicted proteins | sample 1576291 | NCBI WGS metagenome assembly OGXQ01 (sample SAMEA3541575, study PRJEB24748) | human gut metagenome | biome: human gut; feature: human-associated habitat; material: faeces | place: China | collected 2012 | reverse complement strand
CCAAAGGGGGTCCTCTGGGAAAGCGCGACCCAGAATTCGGCAAAATAATGGGACACAGTTTTCGCTTGAGCGGTCTAACGGAAACTGTGCCCCAGAATGAGCGCTCAAAACGGGGCAGGCTTTCCGCAACAACTGTCTGGCGAAAAGCCCGGCCCAGTTTCCTACAGCGAGTCTCTCTGAACGAGCTGCATGTGCATCACGGAGGTGGTGGGCTCGGCGCCCTTGATCATGTCGAGCGCAATGTTGGCGGCCATGTGGCCTTCTTCGCGCAGGGGCTGGCGGACGGTCGTGAGTGCGGGGACGCAGCGCGCCGCAATCTCGTGATCGTCGAAGCCGACGACAGAAACGTCCGCCGGAACGGATAGGCCTGCCTCGTTGAGTGCGGTGATGACGCCAGCCGCGATACGGTCCGATCCGCAGAGCACGCCATCGAAAGCAATCTCGCGCGCGAGGATCTGGTGCATGGCCTGATAGCCGTCTCCGCTGTTCCAGCCGGTATAGATAACGTTTGCGCCTGGGAGGTCTTCGCCCAGGACGGTGCGGTAGCCGCGCAGGCGGTCGACAACAGCGGGGTTGTCTTGCGGTCCCAACACGGCGACGATATCTTTGCGCCCGCGATCTTTCATAGCGAGTGCCGCAAAGCGTCCACCCTCTTCGTCGTCAGAGTAGACTGTCGAGAACACATCGCGATAGGGGTGGCCCTCGAGCTGGCCGCACAACACGGTGGGTACGCCCAGCTCGCGCAGCACCTCGAGCAGCTCGCTGCCCTTGTAAGGGGAGACGTCGATCACGGCGTCGAACGAGCGGCGCTCAAAGTGCTCGCGTGCGCGGTTGCGCTCATGCGTAGAAGACGCCTGCAAGATAACGGGCAGATAGGACGACTCCGACAGTTCCTCGGTAATGCCGCTCAAAAATTCGCTATAGGTGGGGTCGCTGAAGAGCTCACTCAGGGGCTCGGTCACGAGCACGGCGATGATTTCCGTGCGCCCGACAGCGAGCGCTCGGCCGCGAGCGTTGGGGACAAAATTGACTTTCTTGGCCGCCGCACGGACGCGCTTTTTGGTTTCCTCGCTAATGCGGGGCGAATCGTTGAGGGCGCGCGATGCCGTGGAGCGCGACACGCCGGCAGCTGCGGCAACCTCGGCAAGCGTAGGTGCGGTGCGAACTGGCTGGGTCATGGCGTCTCCTGGAAAATGTGGTCGATGGTGTCACTGATACGGGCTGGTGCGGATACAGCTTACTATAGTGCACCTGAACAGCGTTCATGATATCCGGTGACAGGTGTCGTTTTGCAACCAAGCCGCAATCGAATACGTCTCGTGTGGGTGAGATATCAGCGGGCATGGCGGTTGCCTACGAGCTTAAGAACGATGTTTTGCGTTGAGTTTCGATATTCAGGGTGACATAAGTGTCGCGGTTGTACAACCGGTTGCACCGTTAATCCGGCCAAATCGACCGTTCAGCGGACAACCGGTTGCACAGTTTTTTGCATCGCCCGTAAGATAAGGACAACCGGTTGCACAAGAATCACTACGATGACGAAGGAGCATCACCATGGACGCCATTAACGATTGGGAAAACCAAGCGCTCACCCACAGGAACCGCCTGGCACCCCATGCGTACTTTATGGGTTATGAGACCGCCGATCTCGCTGCTACGTACAGCCGCGAGCTGTCGCGCGGGTTTGTCCAGCTGTCTGGCTCGTGGCAGTTCCGCCTCTTTGAGGGGCCTGCTGCCGTCTCCAACGAGGAGCTCTCCACGTACAAGTCTGAGTGGGATCACGTGGAGGTTCCGCACCTGTGGCAGGTAGACGGCTATGGCAACCTTGCCTATACCGACGAGGGTTTCCCGTTTCCGGTGGATCAGCCGTTCGTTCCCTCCGACGACCCCACGGGCGTCTACCAGCGCATCGTCAACCTTCCCGCCGTTCCTGCCGGCGCCCGCGAGATCATTCGCTTCGACGGCATCGAGAGCTATGGCGAGCTGTACGTCAACGGCCAGTTTATCGGCATGACCAAGGGCTCGCGTCTGTCCGCCGAGTTCGACGTGACCGACGCGCTCGTCGAGGGCGACAACCTGTTTGCGGTCAAGGTCCTGCAGTACAGCGATGGCAGCTATATCGAGGATCAGGACATGTGGTGGGCTTCGGGCATCTTCCGCGATGTGTACCTTATGCAGCGTCCCGCCGCGCACCTGGTCGACTTTAGGTTCCGCACGCACCGCGAGGGCGATGCCGCTCTGATCACGCTCGATACGGTGGCCGAGGGCGCTACCCGCGTCGTGTTTACGCTCAGCGATGGCGAGAACGTGGTCGCTACGGGCGAGTGTGTCGACGGCCATGCCGAGTGCAGCGTTGCCGATGCCCACTTCTGGAACCCCGAGGACCCCTTCCTCTATGACCTTACGTTTGAGGTCTACGACGGTGACGAGGTCAGCGAGTACGTTCCGCATCGCCAGGGCCTTGCCGAGGTGACGGTCGAGGGCAATCATATCTACCTCAACGGCACCTACTTTAAGATGCATGGCGTCAACCGCCACGATCACGACGATCACAAGGGCCGCGCCGTGGGCCTCGATCGCATGCGCCGTGACCTGGAGCTCATGAAGCGACACAACATCAACGCGGTGCGCACCTCTCACTATGCCAATGACCCGCGCTTCTACGAGCTGTGCGATGAGTATGGCATCATGCTGGTCGCCGAGACCGATATGGAGAGTCACGGCTTCGAGAATATCGGCAATATCGCCCTGGTCACCGACGACCCGGCATGGGAGGCGGCCTACGTCGACCGCATTGAGCGCCTGGTGATGCAGGAGCGCAACCACGCCTGCATCATTATGTGGTCGATGGGCAACGAGAGCGGCTATGGCTGCAACATCCGCGCGATGTACGCCAAGGCTCACGAGCTCGATGATCGTCCGGTCCATTACGAGGAGGACCGCAACGCCGATACCGTCGACGTCATTTCCACGATGTACTCCCGTGTGTCGCAGATGAACGACTTTGGTGAGCATCCGTTCCCCAAGCCGCGCATCAACTGCGAGTACGGCCACTCCATGGGCAATGGCCCCGGAGGCCTGTCCGAGTACCAGGAGGTCTTCGATCGCTGGGATTGCATCCAAGGCCAGTTTATCTGGGAATGGTGCGACCACGGTTTGGCTGCTGTGACCGAGGACGGCGTTGCTTACGATATGTATGGTGGCGACAACGGCGATTACCCCAACAACAGCAACTTCTGCATCGATGGCATGGTGTTCCCTTGGCAGCAGCCGAGCCCGGGCCTCACTGAGTATGGCCAGGTCATCTGCCCGGTTCGCATGGCTTATGACACCGAGGCGGGCGAGCTGACCGTCACGAACAAGCGCTGGTTTACTACCCTCGAGGATGTCTGCCTGTCGGCGGAGACCCTGGTAGACGGCGATGTAGTGTGCCGCAAGACGCTTATGCCCGGCGCGGTGGCTCCCGGCGAATCCGTCCAGCTGCCACTGGTGATTCGCGAGGCCGCGGTAGGCGAGACCCTGCTGACCGTGTGCGCCTACACCATGGCGGCTCACGCCTGGTGCGAGCCGATGTTCCAGCTGGGCGCAAGCCAGTTTGCCATCGCAAACCATCCGGCGCCGGCCATCGCCGCCCCCGCTCGTCCTGAGCTTACGGTCGAGGAGACCGAGCAGGAGATCCGCATTCACTCCCTCAACGGCGAGCTGACCTTCAGCAAAGTCAACGGTACCGTGAGCGAGTGGAAGGCATCCGGCCGCGACGTAATGGCCTCTGGTCCCCAGGTTGGTTTTTGGCATCCGCTCGTCGACAACCACGCTCAGGAGTATGACTCCCTGTGGAAGGACAACTTCATCGATGTGATGCAGACGTCTACCCGCAAGGTTTCTTGGAAGCAGGACGGCAATGCGGTCGTCGTTACCGTGAGCCAGCGTATCGCTCCTCCCGTCCGCGCGTTCGGCATGCGCGTCGAGCTCGTCTACACCGTGCTTCCGAGCGGTCGCGTCGACCTCAAGGTTTCCGGCGAGCCCTACGGCGATTACTCGGATATCATCCCGCGCATCGGCATCTCCTTCGAGGTCCCCGGTTGCAATCGTGCCGTCGAGTGGTATGGCCACGGCCCGGGCGAGAACTATCCGGACTCGCTGCGCGCCAACCCGGTCGGTCATTACCGCACTACGGTCGACGACATGTTTACGCCCTACGTTATGCCTCAGGACTGCGCCAACCGTGAGGGTACCCGCTGGGTTGCCCTGCGCTCCAGTCACGGTGACGGCGTGTTGGTGACTCGTCCGGCTGATGCCGCCTCCAACCCGTTCTCGTTCTCGGCATGGCCCTATAGCTGCGAGGCAATCGATAACGCCAAGCACGTCTACGACCTTGTCAAGGGCGATACGGTCACGGTCAACATCAACGACCAGCTGCTCGGCCTTGGCTCGAACTCTTGGGGTTCCGAGGTACTCGATTCCTACCGCACCCGTTTTGAGAGCTTCAGCTTTGAGGTGTCCCTGCGACCGCTGACGTCTGCCGATCTGGCTCAGGCGCTGGCACCCATTAAGGAGGCATAAGTCATGCATGTCTTTAACTCGCGCGCCGATTTCGACGCTCAGATGAAGTCTGTCAAGAAGTGGATGCGCACCGGTCAGGCGCTCGATGGCGTTGCCGACCTGCAGCACGACGTGGCGTACTCCATCGGCGACTCGTTGGTGTACTGGTGGGTGAACGCCCACGAGGCGGCTACCGCCGACCTGGTCGGTCACCGTCGCTACCATGCCGTGCTCGCCCCGCTCGACGGCGACCTGACTGTCGAGGTGGCTTCCAAGACGGATCTTACCCGCACGCGCGCCTACAGCGATATCGACGATCGCGAGCGCTTTGAGGGTACGGGGGAGACCGTGACGATTCCCGCCGGCGGCGTTGCCGTCGTCGAGATCGACGAGGCCTACCGTGTCGTGGCCGATGTCGCGGATCCCCGCGTCGTGGTACTGCACGTGACGGTTGAAGGTTATTCCTTCCCCAACAAGTAGTATTCGTCCGTTTGGACGTTTGCTTCGCGCCGTTAAGGGGGATGGCTTTGTTGACTCCCTTTTCCCCATTCCCCTTAGCAGGTGCGTCGTCCACGATTGCGCTTGCAGTCCGGACGGTTTTAGATGAGATATAACGGATGATTGGGAGGGCTTATGAGCTCTGAAAAACGAGGAACGATCGGTTCGTTCGCTCTGCTGGGCATGACGGTCGCCGCCGTGTTCGGTATCAAGAACATCATCAACAACAACGCGGCCATCGGCTTGGCAGCTGCGCCGTCGTTCTTCTTCGCCACGCTTTTGTACTTTGTCCCCTATACCCTGGTTACCGCTGAGTTCGTCGGCCTCAACAGGGACTCCGAGTCTGGCGTGTACGCATGGGTTAAGACCTCGATGGGTGGTCGCTGGGCGTTCCTGACGGCATTTAGCTACTGGTTCGTTAACCTGTTCTACTTTGCGTCCGTCCTGCCCAACGTCATCATTTACGCGAGCTACGTGTTCTTTGGTGCCAATGCCGAGCTCTCGCAGCTGTGGATCACCATTATCGAGATCGTCGTCTTTGCTATCGCCACGTGGGTTTCGACCAAGGGCGCTAAGTGGATCGGCTCCATTTCCTCCTTCGGCTCGACCGCGGCTCTCGGCCTGACTGCCGTGTTCATCTTGCTGTCCCTGGCTGCTGCCTTTGGCGGCGTCGAGTTCGCTACGGCTCCTACCCCCGCTAACATGGCTCCCGACATGAGCAACTTCGCAACTATGTGGGGCTTCTTCGGTACGCTTGCCTGGATCATCCCGGCCTTGGGATCTGGTAACCTCGACGACCTGCTCATGATCGTCACCAACATGACGGCTGCCACTGCTCTGCTCCCGCCGCTGCTGATCCTGCTTGCCTACTTTATGCTGCGCAAGAACTTCGACGCCGCTCCCCGTGACTTCCGCATGGGCTCGCGCAGCTTTGGTCTGGTCGTTGCCGCATTCCTGCTTGTGGTCTTCTGCTTTGTGCTTGTCTGCGGCACCATCCCGCTCGATCAGCCGCTGTGGCTGACGCTGGTCTACAACGTTGGCGGTGTGGTTGTCTTCCTGGGCCTTGCCGTGATGTGGTACAACCGCTATATCAACCGCCTGCGCGAGACCGATCCCGAGGCCGCCGAGAGCGAGCTGCGCCCTTCCGTCCTCGACATGATGGAGTAGCGGCTAGGATTAATCTACAGCTGTGGAATAAATCGATTCCCTTTCCTAAGGAGGGGCCTTACGAGGCCCCTCCTTTTGTGTTTTGGGGCATGGTTTTGGACCCCGTGGTCAAAAAATGCCAAATATGAGTACTGTTGCAAAAGAGGTGTCATATTTTTCGGCCTGTTCTGAGCAAAAACGGGCTCAAAATCAATTTATATAACCCCCTTTAAAGGGCGTTTGACGGCTTTCAACCTCTTCGAATCGCTCAAAGGAGGCAATTTGCTCTCGATTTTGCTGCTACTAAATTGGTGACAGTACTCATATTTGCCACTTTTTGCCCACGAGGTGTTCAGAGGAGCTCTCGACAAGCATCTAACGCTACAATAACTACCACGTGGCTGGGTTTGCCGGCCGAATGTGCGATGCCGCGGGAGGGGACATGGTCGAGTTTACAAAGACGATTAAAGATCCGTTGGGACTGCATGCCCGCCCGGTTGCGCTGCTTTACGACATCATTGCCAAGCATCGTAGCAACGTATCGGTCAGTATCGGCGATCGCCATACCGACGGCCGCGATGTAATGGGGCTCATGGCTCTCTACGGCGAGTGCGGCGAGGACATCATCTTCCGCGTTTCGGGCGTAGACGAGGCTTCCTGCGTCACATCGATCAGAAACCTCTCGCTCTAAGCATGACAGGGCGCGGCAAAGGACAGCTCTTTGCCGCGCCTTTTTGTTTCGTATAGGAAACTTTTTCGAAATCTAAATGGGGACCCTTTCCAAAAAGTTAACCACGTGCTAGTTTACTATAGCGAACATAGACGTGGTTAACTTTTGCTGCGTCGATGTTGAGGACGAACTGACGTTAGGAGCTCACTCATGTCTTGCGGACCGCAGATGCCGGCTATGCCGCTTTCGATGGTAAAAGCGGGCGAAACCGTGCGCGTGTCTCGCGTAAAGGGCAATGAGGATATGAAGCACCATCTCAAGGACCTCGGCTTTGTCGAGGGCAACGAGATCCACGTGGTGAGCTCGAGTGGCGCCAATATCATCGTCACGGTGCTGGGTGCACGCTTTGGTATCGATTCCAAGGTTGCCATGCACATCATGACCGTCGGTTAGTTCGCAGCATTTCGCAAAAAGCTGAAAGGGGGACAAGTACATGAAGACGTTGGGTGACGTCAAGGTGGGCGAGAGCTCTACCATCGTCAAGCTTCACGGTGAGGGTGCACTGCGCCGTCACCTTATGGACCTGGGGCTCATCAAGGGCACGTCGTTTAAGGTCGTAAAGGTCGCACCGCTCGGAGATCCGGTCGAGATCAACGTGCGCGGCTACGAGCTTTCCATCCGCAAGGAGGAGGCTGCCGTCGTCGAGGTCCAGTAAGGGCCAGCGGCGAGTATTTCTGCAGATAAAGTTAGGTTTTTCTAACTTAATGCAGCAACTTTGAAGCACATTATCCAGCTCGCGCGGAGAAAGCAGCGCGGGCACACAAGGAAGAAGGATTGAATGGCGGATTCTCAGATCCATGTCGCGCTGGCGGGTAACCCCAACTGCGGCAAGACCACGCTTTTCAACCTGATCACCGGCGCCAACGGCTACGTTGGCAACTGGCCCGGCGTCACGGTTGAGAAAAAGGAAGCCAAGCTCCTAAGCGACAAGAACGTTACCATCACGGACCTCCCTGGCATCTACTCGCTTTCCCCCTATAGCCCCGAGGAGCAGTGCTCGCGCGATTACCTCATGAGCGGCGAGCCCGATGTCGTCGTCCAGGTGGTCGACGCCACCAACCTCGAGCGCAACCTGTACCTAGCGCTTCAGGTTATCGAGACCGGCCTGCCCGTGGTCGTCGCCCTCAACATGGCCGACTTGGTCGAGAAGAACGGCGACAAGATCGACACGGACAAGCTCTCCAAGAAGCTCGGCTGCCCGGTCATGATGATCTCGGCCCTTAAGAACAAGGGCATCAACGAGCTGTTCGAGCAGGTCAAGAAGTCCGCTGCTTCCAAGGGCCAGGTGCCGGAGCACAAGTTCGATTCCTCCATCGAGGACGTTCTGGACCACATCGAGAACAACCTGCCGGCGAGCGTTCCCGCCAACAAGCGTCGCTACTACGCTGTCAAGCTGTTTGAGCGCGACGCGGACGCCTGCAAGCTCATCAACCTCACCAAGGAGAAGGCCGCTCGCGTCGAGCAGCTGGTCGCCCAGTGCGAGCAGGATTGCGACGACGACGCCGAGTCCATCATCACCGGCGAGCGCTATGGCGTGATTGCCCACATTATCGACGAGTGCATGACCAAGGCTCCGGCCAAGATGAGCACCTCCGAGAAGATCGACCGCGTGGTTACCAATCGTATCCTGGGCCTGCCGATCTTTGTGGTCATCATGTTCTGCGTGTACTACATCGCCGTTTCCACCCTGGGCGGCACGGTGACCGACTTCACCAACGACCAGCTCTTCGGCACCGACGGCTGGTACGTGCTCGGTCAGGGTCGTGACGCCTATGACGCAGCTGTTGAGGCTGCGGGCGACAACGCCGACTCGGTCGACCCGGCACAGTACGGCCCCTATGTCCCGGGTATCACCACCGTGGTGCACGACGCCCTTGTGGCGGGTGGTACCGAGGACGGCGGCCTGGTCGATTCGCTGGTCTGCGACGGTATCGTCGGCGGCCTGGGCGCCATCTTCGGCTTTGTGCCGCAGATGTTCCTGCTGTTCGTGATGCTGTCCTTCCTGGAGGACTGCGGCTACATGGCCCGCGTCGCCTTCATCATGGACCGCGTGTTCCGCCGCTTCGGCCTGTCCGGTAAGTCCTTTATCCCCATGCTCGTGTCCTCGGGCTGCGGCGTCCCCGGCGTCATGGCTACCAAGACCATCGAGAACGAGAAGGACCGCCGTATGACGGTCATGACCACCACGTTTATTCCCTGTGGTGCCAAGCTGCCGATCATCGCTCTGCTCATGGGCTCCATCATCGGCGATTCTTCCACCACCGCCGCGTGGATCAGCCCGCTCTTCTACTTCCTGGGCGTCTTTGCCGTCATCGCCTCGGGCCTCATGCTCAAGAAGACCAAGCTCTTCGCCGGCCGCCCGACGCCGTTCGTTATGGAGCTTCCCGCCTACCACTTCCCGGCGATCCGCTCTTGGGCGCTGCACGTGTGGGAGCGCTGCTGGGCCTTTATCAAGAAGGCCGGCACGGTCATCTTCGCCTCTACCGTCGTGGTCTGGTTCCTCTCCAACTTTGGTAGCTACAACGGTTCCTTTGGCTTCCTGCCTGCGATGGACGGCATCCCCGAGGAGTTTATGGACTACTCCGTGCTTGCCATGCTGGGCAACCTGGTCGCTTGGATCTTTGCCCCGCTCGGCTTTAGCACCTGGCAGGCAACTGCGCTGACTGTCTCTGGCCTTGTCGCTAAGGAGAACGTCGTCGCCACCGCCGGCTCGCTGCTGTCCGTCGCCGACGCCGCCGAGACCGACCCGAGCCTGTGGACCGCGTTCGCCGGCATGTTCCCGACCATGGGTGCTTGCGTTGCCTTTGGTGCCTTCAACCTGCTGTGCGCTCCGTGCTTTGCCGCCATGGGCACTATCCGCAACCAGATGGATTCCGGCAAGTGGACCGCGATTGCCATCGGCTACGAGTGCGCCTTCGCTTGGGTCATCGGCCTGTTCATCAACCAGTTCTACAACCTGCTGGTCCTTGGGCAGTTTGGTATCTGGACGGTTGTGGCTATCGTGCTGCTGGTTGCGATGCTCTTCCAGATCTTCCGTCCCATGCCCAAGCACGCTTGGACCGACGAGGACGAGACCAACACTGCCTCCGCCGCAGTTTCCGCTTAAGTCCGAATAAGGATTAGCCCCTTTCCACGAGCCCGGGTGTCCCAGCGACACTCGGGCTTTTTGGTGCAATGGGGGACAGATTGCTTTGCTCCAGAAGTTAAGATGTGGCGTTTCCGCAGATAAAACCGACCAAAATAAACCTGCCCCTTTTTGGTAGGTGGAGAATGGGGTAAAGTAAGTGATGGTTAACTAGAGGAGGCTTGCTATGGCACCTATCGATATTGTTGTACTGGCTGTTATCGGCATTGCGTTTGTCGCCGTGTGCGTGCGCATTTATCGCAAGGGCACCTGCGCCGACTGCGCTCAGGGCGGCGTTTGCACGGGACATTGTTCCAGCAAAAAAACCTGCGCCGCACTTAAGGGCGTGGACAAAATTGCCGAAGACTTGGGCCGCGGTATCAAGTAAGGTCCGTCATCCAAGCGCCTCGCGAGCATCCGTTTGCGGGGCGCTTTGCACATTTGGGGGCGAGCGCGGCGAGTTGAAGAGTGATTTTGGGGTATCGTTACCTGTACTGTTAATTGGCAACTTATCTATAACGGAGTAACCCCATGAGCGCTCGCGTAACCATGAAGGACATAGCCGCCGAGCTTGGCGTTTCCATCAATACCGTGCACAAGGCCCTGACGGGTAAGGCCGGCGTGAGCGAATCCGTGCGCTCCAAGGTGAATGCCAAGGCCGAGGCCATGGGTTACCATCGCAACACAAGTGCTTCGAGCCTGCGCCGCAAGGATATCAACTTGGTGTTTTGCCTGCCCCGCGCATCGCGCGAGGGGGCGTACTTTTTCCGTTACCTTTGGGAAGGCTGCAACCGCTTTGAGCAGGAGGTCATCGACCGGGGCATTACGGTTGAGCGCGTTGAATTTGGCGTGGGTGGCTACGCCGATGCGCTCGAGCAGATTGATGAGCGTCTGCAGGTAGGCGAGAAGATTGACGGCCTGCTTGCCTATGTTCCGGGCGATGACCGCGCAACCGAGCTCTTGAGGCAGATTGCCGAGGCGGGCGTGACAATCGAGCTCGTAGACGGCGACCGCCCGCACCTCGATCGCCTGGGTGCCAGTCTGGCGGACTATTCCGCGGCGGGCAGTCTTATGGCGGAGCAGGCGGCAAATCTGGTCCACGCTTCTGGGGTTGACGCCCGCGTGCTCCTGTTGGCGGGCGACCCCTATACCGATTCACACTACCTGACCGCCCGCGCCTTTCATAATTACCTGCGCGAACACGATATTCCATGGCAGGTTGAGGACCTTGCCGGCGCCCATGCGCAAGTTAAACAGCTCGAGCGCGAGCTTGAGCAGCGCTTGAGTGCGCCGGATGCTCCCGAGCTCATCTGTAGCGTTTTTGCCGTTGGTTCCGAGGTGGTCGCCGACGCGCTTGTTTCAAGCGGCAAGGCCGGCAAGGTCATGGTAATCGGCAACGACCTGTTCCCCGAGAGCGCCTTGGCCTTGCGCCGTGGCATCTTTACCAATATTGTCTATAAGGACCCGGTGAGCCTGGCCTACCGTGGCGCCAAGACCTTGGGCGAGTATCTGCTGTGGGGTAAAACTCCGGAGGAGCCCGTGCAGAAGGGTGCTGTGGAGATGGTGTTTGCCAGCAACGTCGACCGGTATTGCAAGCTGGCGGGAATTTAGCCGTTTGGTCAGGTACCCCCTCTCGCGACGTGCATTTTTTGGAGTATTCAGCAATGGCGTGTCCCGAAAGAGGCTAGGACGACTGTTTTAAGTTTACTTGATGGCGTAATTCTCCATCGGGGGCACTTATTTATGCCGATTGGGCGCAATATGAGCATCAGATAGGGCTTCGAAGACGGTGCGCGGTGCGCTCCGATGCTGAATACTCCCAAAAATGCACGGCGGAACATGACCCACCTGGCCAAAGCGCTCAAGTTCGGTATTCGGGGACGCCTGCCAATTCGCAATACATACAAGTCACGGCTCCAGTAACCGTTGAACGGGCAAAATCAACCGTTCACCCCATGGTGGTTAGGTGAACGTTCACCTTTTAAGTCGCAATGAATTAGTATAGTGAACGTTCACCTAGAGGATAACGAGCGCATCGTGCGCCCGCTCCGCCAACAAAGGGGTTGTTTGATGAAAAACTTCATGGACGATCAGGATTTCCTGCTGAGCACCAAAACCGGTGAGGAGCTGTTCCACAACTTTGCCGAGGGCATGCCCATCGTTGACTACCACTGCCACATTTCTCCCAAGGAGATCTGGGACGACAAGCGTTTTGAGAACATCACCGAGGTTTGGCTGGGCGGTGACCACTACAAGTGGCGCCTGATGCGTGCCAACGGCGTCGACGAGCGCTTCATTACCGGCGATGCCCCTGCTCGCGAGAAGTTCCAGAAGTGGGCCGAGACCCTGGGCCGTTGCGTGGGCAACCCCGTCTTTGAGTGGAGCCACCTGGAGCTTAAGCGTTACTTTGGCTACGAGGGCGTCCTGAACGGCAAAACCGCTCAGGAGGTCTGGGACCTTGCCAACGCCAAGCTCGCTGAGGCCAGCTTTACCTGCCGCAACCTCATCAAACAGTCCAACGTCCGCATGATCTGCACTACCGACGACCCCGCCGACAGCTTTGAGTGGCACAAGAAGATTGCCGCCGACGACAGTTTTGACGTTCAGGTCGTTCCCGCCATGCGCCCCGATGCCGCCCTGCGCATCGAGCGTGGCCAGGAGTTCGCCGACTACTGCAAGCATCTCTCCGAGGTTGCCGGCATTGAGATCAGCGACTTCGAGGGCATGAAGGCCGCCATCTCCAAGCGCTACGACGTTGCCCACGAGCTGGGCTGCCGCGCTTCCGACCACGCGCTCGACTACGTTATGTACGTTCCGGCTACCGCCGACGAGATCGAGACTATCTTTGCCAAGGGCCTTGCCGCCGAGCCGCTTGCCGAGGACGAGATCCTCAAGTACAAGACGGCCTTTATGCGGTTCGTCGCCGGCGAGTATGTCCGCCTTGGCTGGGCCATGCAGCTGCACTTTGGCTGCAAGCGTGACAACAACCGCGCTATGTTCGCCAAGCTCGGTCCCGACACCGGCTACGACTGCATCTCCAACTACACGCCGTCCGACCAGCTGGCCGATTTCCTCAACTCCATCCAGGAGTCCACGGGTCTGCCCAAAACCATCCTGTATAGCCTGAACCCCATTGACAACACCATGATCGATACCGTGATGGGCTGCTTCCAGGAGGCTCCGACCGCCGGCAAGATCCAGAACGGCTCTGCCTGGTGGTTCAACGACAACGAGGTCGGTATGCGCGAGCAGCTCACGGCTCTGGCTAACGAGGGCGTGCTGGGCAACTTTGTGGGCATGCTTACCGATTCGCGCTCCTTCCTGTCCTACCCGCGTCACGAGTACTTCCGTCGCGTGCTGTGCGGCGTGATCGGCGAGTGGGTCGAGCAGGGCAAGTATCCGGCCGACATGGAGCTGCTGGGCGACATCGTGCGCGACATCAGCTACAACAACGCAGTCCGCTACTTTGGCTTTGACCTGGATACCGTCGAGGCTTAAACCCGCATCGAATCACACCGAACTCGGGAGCGCCGTTGCCACACGCGGCGCCCCCGTTTTGCCTGCACGCTAACAGCAATCTAAGGAGAGACATCGATGGAGAACATCAGCTACGAGACGCTCGAGAAGATCGGCTACAAGGGCTACCTGCTGCCCAAGGACGCGCCCGAGAAGGTTCTGCAGTTTGGCGAGGGCAATTTCCTGCGCGCCTTTGTCGACCGCTTCTTTGACATGGGCAACGAGGCAACCGGCTGGAACGGCAAGGTTGTCATGGTCCAGCCCATCAGCGGTGCCTTTGGCTTTGCCGACGGCATTAACGCTCAGGATGACCTGTACACCGTGCTGGTGCGCGGCAAGGAGAACGGCAACACGGTCGACGAGTCCCGTGTGATCAGCGCCTGCAGCCGCTGCATCAATCCGTATCGCGAGGACGACTACCGTGCCATGATGGAGGTCGCCGTCTCCGACGATTTGGAGATTATCGTCTCCAACACCACCGAGGCCGGCATTGCCTACGATCCGTCTTGCAAGGCCGACGACATGCCGCCCGCGAGCTTCCCCGCCAAGCTTGCCCAGGTGCTCCACACCCGCTGGGCCGCCGGCAAGCCGGGTGTCATCGTGCTCGCCTGCGAACTCATCGATCACAACGGCGAGGAGCTGCTGCGCATCATGAACCAGTACGTGAGCGACTGGGGCTGGGAGGACGAGTTTACGCAGTGGATGGCCAACGACTGCACCGTCTGCACCACGCTCGTCGATACTATCGTCCCCGGCCGCATCCGCGACCCCAAGGAGGCCGCTGCCGTGGCCGAGCGCCTGGGCTACGAGGATCCCTTCCTGGCCGTGCGCGAGCCCTTCCAGATGTGGGGTATCCAGGGCGATGAGTCGCTCAAGGAGCGTCTGCCCTTCGTGAAGGCCGGCCTGCCGGGCGTCTTTGTGACCCCCGATGTCACCCCGTACAAGAAGCGCAAGGTCCGCATCCTCAACGGCGCCCACACTGCCTTTGTTCCGGGTTCCTGGGTTGCCGGCTTTGACATCGTGCGCGATTGCATGCATGACGAGACCGTTCGCGGCTTCATGAACACCATGCTCTACGACGAGGTCATCCCGACGCTTGCCGCCGATCTTGATGTCGAGGACTGCAAGGCCTTTGCCGCCGCCGTTGAGAACCGCTTCGACAACCCGTTTATCGACCACGCGCTGCTCTCCATTTGCCTCAACTCAACCGCCAAATGGCGTGCTCGCGACCTGCCCACGCTCAAGGACTATGTTGCCGAGACCGGCAACCTGCCCAAGTGTCTGGCGACGAGCCTCGCTACGCTCATTGCCTTCTATACGCAGGAGCTCGTTGCTCGCGAGGGCGATGGCCTGCACCTGCGCCGCGCCGACGGCACCGAGTACACCGCTCAGGACGATGCCTTCGTGCTCGATTTCTACGCCGCCCACGCCGGTGCAGACGATGCCGAGCTGGTGCACGACGTGCTCAGCAACGAGCAGATGTGGGGCGAGGACCTTACGCAGATCGCCGGCCTTGAGGAGTTTGTCGTCAACGCGCTTGCCGTTGTGCGCGCCGAGGGCGCCAAGCAGGCATTTGCCAACGCCCAGGCCTAAATCCTTCTGTGCGCCCGCCGGGCAACTGGCGGGCGCCCGCTGACTTCTGCTCAACCTGTAGGGTTAGGACTCTTTGTAATGAATACTATCCAGATCAATCCGGCCGACAACGTGATCGTCGCGCTGTCGCCGCTTGCCAAGGGCACCGCCGTCGCGGTTCCCGGGGTGGGCGAGGTCGTTGCCGCGGAGGATATTCCGCAGGGCCACAAGATGGCCGTGCGTGCCATTGCGGCGGGGGAGGACGTCGTCAAGTACGGTCTTCCTATCGGTCACGTGACGGGCGACATCCAGCCCGGTCAGTGGCTTCATACGCATAACGTCAAGACCAACCTTTCGGGCGAGGTCGAGTACGCTTACAACCCGACGCATCCGGTCGTTGAGCCGGTTGAGCCCGAGACCTTTATGGGCTTCCGTCGCGCCGATGGCCGCGCCGCCACGCGCAACGAGCTGTGGATCATCCCCACGGTCGGCTGCGTCAACGAGGTCGCACGTGCCATGTGCGAGCAGGCTCAGGATCTGGTCGAGGGCTCGCTGGAGGGCGTTTACTACTTCCCGCATCCCTTTGGCTGCTCGCAGACCGGTGCCGACCATGCCCAGACGCGCCGTCTGCTGGTGGCGCTCTCGCGTCACGCAAACGCTGCGGGTGTGCTGTTCCTGTCCCTCGGTTGCGAAAACTGCACGCACCAGCAGGTACTCGACGAGCTCGGTGACTTTGATCGCGAGCGCGTTCGATTCCTCGCCTGCCAGGATGTAGCCGACGAGCAGGTCGAGGGTCACAAGATCCTGTCCGAGCTTGCCGACCTGGCCAAGCAGGCCAAGCGTGAGCCCATTCCTGCCTCCGAGCTGGTCATTGGCCTTAAGTGCGGCGGCTCTGACGGTCTTTCGGGCATTACCGCCAACCCCACGATCGGTCGCGTGAGCGATATGGTTGTCGCCCGCGGCGGCACGTCGGTGCTCACCGAGGTTCCCGAGATGTTTGGCGCGGAGAGCATTCTGCTCGATCGCTGTGAGAGCCAGGACGTCTTCAATGCCGCCTCCGACATGCTCAACGGCTTTAAGGACTACTTTATCAGCCACGGCGAGGTCGTCTATGAGAACCCGAGCCCCGGCAACAAGGACGGCGGCATTACCACGCTCGAGGACAAGAGCTGCGGCTGCGTGCAAAAGGGCGGATCTGCCCCCATCGTCGACGTGCTGCCGTATGCCGGCCAGGCTACCAAGCATGGCCTGAACATGCTGTGTGGCCCGGGTAACGACATGGTATCCACCACGGCCCTGACGGCTGCCGGCTGCCACGTAATCCTGTTCTCGACCGGCCGCGGCACGCCGTTTGGCGCACCGGCGCCTACACTCAAGGTGTTCACCAACCAGCGTCTGTGCGACCACAAGGCCAACTGGATGGACTTTAACGCCGGCGTGGTGGCTACGGGCGAGCGCACGCTCGATGAGGCTGCCGACGACCTGTATCAGATGGTGCTGGACACGGCGAGCGGCAAGCTTACGAGTGCCGAGCGCCGCGGCTGTCACGAGATCAGCATCTGGAAGGACGGCGTCTGCCTGTAGCGGTAAATGGGTTCGCATAGGGCGCTATTGACCATGGCCCCGTCGGGAGTGTTCCCGGCGGGGCCATGTTTGTTCTGTCTGTTCGGGCGTGTCTTCCTGAGGGTACGGGAGCGGCGAAAACAATAAACGTTCACCTAATCGACCTCAAATTTAAACCCACTCAATACCCATGTAATCGTGATTTTTTTCAAGTCAGATATCCGTTTAACGGCAAAAAACGACCGTTCAAGGATAATATACAAGTGAACGTTCACCTATCATATGCAATCGCGCATAATCTAGCTAAACGTTCACCCTACGAGTGGGCGATATGCAGACAGACATCGGTATGGACTCCAATGTCTTGTTACAAGACAATCGAGAAAAGAGAGGGAGCTCGATGACTAACAAGATCGGTAAAAAGCGCAAGATCACATTTTGGACGCGCTTGGGCTTTGGTATGGGCGGCATGCTCAACTCCGGTGCCCTGAGCTTTACGCACAGCTACATGGTGCTGTTCCTGTCCACGGAGTGCGGTCTGTCCGCAGGCGAGGCTGCGCTGATCAGCTCGTTCGCCATCTATCTCAACGCCATTCTGTGCCCGCTCATGGGCTTTGTGGCCGATAACTTCTACGCTACCAAGATCGGCCGCATCTTTGGCCGCCGCCGTTTCTGGATCTTGCTGGCTATCCCGATGATGGTCGCCGAGCCGCTCATCTTTGTGGCTACGCCGTTTGGTTTCCCGTACTACTTTGTGTTGTACCTGATCTACAACGTCGCGTACACGTTCTGCACCGCCAACCTGTCGCCGCTTACCATCGAGATGACCGATGACTTCAAGGAGCGTACGTACCTCACCGGCTACAAGCACCTCTTTGGTAACGCCGCCGGCTTCCTGATGGCAGCACTCGTCGGCTTTGGCTTTGGCACCTTCGGCGAGACCAACCCGTTCAGCTACTTCATTATTGCTACGATTAACGCTTCGGTCATGGCAATCTCGCTGCTCTGCGTGTACCTGTCCACGTGGGAGCACACCCCCGAGGAGGTCGCTCAGGAGAAGATCGAGAGCGTCGGCGAGGGTATCAAGAAGTTTTTCATCGACGTTATCTCTACCTTCCGCAACAAGTCCTTCCGCAAGGTCCTGTATGCGCAGGTCTCCACGAAGCTCGCCGCTGCCTGCTGGTCTGCGTGCCTGTCCTTCTTCATCGTCTACTGTCTGCAGATTCCTAAGTCCTACGAGTCCGTGATGGAGATGCCCGGCAAGGTCGTCGCTATCGTCTGCACCGCCATCTGGGTCGCCCTCATGGCCAAGAAGGGCTTCCACAAGTCTTGGTACCTGGCAAACGTCGGTTGCGCCGCGTGCATCATCGCCTACAACTACTTCGCCTTTGGTCAGATCAACGGCACCTCCACGATCGCCATCGCCATGATCGCCTACCCCATCATCTTCGCCATCTGGAAGTTCTTCTACGTTGGCTTCCAGTATCTGCCCGATGTTCTGCTCAACTACATCCCCGATGTCGATGAGCTCATCACCCTGCGTCGTCGCGAGGGCATCTACAGCTCCGCACAGCAGCTCTGCCAGCAGATCGCCCAGGCTGTTGCCGTCAACGTATGGGCTATCGTCCTTGCTGCCTCCGGCTTCATTCAGACCGCCGGCAACAGCGACGCCGTGACCCAGCCCGCCACCGTGCCTCTGTACATCTGCGGCTACATGCTCATCGGCTGCGCCGGCTTCTTCCTGCTCGCGGCCGTCCTTGCCCGCGGCATCAAGATTGACAAGGAGCAGTGCGACATCCTTTGCGACGAGATCCACCGTGTCAAGGAGGGTGGCAAGATGGCCGACGTCAAGCCCGAGGTCAAGGCGCTTTGCGAGGAGCTCTCCGGCTTTAAGTACGAGGACTGCTTTGCCCACAACAATGTTGGCTTCCAGGACGGCAGCGTAATTCCCGCCGAGTAGGGCCAACGCATTGTCCAAACCAAAGGGCCGTGCCACCGGAGATCCACCGGCGGGTACGGCCCTTTTTTAAAAACGAGTAGTATGAACTTCTGATTACATTTGAGGGAGAGACCCATGGAGACGAACGTTATCTGGCGCAATGCCCGCGCGGCCGTTATCGAGCTCGACGATGGCGGCTACTTTACCTGTGCCGATACGTGGGAGATCTTTGTCAACGATGAGCCCGCCGGTACCACGAATACGGTCGAGACCTATGTCGATGGCCTGACCCCCGGCAAGCGCAACCTGATCCGCTTTGTCTGCGGCGAGCGCGAGTTGAGCGTAGGCGTCACCACGCCGGCGGAGCCCTTTACCATCAACGTTCGCGACTGCGGAGCCAAGGGCGATGCCGAGCACGATGACACCACCAACATTCAGGCTGCCATCATGGCCTGCCCCAAGGGCGGGCGCGTGCTGATCCCCGCCGGCAACTACCGCATCAAGTCCCTCTTCCTTAAGAGCAATATCAACATCGAGCTTGCCGAGGGCGCGGTGCTGCTGGCCCGCCACGACCGCGCCGCGCTTGCCTACATTCCGGGTACGGTCGCGGGCGACGAGGGCGCCGGGAATGCCATGCTGCCCCTGGGCCGCTGGGAGGGCGAGAGCTTCTCGACCTACTGTTCGACCTTTACGGGCCTGAGCGTGCACGACGTGTGCATCTATGGCCGCGGCGCCATCGACGGCCAGACCGATTTTGCCGAGGACAACTGGTGGAACAAGGACTTTAAGAACATCTTCCGTCCCGAGGAGGGCCGCGAGATCGCCCGCCCGCGCATGATCTTCCTGTCCGAGTGCGAAAACGTGAGTCTTGCCGGCTTTACCGTACGCAACAGCCCGGCGTGGAATATCCATCCCATTCTGTGCGAGCACGTCGATGCCCTGTGCCTGTCCATCGAGGGTCCCAAGAACTCCCACAACACCGACGGTTTCGATCCCGAGAGCTGCGGTTTTGTCCGCATCCTTGGCTGTCAGTTCTCGGTGGGCGACGACTGCATCGCCATCAAGAGCGGCAAACTGGGCATTGAACCCGAGCTCCGTCCCGCCACGCACGACGTGCTGATCTCGCACTGCTACATGCACGACGGCCACGGCGCCGTGGTGCTGGGATCCGAGGCCGCCGGCGGCATCAAGGACCTCACCGTGAGCAAGTGCCTCTTTGAGCGCACCGACCGCGGCCTGCGCGTCAAGACACGCCGCGGACGCGGCAAGGACGCCGTCAACGAGGGCATCACCTTCGAGCACATTCGCATGGATAAGGTGCTCACGCCCTTCGTGGTCAACTCGTTCTACTTCTGCGACAAGGACGGCAAGACCGACTACGTGCAGTCTCGCGAGGCGCTGCCCGTCGACGACCGTACGCCCGGCTTTGGCGCCACGACGTTTTGCGATATCGAGGCCACCAACTGCCATGCGGCCGCGGCCTATATCACGGGCCTTCCCGAGAGCAAGGTGACGCGCCTGACGTTCCAGGATGTCCATGTGACCTTTGCCGCCGATGCCGAGCCCTTTGTGCCGGCCATGGCCTGCGGCGTGGAGCCCATGGTGCGCCAGGGCATCATCGCGCAGAACGTGAAAGTCCTCGACCTGCAGAACGTGCGCATCGAGGGTCAGGATGGCGACGAGCTGCAGCTGCAAAACGTCGACAAGGTTATCCGCGCGTAGGGTAGTGCTCCTGCACAAACGAATACGGCATGTTGAGGCGTGCGACGGTCGGGTCTGCCCGGCTGTCGCACGCAATCTATAGGTGCCGGCATTGCATGGTGGGTGTTCTGTGACAGAAAGCGTAATGACAGATGAGTGGTAAAGAGCAGCTCTTTGAGGTATCGCTCGAACGCGAAGGCGCGTATCGCAGCATTTCGGCGGCGCTCGAGGCGGCGGAGCGGTGTGTGCCCGATGCGACCGTGCCGGTGCGCGTGCTGGTGGCGCCGGGTGAGTACCGCGAACGGGTCGAAATTCGTCGTCCGCATGTGACGCTCGAGGGCGAGACGGCCGACAGCGTGCGTATCGTGGGAGGCCTGGGTGCCAAGATGCCTTCGGAAGATGGTAGCGGCCAGGATGGAAGACTCGGCACCTTCCGTACGTACACGGTGCTGGTCGATGCCGACGACGTGACGCTTGCGGGTCTAACAATCGAAAACAACGCCGGTGATGGGCGCGAGGTCGGTCAGGCGATTGCCCTGTATGCCGATGGTGACCGCCTGGTTGTCGATGCCTGCTGCATTAAGGGACACCAGGACACGCTCTTTTTGGGGCCGCTGCCGCTGCGCGAGGCCAAGCCGGGCGGCTTTATAGGCCCCAAGCAGTTCGCCCCGCGCCGCGTGGGGCGGCAGTATTTTCGACGTTGCCGGATCGAGGGCGATGTCGACTTTATCTTTGGCGGCGCGCGTGCCTACTTTGAGGGGTGTGAGATTCGCTCGCTCAACCGCGATATGGATGTCAACGGGTATGTAACGGCAGCCTCCACGCCTCAGGGCGAGCCGTACGGATTTGTGTTTCACGGCTGTTCGTTTACAGCCGATGAGGGCATTGCCCCCGGATCGGTCTATCTGGGTCGTCCATGGCGCGAGTGGGCCCAGACCGTTTTGCTCGAATGCTGGCTGGGCCCCCATATTTCACTCGAGGGCTGGTGGGATTGGAATAAGCCAGCGGCACATGACGGCACCCTGTATGCCGGTGGTACCCTGTTTGGCCCGGCGGGCGATACTGTCGCTTGGGTGCCGTGGGCGCATTGCCTGACTGGTCAGGATTCCGAACGCTATGCGCGTGACCGAGTGCTTGCCGGCACGGATGGTTGGGATCCCGAGGGCGGCGACGGTGATGCGGTAGAGACGGCCGGGCTATCTGCCAATGGCCGCACCGTGCACATCGAGACGTACTACGAGGACGAGCCTGCGCTGCGCGCCCGACTGAAGCGCGAAGGGCGCTCGGCCGCATTTACGGGCAAGACTCCCACAGACTTTGAGGCATGGAAGGCTGCGACCAGGACTCGTCTGTACGATATTTTGGGTCTTTCGCTTATGGACCGCGCCCCGATTGAGATTCGTGAGCTCAATCGCGTGCGGGTTGCCGGCGGCATCGTGCGTACTCATGCGGTGTTGCAGGTTGAGCACGATGTGTGGATGCCGTTTTACCTGTTGGAGCCGTCCCGCCCCAAGCTTGACGAGCGGGGACTCAAGCGCTGCTATATCTGCCCGCATGGTCACCAGGGGGCGGGTGCTGCAAGCATAGCCGGCGTTGCGGGCGTGCCGGCGGTCGACGATGCCGTGCGTAAGTTCAATTACGACTACGGTCTGCGTTTGGCGCGCATGGGTTACGTGACCGTTTGCCCCGATGCGCGTGGTTGGGGATACCGTCGTGACTGGAAGGGTCAGGGCGACGACGAGAACAGCTACCTGCGCGGTACGTGTCTGAATCAAGCACGTATGGCCGAGCCGCTGGGCCTTTCGGTCGCGGGCCTCAACGCCTGGGACAACATGCGCTTGATTGATTACTTGGAGACACGCGGTGACATTGCCATGGACGACCTGGGCTGCTTTGGTTTTTCGGGCGGCGGTTACATGACGTTGTACCTGTCCGCGCTCGACCCGCGCGTGCGCAAGGCGTTTGTCTCGGGCTATCTGTACGGCGTTGATGATTCGCTACTGCACCTCAACGGCAATTGCAGCTGCAATTACACGCCTGGACTCTGGCGTCTGCTCGACATGGGCGACATTGCATCGCTTGTCGCGCCACGGCCGCTCTTGGTTCAGAGCTGCGAGAAAGACCATCTCAACGGCGCCCGCGGGCTTGCGAACGTAGACGAGCAGCTCGATATCGTTCGCGACGCCTACGCGCTGCTGGGTAAGGCCGACAACCTCTCGCACGAGGTTTGCCCGGGCGGACACCATCTGGGCGTCACGCACCTTGCAGATGACATTGCGTGGCTCGATGCGCACGTTCTTGTTGACGGGGGTGCAGGAGACGGGACTTGCGCATAGACAGCAGACCGACAACAACGCTGCCGCGGCAGCGTCTAGGGAGAACAACATGGACATCAAACGTCTGAACGAATCCACCATCTGCGCTTTTGGCGACTCGACCACCTGGGGCGATAACGGCTGCGGTGGGGGAGGCAACGAAATCTCGTGGACTGCGCATCTGGGCGCGCTACTGGGCGGTGCCATCGTCGAGAACTACGGCATCAAGGGCTCGCGCATCGCCGTTAAGGCCGACCGTAACGACTCGTTTGTCGAGCGTCTGGACGGCATCGACGATGCGGCCGATATCTACGTTGTCTTTGGCGGCGTCAACGACTTTAGCCGCAACGTGCCGCTGGGAGAGCCGGGTAGCACCGACGTGCATGAGTTCTACGGCGCGCTCGATTACCTGATCCGTACCATCACGGAGCGCTCGCCCCGGTCAAGGCTCGTGTTTATGACGCCGTGCAAGACGAGCGGCAAGCACGAGAAGGATATTCCGGCAAGCAACGAGACGAACCATCTGGGCCTGACGCAAGACGCCTATGTGCGGGCGATGCTGGAGGTCTGCGATCGCTACTCGGTGCCGGTGATTGACCTGTATGCGCAAAGCGGCATCAGCCCGTTTTTGCCGGAGTACCGCGAGTTCTACATGCCGGACGGTCTGCATTACAGCCCTGCCGGCTATGAGCGCCTGGCGCATCGCATCGCCGCGGGCCTTGCCGCCGTTTGCCGCTAAAAGGATGCCGTTTACGGGGATTATAGGGTTAACGTTCACCCTATAATCCCCGTTCGCGTTACACTAGGGTAAACGTTCACCCATCAATAACGTCAGAGGGGACAGCAATGGGTTGCAATCAGATTCTGGACCGTTATATCGAGCAGTTGATCGAGACCTCCACGCCGCAGGCGCCAGCCTGGAACATCGAAAAGCTCCGTGCCGGCAAGGAGAATACCTGGAATTACATTGATGGCTGCATGATCAAGGCGCTCATCGAGCTGTACGAGATTACCGGTGAGCAGCGCTACCTGACCTTTGCCGACGACTACATCGACTTCTTTGTCCAGGATGACGGCACCATCAAGCATTACGATCCCCAGGAGTACAACCTCGACAACGTCAACGCGGGCAAAACCCTCTACAAACTCTATGACCTGGTGGGCAAGCCCAAATATCGCGCCGCCATGGATACCATCTATCGTCAGCTCGAGACCCAGCCGCGTACCAAAGAGGGTGTGTTTTGGCACAAGGCCGTCTACCCCAACCAGATCTGGCTCGACGGCATGTACATGGCGCAGCCGTTCTACATGCAGTACGAGCTGAGCTTCCACAACCGCCGTGCCTGCTCGGATAGCTTCCATATGTTCCAAGTGGTGCACGATTTGATGCGCAACCCCCTCAACGGCCTGTACTATCACGCCTACGACGCGAGCCGCAAGCAGTTCTGGTGCGATCCCGTCACCGGCCTTTCGGCCAACTTCTGGCTGCGCGCCGAGGGCTGGTTCGCCATGGCGCTCATCGATACCTGGGAGCTCATGCCGCCCTCGATGTCGGCCGAGAAGGACGAGATCCGCAAGATGTTCCACGACCTGATCGACGCCATGCTGCCGTATCAGGACGAGAAGACCGGCATGTGGCACCAGGTCATCAACCTGCCCAATATCGCCCCCAACTATCTGGAGGAGTCGGGCAGCGCCATCTTTGCCAACGCCATCATGAAGGGCGTGCGCCTGGGCGTGCTGGGCGAGCGCTACTACCAGTACGGCCGTCGCGCTTTTGATGGCATCTGCGATACGTGCCTGTCCGAGCGCGACGGGCAGCTGGCGCTCGACAACATCTGCCTGGTGGCGGGCCTTGGCAACACCGCGCACCGCGAGGGCACGTTTGGCTACTACATGAGCGAGCCCGTTGTCAAAAACGACGCGAAGGGCGTGGCGCCGCTGGTGCTTGCCTATATCGAGACCATGCATCATGACAAGTTGGCCGGTAAGCGCGATCCGCTCGCCCCTTCGGGCGTGTGCTCCATCGATGACCCGTTTGGCGGCTACACGCCGGGCATCAATGCTCATAAGGGGCGTGAATAGCGTGGGGGCCATTACTCCGGGCGTGCGTTTACACGACCTTCCGCAGGGGACCGTCGAGGAACGCATTCGCATGGCAGGAGAGCTGGGCTTTTCGTGCATTCAGCTGCCGAGCAAGGTGCTCTACGCATCAATGGGAATCGATCGATGCGGTCTGACCCGCGAGCTCGCCGAGCATTTGCGTGCGGTGCTCGATGAGGCGGGCGTTTCGGTCGCCGTGCTCGGCTGTTATAAGAATCTGGCGACGCCCGATCGACAACAGCTCACGGATAACTTTGCCGAGTACGAGGCGTGCCTGAGGTTCGCGCGCTGGCTTGGGGGCTGTCCGGTGGGGACCGAGACGGGGCGCCCTAACGCGCAGAACAAGATGGCCGATGACCGTTTTTCGGCCGCTGCGCTCGATGCGTTTTGCAAAGGACTCGCACGCGTGTGCTCGATGGCCGAAAAGGAGGGCGGCGAGCTTCTGATCGAGCCCGGTTGGAACGAGATCGTCAATACGCCCGGGCGCTGCCGCGAGGTTCTGGAGCGCGTCCCGAGCCCGGCGCTCGGCGTGATCTACGACCCGGTGTCGCTGCTGCATCCCACGATCGTCGGTGAGGCTTCCGAGCAGGTGTCGCGTATGTTGCACCTGTGCGGCAGCAAGATTCGCGTGCTGCATGCAAAGGACTACGAGATCGTAGACAACGAGGACCAGGATGGCTGGTGTGATGGCTCGGGCTCTCGTTTGGTATGCCACGGCGCCTGTACTTGCGGAAACTTTGATTTTGAGGCTATTGCCGCCTGGGCCGCGGCCGCGCGACCGGGCATTATGACCGTTATCGAGAACAGCACACCGTCCACGGTCGAGCGTTCGCGCGACGAGTTGCTGCGCATGGGCCGCAGCGTGATGTGCGAGCACGTGATTCTGTAACGAAGCAGGTTGGCGAAAGAGATTGTCGTAGAGGTCCAGGAGAGGAACCGATGGCTATTCATATTGTTGAGGAAGCGAACCGTTGCCTTGGGTGCAAGAAGGCGTTCTGCCAGCTTAAAGGCTGCCCGGTGCAGACGCCTATTCCGCAGGTCATTGACTTGTTCAAGCAGCGTCGTCTGGAAGAGGCAGGTGAGCTGCTGTTCCAGAACAACCCCATGAGCGCGGTCTGCTCCATGATCTGCAACCATTCGGGTCAGTGCGAGGGCGCGTGCATCCAGGGCCGCAAGGGTGCGCCGGTGCACTTCTCGAGCATCGAGAACTATATCTCGACTGCGTATTTGGATCGTAGGGAGTGGAAGCCTGCGCCGTCGTGCGGCAAGCAGGTTGCCGTGGTCGGTTCCGGTCCTGCCGGCATTACCGTGGCCATTAAGATGGCCCAGCTGGGCTGTGCCGTCACGGTGTTTGAACAGCGCCCCGAGATCGGCGGCGTGCTGGAGTACGGCATCCCCGAGTTTCGCCTGCCCCGTGCTCTCGTGCAAAAGTACCGTCACGTGATGTGCTCGCTTGGCGTGCGCGTCCGTCCCTCGACCACCATCGGTGGCGCGCTGCATATCGATGACCTGTTGCGCGACGGCTACGATGCGGTCTTTGTCGGTACCGGTACCTGGCGCGCCCGCAAGCTGGGTATTCCCGGCGAGTCGCGTGGTAACGTACTGTTTGGTATCGATTACCTGGTCGATCCCACGAGCGTGGCGATCGGTCAGAACGTGGCGGTTATCGGCGCCGGCAACGTGGCCATGGATGTTGCCCGCACGGCTCTGCGCTCGGGCGCTCGCAAGGTTACCGTGTATGCCCGATCGCGCCATATCTCGGCCATCGATGACGAGGTGGAGCTGACCGAGCTTGACGGTGCCGAGATCGTGCGCGGCAAGGCGATCTGCGCCATCGACGATAACGGTCCGGTGTTCGAGACGGCTATCTTTGACGAGGACGACAACGTGGTGGGCTACGAGGAAGAACTTGACCATGTGCCCGCCGACACGGTTGTGATTGCGGCCTCGCAAGTGCCTAAGGACAAGCTGGTGCTTACGACGGGCGGTCTGGAGACCGACCATCGCGGTCTTCTTTCGGTCGATGAGTGCGGCATGACCACCGTGCCTGGCGTCTTTGCCGCCGGCGACGTGGTCAACGGCCCGCTCACCGTGGTCCATGCCGTAGCCGGCGCCAAGCTCGCCGTCGAAGGCATGACCAGCTATCTGGGCCTCTAACCCATCCCATCCATCAGTTGCGGTGGAATACGGACTGTTTTGGCTGTCAAAGGCCTTATCTACTCCGTATTCCACCGCAACTTTTTGTGGGCTGAGTAAAGGCCGGGGGAGCGTGTACGGTCGGGTACAGCGCGGTTACTGATACGATAAGTACGTTAGCAACTGCCGCCGAGCGGCTCAAACGAAAGGAACCCTGTATGGAGTCTTCCGCCTACCCGATGCTCTTTAGCCCGATCAAGGTCGGTACGACCGAGGTCAAGAACCGCGTCTTTATGCCGCCGGTATCTACCAACCTGGCCGATCACGGCTATGTGACCGACGACTTGGTCGATCATTACCGTGCCCGCGCCAAGGGCGGCGTTGGCCTGATCATCACCGAGGTCGTGACGGTCGAGCCTACCTATACCTATCTGCCGGGTGACATGTGCTGCTACGACGACACGTTTATCCCTGGCTGGGAAAAGCTCGCCGCCGCCGTCCACGAGTACGGCTGCAAGATCATGCCGCAGCTCTTCCACCCCGCCTACATGGCCTTTAACATTCCGGGCACGCCGCGCCTCATCGCTCCGTCCTTTGTGGGCCCGTCCTATGCCCGCGAGGCGCCGCGCCCCATCACGGTCGATGAGATCCACGAGCTCACGCATCAGTTTGGCGACGCTGCCGTGCGTATGCAGAAGGCCGGTGTCGATGGCGTCGAGGTCCATGCGGCGCACGCCCACGGCATGCTCGGCGGCTTTTTGACCCCGCTCTACAACAAGCGTACCGATGAGTACGGTGGTTCGCTCGACGCCCGCATGCGCTTCCTGCTCGAGGTCATCGCCGAGATTCGCGAACGCTGCGGCAAGGACTTCATCATCGACGTCCGCATCTCGGGCGACGAGTACACCGATGGCGGTCTGACCCTCAACGACATGATCTACGTCTCGCGTCGCCTGGAGAAGGCCGGCGTCGACATGATTCATGTGTCGGGCGGCACCACCATCAAGCGCGGTTCCGCCATTCCCGCCGCCGGCACGCAGCAGGCCTCGCACGCCGCCTGCTCGCGCGAGATCAAAAAGCACGTCAACATTCCCGTTGCCACGGTCGGCCGCATTAACGAGGCATGGATCGCCGAGGAGCTGATCGAGGACGGCGCTGCCGACATCTGCATGATGGGCCGCGCCAATCTGTGCGATGCCGAGTTCTGCAACAAGGCTGCTGCCGGCAACGCCGACGACATCCGCCCCTGCATCGGTTGCCTGCGCTGCCTGAACGGCATCATGTTCGGCAAGCGCATCTCCTGCACCGTCAACCCGGATGTGGAGCGTGACGAGGCTGGCTACGAGCCTGCCGCCGAGGCAAAGAACGTGCTCGTTGTGGGTGCCGGTCCCGCGGGCATGGAGGCAGCCTACATTGCCGCCAAGCGCGGTCATAACGTGGTGCTCGTGGATAAGCAGGACGAGCCGGGCGGCGAGATGCGCATTGCGGCCGTTCCGCCGGCAAAGCAGGAGCTCACGCGCGTGATCAAGTACCAGTACCGTCGCCTGGCCGAGGCCGGTGTCACGTGCGTCTTTGGTACCGAACTGACCGCCGAGGACATTCAGCGCGAGTACGCGGGCTACGAGGTGGTCCTGGCTTATGGCGCCGAGCCCATCGCCCCGGCCTTTATGCAGGGCTTTAAGCAGGTCATGACGGCTGACGACCTGCTGGGTGGCAAGGCTTTCCCGGGCAAGAAGATCGTCATCGTGGGCGGCGGCACCGTCGGCTGCGAGACGGCCGATTACCTGGCCCCGTTGGTCAACGACCTGTCGCCGGCCAATCGCGACGTCACCGTCATCGAGATGACCAAGACGCTTGCCGCTAACGAGGGCGGCGCCGGTCGCGCGGTGCTCATCACGCGCATGCTCTCCAAGGGCGTTCACGTGCTGACCGAGGCCAAGGTGACCGAGATCACCGAGGACACCATCTCGTACGAAAAGGATGGCCAGATCCACACCATCGCCGATGCCGATACGCTGGTGCTTGCCATGGGCTATCGTCCCAATACCAAGCTTGCCGACGACCTTGCCGCTGCCGGCGTTGCCACCCACGTGCTGGGCGATGCCCAGAAGTGCGGCAACATTCGTGATGCCATCGGCGACGGATACAAGGTTGCCTGCGAGCTCTAGTTAACCCCTTGGTGCATGGGGGACGGGTTACTTTGCACCAACTTGGTGCATCTGAACCTGACCCCCTTTGCACCATTCGATGGCAAAAAGCGGCGGCCGCCCCGGATTTCGGGACGGCCGCCGCTTGCGTTGGCTGCGATGAGTCGTGCGATTAGAGGCCCAAGATCTTTTTGACCTTGGCGATGATGGCCTCGTCGGTGGCGTTGGCAAAGAAGTACTCCTGGAAGTGCTCGCCGGCAAGTGCGCCCTTCACCAGGTCCTGGTCGATCTCGCCCAGGACGTCGACGAGCGGACGCATGGTCACAGCGCGCACGCCATCGAGGATCTTCTTGTTGCGCTGCTCGGGCTCAACGCGCTCGGCGGGGTAGCCGTTGCCCGAACCAAAGCCAAAGAGCTTCTCGAAGGTGTACTCGAGGTTGAGCTCCTGGCCCCAGCCGTTCTTGAGAGCGAAGGGCATGGCGACGGCATTGCCATCGTTGACCTGGGCAAAGGTGTAGGCATCGAGCGGGTCGGCAACGTGGCCGCACAGCACGCCGGGGAAGGAGTTGCAGGCAAGCATGGCGCCCTCGCCGGTGCCGCAGCCGGTCACGACGTAGTCGGCAGCGCCGGAGTTGAGCAGCACGGCGGCAAGGATGCCGTTCTGCACGTAGGTAAGGGGCTTGGAATCGGCGTCGGCATACATACCATAGTTAAAGACAGTGTGGCCCATGGGCTCGACAACCTTCTTAAGGGCAGCCTCGATCATAGGGTTCTTGGAGTTCTGAGAATTCTCGTTGATAAGTGCGATCTTCATTTGAGTTAACCTTTCAGTTTTTCAGTTTTCTTACTGCGGTTGCTTGCCGATGTAGGCCAGGATGCCGCCATCGACGTACAGAATGTGCCCGTTGACAAAGTTCGATGCGTCGGAAGCCAGGAACACAGCGGGACCCTTCAGGTCCTCGGGCGTGCCCCAACGGGCGGCCGGCGTCTTGGCGATGATGAACTGGTCAAACGGGTGACGGCTGCCGTCGGGCTGCGTCTCGCGCAGCGGCGCGGTTTGCGGTGTGGCGATGTAGCCGGGTCCAATGCCGTTGCACTGGATATTGGCCTCGCCAAACTCGGAGCAGATGTTCTTGGTGAGCATCTTGAGGCCACCCTTGGCAGCGGCATAGCCGGCGATGGTCTCGCGCCCCAGCTCGCTCATCATGGAGCAGATGTTGATGATCTTGCCGTGGCCCTTGGCGATCATACCGGGCAGGCAGGCCTTGGACACGATAAACGGTGCGTTGAGGTCGATATCGACGACGCGGCGGAAGTCCTCTGCACTCATGTCGAGCATCGGGGTGCGCTGGATGACGCCGGCGTTGTTGACCAGGATGTCGGGCGTGGTGCCAAAATCTGCCTCGATCTTGGCTATGAGCTCGGCGACGACGGTCTCGTCGGTGACGTCGGCAACATAGCCGTGAGCATCAAAGCCCAGCTCACGGTAGTGCTTTTCGGCCTCGGCGACTTTGTCGGCGTGACGGGCGTTAAAGGCAATCTTGGCCCCGGCCTCACCGAGCGCCTCGGCAATGGCCATGCCAATACCGTAGGTGGCACCGGTCACGAGCGCGACTTTGCCATCTAGGCGGAAGCTGTCCATAAGATCAGACATAGCAATCCTTCCTAAAGAAACGTTCATCTTTATGAGTCCTACTTCTAATACAAGCTCAGTATAGGAGAAGCAGAGGAATTTACTCGCAGCTTTTCCTAGAATCAGGTGAACGTTCACTTTTAAAAGGCGAACGGTTGTAGCCGCTCGTCGCGATATCTGCTACATGGAGTAGCGCCCGTGCGCATCGCATTTCTCCTCTCATAGATGCGCGGCGCAAGAGGTCCCGAGTTCAACACGAGCTCGGGGCCTTTTTGTTTGGATTACGGACGCATTGCCGGACGAAAACACTATGCGTTTGGTAAATAGTCGTATGAACGTGAAATTTGTATCTAGTTTCCGTACGCAAATAAGACGAAAACAGTTTGCGTCTGGTTCTAAGCCGTACGCAAATGTTTTTCGTCTTATAATACGGTTCAGATGAGCATGAAAAGGAGAAGGACCGTACGTATGGTTGTCAGAGAGAGTCCTACCGTCGAATACAAGGAAAGCGTAACGCCGACGTTTCTTAAAACGGTGAGCGCCTATGCAAACTACGGGACGGGCAAGATAGAGTTTGGCGTTGACGACGGTGGTGTTGCAGTCGGTCTTTCTGACCCGGTTGCGGAGTGTCTGCGCATCGAGAACATGATTAATGACAGTCTGGATCCTGCGCCTCGTTACACGCTCGAGCTCGACGAGAACCGCGGAACTGTAACGCTTACGGTTTACGAGGGGCAGGACAAGCCCTATCGAAGCAAGGGGAAGGCCTACAGGCGAAATGATTCGGCGACGGTAGAGGTCGACCGTTTTGAGTACGGCAGGCTGACGCTCGAAGGCAGCAATCTGACGTTCGATGCGCTCACCTCGGCTCGCCAGGACCTGAGTTTTCATACGCTCGAACACAAGTGCATCGAGCATCTAGGCATTTCTAAGCTCACGTCGGATATCATGCGAACGCTTCGCCTGCTCGGCAAGGATGGCTATACCAATGCCGCGGCGATATTGGCGGATAACAACGAATTTCCGGGCATCGACTGCGTTCGTTTTGGCGACACCGAGGACGTGCTTTTAGATCGTGAGACGACGACGGGCCTGTCTGCAATTGAGCAGGTTGATAGAGCAGTTGCCATGTTCGCGCGCTACTATCGTTATGAGCGCATCGAAGGTGTCGAGCGTGTTCAGACCGACCGGATTCCCCTCGAGGCATTCCGCGAGGCAGTTGCAAACGCTCTAGTGCATCGGACGTGGGACGTGCAAGCGAATGTTCAGGTTGCTCTGTATGATGATCGCGTCGTTGTGACTTCACCCGGGTCGTTGCCCGCTGGCTTGACGACGGAGCAATACCTGTATGGACAGATATCCGTGCTCAGAAATCCCATCGTTGCCGAGGTCTTCTTAAAGTTGGACTATATCGAGAAGTTTGGAACGGGAATTGCGCGCATTAGGCGTGCCTATCGCGATTCGATTAATCAGCCGGTCTTTGATATTCGTGGCGGCGTGGTAGCTGTCGCGTTGCCCGTTACCGATGCCTTTGAAGGGTCTGGAGAAGAGGCTCAGGTTCTTAAGGCCTTGTCGGGCGGACGAATTATGTCGCGAAGTGAGATTGAGAAACAGACGGGGCTGAGCCGTGCGCGAACACTGTCCGAATCTCTGCTCAGCCGAAACGCGATCATGAAACAGGGGACAGGCCGCGCCACGAAATACGAGCGAGCGTAGTCCGAAAGACCTGTGTTACCAGGCAGGCCCCAAGCCGCGAATGGCTTGGGGCCTTTTGCATGCCGGCTGGCAATGAGCCAATTTATGTCAAATTATAGCAACATATAGCGCCGCTTGCGGGGTTTGCGCCGGGCTATTCCTCATCGTCCGTATAGCGCGTGCGTCGTTATTTGCGACATCGATATGCCGGGCACTCGCACCTCGGTTGCTGCGCGGCTGTTCGTTATTTGGCGCCAAATGCGGCGCGCACAAAGTGCTGGGCAAACAGCTTGTTGGTGATGTTGATGATGCGGCCCAAGAACAGTGCCGAGATGGCGGTGGTTACGCCAAAGCCGCCTAAGTTGTGCATGCATACCAGCGACAGCGTGAGCGAGGCGGCGACATGCGAGCAATCGAACACGACCTTTACGTCTCCAAAACGGCGCTTGAGCTTTTCGGCAATGACCTGCACCAAGCCGTCGGGTGCGTTGGGGACAACGCCCATGTTGACGACGAGACTGACGCCAAATGCGGTGATCGCGAGGGAGAGCAGCATGGTCGCAACCTGTGCGGGAAGCGCCGTGGGATGCAACGGGTTGACCGCCATGAACAGATCGGTGAAGCCGCCCATTAGCGTTGAAAAGCAAAGCTCGAGCAAAATGCGCGGTTGAAATTCGCGTCGCAAGATGGCCAGTTGCGCCGCGATGTAGGCGACATAGGTAGCAGTAATCCAAAAACCGAGCGTCTTGCCCGTGAGCATGGATAGGGTTGTGGCAAAGCACGTGAGCGCCGCAACGCCCAGGCCAGATGCCGTCTGGAGGCTCATGCCGAGTGCCAGTACGGCAATGCCCGCCAGATACATGAGCAACCTGATGACGGTATGACGCCAATCAATGTCTGCGCCATGCATGATGATGAGCGGTCGCATGCTGCTGCATCCTTTCGATTGAAAGAAATGTGAAAGAAATGACTGACTTGGGCCGGCAAAGAAGAGGGTTATCGGAGGCGCTGCTTTAAAAGCAGAAAGGCCGGCCCCATGGTCAGTCGTCTAGGAATGTCTCGATGCGCCGGAATGGGACTGAAGGGCTCAGCGAGACGGAAGGAAAGCAAATGAGATGACGTGGGCAATAGGATGCCAAGATGGTAGGGTGCGTCTTAGCATCCTATTGCCCAAGCTTAACGAAATCGCTTTCGCTTGAGGCTTAGTATACGCACAGGAGCCCATTTGCAAAGCGAAATAGAATAAATAAGGTGAACGTTCACCTAATAGCAACAACTTGTTAGCTGAATGCCCAGCCCAGCCTCTCTTCTTAGTCCTGGCGACGCGAGCGCCCCCTATTTCACCGCAACTGAGGGGATGGGGGATGCGATAGTATTACGTGATGAAATTCGACAAACCGTGGGCTTTATCCGAGGGCTTTATGGAACAGCACCAGCATTATCAGAGCCTGCAAGACCAGGCATACAACGCATTGCGCTCTAAGATCATCTATGCCGAGCTCAAGCCCGGCACACGTCTTTCGGCGATTGGTCTGGAAAAGGAGACGGGAATCGGGCGCACTCCCATTCGCGAGTCCTTTGTGCGTCTGCGTGAGCAGGAGCTGGTGGAAACCCGCCCCAAAAGCGGCACCTATGTCTCAAGAATTAGCATGGAGCGTGCCGAGAACGCCTGCTTCTTGCGCGAGAAGCTCGAGAGAAGCGTGCTCATCAAATGCTGCTCGGCCGCCACGTCCGAGCAAAAGCATCGGCTGGAGCAGATTCTTGCCGAGTCCGAGTCGCTCGACCATCGCGAAACGCGTCGTTTTTTCGATCTGGACAACCTGTTCCATGAGACGTGTTTTGAGATTGCCGGCCGTCATATGTTGTGGGATTGGATGAAGAGCGTCAACACGCATTTTGAGCGATACAACTGGTTACGTATGGTGTCGCAGGATCTGGATTGGGAGCCGATTCGTCGGCAGCATCGCCGGATTCTCGAGGCCATTAAGAAGGGCGATACCGACACGGCGAGCTATCTGGCAGAGACGCACCTGCATCTGATGCCCGAGGAGCAGGGCCCGGTTATCGCCTTGCATCCCGACTATTTCGAGCTGTCCAAAGACTCTGCCATCTAACTCGTTCCCTACATTAGTTGCGGTGAAATAGGGACTGTTTTGCGGTTTTGGCGGCGTAAACAGTCCGTATTTCACCGCAAGTGCCGGGGCGCTGCTGGAGCACGAAAAGGCTGCGGCGCCGTTTGGAGGAAAAGACCGGAAGCAAGGGTCCATTCCTCCAGACGGTGCCGCAGCTGTTTTGGTGGACTGGATTATGTTGAGTCGGTTGATTGGCCGGGAAAGCAAAGCGGCTCGGGCGCGTGTCGCTTCCGTCACGTTCTATCAGCATACAAGACGGTTTTGGTTCTTGTTCGTGACGGAAACGGCGCGCTTCCGAGCCGCTTTAAAAGAAAGGGGGCGAGGTCTAGGACACGCCCCCTTTCACGATAGAGAGCTAAACCTAGCCGCGGACCTTCTTGACGACGTCCATGGCCTCGCGGGCGATCTGCTCGACCTTGGAAAAGTCGCCGTCGGCGAACAGGGCCGGCTTGACCATCCAGGTGCCACCACAGGCGATGATGGCGCTGGAGCTCAGGTACTCCTCGACGTTGGCAGTGTTCACGCCGCCGGTGGGCATAAAGCGATGGCCGACAAACGGAGCAGCGAGGGCCTTGATGGTGTTGAGGCCCCCATACTGAGCCGCGGGGAAGAATTTGGTGACCTTGAGGCCCAGATTCTCGGCAGCAGTGACCTCGGAGGGGGTCACGGTGCCGGGAAGGACGGGCAGGTCGATGTCGATGCAGTGCTTCACGACGTCCTCGTTGTAACCCGGCGAGACGATGAACTTGGCACCGGCGGTGCGGGCCTGCTCAACCTGCTCGACGGTCAGGACAGTGCCGGCGCCGACGCACATCTCGGGCTCGGCCTCGGCCATAGCGGCGATGCACTCGGCGGCGCAGGCAGTGCGGAAGGTGACCTCGGCGGACTTCATGCCGGCTGCCATAAGGGCATGGGCGAGCGGTGCGGCGTCTTCGACCTTGTCGAGCACGACGACCGGCACGATGCCCAGGGATTCAAGCGTGGTGTAGAACTGATCGAACATAGTGTTCCTTTCGATGTGAGGCGCGCACGGGCGCGTGATTGCCAAAGAAGATTGGCCATGAGCCGGTTCCGGATTGGTTATCGGAGGCACTGCTTGGGTCACAAGCAATTTCGGAACCGGCTACGAGGCCAGTCGTGAAGGAATGCCAGACAAAACCGGAATGGGACTAAGTGGTTCTACCTGGCCGGAGGAATCGGGGAGCGGGTCGCAGGGGTATGGGTATGGAAAGCTGCGGCCCGCGGAATGGGGACGGCTTAGCGCGCGACGCGGGTGCCACCGTCGGCGGCGGATGCCACGGCTGCGATCTCGTCTGCGGTCACCAGGTTGGAATCGCCCTTGATGGTGAGCTTGAGGATCGAGGCGGCGATGGCGTAGTTGACGGCGTCCTGCGGGGCAAAGTCGTTGATGAGGGCATGGACGAGGCCGGCGTTGAAAGCATCGCCGGCGGCAACGCCCTCGAGCACGTGCACGTCGTGAGCAGGGGAGAACCAGTGCTCGCCGCTCTCGGCGTCAAAGAGCATGCCCATCCAGATGGAGCGCTCGACGCAGGAGATGTTGCGGACGACCGAGGCGACCTTCTTGCAACCGTACTCGGCGCAGATCTGACGGGCCATCTCGACGTAGGTGTCGCGCTCCTCGATGCCGTGGGCAAGGGAGCCGGAGACGCAGGTCATACCGAGGCCGGCAGGAGCGTCCTCGTCGTTGGCAATGCAGATGTCAACGAGCGGCAGGAGTTCCTTCATGGTGGCCTGCGACTTCTCGGGCGACCACATCTTGCCGCGATAGTTCACGTCGCAAACGGTGGTGATGCCCTTGGCGCGGCAGGCGGTGAGGGCATCCTTGCAGGCGGCGGCCATCTCGTCGGAGACGGCGGGCGTCACGCCGGAGAAGTAAAAGACATCGACACCCTTGAGGATCTCGTCCCAGTCAAAGACGTCGCGCTTGGCCATGTTGATGGCAGAGTACTTGCGGTCGTAGACGCAGCCGTTGCCGCGCTGCGAGGCGCCGACCTCAAACACATAGGAACCAAGACGGTCGCCCTGGCGCACGACGCGCGAGGTATCGACGTCGTAGACCTTCAGCGAACGCAGGGCGCACTCGCCCAGACGGTTGGCCGGGACAACGGAGACGTAAGCTGCCTTGTCACCCTGGTAGGCCAGGGAAAGCGCGGTGTTGGCTTCGGCGCCGCCGTAGCGGACATCAAACTCGGTCGCCTGCTCAATGCGCAGATGGTCTTTGGGCGAGAGCCTCATCATGATCTCGCCGAAGGTAAGAACCGTTTTACCCATGGTCGCGCAGCTCCTTCTTACTCGTGCGTACACCTTTGATATGGCGTTGGCACGGAGGTGCCAAGACGGTAGGGTACATCTTTGCACCTCCGTGCCAACGCTTGCCGAAATCGGTTTACGAAATCGGTTTCGTTTCGAGTTGTAGTATACTCACCTACAGCGTTTTGCAAGCGAGATTTTTAAAAAAATGCCTAAAATGGCTCAGACTGCCGACAATTGGGAAACGGGGTGCGCTATGGCGCAGATGAGAATCAAGGACATTGCCGCCGAGGCGGGCGTGAGCCCGGCCACGGTCTCGCGCTATCTCAACAACCGTCCCGGGCAGATGACCGAGGAAACCCGCGCTCGCATCGCGGCGGTTATCGAGCGCACCGGCTATCGTCCACGTGCCGCCGCGCGCAATCTGCGCAGCTCGCGTACCAACCTCATCGGCGTGATTTTGGCCGACATCGCCAACCCGTTCTCGAGCGCCATGCTCGAAGGGCTTTCCGCCAGTGCCGCCGCGCGCGGCTGCTCGCTCATGACGGCCATTAGTGGCAACGATCCCGCCAAGGAGGCAGAGTCGCTCACCAGACTTATCGATGCCGGCGTGGACGGCCTGGTCGTCAATACCTGCGGAGGCAACGACAAGGCGATCGCCGCGGCCGCGGGGCACCTGCCCGTTGTGCTGCTCGACCGCGATGTTGCCGACGGTGGCATCGATCTGGTGACCTCCAACAACCGTGAGCTGGTCGCCGGCCTGGTAGACGCCTTGGCCTCTGCGGGCAGCGAGCGCCTGTGCCTGCTCACCGAGGCAAGCGACGACAGCCCTGTGCGTCGCGAGCGTGCCGAGGCCTTTGTCGACGAGCTTTCGCGACGCGGCCTTGCGGGTGAGGTTGTCACCTTGGCGGACGGTGGTGTCGAGGGTGTCAGTCGCCTGGACGAGACCATCCGCGGCTATGCGGGTAAAAAGCTCGGCCTCATTGCCGTCAACGGCTTGGTTTTCCTGCGCCTGACCGAGGCGCTGGCCCAGCTGGGGCCCTCGTTGCCGGCGGGTCTCAAGATTGCAACGTTTGACGACTATCCCTGGAACCACGTGCTCTTTGGCGGTGTGACCACGGCCGCGCAGGACACCCTCACCATTGCCGAGCGCGTGGTCGAGCGCCTGTCCGAGCGCATCGACGTCGTTACCACTACGGTGGGCGACGCCGCAAAGCTCGCCCCCAAGCGCATCGAGGTCCCCGGCCACATCGAACACCGCGCTTCGACCTCGCGCTAACTACTCGTTCGCAACTGCCTGTTCGCGCACGTTTTTTGAGCGCTTGATACGCTTTAACCCTGCGGAAACATTTTTCTGCGATAGTATCTGCGATATAGACCAGTCGAAACCCGCCCGAAAGAAAGGGGAGCGACATGAACCAGCAGAACATCGATTACGTACTCCGCTCCGTAGAGCAGCGTGACATCCGCTTTGTGCGTCTGTGGTTTGTCGACATTCTCGGCCGCCTCAAGAACTTTGCCATTAGCCCCGAGGACCTCGAGGTCGCTTTTGAGGAGGGTATTGGCTTTGACGGCTCCGCCATCGAGGGTTTTGCCACGCCCGAGGAAGCCGACATGCTGGCGTTCCCAGACGCTTCGACCTTCCAGATCCTGCCGTGGCGCCCGAGCCACAACGGCGTCGCCCGCGTGTTCTGCGACGTGTGTACTCCCGATCGCAAACCGTTCGCCGGCGACCCGCGCGATGCCCTGCGCCGCATGTTCCGCAAGGCCGAGAAGGCCGGCTATCTGCTCAACGTGGGCGCCGAGCTGGAGTATTACTACTTCCCCGACGAGCACACCCCCGAGCCGCTCGACAACGTGGGCTACTTCGATCTTTCGGTGAGTGATGCTGCCCGCGACCTGCGTCGCAACACGGTCCTCACGCTCGAGAAGATGTCCGTGCCCGTGGAGTACACCTTCCACGCCGCCGGTCGCTCGCAGCATGGCATGAGCCTGCGTCACGCCGAGGCCCTGAGCATGTCCGACGCTATCACCACGGCCAAACTCATCATTAAGCAGCAGGCCTACGAGAGCGGTTGCCACGCCTCCTTTATGCCCAAGCCGTTGGCGGGCGAGGACGGCAGCGCCATGTTTTTGCATCAGTCGCTGTTCGACCACGACGGCAACAACGTCTTTTGGGGCGAGGACGACGAGAAGTACCACCTCTCCGAAATCGCCAAGCACTACATGGCCGGCATCTTGGCGCACGCGCGCGAGATCAGTGCCATCACCAACCCCACGGTCAACTCGTACAAGCGCATCACCACGGGTGGCGACTCCGTGCCGCAGTACGCCACGTGGGGCCTGCGCAACCGCGCGAGTATGGTCCGCATTCCGGTCTACAAGCCCGGCAAGCCGCTGTCCACGCGCATCGAGCTGCGCAGTCCCGACCCCATGGCCAACCCGTACCTGGTCAACGCCGTCACGCTGGCGGCTGGTCTGGACGGCATCGAGCGCAAGCTGGAGCTCCCGCCCGAGGCCACGGCCGAGACGCTCAAGCTTACCGACCGTCAGATGGTCGAGGCCGGCTACGCGCCGCTGCCGCGCTCGCTCAAAGAGGCGCTCGATGTGTTTGAGGACTCGCAGATTATGAAGGATGCCCTCGGCGAGCACATTCACAGCTTCTTCCTCAAAAAGAAGCGCGACGAGTGGCATAAGTTTGAGTCTACGATCACCGAGTGGGAGATCAAGCACTACCTGGCGAACTCCTAATCGCGCTGGCTTGTTCCAGTACGATTGAGCTCATTTCTTTGGAGGCCGATATGTCCGAAAAGAGTGCCCTGTTCATGGCGCGCACGACGCGCTTCCACGAGTTTGCCCGCAGCTTGACGACTACCCTGGGTGTCGAGGTGAGCCTGGCAACCCCTGATTCGCCAACTGCGGCGCACGACTTTGACCTGCTGATCCTCGATTCCGACGGCATCCGCAGCGACCGCATCGATCAGATTGCCAAGTGGCTTGACGATCGCGGCGGTGTCCCCATGTTGGTGATCGTCGACGATGAGGCGCTCGGTACCCTGCGCCTGCCGAATCACGCGCATGCCGACTTTGTGTGCCCCACGGCGACGCCCAACGAGCTTAAGGCTCGCGCGCAGCGCCTGATGGGCGAGGAGGAGACCGTCACCGCCGACGATGTGCTCAACATCGATAACCTCGAGATTAATCTGGCTACCTACCAGGTGACACTCGATAACGAGCCCATCGACCTGACGCTGATGGAGTACTCGCTGCTGAGCTTTTTGGCGACGCATCCCAATCGCGCCTACAGCCGCGAGGTGCTGCTGCACCGCGTGTGGGGCTTTGAGTACTGCGGCGGCACGCGCACCGTCGACGTGCACATCCGACGCATCCGCTCCAAGGTGGGCCCGCAGATCGCGGCACACATCACCACCGTCCGCGGCGTGGGCTATCTGTTTAAGGACTAGCAAGTAAATAGAGGAATGTGAGGGTACCGGAGATTTCTCCAGTACCCTTTTCTCGTTTAGGGCGAAAAGAAGACCTTTCACCGATTTAAAGTGTGTCAGTAAAAACAATATCAAACGTATAGCACTATCTCACGAATATCATTTAGTTACCGTATCTCCCTACTGCACGGATGGAGGAAGAAATGCGTTATTCGAGAAAGGTGATTGTCGGATTCATAGTATTGCTTGCCGCCCTGATGTCTCCAAGGTTGGTTTTTGGAGACGACGACTTGGTTCGTGTCACACCGCAAATAGCTGTTGAGCAAGCGCAAGCTTTCTTTGATGACGTATCGGATGAGCCGGTGACCGCTTGTGACCCAGTAAAAATGGTGAATTCCGATGGGGAATCAATCGGGTATATCGTTCGCGCGAAGCGGGATGACGTTAACTATGGCTACGTCGTATTTGATTCAGAGCGATCTTGGTGGATCAGCGAATACTGCTTGGCTCCGAACGCCCCTATGCCCATTGAGAATACAAGCGATGAAATAGCCCTTCTCGCATCCCAAGATGACATCGTTGCTTTGAAATTTGACGAGCTGTCTTTTGGTATTGCAGATCTGGATAATAACGTTGTTTTAGATGAGAAGGGATGCCGGTCAACAGCGGTGTTTTCTGTGGGAAATAGCCGCAGCGGATCTCCAGGCAGGTTCGAGGATGTTTTCGTATTGCCCAAAGACCTGTATAAACAAGGATATGTCATTGACGCAAGTAAAACTATTTCAGGGATGATAACGCCTACACAATCAGAGGTTATTAAAGAAACGGGGACCTATGCTTGCGATGTGTCTGCGATGTTTGCGGTAAGCAGCCATTATGTAACGCTAAACCGGCTCAAATTGCCAGACTTATATCATGAGCTTTGGCAGTTATCGGGAACATCCGGCAAACCAAATAAGTCATTCGATCAAGCTACGGGCCTTTACTTTACCCAAGGAGAGACTCCATCTCCAAATGCTGCCCCGGCTATTAAGGAGTTCTGTGCTAGGCGCGGGAAAAGGCTTGAGACATCATTTGCCTGGTATCCATCTTGGGATTCTTTCAGGGCAACTGCAGATTCTGGAAATCTCAGTATCTTTTCTGGGACTCTCAGTTCAAGCCATGACGCTCATGCGATGGCTGTTGCGGGATATGTGGCTATGCATAATACATATTCAAATGATAAGAAATATATGCTTGTTGTCTGGGATGGTTGGTTCAATCAGCTGCGTTTTCTTCCATATGACACAACGATTTATATATCGCATGAAGGGACGTATTGTGGAGAGTGACGGCGAAGATGATAGAAAGCGCATACGTAAAACGCTGGGGCTTCTTTGCGCATTTCTTGGGATATTGGTTGTCGCGGCCTATCAACCGAGCCCCTCGGTCGTCGGTGGAAAAGATGACGAACATATTTCAGTTGAAGTACAGACGCTGTCGGATATTCATAACGGACAATTTGAGGCTCTCGTGTCAAGCGGAGGGCGGAAAGAGATTGATATCCGTAGTTACTTTAATACCGGAACTGCTTCAGGGCTGAAGGCGGGAGAGAAATGGATTCTATTCTTCGCAAGTGATGCCAATTTAGAAGAGGAAACTTTGCATCCCTACTATATGGAAAAAGTTAACTAAATCGGTGAGGAGCGAGAGGAATGATCAACAGAAGACAGCTATTCGTCTTGGCATCAGGAGCTGTTATGTTTGCTGGGGCGAGAGGGGCCAACGCTGCGCAGCTTACGAATGCGCAAAAACGATTGACGCTTGTGACCGACATGATAGTTCGGAATGAGGCTGGGGTTATTGTGTCCTCGGCGCGAAGCAAAGATGTCTTGGGTGCCGGAAATAGAAAAATGGCTGTTGGCAGCATAAACAGGAATAATGACGGTGCAGCGTCCCTGACAAGAGCGGCAACTAAGAATTTGGTGACGGTTCATAGGGAGTCAGATGATTCGCTGCCGGTGTTGGCAAAGATTGAGATTGTTGTTGAATATTCTGAAGATGGGCAAAGCATTGCAATTCGGTCAGGAAAATATTCGATAATTCAAACTGATCCGCTTGTGATGTATGCAAACGCTTGGTATGCGCTCATGCAGAAAGATAAATATGTGATGAACTACTTCACAGAAAGCGAAGCATCATATGAAACGGGGTGGGGGCCAACGCCATACGATGCGGAGAAGGATAAGTGGACGTGCGGATCGGGTATGGGCGCGACGATTACAGACTTTATTAACGATTCAACATATAGTTTTGCTATCGACTGCTATATCGAATAGACATGACGGCATAAAACGAATTGGCCTATAAGCATGTCATTACTTAAGCAAAGCTGAAATCTTGGCATCTAGTGCTCGGGACTGCCCAGCTTGGGGTACAACTCAACGTGAACAATGATGGCCCGCCACGGTGTTTGGCGGGCCTTTGGTTATTTGACGAAAGGATCGCAGCTATGAGCGAGAACGATTCCCAGCGTCCCCAGGATGTTGGCAATGCCGGCGAGACTCAGAAGCAGCCGCGCGTGCAGGTGGAGTCGACGCCTGCCGACGACAACAACATTCCCTACGTGCAGGCCTACGATACGCAGACCGGCAAGCCGCTGGGCGGCCAACAGGTCGTGAACAAGCACACGGTGGTCAAGACCAAGACCAAAAAGCTGCCGATCTTTATTACAGCGCTTGCCGGCTGCGCATGTGGTGCCCTGCTGGTCATTGCGCTCATTATGAGCGGTACGCTCGATATCGGTGGCGGCAAGAATGCCGTGACGGCGGGCGCTTCGGGTTCGTCGACGCAAAAGATCACCATCGACTCCGAGGACACCACGCTGGCCGAGGCCGTTTCTGCCAAGGCCCTGCCCTCTGTGGTTTCCATCACCGCCACTTCGAGCGGCGGCCAGAATGGCTCGCTTTCGCAGTCTGCCGACGAGTCGGACAACTCGGGCAGCGTCGGTTCGGGCGTGGTGCTCGATACCGAGGGCCATATCCTCACCAACAACCACGTGGTCGATGGCTATGACCAGTACGTGGTGACCATGGACGACGGCACCACCTACGAGGCCGAGTTCGTGGGCAACGATGCCTCGAGCGACCTAGCCGTCATCAAGCTCAAGGACGCCGACGCCTCCAAGCTCACGCCGATCGAGATTGGTGACTCCTCCAAGCTCAACGTGGGCGAGTGGGTCATGGCGATCGGTTCGCCGTTTGGCAACGAGCAGTCTGTCTCCACCGGTATCGTCTCGGCGCTCTACCGCTCCACGGCCATGAGCTCTACCAACGGTAACACCATCTATGCCAACATGATCCAGACCGATGCCGCCATCAACCCGGGCAACTCCGGCGGCGCGCTCGTCAACGACAACGGCGAGCTGGTGGGTATCAACTCGCTCATCGAGAGTTATTCGGGCTCCAGCTCGGGCGTGGGCTTTGCTATTCCCGTTAACTACGCCAAGAACATTGCCGACCAGATCATCGACGGTAAGACGCCAGTGCACCCGTACCTGGGCGCCACGCTTTCGAGCGTCAACGCGCTCAACGCCCGCACCAACAAGCTGAGCACCGATAGCGGCGCGTACGTGGCGAGCGTCGTCGAGGACGGTCCCGCCGCCAAGGCCGGCATCCAGGAGGGCGATGTCATTACCAAGCTGGACGACGACGAGATTACAAGCGCCGACGGCCTGATCATCGCGCTGCGCAGCCATGAGGTGGGCGAGAAGGTCGAGATCACGCTCATGCGCGGCAAGGACGAGAAGAAGGTCACGGTCGAGCTGGGCTCCGACGAGGAGCTGCAGAACCAGCAGCAGAACGACAGCGCGACCGATACCGGCAACGGCGGTATTACCGACGAGCAGCTGCGCCAGTATCTGGAGGAGCTGCTGGGCCAGCAGGGCCAGGGTCAAGGCCAAGGCTATGGCCAGGGTTTCTAACGAGCCGTATTGCACATATCGAAGCCAGAGGGGACTGTCCCGCCAACGCGGGACAGTCCCTCTTTTCTTATTGATCCGTTGGGGACGTGGAAACGGATCATTTAGAGCTGATAAGAGCATGGTTTAATCGCGCGACCCACCCCAGTCTGGCGGCTGCCGATTCGGTGCGGTTTGAGACCGCTATTCGGCCCCGTTGCGACCGGTGGTACTCTAGTGTCCGTTTGAAATCGAGCGAAGGAGTACCGCTATGGAGCAATCGAGCCTGTTTGGTGACGGTGTGGATATCGATACCGAAACGCCCACGACCGCGGATGCCGCCGCACTGACCGATGCTCGTGCCCAGGCGGCAGCGCGCGCGGCCGAGCTGCGCCACGAGCTCGATTACCACGCCTACCGTTACTACATGCTTGATGCGCCCGAGATCACGGACGCCGCCTTTGACAAAATGCTCGTTGAGCTGCAGGAGATCGAGGCGGCCTATCCTGACCTGGTGACGCCCGACAGCTATACCCAGCGCGTGGGCGGCTACGTGAGCGAGCAGTTTACGCCGGTCACGCATATGGCGCGCATGTATTCCATGGACGATGCCATGGACCTGGACGAGCTCGACGCGTGGCTCCAGCGCACTGAGGATGCGCTCGGTGCCGGCAGCGTCACCTATACCTGCGAGCTCAAGATCGACGGTCTGGGCGTGGCGCTTACCTACCAAAACGGCACCTTCGTACGTGCGGCCACACGTGGCGATGGCACCACGGGCGAGGACGTATCGCTCAACGTCCGTACCATCAAGGATGTGCCCATGCACCTGTCCGAGCCGGCGCTCGCCCACATGGGCGCCGACCGCGAGCGTACCATTGAGGTGCGCGGCGAGGTCTATATGCCCAAGGGCAGCTTTGTGCGTCTGAACGACGAAGCCGATGCCGAGGGCCGCGACCCCTTCGCCAACCCGCGCAACGCCGCCGCCGGATCGTTGCGCCAGAAGGATCCCAAGGTCACGGCGCGCCGCGACCTGGCCACCTTTATCTACGCCATTGCCGATACCGATCCGCTGCACGTCCACAGCCAGCGTGAGTTCCTCGACTGGCTGCGCAGCGCCGGTTTTAGCGTCAACCCCAACGTGGCCCGCTGCGCCACGCCGGCCGAGGTCCACGAGTTCTGTGCCCAGGCCCTCGAGCATCGCGGCGACTTGGACTACGACATCGACGGCGTGGTCGTAAAGGTCGACAGCTTCCAGCAGCAGCTCGACCTGGGCTTTACTGCTCGCGCACCGCGCTGGGCCATTGCCTTTAAGTTCCCGCCCGAGGAAAAGCAGACCGTCCTACGCGAAATTCGCATCCAGGTGGGCCGCACCGGTGTGCTCACGCCGGTCGCCGAGTTCGACCCGGTGACGGTTGCCGGCTCCACCATCGCGCGCGCCACGCTGCACAACATCGACGAGATCCGTCGTAAAAACGTGCGCGAGGGCGATACCATCATCGTGCACAAGGCGGGCGACGTGATTCCCGAGGTCGTGGGCCCGGTGCTCGACAAGCGCCCGGCCGATTCGGTCGACTGGCACATGCCCGAGGTCTGCCCCGTGTGCGGCAGCCCCGTGGTTCACGAGGATGGCGAGGTGGCCTACCGCTGCGTGTCCATCGACTGCCCCGCACAGCTCAAGGAGCGCCTGCTCCACTGGGTGAGCCGCGGCTGCATGGACGTCGACGGCCTGGGCGACGAGATCGTCGACAAGATGATCGCCGCTGGCCTGATCCACGATGTCACGGACTTCTACCAGCTCACGGTCGACGACATCGCCGGCCTGGACACGGGGCGCGTGTACGCCAGCTCCAACAGCAAAAAGGGCGTTAAGAAGGGCGATCCCATTCCGGTAGGCCTTAAGACGGCCGAGAAAATCATCGCCGAGCTCAACAAGTCCAAGAGCCAGCCACTCGGGCGTGTGCTGTTTGCCCTGGGCATCCGTCATGTGGGCAAGAGCGTGGGCGAGGTCATCGCCGAGCGATTCCTATCGATCGACAAGCTCATCTTGGCGAGCGAAGAGGATATCGCCGAGTGCGAGGGCATCGGTCCCAAGATTGCGGCGAGCGTCAAGCAGTTCCTGGCCGTGCCCGAGAACCTCGCCGTGCTGGAGCGCTTGCGTCAGGCGGGCCTGTCGCTCGAGGTCGACTTGGGCGCCGCGCATGCACAAGCCGCAGCCGACGCTGGGGTGGCGGGCGAGCTTGCCGACGCACAGCCGCTTGCGGGTCTGACCTTTGTGCTCACCGGCACGCTCGTCAACCGCACACGCGACGAGGCGGGTGCGGCGCTCAAGGTGCTCGGCGCCAAGGTCTCGGGCAGTGTTTCAAAGAAGACGAGCTATCTGGTCGCCGGCCCCAAAGCGGGCTCCAAGCTAACCAAGGCCGAGCAGCTGGGTGTACCCGTACTGGATGAGGACGCACTCGAGCAGATCTTGGCTACTGGTCAGGTGCCCCAGGCGTAAGGCATCGATAGCCAAATTGAAGAACCGCCCGGAAGCACGATGCCTTCCGGGCGGTTCTTATTTTGACGGGGCAACGGGCACGGTGATCTGCGTCACGTAGGTTGCCGGATCATCGCTGATGATGTCGTCGATCAATGCGATCTCGCGCGAGGGGCCGGCGGGCGTCAGGTGGCGTTCGAGCATATAGCTGAGCAGCTGCTCGTAGCGCGGGGCTGCCTGCCCGTGCGTGCCGCGAAAGCTTATGGTCAGGCACTGCGTGGCGGGTCGCGTCTCGACGTTGCCCACGTAATCGTCGGTGTCATCGAGCAGCAGAAAGACCTCGTCGTAACCATCAAAATCACCGGTGGCAAGGCGTTCGGCGCTGATCCCGACGCCCAGGTTGCCCAAAAAGACAAAGGTCTCGTGCTGGCCCTTCTGCAGTTGACGAATCTGCCACTCCAGCGCATAGGCGTCGGTGGGGTTGACGCGTTCGTGCAGCACAGCGCAGCGAAGCTCGGGCGCGTCGATTTCGCAGATGGTGTCGAGCTGGGCGTCCAAGGCATCGTGCAACAGGGCAAGTCGGTTGTCGATCTTGCGCGACACGCGCTCCAGCTCGCGGCGCTTGCGCTCGATCAGTTCTTGCTGCTGGACCAGCTGCCGCTGCATGAGGTCCACATCGCGCGTGGTCACAAACTCACGGATTTGCGCTAATGGCAAGTCGAGAACACGCAGGTGGCTGATGGTGTTGAGCGTGGAGAGCTGCCGCGATCCGTAGTAGCGGTACCCACTCGCCGGATCGATGCGCGCCGGCTCCAGCAGGCCCATCTGCTCGTAATGACGCAGCGTACCCACACTCAGGTTAAACAGGCGCGCCACCTCGCCAATGCGGAGCAGGCCCTCGGTGCGCTCGTCGGATATGTCGGTCATGGCTCTGTTCCTTTCTGTGGCAGGCGAAACGGGACGGTCCCACCGTATTTCTTGACGTGAAAGTTCCGTGCTACGCCACCAGCTTGTCAAAAGTTCCGCGGCGGTTGAGCACGGTAAATGCAATCACGCAGATGACCGCCGACAGAATCGACCCGCACGGCGAGGCGATACCCATGGGGAACAGCGTGTCGGAATAGGCGTTCGACAGCAGCCAAGCGCCGGGCACGCGAATGAGGGCCACGGCCAGCACGTTGTGCGCAAAGCCGATGTAGCTCTTGCCGTATGCGGCGAAAAAGCCGCTAAAGCAAATGTGGATGCCGGCAAAAATCGCGTCGAAAATATAGCTGCGCATATAGCCGGTACCGGCCGCGACCACCGCGGCGTCCTTGGCAAAAAAGCCGATAAACGCTGGTGCCACCAGCCACATCAGCACCGTGACCAGGCAGCCGTACACCACCGAGATGGTCATGGCATCCTTGAGCACCTGACGCGCGCGGTCGCCCTTGCCCGCGCCGGCGTTTTGCGCCGTGAGCGCGCTGACGGTGGCACCCATGGAGCTCGGCACAATGAACAAAAAGCTGATCATCTTCTCGACCAGGCCCACGGCGGCGGCGTCGACCAGGCCGCGGTGGTTGGCGATGACGGTGATAAACATAAACGCCACCTGGATGCAGCCGTCCTGCACGGCCACGGGCACGCCGATCTTAAGAATGCTGCCGAGCACCTCGGGCTGGGGGCGCAGGTCGCTGCGCTTGAGGTGAATGTGCGTTCGACGGCTCTTGAGCCACACAAGCGCGAGGGCAACGCTAGCCGTCTGCGCGGTCACCGTGCCGAGCGCCGCACCCACGGGGCCGAGCCCCATGTGGCCGATAAACAGAAAGTCGAGCGCGATGTTAATGATGCATGCCACGCCGATCACGTACATAGGCGAGCGCGAATCGCCCAGCCCGCGAAAGATGGCCGAAAGAATGTTGTACGCGGCAATAAACGGAATGCCGACAAAGCAGATACGCAGGTAGGCGGCAGTGCCTTCGACGGCTTCGGCGGGAGTGCCAATGAGCGCCACGATCTGCGGGCAAAGCGCGAGCAGGACAGCGGCCAGTACCACCGAGACACCCATAAACAGCGTGATGGTATTGCCGATGGCGGTCTCGGCGCGGTCAAACCGGCGCGAGCCCACGGCGTGGCCGACGATGACCGTCGTTCCCATGGCCAGGCCCACGAGCGTCACGGTAATGATATAGAGCGTCTGCGCGCCATTGCCTACGGCGGTGATGCCGGCGGCGCCGCTGAACTGCCCCATCATGTACAGGTCGGCCATGCCGTAGAGCATCTGCAAAAAGTACGAGAGCATATAAGGCAGGGCAAAGACCGCGATGGTCTTAAGGACGTTGCCGCGTGTGAGGTCGTGTTCCATGGGCGGGGCACTTTCTGGCTTAGATCGTTTACGTACCAGTGTAGTGAAAACCATACAACGATTGTAGAGTCAAGGTTTGTATTGGCAGCAGGGCGAAAAAGTCACGCTCGCGTTCATTTCTAATTGAATACAGGGGCGCGTCCTGCGAGCTTGGTGCCTGCACTAGCCTTGCAGAAATCGATTTCGGAACACTTGACACCGCCGCACGGCGCGCCATAATACGTGGGTTTGCGAACAACGTTTGATGGGGGATGAACCTGCGTGCGCAATCTCAAGATTCTGTTTTCCTATCTGGGGGCATACCGCCGCGATGCCATGCTCGGCGTGCTCTTTGTGACGGCCGAGACGGCGCTCGAGCTGTTTATCCCGGTCATCATGGCAAATATCATCGATGTAGGCGTGCCCGCGGGCGACATCGACTACATGCTGTTGCAGGGCACGTATATGTTGGTATGTGCCGCATTTTCGCTGGTACTTGGCTTGGGCTATGCGCGCACGTCTGCTCGCGTCGCCTCGGGGCTGGGCGCTAACCTGCGCGAGGCCGAGTATCGCAAGATTCAGACGCTCGCTTTTGGCAATCTGGACAACTACGACGCCAGCTCGCTGGTCACTCGCATGACCACCGACATCACTGTTATTCAGAACGCTATCGGCAACGGCTTTCGCCCCATGGTGCGCGGCCCCGTGACGCTCATCGTCGGCTTGGTCTATGCGCTGGTGCTGTCGCGTCCGCTCGCTACGGTATTCGCGATCATCCTGCCGGTGCTGGCGATCGTACTGGGCGTTATCACCTACCGCGTCAGCCCGCTCTATCGCCAGTTACAGACTTCGATGGACCATCTCAACGGCGTGGTGCAGGAGGGCCTCACCGCCGTGCGCGCCGTCAAGGCGTACGTGCGCGCCGAGCACGAGGAGGCCAAGTTCGACGCCGTCAATACCGAGCTTGCGCATACGGCGACGAAGACCTTTGGCAACGCTGTGCTCAACCTGCCGGTGTTTCAGCTGTCGATGTACGTGGCGGCGCTTTCCATTCTGTGGATCGGCGGGCGCATGATTCTTGCCGGCGAGCTCGGCGTGGGCTCGCTCACGGGCTTTATGAGCTATGTGCTGCTGATCATGAACTCGCTCATGATGATTTCCAACGTGTTTTTGCTGCTCACCCGCGCACTTGCCAGCGTGGAGCGCATCTCGCGGGTGCTCGACGAGCGTTCGCTTATCCAGGCGCCCGACGCTGCCACTGCCGTGCACGGGGTGGCCGACGGAAGCATCGAGTTTCGCGACGTGTCGTTTAAGTACCGCGCGGATGCTGCCGAGGATGTGCTCGAGCATATTGACCTTTGCATTGAGGCAGGCTCCACGGTGGGCATCCTCGGCGGCACGGGCTCGGGCAAGAGCTCGCTTGTGCAGCTGATTGCGCGCCTGTACGACGCCACCGAAGGCGCCGTACTCGTGGGCGGGCGCGATGTGCGCGATTACGACCTAGTTGCCCTGCGCGACGCCGTGGGTATCGTGCTGCAAAAGAACGTGCTGTTTACGGGTACCGTGCGCGAGAACCTGCAGTGGGGCAATCCGCAGGCGTCGGACGATGAGCTCCTCGCGGCCTGCCGGGCGGCATGCGTGGACGAGTTCCTGGATCGCACCGGCGGGCTGGACGGCGAGTTGGGCCAAGGCGGCGCCGGTGTTTCGGGCGGCCAGAAGCAACGCCTGTGCATTGCGCGCACGCTGCTCAAGCATCCGCGCGTGCTCATTTTTGATGACTCAACCAGCGCGGTCGATATGGCGACCGACGCTAAGATTCGCGAGCACATCGCTCGGATTCCCAATACGACCGTGCTCATCATCGCCCAGCGCATCGCGAGCGTCATGGATGCCGATCGCATTGTGGTGTTGGACGACGGTCGTGTCCACGGCGTGGGCACGCACGAGGAACTGCTGGCGGGCGACAACATCTACCAGGAGATTTATGCCTCGCAGATGGAGTTTGCGGGGGATGCGGACGTCGCAGACGGCGCAAATGCCCCGTCTTCGTCTGGCCCCAGCGGATCACTTCAAGCCACGGAAGGGGGTGAGCGCCATGCCTAAGACATCCGCTCAGGCCCGTCCCGCCAATCTGGCGCAGACGCTCCGCCGCCTGCTCTCCTACATGGGTCACGCCAAGTTCTCGCTGCTCGCAGTGGGTGTGCTTGCCTCTGTTGCGGCCATCGCAAGCCTTGCCGGTACCTACATGGTGCGCCCCATCGTCAACGGTTTGGCAACGGGCGGCGAGGAACTGCTCGCTAAGCAGGTTATCTTTACCGCTGCCATCTACGCCGCGGGCGTGCTCTCGGCTCTGGGCTACTCGCAGATTATGGTGCGCGCGGCCCAGCGCGTGGTGTCCGATATCCGCCGCGACCTGTTTGCGCACATCCAGATGCTGCCGCTCGGTTATTTCGACGGCACACGCTCGGGCGACATCATGAGTTTCTTTACCAACGATGTCGACACCGTCTCCGAGGCGCTCAACAACAGCTTTGCCAACGTGATTCAGGCGAGCATCCAGGTGGTCGGCACCACGGCCATGCTCATCATCCTCAACTGGCAGCTCACGATTATCACGCTCGTGTGCGATGCGGCCATTGTGCTGTATGCGCGCTACTCGGGCGCGCGCTCTAAGCGCTTCTTTGCCGCTCAGCAGGCATCGCTTGGCGACCTGGACGGATATATCGAAGAGATGGTCTCGGGCCAAAAGGTCATCAAGGTCTTTAATCACGAGCAGGCCAACGTGGCCGGTTTTGACGTGCGCAACCAAGAGCTGCGCCGCACCGGTGGTGCCGCGCAGGCCTACGCCAACTCGATGGTGCCCATGACCGTGGTGATTGGCTACGTCAACTATGCCATCGTCGCCGTGGCGGGCGGCATGCTCTGCATCAAGGGGCTCGCCGACGTGGGCGCGCTTGCAAGTTACCTGGTCTTTGTACGCCAGGCGGCCATGCCCATCAACCAGTTTACGCAGTTGGGTAATTTCTTACTCAACGCGCTGGCCGGTGCCGAGCGCCTGTTTGCCGCCATGGACTTTAAGCCCGAGGTGGACGAGGGCTGCGTGGAGCTGGTGCAGACGGGCGACGCTGCGTGGGCATGGAAGATTCCCGAGGGCCAGGGCGTGGGCGCGTACGGGCATCTGCATGATGTGGCTGCCGTTAATGAGTCGGGCCGTGCGGTGGCTGCCGACGGTACCGAGCTCACGTGCGGCTTGGTCCCGCTTGCCGGCGACGTGCGCTTCCATGCCGTGGACTTTTCCTACGTGCCGGGCACCCGTGTGCTCACGGACCTCAACCTGTTTGCCAAGCCGGGGCAAAAGATCGCGTTTGTGGGCTCGACGGGCGCCGGAAAGACGACCATCACCAACCTCATCAACCGCTTCTACGAGGTCGATGACGGCGAGATCACGTACGACGGCATCGACGTCAAGCACATTGCCAAGGCCAGCCTGCGCGGGTCGCTCGGCATTGTGCTGCAGGATACGCACCTGTTTAGCGGCACCATTGCGCAGAACATCCGCTTTGGCAAGCTCGACGCGACCGACGAGGAGGTGCGCGCCGCTGCCGAGGCGGCCTGCGCGGATTCGTTTATCCGCCGCCTGCCTAGAGGCTACGACACGCTGGTCACGGCCGACGGCGCCAACCTGTCGCAGGGCCAGCGCCAGCTGCTCGCCATCGCGCGCGTGGCCGTTGCCGACCCGCCGGTGCTCATCCTGGACGAGGCCACTTCGAGCATCGACACGCGCACCGAAAAGCTCATCGAGCGCGGTATGGACCGCATCATGCGCGGACGCACCACGTTTATGATCGCGCACCGCCTGTCCACCGTCCGCGACGCCGACGCCATCATGGTCCTCGAACACGGCCGCATCATCGAGCGCGGCACCCACGAAAAGCTGCTCGCCCAGCACGGCGAGTACTGGCAGCTGGCGCATGGCTTAAAAGAGTTGGATTAACCCGTTCGAGCACGATGCTTCGACCCCTTCGTGCCCCTCACCTCGCCTCAAACCATCACAACATTCGACGTTTTTTGCCAAAATCGGGAAAAGCATCGAATGTTGTGATGGTTTTTCTGCCACTCGGCCGGGTGGAATCGCTTTCTTGTGCACGAAGGTGTGCGGACCCGTGGGCAGGGGAATAAGGTTGGTTATCCGACTCCATTGGAGGGCTCATGGACCTGCCGATCGTCTTGTCCCATAAGACTGCCTGGCTGTACCACAACGTGGCGCGCCCGTCCGAGCCGCTCTCGCGAGCAAGCAGCCTATACGATGAGGACTCGCTTGCTAGCGAGGCGGAGCCGACTGCGAGCCTGCCCAAATTGGGACTCGATGCCAAGGGACTGAGGGCTTCGACAGCAGTTGGGATCGTTACCGACTATCTGGTTTCGCTTGGTATTCCACGAGAAGAGCTCGATCATATCGACACACTCGTCAACTTCGATTTTGAGCGTTCGACGCCGGCTGGGTTTAGGTGCCACGTGTTTGGGGCGCCGGTACCTCCAGGCCATCTTATCGAGGTGGCAGAGGGCCTTCTGGTGGTTGATGAGGCCATGTGCTTTGTCCAAGCGGGTTCGTGGATGAGTGAGCCCGAACAGCTGGAGTATGGTTATGAAATCTGCGCCCGATACCATTTGAATCATCTGTCGACAGACGATTATGTCGAGATGAGGCAGAGATATACCGTTGCCGACATGATTGCCTATTGCAATGAGAACCGATCTCGTCAGGGGGCCATACGCGCGGCCGCCGTGCTCAAGCGCGTGCACGATGGCGCGCGGTCGCCCATGGAGACGGCCACCGCAATCATGGTCGTAGCAAAACGTTCCCAGGGCGGGCTGGGATACGCCAAGATCGAGCTCAACCATTGGGTCGATGTTCCCAACGAGTTCAAGTATCTCGCAAAGGCCGGGTATTTCGAGATCGACGTATATGCGCCTGCGAGCGGTACGGGGATTGAATATAACGGCTCGGACCATCTTGATAAGCAGCGCAGCGCGTCGGATGCGGAGCGTATGACCGTGCTGAGCGCGCTGGGCTTTAGGATGATCGTCCTCACCGGGACTCAGTTTGCCCACCAGCTGCAATTGCACCGGGCGATGAACGCCATTGCGCTCGCTATGGGCCTTAAGTGCGACCGAAGCGAAGCGTTCCAAAAGCGTCAAAACGACCTGCGAGAATTTGTGATTCGGCACTGGGACGGCGGCCTTTAGGGGCGTTTCGGCCCTTCTACGGGGTGCTGCGGGCAGGCAGACCATCACAACATTCGACGTTTTTTGCCAAAAACGGGAAAAGCATCGAATGTTGTGATGGTCTGTGTGTTGAGGATGGGCTTGGGAAGTTCGTTTTGCTCGAAGCGACCTGTCCTGTCGTACGGGTGTCGGCGTGATTCTCCCGTGGGGTATTATGTTTTCCGAAGAATAAAACGCCGCGTGAGGGGAGGCCTGCGTGGACGGGCACGTGCAACATGACGGCTTTGGCCGCGATATCAACTACCTGCGTATTGCCGTTACCGACAAGTGCAATTTCCGCTGCATTTACTGCATGCCGGCCGATGGCGTGGCGCCTCGCGCACACGACGAGCTGCTCAGCGCCGAGGAAATCGCCCGCTTTGTGCGCTTGGTGGCGGGGGAGGGCATTCGCCGCGTACGCCTGACGGGCGGCGAGCCGCTGGTCAGCCGCCGTATCATCCCGCTCATTCGCGACATCCGCGCGATTCCGCGGATCGAGGACATCTCGCTCACCACCAACGGAGCCCTGCTGCCCAAGTTGGCGCCGCAGCTCAAGGACGCGGGGCTTAACCGCGTCAACATTTCGCTCGACACGCTCGACCCTACGCTCTTTGGAAAGATCACGCGCCTGGGTCGACTCGAGCAGACCATGGCTGGCATCGACGCGGCGCTGGCTTGGGGCTTTGAGCCCGTTAAGGGCAACTGCGTTGTCGTGCGCCGACTCAACCAAGATGTGGCGGCCCTCGCGCGGCTCACGCTCGACCGCCCCATCCACCTGCGCTTTATCGAATACATGCCCATCGGCGACGAGCGCACGAGCTCGCATTGCGCCGTGGACCCTCACGCACCCACGCTCAACCCCGAGTTGTGGGATGCGAGCGACAGCGTGCCGAGCGACGAGCTGCGGGCGCGCGTCAATGCCGGGGCCGCCGCGATGGGTCTGGGCGAGCTCGAACCGCTTGACATCACCGACGCTCCTGCCGGCGCGGGCCCCGCGCGCTATTGGCGCTTTCCGGGCGCGGCGGGAACGGTCGGCTTCATCAGCGCCATGTCCAACCATTTTTGCGCGAGCTGCAACCGCCTGCGCCTGACGGCCGATGGCAACGTGCGTCCGTGCCTGTTCAGCGATGCCGAGTATTCGGTGCGCGAGGCGTTGCGCCGTGGTGATGATATGCAGGTACTTTCGATTTGGCGCGATGCCGTGGCCCACAAACCGCAGGAACACGCGATAATTGAGGGCACGCAACGATTTATGTCCCAAATCGGAGGATGATCATATGGCCAAGAGCAGGTACGCCGATGCCACCAAGGCCGCTCGCAGGGCCGCGATGTCTGCCCATAAAGCCACGGCTGCTGCCAGCAACACCGCTGGGTCCGCGGCGGTACAGCCGTCCGCCGGCACTGCTGCCGAGCCCGCCCGCGACGCCCGCCGCGACGAGCTGACGCACGTGGATGCCAAGGGCGAGGTGCGCATGGTCGACGTGTCCGACAAGGCCGAGACCCATCGCATTGCCATCGCCGAGGGCACGATTCTTATGCACCCCGAGACGCAGGCCATGGTGCTGCAGGATGGCGCTAAAAAGGGCGACGTGCTCGCTTGCGCACGCGTTGCGGGCATCATGGCCATCAAACGCACGAGTGACATCATCCCCATGTGTCATCCGTTGCTCATTACCAAGAGTAAGTGCGATATCGAGCCTATCGCGCCGGTGGGGACGCCTGCCGAGGACGTGCCCGAGGGCTGGGCGCCGGCGCGCGCAGACGGGCAAGTTGGCTTTCACGTACTGGTTACGGCTGGCGTGACGGGCAAGACGGGTATTGAGATGGAGGCCCTGACCGGCGCGAGTGCCGCGTGCTTAACGATCTATGACATGTGCAAGGCCGTCGATCGTGGCATGGAGATCGTCGACGTTCGCCTGCTGCACAAGGAAGGCGGCCGCTCGGGTGTGTGGGACCGCGCCGAGCGCCAGGCCGCTGCTGTTGAGGCTGTGGGGGCCGCGGGCGACGCACCCGCGAGCGCACCCGTCGCCGTCGCACCCGCAGCTCCCACTCCAGCCGTCCCTGCGATCGCGTTTATCGGCTACCAAAACTCGGGCAAGACCACGCTCGTCGAGAAGGTTATCGCCGAGCTCACCCGCCGCGGCCTGCGCGTGGGCTCGCTCAAGCATCATGGGCATCACGGCTTTGATATCGATGTGCCCGCTAAGGACACCTGGCGCCATCACCAGGCCGGATCCAAGCACGTGGGCCTCATCTGCGCCACGCGCTGGGCGGAGTACGCCGACACACGCGAGGAGGACGAGATGCCCGCGCGCGAGCTGCTGTCGCGCTACAACGATGTCGACGTGGTGATCATCGAGGGCTACAAGACCGAGGGCTTCGACAACATCGTGGTCGCGCGCTCGGGTGTCGACCGTCTGCGCGGCAAGAGCTCACTCGACCTGGTCGATGGCCACACGCTGGCCCTTGCCTGCAACGAAGCCCTGGCGCGTCAGGCCTTCGACGCCGGCTTCGCGACCCGAACCATCAACATCAATGACGCCCGAGCCATCTGCGATCTCATCCAAGACCACCTTTAAGGCTTGACGCTGCGCCGGCCCCAAGCACCCCATCTCGCCCCCTCAAGCCGTCGCTCGCGTACCAAAGTACGCGTCGCTCCTCTTTCGGGGCGACCTGGGGCACTTGGAACCGGCTCGCTGCGCTGCCATAACATGCCAAAAAGGGACAGGCATCTTTGTGGTGGTTTTTGCAAAAAAGCTTTGACTTAAAGTTAGCTCAAGGTGTCATAATCGCTGACAAACGATTGCGATCACGGAGGCCTCATGTCAAAACTGTACTTTATGCGTCACGGTCAAACGCTCTTTAACTTGCTTCGTCGCAAGCAGGGCTGGTGTGACTCGCCGCTCACCGAGCTGGGAATCGAGCAGGCTAAAACTGTCGGTGCGACCCTGCGAGGGCGTGGCCTTACGTTTGACCATGCGTACAGTTCGACGTCCGAGCGTGCGTGCGACACGCTTGAGCTTGCGTTCCCCGGTCAGCCTTACGAGCGCGTCAAGGGCCTTAAGGAGTGGAACTTTGGCAAATTTGAGGGCGCGAGCGAGGATTTGAATCCGCGCCTGCCGTACGGCGATTTTTACAAGCAGTATGACGGCGAGGGCGAAGTCGAGTTTCGCGAGCGTATGATGGCGACCATCACCGAGTTCATGCAGCGCCCTGGACATGAGAGCGTGTTGTGCGTGAGCCATGGCGCCGCAGCGGCTCAGGTCATGCGCGGCGTGGGCGTGGAGCCGCTCAAGATGAAGCACCGCATTGGCAACTGCTGTGTGCTCGAACTCGACTTTGATGCTACTACCGGCACATTTGCTCTTGCAGATTTGTACAACCCCTACGGCACCCCGCGCGAGTAACATCGGGGCATCAGCCAAAACCACCACAAAGGGGCCAGGCACCTTTGTGGTGGTTTTGCCGTTTACAGGCGATTTCCTACCGTTCAGCGGACTTTCGCACCAATGGGGCTTACGCTGCATGCAAGTTTCATCCTACAATCGCCCACGTGCTCACAAGTTTGTTACTCCTCGGGAGGCATCACTTGCGCATAATAGAAGACGAGGAATATCGCCCCGTCGTCTAGCGCCGATGTCCGAGGAGTTTTTTCATGCTCATTTTAAAGAAGATCAACAATAACGTTGCTCTCGCCGCCAGCGATGACGGCCGAGAGGTTGTTGTCTTTGGCAAGGGCATCGGTTTTCACGAGATGCCCTACGAGCTTGCCGATGAGTCGCTCATCCAGCGCAAATTCTATAACGTTCCCGAGAGCCTGCAGGATATGGTCGGCACACTTCCCGACGACGTTCTGCTCGCGGCAAGCGACATTGCCTGCTTCGCATCCCAGCAGCTTGGTTGCAAGCTGTCCGGTGGCCTGCCCTTTATCCTGGCAGATCACCTGCAGTTTGCCGTTCAGCGCGACGACGACCAGATCAGCGCTCCCAACCCGCTCGAGCATGAGGTGGCTTTCATCTACCCGCGTGAGCTCGAAATCGGTCAGGCCGCGCTCGCCATCGTGCAAAAGCACACCGGCGCCAAGCTGGGTCAGAACGAGGCCACGAGCATCGCGCTCCACATCGTTAACGCCGAGGTCGACGGCATGGGCCGCGCCAAGGACATGGACTTCATCATGAAGAGCACCCGCGTGCTTGACGAGGTAACCCATTCCGTGGAAAAGCAGCTCGGCTGCTCGCTCGACACGGCGTCGTACTGCTACATTCGCTTTCTTGCGCACCTGCGCTTTTTGGTTCGCCGCCTTGTTAAGGGCAGCTGCACGCAGACCGAGAACTCCTCACTGTTTATGCAGGCCGCCCGCGATTTTCCCGAGGCCTACCAGTGTGCGTACGCCATCAACCGCGTGTTCGAGAAAGAGTTCAAGCAGAGCTGCTCGGACGAGGAGCTCTTGTATCTGATGATGCATATCAACCGTCTGCGATCGGCTTCGCAGACCGAGTGAGTAAAGCCGCCAGCCCGGCGGCAATCGCAACAATTCTTTTTGGTTTCTAACTGCGGGCAAGGTACCGGCTCGCGGTAGGGGATATTTTTGTCGAAATTTGGAAAAGAGAGGACAGATCATGGCAGGTAAATACGACGATCTTGCTGCCCAGATCGTAGAGCTGGTTGGCGGCAAGTCCAACGTCAAATGCGTCGCACACTGCATTACCCGTGTTCGTTTTAAGCTCAAGGACGAGTCGAAGGCCAATGACGAGGCAATCTCCGAGCTGCCCAACGTCATCAAGGTCATGCACGCCAACGGCCAGTACCAGGTTGTTGTGGGCAACATCGTCGAGGACGTCTACGACGCCGTTCTCAAGGCCGGCGGTTTTAGCGACGGCGGCGCCGTCGACGCCGATGACGACGATGCCGCTCCCAAGGGCGTTACCGATGTGATCATCGACCTCATCTCGGGCATCTTCGCCCCCATGCTCGGCACCTTCGCCGCTGCCGGTATCATGAAGGGCCTGCTGGCGCTCGCTACCTTCCTGGTCCCGAGCTTTGCCAACGACGGCGCCTACACGCTGCTCTACACCGTCGCTGACGGCATGTTCTACTTCCTGCCCGTGGTGCTTGGCTTTACCGCGGCCAAGAAGTTCAAGATGAGCGAGTTCAACGGCATGGCCATCGCCTTTGCCCTGGTGTATCCCACCATGGTTGCCCTGACCTCGGGCGAGGTTGTCGGCTCCGTCGAGCTCGGCTTTGCTGGCACCTTCTCTTGGTACACCACGTTCCTGGGCCTGCCGCTCATCATGCCTGCCTCGGGTTACACCAGCTCCGTTATCCCCATCCTGCTCATGGTCTGGTTTGGCTCCACCCTCGAGCACTGGGTTAAGAAGTGGATGCCCGCTTCTATGAAGATGTTCTTCACCCCGCTGATCGTCGTCACCGTTACCGTCACCCTTGGCTATCTGGTCATTGGCCCCATCGCCACGCTCATCACCAACCTGCTTGGTGAGTTCTTCGCGCTGCTGTTTGGCCTGCCCATGATCGGCTCCCTCCTGGGCTGCACCCTCGTCGGTGCCTTCTGGATGTGCCTGGTCATCTTTGGCTTCCACTGGTCGCTCGTGCCCATCGCGCTGGTCAACCTGTCCACTCTGGGCCACGACTACATCCTGGGCTCCGTTATCGCCCACTCCTTCTCGCTGGGCGCCGTGCTCTTCGCCATGTATCTCAAGAACAAGGACGAGAAGTTCCGCGGTATCGCGCTGCCGGCCATGATCTCCGCCTTCTTCTTTGGTGTCACCGAGCCCGCTATCTACGGTGTCGCCCTGCCCGATAAGAAGGCCTTCATCAACGCCAGCATCGGTTCTGCTGTGGGCGGCCTCATCATTGGTCTCTCCGGCGCCGTGGTGTACATGTCCGGTGGTCTGGGCGTCTTCAACTGGCTGTCCTTCATCGACCCCTCCGGTGTTAACGGCATCAACCACATGATCTGGGCTATCGTTGCCTCTTTCGTGGGTGCCGCCGTGGGCTTTGCGATCGAGTTTGCCACCTACAAGCCCGAGGCTGCCAAGTAGCCCAAACGACAAAGACTCGGTACCAAGCCGGCGGGGGGGGAGCGCCCCGCCGGTTTTTTTCAAAGGGGCTAGATGCCATGCGCTCGTCCGAGCGACTGCCCAAAATCAAAACCATGCCGGATTACGGGGCTGAAACGGTGAGTGCTGACCATACCCCGTTTTTCCGTAAACTGACAAGCCTCCTACCTGCGGTTTTGTCCTTGCCGTTTCTGGCATGCTCAAGGGGCACTGGTTCTGCCCCGTAAACCGGCATGGTTTTGAACCTGCCAATAAGGGACAGGTTTATTTTGGTCGGTTTTATCTGGGCAAACGTCGTCTCCGTCAGCTCCGTCCGCATATCTTAAGCCGGCATAGTTTCGATGGGTCGGTCCGTGCGCGTCCCGCAACATGCCTCGCCACGAAACCGGCCTATCTACTACGTTTAAGTGGTAGGGGCCAACCACACGGTGGTTTTTCGAAAATCGCCAAGCCGTCTACCTGCGGTTTTATTTTTGGCAATTGCGGTGTGGTCAGGGGTTTGCGGTAAAAAGTAGTAGATAGGCCGGTTTCGTGGCGGCGGTTCCTGCGCGGGCCTCGCTCCGGACGCAAATTTCCCTGCGGACGCCGCTTCGACGTCCGCGCAACCACCCCCAACACGTACGAAAGGAGCCAACATGGCTTTTCCCGATGGATTTCTGTGGGGCGGCGCCACTGCCGCCAATCAGTGCGAAGGTGGATACAACGAGGATGGCAAGGGCCTCGGCGTTCCCGACATCATGACGGGCGGCACGGTCTCCGAGCCGCGCCACATCACCGACGGCATTCTGCCCCAGTACCACTATCCCAGCCACGAGGCCGTGGATATGTACCATCATTATCTTGACGACATCAAGCTCTTTGGCGAGATGGGCTTTAAGTGCTACCGCATGTCCATCAACTGGAGCCGCATCTTCCCCAACGGCGATGAGGCCGAGCCCAACCAGGCCGGCATCGAGTTCTACCGCCGCGTGTTCCAGGCCTGTCAGGAGCAGGGCATCGAACCCATGGTCACCCTCAGCCACTACGAGCTGCCCTATGGCCTGTCCAAAAACTACGGCGGCTGGAAGAACCCCAAGCTCATCGATTTCTATCTCAACTACGCCCGTACCGTCATGACCGAGTACAAGGGGCTGGTGCGCTACTGGCTCACCTTTAACGAAATCAATTGCCTGCTCATGGGCGGCTTTGGCGGCGTGATGGGCGGCGGCATGGTGCCCGAGGCAACTGACACGCCCATGACCTTTGGCAATTGCGAATGGGATGATCCGCAGGCGCGCTTCGATGCCCTGCACCATCAGTTCCTGGCGAGCGCCAAGTGCGTCTCCATGGGCCATCAGATCGACCCACAGAACAAGATCGGCTGCATGATCGCCGGCAACGCTTGCTATCCGCACACGTGCAACCCGGCAGACGTTCTGGCCGCACAAAAGCAGCAGCGCGAGATGAACTTCTACTGCGGCGACGTGCAGGTGCGCGGTGCGTATCCCTCGTGGGCGCCCAGCGTGTGGCTCCGCGAAGGCGTGCACGTGGAGGTTTCGCCCGAGGACGCCGCCACGCTGGCCGCCGGCAAGGTCGACTTCTACAGCTTTAGCTACTACATGAGCGCCACCGCCACGGCCGACCCGGTGCTGCTGGAGCAAGGCAACATTTTTGGTGGCGCCGGCAACGAGTATCTCAAGAAGAACGATTGGGGTTGGGCGATCGACCCCGAGGGCCTGCGCTACTACCTGGAGGAGGTCTACGACCGCTACCAGGTGCCGCTGATGATTGTCGAGAACGGCCTGGGCGCGGTGGACGAGGTCGAGGCGGACGGTTCGATTCACGACAGCTACCGCATCGATTACCTGCGCGAGCATATCAAGCAGATGGAGATTGCCATCGAGGACGGCGTGGACCTGATGGGCTACACCATGTGGGGCTGCATCGATTTGGTGAGCGCCTCGACCGGCGAGATGAAGAAGCGCTACGGCTTCATTTACGTCGACAAGGACAACGACGGCAACGGCACGCTCGCCCGCAGCCGCAAGGACAGCTTCTTCTGGTACAAGAAGGTCATCGAGTCCAACGGCGCCGACCTGGCCTAGCCAAGTCTCAACCAGCGTAAACGTCGCAACCACCACAAAGGGGTCAGGCACCTTTGTGGTGGTTTTTTCTTTGGTAGATGCGTGGGACATGCCTTACAATCTACCAAGTAGTTCATGACGGGCGAAAAACGGAGAAAAGGGGCTTGATGCGTCCTTAATGTTTCATGCGGATAGATTGATTTGACAGACGGTGGCGAATGCCCGCCGTCCGCATTCGTACAAACAAGGAGTCTCCATGCTCGCCTCTCTTTTCTCAAAGCCTCAATCATCACTTTCCGCGCAGGCTAAACGCCTGGTGGCGATGCGCTTTCTCATCTACACCGGTTTTCAGACCAGCTACTTTATCGGCGTTATCGGAACACTCACCTATGCGGACGGCGCTTCGGTCGTCGCGACATCGCTGGCCGTCCTGTTTATGAATGTATTTGTGATCCTGGGATCCTTTGCGGGTGGCGCGGCGCTCGATGCCTGGGGTCCGCGCCGCCATTTCTTGCTGAGCATCGTCGGCGCGCTCGCAACCGGCATGGCAATCATCGCCTTTGGTAGCGCGACCGGCGTCGTCCTGCTCGGCGCGGTGTTTCTGGGCTTTACGATGGGATTCGCCCAGCCCATCGCCACGTCCTATCCGGCGTATCTCACCGACGACCCCGTCGAGCTCAAAGACATCAACTCTGCCATCGCCATGTTTTCAAACGTGAGTATCATCGTTGGCCCCACGCTGGGCGGCTTTGTCGCGGCGGCTGCGTCATCGCGCGCGGTGTTTGTGCTCATGATGCTCTTTACCGTGCTGGCGCTCGTCGCCGGTTGGGGCTTTAGGCCGCAGACCGGCCATGTCGCCGGGCATGCGGATGCCGATTCGGCAGAGGAAGGGGAGCGTGCGGGACAAAGCTCCAACCCCAGCGCATCCTCCCGCGCCACCTTCGCAGCCAGCATCAAGACAGTCTTCACCAACAGCGTTCTCGCCCTGCTGTTTTGCATCATCTTCCTCTCGAACTTTGGCTACGGTGCCTTCGATCCGCTCGAGTCGTTTTTCTATCGCGATGTTCTGCACGTTGGCGTTGAGTGGATGGGCTGGCTCTCGTCTGCCTGCGGTGTCGGCGCGGTGCTGGGTGCCGTGCTCGCGCTCCGCTTGCCGCCGCACCTGGTCAACCTTAAAACGCTGCTCGTGGCGCTCATGTCCGTGGGCCTGGGAAGTCTGCTCTATGTGGGGACGCCGTACGTGGGCGTGGCCCTCGTCGGCCAGATCGCCCTGGGCATAGCTTGGGGTGTCGTCAACCCGCTCCACAACACCATTGTGCAGACGACGGCTCCGCTCGAGCAGCTTGGTCGCGTCAATTCGGTCATGGGCTTTGGCAATATGTTCGCTGGTGTGGCCCCTCTGGCGATTGCCCCGTGGCTGGCGGCAACATTTGGCGTACAACGGACACTCGTGGGGGCAGGCATGGTCGTGACGGCGGTCCCTTCGGCGTTGCTGCTGTTTGGGCGCCGGCATTTTGATCGTGCCGCAAGGCAGTAAAGACCATCACAACATTCGATGAAAATCGCGATTTTGCCAAAAAACATCGAATGTTGTGATGGTTTGGCCCGCAAACGTCATTTCCACCACAAAGGGGCCAGGCACCTTTGTGGTGGTTTTGCTTTGAGGGGCCGCGCCTGTGCCTTGGTATACCATGTACGCCGTTTGCGAATGCACCCCACACCGCCGCACAACCCAGAAAGGCCCCCATGGACACCACCTTCAGCCATATCAAAGCCGTGTTCTGCGATATCGACGGCACGCTGCTCACGAGCCAGCACACGGTGTCCCCGCGCACCGTGGCGGCGATCCGCGCCCTGCGCGAGCGCGGCGTGCTCTTTGGCCTGTGCACCGGGCGCGACGCCCACGCGACCGAGGCCATGTACGAGCTCTGGGGCATCGAAGGCCTGGTGGACGTGCTCGTGGGCTGCGGTGGCGCCGAGGTCATCGACCGCGCGCACGACATCAACGAGCTGAGCTATCCGCTGCCGGGCGAGACCATCGCGCGCATCTGCAAGCACATGGCGGACCTTCCGGCAACACCCGTCTGCCCCCGAGACGGCGTGTTCTACGTGCCCGAGAGCAACGCGTGCGTCGAGCACCTGTCGCGCGTCGACGGTGTGCCCTACCAGGTGGTCGATTTTGCCGAGTTTTTGCGCGAGCCGCAGCCCAAGGTGATGTTTACCATGGCGCCCGAGGTAATGCCGCGGGTGATTGAGCGGGCGTCGACGTTTGCCGATAACACTGTTAAGGCGGCGGCTCTGCAAACCACGCAGCGGCTCTACGAGTTCATGGATCCGCGCGTGTCCAAGACGCGCGGCCTTGTGCGCGTGGCAGAGCTCAACGACATGGATCTCCAGGACATCTGCGTGTTTGGCGATGCCGATAACGACACCTGCATGGTGGCTGACGCCGGCGTGGGCGTGGCTATGGCAAACGGCAGCGACGCCACCCGCGCCGCCGCCGATTTTGTAACCGCCAGCAACGACAAAGACGGCATCGCGATCTTTATTGAGGAACATCTGCTGTAGCGGGGGGGGACTACCACAAAGGGGGCAGGCGCCTTTGCGGTGGCCTCAGGCGATTTGGGCGAATTGATACCTAAAATCTGCGCGCAAATTCAAATATGGTCGTCAGAACATCATGCTTCTAACCACCGATGGGTTTTTAGATATTCTCATCAATTTGGTAGGATATTCATCCCGGTTAATGACCCCCGCTCACGGTCGATTTTCGACCGTTCACAGGATGCTCGCTCTTGAGCAAAATGTTGTGCAAATAAAACTAATGCCATTAAAAAATAATACGCAACTAAATTACCAGCAGAAACAAAAAATAGATAGCGAATAAACGAAGGTAAATCTGAGCAAATGTCAAGAGAATTGAGAACTCGCTACAAAAATGTCGGTTTTGTTGCTCAGATGTTTAAACAATCGTTATAATTGCATTACTAAACGAGCGCAATTACAGATTGCGCAGATACGTTTGATGGTGAAAGAGCAAGATCGCGGTCTCTTGGGGAGGAGACATCGATGAAAGCGAATTCGGACAAATCTAAGCAGAGTAATAAAGCGACGCGCCGTGTACTGGCAGGCGTTTTGTGCGGAGCCTCCGTTTTGAGCCTGGTACTGTCGCTCGTCATGCCCCCGATCTCGCAGGCCATTGCCAACGATGCCCAGACGGTTTCTACCGAGGAAACTGTAATGGGGGGGGGTTCCTCAAGTGAGTCCGCTGCTGTAGATAACACCAGCGAGGATGCCGAAAACCAGAATAGCGACGAGACCAATGGCGGCGAGGCTGGCTCTTCAAATAGTGCTGAGCAGGCTCAGAGTGCGAATGCGGCTTCAGCGAGAGCGACGGCCACCGTGGAGAAGGGAATTTATGTTCCCACGTCTATCGGTATCGGTACGAATATCGATGTCTCCACCCCCGATCCCGGCGTGGCCACCTACGTCGGCCGCGACATGTACATCGGTGGTAAGCCGAGCGACACTAGTAATCTTGATGCGAAGAACGCCCCCACCGGCTCATATGCCGCTGAGGCGGAGGGCCTTACCTTGGTCCGTGGCAAGCTTGCCATGAATCCAGTCAAAGAGAGCTGGCCCTATCAATCAATTGGTGCTGGTTTCCGCTTTGGCACCGTTGGTTTTGGTTCCCAGTTCCGTCCTGTCGCCGGCAGCACCGTGCTTGCGGTGGCCGGAATTAAAAGTGCGATCACCAAGATGAGCGTTGGTTATAGCGGCGACTCGCCGGAGACGACTACCGTTGGCGCTTGGAAGAAAGGCGCTTGGGTCGGACGGCAGAAATCTTCTGAGGGCGCGACTCCTTCCGGCTTTGCCTACACTGCGCAGATCGCAGGCCCCATCACATACTGGCGCGATAACAATGAACGCCAATCCGTGGTGACAACGCAGGGTAATTGGTACGAGGGCATGAACTCTCAGGAAAGCAACCTGTTCAATCAAACTGTTGATTTGACTAATGTCAACAATAACGATTATTCGAGCTACAACGGTGAAGATGGGTACCTCTCGAAGCTATCGAAACAGCTCAACTCGTTTGCAAATACCGGCACGCTCGAGGTTGGTTTCGCGAGCAATCACAACAACTACGTAATCAACAAGTACGACAAGACGGATTGTAATTATGGCCTGGTGTTTGATGAGTCGTATAAGACCATATATTCGGACTGCGCCGATACGTCGCTCAATGGTAAGAAATTCAAGAATAGCGAGCGTCTTATCACGTTTAAGGGCGACAACACCTCTATGCAGCAGGTGTTCACCATCGATGCTTCTCAGCTGAGCAATACATACAACAACGAGTATTATCGTGGCGTTGATTTCGCATTCGAGGGCATTCCCAAGGGCGCCTCGGTTGTTGTGAACGTTACCGGATCTTCGAATATTGAGTTTCACAATGGCTGGCGCTTTTGGTGGAACGGTACCGAGATTTCGCGTGGTTACGAAACTCAATATTCCGGCAAGGAGCTGGGCGAGGCATACGCGACGGCTTCCCAGTCCATCATGTGGAACTTTGTCGATACGCAAAGCCTTACCATTCGAGGCGGCATCGCGGGAGAAAACCGCGCGGACTGGGGATACGGCGGCACAGCCACCGGTGCCAAGTGGACTGACGACGATCCTGCGGCGGCTATGATCGGATCGATTCTCGTTCCCAACGGAAGTTTCGACGACCATGTGACTACCAACGGCCGCGTTTATGTGGGCGTCGATTTCTCAATGAACAGCCCGAAGGTTGCCGCAGCATTTGGTGAGGGTAACTCGGCTTCCGTCATCGATATGGATCAGGAGCGTCACAACTTCCCGTGGTCTGGGTCGTATACGCCCGACGGCTCCGCCGTTGCGTGGAGCAAGGTCGATGCGGCGAACGGCAACACGTCGCTTCCTGGTTCCTCGTGGGCTATCTATGGTTCTGTCGAGAATGCTGTCGCGGGCAAGGACGCTATCGTGACGGTGACTGACGGTGGCGCAAATGATTACGCTTCGGGTGATGGCAAGCTTCAGTTCAACTATCTGAACCAGAAGGCAAACATCGGCAATTCCAACGATACCAACTACTTCACGTATTACATCAAAGAGGAGACGGCGCCGGCTGGCTACCAGAAGTCAGACACCATCTACTATGCCACTATGAACAATACTGGCGAGAAGCCGAACTACGTTCAGGGTTACGTGGATGAGAACGGCAAAAATGTTCCGTTCGAGAATAACCCCACGGGTGCCATTCCCAACGCCAGGATCACCGGTACGGTGTCTTGGACCAAGGTGGCGGAGGACGACACAAAACACACTCCTTTGCCTGGTTCTGAGTGGAAGCTCACCAAGAAAAAGGACGCCGATGGTACGGCCGACCAGTCCTGGACCGTGATCGACCGGGAGAGCGACCAGTCGACTTCGAGCGATACCACGTGGGCAGACACCGACACCGCGCCTGGCAAGTTCACGCTCGAGGGTCTGCTGCCGGGTACGTACACGCTTGTTGAGACCCAGGCTCCGTTTGGCTACAACTTGAACACCACGGTTTATGAGTTCACGGTGTCCAACGAGGACGGTTCCGTCACGTGGACCGAGGGAAAGAGCCCGACGATTGACGGGAACAACGTCTACATTTCCGACGCCCTTACCACTACGTCCGTGAAGATCCCGGTGACCAAATCTGTTCGCAATACGGACTGGCCGAAGGGCGATAAAGACAAATATGTGCCGTTCGAGTTCAGCATCGAGGCTACGGGGGCAAATAAGGATAGCGCACCTAAGCTTGATCCGACGACTATTTCCGTCGCTCCCGCAGCGGGCTCCACCAAGGTCAACGACATCGTGGCATTCTTTGGCGGTATCTCGTTCTCCAAAAAGTACCTCGCCAAGATCGGCGATTCGAACCCGACTGGCGCCAAGACCTACACCTACACGGTGAAGGAGGTCGCGCCTACCACCGGTGCCATCGACAAGCTTCGCTACTCCAAGGCCGAGTACCAGGTGGCCGTCACGGTGAAGGCCGTCATGGATGAGACCACTGGCAAGTACTCCGGCCTCACCACCTCCACCACGGTCACGCAGGTGAAGGACGACATGGGCAACACCGTGAGTAACACCATCGGCAAGGACGCCGCGCCCAACGCCATTCCCGCCTCCACCTTCACCAACACCTACTCCACCACTCTGCCCCTTTCTGGTATGTCGGGCGTCACTCTGACGTACCTTGCCGGCGCGGCGGTGCTTTGCGCTGCTGCGGCCTGGATGCACATTCGTCGCAAGGCGAATGCGAAGGGAGGTAAGCGTCGTGAATAAGAAAGTTTGCTCCTTCCCGATCTTGTTTGCGCTGCTTGCCCTCCTGATCGGCACCTGCGCGGTTGTGTTCCCCGCTTCCGCGCAGGCCGCGCCGACCTCGACCGGTTCCATCACGGTGAGCGGCACCGTGGCGAGCAGCTACGGCGCCTACCAGATCTTTAGCGCCAACGTCGTCGACGGCGACAGCGACGCCAAGATCGCCACCGACCTCACCTGGGCAAGCGACGCCGCGCGCGACGCCGCACTGCCTATGCTTCACGGCGCCGGCATGCCCAATTCCCAGACTACCGCGCAGGAAGCTGCCGAGTGGCTCAACACCGATTCCCACCTTACGAGCGCGCTGAGCGCACAGCTCGCTCGTTCCCTTCAGGGCTCTGGCGCCGTGTCCGTGGCCCTTAACGCGGGCACGACGGCCGAGCTGCCCTGTGGCTACTGGCTCATCGTCGCCGACGACGACGCCATCGCCCAGGGTGAGGCCGGCACCGCGCCGATCATGACTCTTGTGGGCGGCAGCGCCGTCACCGTCAAGCCCAAGGCCGCGACCCCCAAGGTCGCCAAGCACGTGCTGGAGGACAGCACCGCCGCCTGGCAGAAGGCCGCCGACGCCACGGTCGCCGACGACCTGTACTGGCGCCTCTCCGCCACGGTCCCGGCGGGTCTTACCGCCTACGACACCTACACGGTGCAGTTCGTCGACACCATGAGCGCGGGGCTCGACCCCTCCAAGGTGGCCGCGAGCATGCGCGTGTACGTGGCGGCGGGCGCGGACGGCGGCTTCGACGCCGTTTCGGCCGACAAGGATGGCCGCGCCGGCACCGAGCCCGCGAAGGGCTGGACCGACATCACGGCCCAGTGCGCCACCAAGGTGGCGGCGGACGGTAGGACCTTCACCGTGCACACCGGCGACCTGATCGCCGCGCTCGGCGGGGTCGACGCCTTCACCGCGGGCGCCCGCGTGGTCGCCGTGTACAACGCGCCGCTCAACAGCGCATGCAATCACGGCATCGCGAAGGGCAACCCCAACGAGGTCTACCTGCGCTACCCGCGCTCTCCCTTTGCCGACCAGTCCGGCGATGCCGGCTTTACCCGCACGCCGAGCGATGACGCGTGCGCCTACACTTGGGATCTCGCGCTCACCAAGCGCGGCAGCGACGGCGACAAGCCGCTTGCCGGGGCGGTCCTGAGCATCGCCGACGACCGCGGTCGCACGCTGGCGGCCGACGGCACGTGGGATGCGGAGGGCAAGGCCACCGTCACCACGGGCGACGACGGCCGCGTGACCGTCTCGGGCGTGGACTCGGGCAAACTGGAGGTCCGCGAGCTCAAGGCACCCAAGGGCTACACCGCCTTTGAGGGCACGCGCTCCGTGACGGTCAAGGCCGAGGGCCTGGACGTCGACCAGGTGGCCGCCGCCAAGCCCAAACTCACCATCACGGCCGAGTCGCCCCTGCGCGCCGACAGCGCGGACGGGTCGACGGGCAGCCTGGAGGCGTCGCTCATCAACACGCCCACCGGCACACCCCCTAGCATTACCACCGGAGGCTTTATGCCCTCGACTGGCGATATGGCAATGTACGCCGCGGCCGCCGCAGCGGTCGCCGGAGCCGCGCTCATCGTGGTCGCGCTCCTGGTCAAGCGGGGAGGTGGCAGCCATAAAGAATAGCTGTCAGCCCCACAGAGAGCGGGGCGAGACGTAGCGAAGTAGATGCTAAGACACAGACAGATGATGACCGATCGAATGAGAACCAACCGGAAAATGGAGGAAAAGAAGATGAGCATGAACAAGAACATCGCACGCCTGGCAGTAACCGCCGGCCTCACGGCGGCGCTGAGCTTCGGCGGCGTGATGGCTCCGGTGACCATGGCGTTTGCTGAGGGTGACAATACGATCACGATCACGCAGGTCGACAAGAATGGCACGACCAAGTTTAAGGCGTATCAGATCTTTACGGCCAAGGTTGTGGACCAGAACAAATCCAAGGTCGCCTCGGACATTAATTGGGCGAACGATGAGACGGAGAAGGCCGTCATCGGTGTTCTCAAGAAGGTCAAGGGCTCCGGCATTGACGACTCCTCGACCCCCGAGGCCGTCGCGGACTATCTTGCCCAGAACGTGAAGGACACCACTGACGATACCCGCGTGAATAACAATGACCTGCTCTACAAGATCGCGGATGCCGTGGCCAAGGCTTCCACCCAGACGGGTGCTTCCTTCGCTGCTGGCACTCCTTTTACCGCTCCGAGCAACGGCTACTACCTCTTTGTGACCGACGCGCTGGACGTCTCTAAGCCCAACACCGGTACCTCGCCTATCTTTGCCCTCGTTGGCGGCAAGTCCGTGACCGTTACCGAGAAGACCAGCATTCCTACCGTGACCAAGAAGGTCAAGGACGACAAGCCGAACAGCAACTGGGCGGACAAGGCCGATTCGCAGATGGGCCAGAACGTGAACTACCAGCTTACCGGCACCGTTGCCAACAACGTTGCGTCCTTTAGCACGTACAAGTATGAGTTCTACGACGAACTGTCCGCCGGCCTGACCGCAGAGAAAGGCAGCATCAAGGTTTACGCAGGGACGGATCGTGGTACTGCAACAGAGATCGCGGCAGACAACAACTACACTGCTGACGTCACCGCCGACGAACTCACCGGCAAGTCGACCCTGACTGTCAAGTTCACCGACCTCAAGACCGCCGTGGACGATCTCTCCGCGCAGACGAAGATTTATGTCGAGTATACCGCCAAGCTCGACCCCGAAAAGGACGCCAATGTTGTCGTGGGCGGCAACGGCAACGAGAACACCGTCAAGCTCGTTTACTCCAACAACCCCATGGTAGAGGGTACCGGCACCTCCGTGCCCGACACCGTACGCGACTACACCTACGCGCTCAAGCTCATCAAGCAGGATTCTGCCAACGAAAACATTAAGCTCGAGGGAGTAAAGTTCACCATCCAAGCCACCGACCCCGACGATTCCAACTCCAAGGGCCTGTACGTCCAAGAAAATGGCTCGCTTGATTCCAAAGAGCATGAGTTCAGGACTAATGAAAAGGGCGAGATTAACGTCAAGGGCCTTGACGCCGGCACCTACACCGTCAAGGAGACCCATGCCCTCGACGACTATAACACCCTGCCCACATTTACCTTCACCATCTCCGCGTCCGATCTCGACCGGGATGAGGGCAACAACGCCTTAGCCGTCAGCGTGACCAAGAGCGGATCCAACCTCGTCCTCGATCCGACTGTCAATGAAGGCACCGTCACCCTTACCGTCCAGAACAAGAAGGGCTCCGGCCTCCCGCTGACCGGTCTCAACGGCGTGACCTTTACTTGGATCGCTGGTGGCGCGGTGCTGTGCATCGGCGTGGCGCACCTCATCCGCAGCCGTAAGCAGGCCGAGGAGTCCGAGCAGGAGTAACGCTCACTCACCCATCCCCTTGGCAGGTGGGATGTGATGGTCATGAGACTTGCGGACACTTTTCTCGTCTATTTACGTTCTTGCTTTGCCATTCTCTTTTCGGGGCAGACTCTGCACTGGAGTCTGCCCCGTTTTTTGGGATAACGCAGCCAGCCTCCATCGTCCGATGGATCAAGCATATGAATATCGAACAGATGTTTGCAATTATTGCGTTTACCAGCTGCGGGTGCATGCGCTCGCAGTAAAATGGCTTTGCGACGCATCCCGTGCGCGGGCGGCCGACGACTCGATCGGAGGTCCCCAAATGCTGAAATTCCTTAACGCGCTCGCCGCCCTCGCGGCGGTGGGCGCGTTCGTCATCGCGTTTCTTGACTCGTATGAGGTTCGGTTTAAGGTCCGTAGGCGCACGCGCGGTGCGGACGGTGGACGGCATTTGCGCTGCAAGCGCAAATAAGAATGCCCGGGGGTCGGATCCCGGGCATTTAACAAAAGCTGAAAACTAGGCCGCCCGCGCTCCCAAACATTTACGCGGGATGCGTCGTTTTCTATTGACATTGTATCCCGAATCGCCCAGCCGATCTGGGACATTTTGAAAACTCAAATATGGGCTTAGGCGCGAACGGAATCTCGTTAATTCCGAAAATTATATATAATTCCAATATAAACTGGAATCGAACGAAAACAATGGAAATGAACGAAGCGCTAATCTACTTACAAGAAGCACTAGGCCTCTCCGCCAAGGCCAGAACTTGGCCTGGATCCGCACGCTTGCCGCTGTATCTGCGGGCGATTGAGGTCCGCGCTGTTGACGCAAACGGTTTTTCGTTTTTGCTTGCAAGTTTGCCTACTGGCGTCGGGCTTCCCGAGGCTAAGAGGGTCTATAGTCAGCTAGCCTTGCGTGCGGAGACTCCTGTTGTCGTTTCGTTTCCTGATGCCGATGCACGTCAGCGCAAAGCATTGGTCGCACAAGGGATTCCGTTTGTTTGCCCCGGCAGACAGGCTTTTCTTCCATTTATGGGCACGGCCTGCACGGAGAGGGGCAGTGTCCGGTTTCGCAATCACGCGACCAAGATGTCACCCAACGCGCAGGCTGCCGCAATCTGGGGAGCAGCCCAGGAGCCATATCGTCCCTACGACCTTTGTCGTGCGCTTGGGATCTCGGCAAGCCGCGCGAGTGAGGCCATAACCGAGCTTGTTGACAGGGGGCTCGTGAGGCGCGAGCGTCGCGAGCGACGTGTCGTCGTGTTCCCTGTTGCCGTTGATCTTCTGCTCAGTGAGCACATGGCAGAGCTCTCCTCGCCTGTCTCGAAGGTCTTTTTTGCAAGGAAGACGCCGCAGATCGACTATCTTGTTGACGCCGGGGAGACGGCGCTCGCCGCGCGTTCGATGCTCGCTGCGCCGGGCATGGAACAAAAGGCCGTCTTAAGAAGTGCATGGCGTCAACTGAGCGACCTCGAAGTCGCAGACGGGGAGTTGCCGGATAACGAAACGGCGATGATCCAAGTGTGGCGCTATGCGCCCGTGTTTGCCAACTCCTCCCGTGTCGATGACATTTCGCTTGCGCTATCTTTGGCGGCAATCGACGATGAGCGAATTCAGCTCGAAGTCGATCGCATGTTTGGAAAGGAATATCCATGGCAAGAAGCGCTGTAGAAGGTCTCCAAGAATTCGGGCCGTAGGCGGTGTTTCGGTGCTAGCTGCGTTGTCCGGTGCATGAGTTCGCTAATCGGCTATTATTTGTTTAGACAACTTGAGTTGAAGAGGAGTGGCCGGCAATGGTGCAGGGCGCCAAACATATGAAGAGCAATAACGCCGCGGACAACGGCGGCTCAAGCCCTCAGCCCAAACCTCAACCAAAGCCCAAGCGCCGTCGCAAGCGACTGCCGCGCTGGGCCGACCGGCTCATCACCATCGTCATCATCCTTATTGGCGTGGGCCTTATGACCTGGCCGTGGATCTTGGACCGGCTCGAGGCCTCGGGCGTGTTCAACCAGATCAGCACCGTGTCCAGCACCGTGGACGCGCTATCTGCCGAGGAGCGCGAGCGCATCCTGCTCCAGGCGCGCTCCTATAACGAGCAGCTGGCGGGCGAGGCCACCGAGCTTCCCGCCGACCAGATCGAGCCCTACGCTCAGCAGCTCATCTTTGACCGCGACCCCATGATGAGCTGGGTCGAGATCCCCTCCATCGACGTTAGTATGCCCATCTACCACGGCACGAGCGAAGAAGTCCTTATGGCGGGCGTCGGCCCCCTGGAGGGCACGAGCCTGCCGGTGGGCGGCACCTCGACGCATTGCGTGCTTACCGCGCACTCGGGCATGCGCAACCTGAGCATGTTCGACGACATTCACTCTCTGGAGCCCGGCGACCTGGTGCTGCTGCACACCATGAACAAGACACTCGCCTACAAGATGGTGGACTCCGAGGTGGTGCTGCCCGAGGAGATGGAGTCGCTGACCATCGAGCCCGGCGCCGACAAGGTGACGCTCGTCACCTGCACGCCCTACGGCGTGAACGACCATCGCCTGCTGGTGCATTGCGTGCGCACCAAGTACAACAAGAAGGACGTCGACAAGCAAAAGTCGCTGGCCGGCCGCCACTGGGGCAAGCGCGAGTTTGCCGTGCTCATCGTGGTCGTGGCCATTGTGCTGTTGCTGCTGGACATCGTGATCCACGCGGTCCGCAAGCGCCGCAAGGCCAAGGCCTCGGCATAAGACATTCTCCAGAACCACCACAAAGGGGGCAGGCACCTTTGTGGTGGTCGGGACTTCCAAACCATCACAACATTCGGTGAAAAACGCGATTTTGCCGAAAAGCGTCGAATGTTGTGATGCTTTTCATTGCGGGCGCGACGGTTTTCGTTGTGGGCGAGACGGTTTTCGCTATGGGCAGTGCGGTTTCGCTACAGAATCGCCAGCCCGCCGCCTGCCAACCCGCCGCCCTCGTTACGTTTTCGCTGCATTTGGGTAAAGCATCTGCTCCAAGCGGCGTTGCCTTGTATACTAGAGCGGTTTATCTGTTATGCGGAAGGGAGCGCCTATGGCACTCAGCGAGAAAGACGTGCGCGGCATCGCCGAGTACGCAAAGATCGCACTGACCGATGACGAGCTCACCCAGATGACGTCCTACATGAACGACGCCGTCCAGATGCTCGAGCCCGTCTTGCAATATGACTTGCCCGACGTGGAGCCTACGTTCCATCCTATCGGAAGCCTGTCCAACGTGATGGGCGATGACCTGCGCGAGCCCGAGCGCGACCTGCCGCTCGACGTTGCGCTCGAAAACGCCGGCAGCGCGCGCGACCGCTACTTCCGCGTGCCGTCCATTTTGGGAGAGGGGGAGAGCGAGTAATGGCGCAGAGCTTCGATTCCCTTACCGCCGCCCAGATCGCCGCGGGCGTTGCCGCCGGCGACTTTACCGCTACCGAGGTGGCCCAGGCCTCCCTTGCCGCCATCGAGGCGCGCGAGGGCGGGGTCCAGGCATTCCTGCAGGTGGCGCCCGAGCTTGCGCTCGAGGCCGCCGCGCGCGTGGATGCCGACCGTGCCGCCGGAAAGCCGCTACCCCCGCTTGCGGGCGTGCCGCTGGCCATCAAAGACAACATGAACCTCGTGGGCACGCGCACCACCTGCGCTTCCCGCATGCTCGGGGACTACCAGAGCGTCTACACCGCCACCTGCGTCCAGCGCATGCTCGACGCCGGCTGCCTGCCCATGGGCAAGGCCAACATGGACGAGTTCGCTTTTGGCAGCTCCACCGAGAGCTCGGCGTTCCACCGCACCAACAACCCCTGGGATACCGAGCGCGTGCCCGGCGGCTCCTCGGGCGGCTCCGCTGCCGCTGTCGCCGCGGGCGAGGTCGCGCTCTCGCTGGGCTCGGACACCGGCGGCTCCATTCGCCAGCCGGCGTCGCTGTGCGGCGTGGTGGGCTTTAAGCCCACGTATGGCGCCGTGAGCCGTTACGGCGTGGTTGCCTTTGGCTCGTCGCTCGACCAGGTGGGTCCCTTTGGCCGCACGGTCGAGGATGTCGCGCTGGCCATGAACGCGCTTACCGGCGCGGGGCACGATCCGTACGACTGCACCAGCCAGGACTGCGCCGTCGACTTTACCGAGCACCTCAACGACAGCATCGAGGGTAAGCGCGTGGGCATTATCCCCGCGTTTATGGAGGCCGAGGGCCTGACGCCCGAGGTCAAGGCCGCTGTTCAGCGCGCCGCCCAGGAGCTGCAGAACCAGGGCGCCGAGCTCGTGGAGGTCGACCTGCCGCACCTGGACGCCGCCATCGCCGCCTACTACGTCATCGGCCCGGCCGAGGCGTTCTCCAACCTGGCCCGCTTCGATGGCATTCGCTACGGCTACCAGGAGGAGGGCTGCGCCAATCTGTCCGACCAGAGCTCGCTGTCGCGCGCCCACGGCTTTGGCGCCGAGGCCAAGCGCCGTCAGATGCTCGGCGCCTACCTGCTGAGCTCGGGCGTGTACGACAAGTACTACTACGCTGCGCAAAAGGCCCGCACGCTCATCACGCAGGACTACGACGCCGCGTATGCCAAGGTGGACACCATCCTCATGCCTGCCTCGCCGCGCACGGCCTTTAAGTTTGGCGAGATTAGCGACCCCACGCAGATGTACCTCTCCGACCTGTACACCATCTCGCTCAACATTTGCGGCAACGGCGGCATCTCGGTGCCGCTGGGCCTGGGCGAGGATACTCAGCTGCCCGTTTCTGCCCAGCTGGTGGGTCCGGCGTTTAAGGACCGTCAGCTGCTCACGTTTGCCCGCGCCCTGGAGCGCGGCTTTGCCGATGCCGCCACGGGTGCGCCCGTGCTTTCCGTCGCGCCCGATTTTGCCGGGAAGGGAGGCGAGCTGTAATGAAGGAGCTTTCCGAGGTCCTGCAGGATTGGGAGGCCGTGATCGGCCTGGAGATCCACACCGAGCTCACCGCACTCGATACCAAGATGTTCTGCAACTGCAAGCTCAGCCACGATGACGAGCCCAACGCCAACGTGTGCCCGGTGTGCCTGGGCCTGCCCGGCGCCCTGCCGGTGCCCAACAAGCGCGCCATCGAGAGCATCGTCAAGGCTGGTCTCGCCACCAACTGCGAGATCCAGCGCCACTCGATGTTCTACCGCAAGCACTACTTCTATCCCGATATGGCCAAGAACTTCCAGACCACGCAGGGTCCGGTCGCCTTTGCCATGTACGGTCACCTGGACCTGGACGTGACCGGTCGCGGTGCCGCCGAGCGCCCCGACTGCGCGTTTGGTGAGGCCGAGGCCCAGAGCCTGGCGAGCGCCTCGGCCAACGCCGAGGGCCTGTCCACGTCCATGACGTCGACCATGCGCGAGGGCAACCAGCGTGCCGGCCATCTGGCCAGCTACGATGCGTCCAACCTGCAGATGCCCGAGCGTCGCGAGGACGGTTCCTACACGGTGCCCATCCGCATCCTGCGCATCCACATGGAGGAGGACGCCGCCAAGATGGTCCACGTGGGCGGCGCCGAGGGCCGCATTACCGCCGCTGCCGAGTCGCTCGTCGACTACAACCGCTGCGGCACGCCTTTGATTGAGCTCGTGACTGAGCCCGATCTGCGTACGCCCGAGGAAGCGCGCCTGTTTATGGAAAAGCTCCGTCGCATCTTTGTGACGCTGGGCATTTCGGACTGCTCCATGGAGAAGGGTTCCATGCGCTGCGACGGCAACGTGTCGCTGCGTCGCCGCGGCGAGACCAAGCTGGGCACCAAGACCGAGCTCAAGAACCTCAACTCGTTTAAGAGCCTGCATGACGGCCTTGCTTACGAGATCTGCCGTCAGGCCGAGGTGCTCGAGGAAGGCGGCATCATCTACCAAGAGACCCGCCACTGGGAGCCCAGCCGCAAGCGCACCGTGGTCATGCGCGTCAAGGAGACGGCCGACGACTATCGTCTGTTCCCCGACCCCGATCTGGCGCCGTTCGACCTGGACGACGAGTTCATCGACCGCTGCCGTGGCGAGATCCCCGAGCTGCCCGATGCCAAGCGCGCCCGCTTTGAGGCCGATTTTGGCATTAAGGCGGCCGATGCCGAGCAAATCGCCGGCGACCCGGAGTTTGCCGAGTTCTTTGAGGCCGCCGCTGCCGGCATGGCTGGCAAGGAGGCCCAGACGGTCGCAAACCTGCTGGTCAACGAGATGATCGCCTACCTTAAGGGCGCGGGCGTGTCGCTCGCCGAGTCCGGTATCGCGCCGGCTCAGGTGGCCGCTCTTGCCAAGCTGCTGGCGACCGATGCCATCAGCTCCAACCAGGCGCACGAGATCTTTGAGGCCATGGCCCAGACTGGCGACGACCCCAACAAGATCGTCGACGAGCGCGGTATGCGTCAGGTGAGCGATGCCGGCGCGCTGCAGCCGATCGTGGACGAGGTGCTGGCAAACTGTGCCGAGCAGGCGCAGCAGTATCGTGACGGCAACCAGAAGGTCATCGGCTTTTTGGTGGGCCAGTGCATGAAGGCGAGCCGCGGCAAGGGCAACCCGAAGCTCTTCAACGAGTTGCTGAGAACGTCGCTCTCGTAGCTGCGAGGCCGGGGAAGCCCCGAGTCGCCGGGGTATTTCCTCCAAATTTCAAACAGTCCTATGCAAGACGAAGGCCACATTTAGTGGCCTTCTTTGCATGCGGAACTCATTTGGAGCAAACACCCCG
>OGXQ01000019.1_pt1 | contig 80130 bp, 89 predicted proteins | sample 1576291 | NCBI WGS metagenome assembly OGXQ01 (sample SAMEA3541575, study PRJEB24748) | human gut metagenome | biome: human gut; feature: human-associated habitat; material: faeces | place: China | collected 2012 | reverse complement strand
CTTCCAAGGGGTGCCAATAACAGGACTCGTCATGTGTACTCCTGTACTCCTGCACTGTGATGTGCGATTGTTTATTTCCTTAGGTCATGAGCCATGCCTAAAACCTTGCGGTTACGCGGCATGCCTCATTTCCAGTCACTTGCACATATTACGAGCGCGGTTCGACTTTTTGCTGTTTTTTTGCGACTGTGTGTTCAATTGTTATTTTTCTGTACGCAAATGTGTGCTTTTATCGGGATTTTTGTGCGTACTTCACACTCTATCAAAAAGATTGAAAAACGGCTCAAAATCAACGTTTTTAGTCGGTTAACACATGTTTCCCACGTTCGTTTCCCTAGATACACACGCGGCGTGTTGAGTAGGTGGGAGTAAGCAATTGTGAGATTCGCTCATTCTCCGTTCACGTGTTTCCAATGTCTCCTTGCAACGTCACAATAGAGCAGTTAGTATTGTTCGTTTCTTGATACCTCATATTAAAGGGAGAGTGTTATGGCTGCAGGTCCTGTGCTCGTTGTCGATTTCGGAGCCCAGTACGCCCAGCTGATCGCACGTCGCGTGCGTGAGGCCAATGTTTATTCGGAGCTCGTGCCGCATTCCATGCCGGTCGATGAGATGCTGGCCAAGGATCCGCAGGCCATCATCCTGTCCGGTGGCCCCGCTTCCGTGTTCGAACCGGGCGCTCCGCGCGTCGACAAGAAGCTGTTCGACGCGGGCGTTCCGGTGCTCGGCATCTGCTACGGCTTCCAAGCCATGGCATACGCGTTGGGCGCGGATGTCGACAAGGCCGCCCTGGGCGAATACGGCAAAACGGAAACCACCATCGACAAGGCGGAGGGTCTGCTCGACGGCTCTCCCGCAGAGCAAAGCACGTGGATGAGCCATGGCGTGGCCGTCAAGACCGCGCCGGAAGGCTTCGAAGTGCTCGCCCACACCGAAGGCGCACCGGTCGCCGCCATGCAGGACGAGTCCCGCAAACTGTACGGCGTGCAGTGGCATCCGGAAGTCAAGCACACTCCGATGGGCCAGAAGCTCATCGAGAACTTCCTGCACAAATGCGCCGGCCTTGGTGACAACTGGAACGCATCCAACATCATCGACGACCAGGTGACGAAGATCCGCGAGAAGGTCGGCGACGCACAGGTGATCTGTGGCCTGTCCGGCGGTGTCGATTCCGCCGTCGCCGCCGCGCTGGTGCACAAGGCCATCGGCGATCAGCTGACCTGCGTATTCGTGGACCACGGCCTGCTGCGCAAGGGCGAGGCCGAGCAGGTCAAGCATGATTTCGTCAAGGCCACCGGCATCAAGCTCATCGCCGTGGACGCCTCCGAAGACTTCCTCACCGCGTTGAAGGGCGTGAGCGAGCCGGAGAAGAAGCGCAAGATCATCGGAGAGAAGTTCATCCGCACTTTTGAGAAGGCGCAGCGTCAGGTCATCGAAGAGGCCGGTGCCTCCGGCAAGGAAGTCAAATTCCTCGTGCAGGGCACGCTGTATCCGGACGTCGTAGAGTCCGGCTGCGGCGATGGCGCGGCCAACATCAAATCGCACCACAATGTGGGCGGCCTGCCGAAGGACATCAAATTCCAGCTCATCGAGCCGCTGCGCACCCTGTTCAAGGATGAGGTGCGCGCCATTGGCACCGAACTCGGTCTGCCGGATGAGATTGTCTGGCGTCAGCCATTCCCGGGTCCGGGTCTCGGCATCCGCATCATCGGCGAAATCACCAAGGAACGTCTTGACCTGTTGCGCGAAGCTGATGCCATCGCACGTGAGGAGCTTTCCAAGGCCGGCCTCGACCGCGACATCTGGCAGTGCCCGGTCGTGCTGCTTGCCGACGTGCATTCCGTGGGCGTGCAGGGTGACGAACGCACCTACGGCTCGCCGATCGTGTTGCGTCCGGTGTCGTCCGAAGACGCCATGACCGCCGACTGGTCGCGTATCCCGTACGACGTGCTCGCCACCATCTCGACGCGTATTACCAACGAATGCCGTCAGATCAACCGCGTGGTGCTTGACTGCACTTCCAAGCCGCCGGCAACCATCGAATGGGAGTGAGCCCGCAGGCTTAGACACGTAATGGGAGGGGCTTCCCGCGGAACTACTCGCGGAAAGCCCCTCCCATTATGCGGCGAAAAGAGTCCACTCTCGTTAGAATCGAACAATCTCCTTCACAACATCTCTTTCATACATCCGTCAAGCAAGCATGTCGTTCCACATATTCACGAAATTCGGCAAGGTTTTTGCCGTGGCGGCGATGTTCTCCACTTGGATGCCTTTGATGCGCAAACCAAGCATCGCAGCGAACGTGGCCATGCGATGATCGGCATAAGTCTCCATCACGGCCGGTCGAAGGCAGCCCGCGGATACGGGCGTTATCTTCAATCCATCCGGCAATTCACGAGCTTCTCCCCCAATACGCGTGATTTCATTGACCAACGCCTCAAGACGGTTCGTCTCGTGTCCGCGTAAATGGCCGATACCGATCATATTGGTCGGTTTGTCGGCGAAAGCCAGAATCGCAGCAAGCGATGGCGCGATTTCACCGGCAGCGGTCAGATCGAAATCACCCAAACCGTTGATGGCATGTCCACCTGTGACTTCGCAATAACGGATGCCGTTCTTTTCCGGGAAAGACACTTGCGCTCCCATGCGTTCAAGATACCCCGGCAGCAAACCACCAGGTTGCGTGGTGGTTTCCGGCCAATGCGGCACACGCACGGTTCCGCCGGCGATCAACGCGGCGCCCAGGAACGGAGCGGCATTCGACAAATCCGGTTCGACCGTCACCTGCCCGGGTAGTTGAACCGTTCCCGGAGCGACTCCCCAGACATGAACGTCTTCATCTGCAATCGCATCCACACCAGCACTTTTAAGATCGGCCACCGTCATTCGGATATGCGGCAGGCTTGGAGTCTTTTTCCCCGTATGGTGCAGCTCAAGGCCGCCTGGCACACGCGAGCCGATCAGCAACAGGCCGGAAATGAACTGCGACGAGCCGGACGAATCGATGGAAACCACATTCGGCGTTTCGCGCACGGCCGAATCAAATGCGGGCGGAGTGATTGTGAACGGCAGACGGCCTTCTTCACCGTGGTATTCAATGGTCGCGCCCAACTGCCGCAAGCCATCCAACACCGGTTTCATCGGGCGGGCATATGCCTGCTCATCGCCATCGAAATCGACGGGACCATCGGCGAACAGCGCAAGTCCCGGCACGAAACGCATCACCGTGCCGGCAAGTCCGCAGTAAATTTTCGCATCGCCATGGAAGTGGCCATCCGCTGGCGGCGTCACCGTTACCGTCGTATCAGTTTCGACATCAACCTCACAGCGGACGCCAAGCGCACGTAACGCCTCCATCATCAGCTCGGTGTCACGCGAGCGCAGCAGCCCTACCAAACGCACGGGCTCCGATCCGAGAGCCGCGAGAATGAGATACCGGTTCGACAGGGATTTGCTACCCGGCACCACCACAGTGGCGTTGAGCGGTTTGCCGGCATACGGTGCCGGCCATAGGTTCTCTTGAAGTGCTTTCATGCGACCCATGGTAACCAACACCTGCGGAAAAAGACGTGTCCATCTCGTCAGCGACATGCTGGTATCCATATGGGATGCAAACTATACAACTCCTTCCCCATCTGCCTATCATTGCGTGTAGGCGTCCTTTGACGACGTCCGTTCTTTTTCACCTCAATGTGGAGAAGAGCGAGCGCATAGAATGACATCGCCACAGCAACCACAGCCATATGTGCCTGTGCCGCAACCCCAACAACCGAATGCGGCCGTGCCGCAGCCGCAGCCCTACGCATCCGCATCGCAGCAATATTATCCGCCTGCCGCTCAACAGCCTCAGCCAATGGCTCCGGTTCCCGTTCCGGCGGGAGCGGCGTTGCGTACCAAACGCGGTCTGCTCAAATTCGTGCTGCTTGGTCTCATCACTTTCGGCATCTACGACATTTGGCAGATGAGTGAGGTTGGGGAAACCTTGAACCTGATCGCCACGCGTCGCGACGGCAAGCGCACCATGCACTATTGCCTCATGTTCTTCATTGTCGGCTGGCTGACTTTCGGCATCGGCTGGCTTGTCTGGAACCATCGTCTCAGCGCTCGAATCGGCACCGAACAGGCCGCCCGGCATTTGCCGGTGACCGTGACGGCCGCGACATACTGGCTATGGAGCGTTCTCGGCACGTTGATCATCGTCGGGCCGTTGGTCTACACATACAAGATCCTGCATGCCATGAATGATCTGAGCGCCGACTACAACATGCGTGGCATCTGAGTTTCTTTTGTGCGCACAATCATTGAAGCCCGGAATTCCAAGTGGCAAAACCATTGGAACTCCGGGCTTTTTGTCGGGCTGACAGGATTTGAACCTGCGACATTCTGCTATATTCGGGCATGGCATGACTGAGCGTAGCCGGGTGTGAGCATTGTCAAGAACGTTGAAATTCCAACGTTCTTAACAATACGATACGCAGTGGTTCGCTTTGTTGAAATTAACTGTTCGCAACTGTCATCGTGTCGATATCGTGTCGATGTGGTCGAACCGCGCAGCCTTCCATCGGAAAATGAAAAAGGCCCCTCCCCCAGCATAGAAGCTGAGAGAGGGGCGAGTGCGAGTCTCACGTCAGAAAATTAATCACTGGCCGTCCTCGTCGGCCTTGACAGACGTGAGCTGGCTCACGCCGATGAGCGCGCCGACGAACAAACCGATCGCGTTGATGGTCGTAACGAGTTCGCCGCAGTGCGGCAGTCCCCATTGCGGGCCGACCGCTCCGACGAGCCATGCGACGGCCGGCAAAGCGATCAACGCGAGCCACTTGAGTATGTCGTATACCCTGCCCGGCAGCAGGTAATCGGATTGCGGGCTATTGGATTCATCCATTTTTCACCTCTTTAAACATTGCGGCAACCGTCTCCACAACGCTTAAAGTCGTGGAGACGGGAGTTTCAGCGCAGGTACTGTCCGGGATAGATAACGTATGGGCTGCGGATGCCATTGCGTGCGGCAGCCGACTGCCAGCCGGAGCCGTAGATGCTCCAAAGGCTTTCGCCGGAACGGACCACATGGCCTCCGACCCCGCTCGAAGCGGTGGACACGGACGTGCCGCCATAGGTGACGATCTGTCCCGGATAAATCCTGTTGATGTCACCGCTCGGCACACGCCAGGCGGACACCGGCTGGAGTCCGGTCCTCGCGGCGATAGCACTCATGGTGTCACCGGAACGGACCACGACGCTACGCGAACCCGTGGCGGCCGTTCCGCCGGAACCTCCGCCGAGGCGACTGTTGACGATCTGCATGACCGCCGCGTAATTGCCACCCAACGCCTGCCTGCGGGCCGGATCATTGCCGAAATCGCCGCGGATGGTGCGCGTGGCCAAAGCGTTCAGGTCGACCGCCGGAGCGGTCGTGGGCTGAGGTTTCGGCTTGACACTCGGCAGATCCGCCGCGCCCTTGTCGTCAGGGTTCGCGTACTTGCGCCATGCCGTGCGGTCGCCGCGGAACTTGTTCAGGTCGAGGCGTCCTGACCAGCCGCTGAGACTGCCGTTGGACGTGTACTGCCTCATCACCTCGCCGCGCGCTCCGATGTTCCACGGGGCGGTCTGGTAGCCGGTGACGAGGTTCGTCGCGTACTGTGCGATCCAGATGCCGCAGTTCAGTTCGGTCTCCATGCCGGCGACCTGCCAGTAGCCGGAGTCCATCGTGTAGATGATGGGGTTGACGCCCGTCAGACGCTTGACCTCGCGGGCCCACCTGCGTGGCCACTGCTTGTCGCCCCATGCCGTGTTGTCCTGCGCCTCCCAGTCGAGGATCAGCACGCTCTTGTGCACGTATCCGCGCACGTTGTCGACGAAGAACCGGGCTTCGGTCTCGGGGTTGCCGCCGCGCGCGTAATGGTAGATGCCGGTCTCCTTGCCGCTGTCGATGGCGCCGGCGAGCTGACGGTTAGCGTCGGTGTTGACGCCGTTGGACAGGCAACCACCGTACACGCCGCCGGATCCCCATGTGGTGCCGACGATGACGAAATCTGCCGGCACGGTCGCGGTGTCGATGCCGCACTGCCAGTTCGAGATGTCGTATCCGTTCATGTCGGCCATCGCGGCCGGCGCGACCGCCATGGATATGGCGACCGCGAGCGCGGTCAGTAGCTTGCGCCATTGTCGGCGTGGATTCATGCGCTTGTGTTTCGGCTTGCCTTTGTTGAGGATGTTCAATTCCTCTCCTTTCCTTTGTCCGTACCGTCCGCCTTGTACGGACGGTGTGGAAATCTTTTGAATCTTTCAATCTGTGTTCGCGATATGCGCGTCACGTATGTCTTGGATCATCGAGGTTCCGGTTCCATTGCCGCCCAGACCGTGGTAAGCGGCATATATTCGTTCCGCGCTTTGCTTCAACGGAATGCTCGCAACACCACCTGCATCGACCATCTGACGGTGCAGAGCCTCGAGTTTGCAGAACAACAGTTCCCTGACGCCCTCATGCAGTGGATCGTGACGTTGGTCGACCTTGCTCAGAATCCAGGTGACGAACACGCCGCTGCCTCCGCTGCCGATGATGGCGATAACGATTGCGACGATGGTTTCCTGGCTCATTGGGAATCCTTCCGAAAGGAAAATCCCACACGTGGCTACCGTTGGAAGCCGCGATAACCACGTGTGGGATTTTGGAGGTTGAAATGTTGTTGGGAACGTTTGTGAATGAGGTCTGGTGGCCCTCCTGCGGGAAGCTCCGCGAGTGCACGAGGGTGGGCTACGAGTCGGCCTACCGCTGCCACATCCAGCCGAAATGGGCTGACGTCGACATGGAGTCGATCACCGCGAACGACATCGAGGAGTGGCTCGGCTCGTTCAATCAGGCCGGCGCCGCGCGCAAGGCGTGGGCCGTGCTGCGGGCGATACTCCGACTCGCCTATCGCAAGGGAGTCACCGACAATGACGTGACACGTCGTGAAATCAGACTGCCGCACCTGCGGCGGTATGAGCCGCGCGTGCTCGACGCCAGACAGGTAAGACGGCTGCTCAAAGGCTTCTACGGTCACGCGTTGGAAGCCTGGTTATTGGTCTCCGTCTGCGCGGGACTGCGCCGATGCGAGTCCGTCGGCATTGAATGGGCCGACTTGGATTTACGCCGGGGAACCGTGACCGTCAAAAGGTCAGTGCAATGGGTCGCTGGACATGAAACGGTCACCGACCCGAAGACCGACCAGAGCCGACGGACGGTCGCACTACCACGGTTCGCAGTCAAACGGCTCGCGCAATTGCGCCACGGCAGAACCGGCAGGCTGGTCGGCGATCTGAACGCCAACCAGGTGGCAGCTCATTACACGTCATGGTGCCAACGCATGAAACTCCCCTGCGTGCCGCCAAGGAACCTCAGGCACACCTTCGGCACTCTGGCAATCGCTGCGGGAGCCGATATCTCAGTGGTCGCGCGACAACTCGGTCACAGCGACATCAAGACAACCGCCCGCTACTATCTCCGCCCCGATTTGTCCGTGCTGAGAAGTCTGCAGCGGGCATGGGAAAGACTCATCATCGGAGCCGCGTAGCTTTCCGTAACCCAGACTTTGATTAAATCACAGTATGGCACCGTGACCGGCGTGAAGTCTGGCAAGATCGCGCAGATTAGCATCAACTGGAAAAGCGCGAGCACTGACTCGTGGGGCAGTGGACAGTTCGGTACAATTCCGGAGGGTTGGAGGCCTGCGGTCGTCACGCATGGCACGTGGTCGGGGCGTGATGGTGGCAGCCAGCGTGATTTCATTCTGGAAACGAATGGCAATTTCCGTTATGCCAATTGTGGCGCGGTGCAGAACAGCGGCACGTTCTCCGGGACGATGACCTACATTCTCGCCTGAATAGCTTTCCGTAACCCTGCCGTTTGGGAAAAGCAATGGCAACGGAGGAATCTATCCAATCGGGAAAATACCCAATCCGAATGCGATTAAGGCTTTGAATGGCAGAGCCATACTATCGTCTGGGACGACAGTGGCGATTCCATTCATTCACCCGTCATATCTGCAGCGGTCAGTCCAAGTATCGATCGCGCCGGACGGGACCGTCAACCTGCTCGTTGGTCCCGAGGTGGCTGTCACAGGCGGAATCGTGGAAATCCACTTTTAATAGCTTTCCGTAACCCTTTCCGCGCCGAACACGAACTGGAAAGTGGATTACCGCACCGCCTTGGTCGGCAGGATGCTTCTAGTCGCATTCCACGCCAATCGCCTCAACACCGATTGGAACGCGGCGAAAGAGTGGGAGGTGTCACAGATTCTCAAACTCCCAGCCGGTTTGGAGGCGGCGTTCGAGGTACATTGCGCCGCAATATCCAATTCGAGCATCGGATTGCATGGCGTCGAAGTGCAGGTGGCGCAGCACACCATCGGCTTGCGTTCCTCGGGAAAGATGACAGTAAGCGCAAACGGGGGATGGGTCGAAGGCTGTATCACGGTGCCACTTGTCTAGGAGAACGTCACTCCACTAGGAATCGGCATGGAAAAACGCTGCATCAGAATGTTCTCCCTGCCAATTCCGCCAAGTAACGTAATACTGCCATCCGGATTCCAATTCGCTTGCTTGTTGTAGTGTGGATCCGCAAGACTTGATCCAACACATCCCAGTCCAATTGTGGCCGATGGACGTATCCCTGACTGATATAACCAGACCCTATAGTTCGAGATTTCGACGGTTGATTTGAAAGAGCTCAAATCGACATACAGCATGTTGCCCTTGACGGTAATCGTGTTGGATCCACCATATAGGGCGCCAACAAACGATCCTGTGTCCTGAAACTTAAAGGTAGCAGTGAGGGCTACGGAAAGCTATTGCAGTGCCATCCAACAGCCGTGCGCCGTGGAGTAAGCGGATTTCGGGTCGCCAAGCATCTGCACCTTCCCATCACGCATGACAAGCAGGCTGAAACCGCAGGACGGGAACGATATGATGCTCTGGTCGGCGAGCGGACGGAACGCTTCTGGGATGGTCTCATTCGCCGTCGAGTAGTTCTGCTGTCCACTGCCGTCGAACTTGACGTTGCCGTTGATCGTGACGATGCGTCCGACGCGACATAGAGTGAGTCTGCTGTTCGTGTATGGAGGTTTCCATGGCTGGGTTACGGAAAGCTATCCTCATGGGATCGGATAGCAGAGCGAGCCGACGCAACTCTGATTGCTGCCCGTGGCTCCCATGTTCGCGCATCGAATGGTTCCGTTGGGATTGACGATGAGCATTCTCGACACCTGCCCGTTCGACACGCATACCATCGCGTTGACCTCGATCGGCGGACGTAATTCGACCGGCAGCGTGTAATCGCATTGCACGCTGCTCCAACTGTCACCCGCGAAGGAACCGGCGTATTTGATGAGCATCATCATTCCAGTGCGGATGATCGTGAAGCCTTTTGCGTTGTACAGGGTTACGGAATCCCACAGCTGGCTCATCGGAGGCAACTGCTTGACAAGCATGACAGGAGTTCCGGCGGTGATGCCACTGATTGGAATGCGGGCGATCGGAATCCATACGGTGCCGGAATTGTTCAGGATACTACCCGACGGTACCGTGGGGTCAGCCGCCGTGCCACTGGTGGCGGTGCCCTTCAGCACCGCGAGCGCGATCGTTTCGATGTTGTTCGAGTCTCGCGTGTATTTCACGCAGATTAGGTCGTTGCGGTGCCGTCCTGTGACTCCGCTTTCGATGGTGACGGTTTCCGCCGCGGTGACGCGTGCGTATCGTCCTTCGATCACAAGGTTGAGGACCGGGATGAGCGCTTTGTTTGCTGACTGCATGGTCACGGCGGGGAATTTGCCGTCGCTGCCTTGCAGCAGGTAGTTGCCGTTTCCGACCAGTCCGGCCTGCATGGCTCCTTGGTCGCTGGATGTGATGTGCGGAGCGCCGGCCTTGCCGGTGATGAGATTCATGGTCATGGTCATTCCTTCCTATCTGTTGTGTTGTTGAGGTATGCGGCGTAGGCGGCGTCCTGCGTGGCTGCCAGCGCTTTGAACGTCTGCCAGCATGCGGTACAGACGAGCGCGCCCTGTGCGACTCCGTCGACGGTGGTGTGGGTGATGTCGTGCCAGTCGCTGGAGGTGCGTGGGTCACCGTCGGCGAGGTATGCGGAGGCGTGGCATCGGTCGCAGGTGTATCTGGTGATGTTCGTGGTTCGTGCCATTGATGTTCCTTTCTCTTTCAGGCTGTGCGCTGGTAGATGTGTCCCGGAAGCGTCGTGCCGCATTCCTTCCAAGTGCCTCCGTAGGTTGTTCCCGGATTGGCCGTGGAAGTGGTCCAGTAAAGGGAGCCCACGGGGTGGGCGGCGATGAATGCCTGGCTCACGCTCATGCCGTTGTCTCCCTTGTCACCCTTCGGCCCTTTGTGCACGACGTAGCTACCGACGCCTTTGACAGTCACATCGCTACCGTTGATGGCGGTGACCTGCCAGAACCCAAGTTCAAGACCATCTGTGCCTTGATATTGGTCAAAAATGGTGTCTCCGACCTGCAGGTTTCCATTTGGCTGAATACCAGATAGGGCAATTTTTCTCACTTCTCCGCCCGCACCCGAACCGTTGATGTCGCCATTGAATTTCCGTAGGCTCAGTCCTCGTGGCCCAGTGGCTCCCGTTGGACCCTTCGCCCCGGTGGCGCCGGTCGCTCCGGTGGCCCCGGTCGGGCCTTGCGGTCCTTGCACTCCCTGCTTGCCTTGCGGTCCGGTGTCGCCCTTGGGGCCTTTGACGTTGCCGAGCAGAATCTTCGTCATATGCGCTCCTTACTTTCCGTCATTGATCATGTAGTACAGGTCGCCCGTCGCCGGATCGTAGGAGACGGGAGCCGCCGACGCGGTGGTCGTATCCGCGTACACGGCGTACAGGTCTCCGTTCGGGTCGACCTGCAGTGTGAAGAATCCGGAAGTTGGCGCCGTCACGCCGCTGGCACCCTGCGGTCCTGTCGGTCCCTGTGGGCCCTGCAGTCCCTGCGCACCTTGTATTCCCTGCTTGCCTTGCGGCCCGGTGGGGCCTGTTGCTCCGGTAGGTCCGGCAGGGCCGGTGTCGCCTTTCGGACCTTGCGGGCCGGTAGGGCCTCCTTCTCCGGCGGGTCCGACATCGCCTTTATCACCCTTGTCACCTTTCAGCCCTTCAGGACCTTGCGGGCCGGTAGGGCCGGCAGCTCCAGTGGCTCCTTTAGGCCCGGTCTCGCCGGTATCGCCCTTCACGCCTTGTGGGCCGACGTCACCTTTTGGACCTTGCGGTCCGGCAGGGCCTTGCGTTCCGATGATGGATTGACGGGAAATCGTCTTTCCCGTGAATAGGCTGCCGGACTGTGAAACGCACTGCCAGACGATGCTGTATTTTCCGCCACCTGACAATGCGGTCGAATATTCGTTGGCGAGTGGTGTTCGGTTCAACCATTCGCTCACGTTCCCCGTGAAAGTGGATCCCACCGGATATTCGCCGACGAGGGATTTCTTCATCACGAGCGCCGGAAGGCCGACGTCGCCTTTAGCTCCCTGAACGCCCTGCGCTCCTTGCTTGCCTTGCGGGCCGGTGGCCCCGGTATCGCCCTTGTCACCTTTGGGGCCTTTGATGTTGCCGATCAATAGTCGCGCCATGTGTCACCTTTCCGGGATGTCCACGTACAGGTTCCCGCTCTCGGAGTCCCAGACGAACGAGGGTGGGTTCGTGTTGTCCGGATAGTTCACGTACAGGTCGCCGTCGCCTTCCATGCTGAGCGTGAAGAAGCCGTTCGAGGGGGCGGATACGCCGCTGTCGCCCTTGTCACCCTTCTCCCCTTGCGGGCCCTGGATGCCTTGGGAACCTTGGATGCCTTGTCTGCCCTGGGGGCCGGTCGCTCCCTGTGGACCCGTGGGACCCTGCGGACCTGTGGAACCCGTCGGGCCTTGCGGTCCCGCCGCGCCGATCGCGCCGGCATCACCCTTATCGCCTTTCTCGCCGCGTATCCCCTGCAGTCCCTGCGGGCCTTCGGGACCGGCGACGCCTTGCGGCCCTCGCTCCCCGATCGCTCCTTTCTCTCCCCGAGGACCGGTGGGTCCGGTCGCTCCGGTGGCCCCCTGTGGTCCTGCGTCGCCCTTGTCGCCCTTCTCCCCTTGCGGACCCTGGTCGCCTTTCGGAAGCCCCAAATTCAAGGTTTTGTCGCTGCCGGCGCCCGTAAGCGACGCGCTTGCCTGTGCACCGGGGGCGAGCGTGTCCACCGAACCGATTTTCAGGCCGGTGATGTAGTCGCCTTTCGGCTGTTTACCCGACAATGCGTTGTTGAGCGAGTCGATGTCGTTTCTGGTCACGTCGGCGCTGAACGTCCAGGCGTCGAGTTTGAGGCCGGCTCCAGCGTAGTAGGCGTGGCCACCATCCCCGATGGAGGATTCTCCGCTGTTGCCGCCGGCGCTGGCACCTCCGGATTCGTAGGTGACGGTGAGCACGCCTCCCGAAACCTTGACGATCTTCTTGGAGATCTCGGCAGTGACGACGAGGCCCGTGTTGTTGTCACGACCCGTGACCAGGTCGCCAACGTCCGCGTCGATGCCGTCGGGAATGTCCACGTCGATGGTGCTAGTGTTCCGAAGCTCCTGGAATTTCTGCCTGCCCTTGTCCTCGAGCTCGTCGGCTTCGGCGTTGGACAACTCGTATGTGGCGGTGCGTTCGTCAAGGCCTTTGAGGGTCTGCGTGTGGCTGAACGTGCCGTTCGCGTCGGCGTACCAGTGGATGACGGTACGGTCCTTGAGTTCGCCCTTGCCCAGGCAGATGAGATGGTTGATCGGGTGCGCCGCCTGTTTGGCGGTGAAGTCGATGAGGTCCGAGTCGATGCTGTCGCCGATCGTGCGGACGGGCATGGCGCTCATGGATACCTTGTCGCCGTCATTACGCAACCGGAGTTTGAGTCCGCTTGCCCTGAGCATCTTGACCAGACCGCTGTACAGGTCCACGTACCGGTCGAACTGGCAGGTGGTCTTGTGGTCGGCGCTTTCGTCGGTGACGGTGAACAGGCCTTGCAATCCCGCACGGCTGACGAGCGTGCGCATAATGACGGGAATCGTGCCGGACAGGGTGAGGTAATCGTTGTTCCTGTCCGGTTCGATGATCTTCGAGGCGAGCACTCCATGCCAGTCGCGGCCATGCCATGTGACGGTGGACAGGCCTCCGTCCACGTCGACATCCGTGTCGTCGATGATGCCGCCGTACTCGGTGCCGTCGATCATGATGCGGCTCCCCGCCTTGAGCGCGGCGTCTTCGACCTGCAGGTCGAAGTCGTTCTCCCCGCTACCGAACGCGAGGTCGAGCGTGTATGAGGCGTGGCTCGCCACGGGTTTGCCTGTGGCGTCGGTGACGATCAGGTCCATGGCGGTTCGCTCCTTTCCTCGCAGACCGTCAAGTCGAATTGGAATCCTCCCGGCCAGCTGATCGGCTGTGTTCCGGGCGCGAGCGGTTGGAACACGTACCGGCCGGAATCCTTGCCCGACCCTCGCACGGCCTGCGCGAAGCAGTTTGTGACGAGACCTGTGCCGCTGACCATGGTGACGGTCCTGACATCGCCGGTGCCGTCGATTTCCAGACGCGAGCCGGATGGCACGGTCACGTCGACCTCGTACCGGTTGTTTCCGATGATGACGTACGGTTGCGCGCATGGTCCGAATATCGTGAGCTTGACCGGCTGCGGGATGGACGTGTCGTTGACGATCTCGGCACCCAATGCCATGCCGGCGAAATCATGCGGATAATCATATGGATAGTCAAGGTCGGCGGTTCCGGAATCGTATCGCGGCGTGAAATGCGTCATGGTCGGACGGCGCCACACGCCATCGGCCAGCACGATGGTCAACTGCGTCTCGACCATCGTGGGCGTGATGGATTGCGGTTCGCTTTTCGTGATCCACGCTTTGGCTTCCCATTCGCCGTCGGCCACGAGCGTGCCCGGGTTCCCGGATGCCATGTCGGCGTCCGCGAGGCGGCGCAGTAGGTCGAGCGTGGCCGGAGAATCGTGGATCTTCACGGTGACTGTCGCCTCGCGTGCCTTGCGGGTGATGCCCGTCATGCCACGTGAGGCGAGGCTGTAGTCCCAGACGCGGGCTCGCAGTCCCGTGAGCGTCTCGCCGTACAGCGGCCCCTCGAAGCCGATGCGCTCACCTGTGGCGGCGCACACGTATTCAAGCGATTGCACTTCTCACCTTCCTTGCGAAGTCGCGGTCCCCTATCGTCGGCGTGTATCGGGCGATGATCGATCCGAGGTCGTCGTGCAGCGATTCGACGGCCGCGATGAGTTCCCGCAGATCGCCGTCGCCGGCATTGGCGCCGGTGCCGGCCGTGACGTTCAGCCTGCCGGTCTTCGACCAGTCCGCGTCGGAGAGGCTCATCGTGGAGACGAGCGAATCCATGGAACGGCTGACCACATGCGCGGAATCGTCGATGCCCAATGCCATGCCACGTCCGACCATCACGCCGACCTCGTCGCGGAACACACGCGACGGCGAGTGGATGCCCAAAGCGTTCTTGGCCTTGTCCACCAAGCCCGACAACGCGTTGGTGATGCTGGAATACAACGAGCCGACCATTCCTGTGATGCCGTTGATCAATCCCTGGATGATGTTGCGTCCCGCGCTGACGAGCCAGCTTCCCGCGCCGGACACCGCGCTCCGGACGGTTCCGCCGATCCCGCTCACGACGCTCCCGACACGGCCAACCATGTTGCTTACGGTGCCGACGATGCCGCCCCAGACGCTCGACACAATGCTTCCGACGCCATTCCACAACGCGGCCCACACGCTCCGGATTGTCGAGCATGCGGCGGATACCACTCCGCTGACCATGCCGATGCCGGCGGAGACGACGCCTTGGATGCCGCCCCACACTGCCGACACGATGCCCTGGATGGCCGACCACGCGGCGCTCCAGTTCCCGTTGACGACCGCGAGCGCCAGTTGGATGATGCCTTGGATGACGGCGAGTGCGGTGCTGATGACTGTGGCGATGATGGTCCATGCGCCTTGTACGACGGTGGATATGGTGTTCCAGAGTCCGTTCCAGACCGTGCTGATGATTGTGACGGCGGTTTGGAAGATGGTTTGGATGTTCTGTATTCCTGCTTGCAGGAGTGGTGTGATGGTGGTGATGAATGTTTGGATGCCGGTGATGATCGCGGTGAGCGCGGTCATGATGATGGGGCCGATCGTGTTCCAGACGTTTTGGAGGACGGTGGTGATGAGTGTCCATCCGGTTTGCCAGATTTGTTGGATTTGGCTCATGGTCTGGGTGATGAATATGGCGATGGCTTGCAGGATTGGCTGGCATGCGGTGCTGATCTGGTTCCAGATTCCCATGAACCATGTGGCGAAGCTGTTCCAGAGTCGTTTGCCCGTTTCGGTTTGGGTGAAGAACCATGTCAGCGCGGCCACGACCGCGCCGATGGCCACGACAAGCATGCCGATCGGATTCGCATCCAAGGCAGCGCTGAATGCCAGCTGCACGGCGGTAGCAGCCTTGGTCACCGCGCTCCACGCCGATTGAGCTGCCTTGACAATATTGAACGAGCCGGCGAGTTGCTTCAGTGCTCCAGCCGCGCTTCCCGCGTCGGAGATCTTGCCGATCAGATCGAACGCGGCCGTGGCGGTCTTCTCCACACCGGAGGCAGTCGCGGAAATGGCCTTCAGCCCGCCGGAAACTGTCTTCAGCCCGGCCGAGACGATATCCCAGCCTTTGACCGCGAGCAATGCAATGGTGATGGCTTTCAACGCGCCGGATACCAGTACGCCGTTCTGCTGCGCCCACTGTCCGACCGACTGCAGCCAGCCTCCCACCGTCATGAGCACGCCGGTCAAAGTGTTCAACAGTCCGGCGAAGCTCTGCGCCGCGGAACTGGCGGTGCGCGCGCTGTCGTTGAAGCCGAAGGCCTGCGAGACCGCGGCCGCCAATCCGGAAACCAGCGAGCCCAATCCGGAGATGACGCCGGTCAGGCTTTCAAGGAACGGCTGCAACGCGCCCGTCTCGATGAACGTGTTGACGAACGTCTTCGCCCATCCCGCCGCGTTCGACAACGCCTGCGCGACCGAAGCGACCACTCCCGCGAGCGCGCCGGCGGTTGTGGAGAACATTGTGGCGGCTTCGCCGCCATTGTTGAGTCCGCCTATGAGTGATGTGATTGCGTTCCAGAGGCCAGTGAGTTGGCTTTTGAGGCTGGCCGTCGCCGAGGCGAGCATCTGGAAGCCGGGGATGTTGGAGATCGTGTCGCCAAGGTTTTTGAGTTTCGCCTGTGTGGCGGGTATCGCGTTCTCGAGACCTTGTTGGAGTGCCGCTCCGACTTTTTGCAGGGTTGGTGTGACGGCTGCGGTGAATGTGTCGATGAGTGGGATGGCTTGGTTGAACAGGCCGCGTAAGCCGTCGAGGACTGGTGTGGCGGCTGTTTCTCCAAGTCGGCTCAATGCGGCTTTCACGTTGGCCAGGGCGCCGGTGAATGTGGTGCCTGCGGATAGTGCGGCCCCGCCTAGGCCTTCCTGCATGGCGTCGGCGAAAGTTTGGAAGTCGATCTTGCCGTCCGAGACCATGTCGGACACTTCGGCGCTGGTCTTGTTCAGATGCTTGCCGAGCATCTGGAGGACTGGGATGCCGCTCGACATGAGCTGGAGCATGTCGTCGCCCTGGAGTTTGCCTCGGGCGGCGACGGAACCGAAGATCATGCCGATGTCGGTCAGGCTTCTGCCGCTGATCTGCGCGGTGTCGGCCACGGTCTTGAGGACCTTGGTGAGCTGGTCGCCTTCCTTGATGCCGGATGCTGACAGGCTGGCCGCGACGGTCGCGGCGTCACCCAATCCGAACGCGGTGCCCTTGACGGAGGCGAGCGCGTCGTTCATGATTTCGGTGACGCTCGCGCTGTCGTGGCCGAGGCCTTTGAGTTTGGCTTGCGCGTTCTCGATGTTGAGGGCGCGGGTGAAGCCGCCTTTGGCGGCCAATGCGGTGATGCCGCCGGCGAGGGTGGCGATCGCGCCTGTGCCGACCTTGCCGATTTTGCCGAATGCTCCGCCGATTTTCGAGATGAGGGTGTTGGAGCTTTTCTTGGAGGCTTTGTTGACGGCGTCGCCGATGTCGCCTTCGATGCTTTTGCCGAATCCTTTGCCGGATGGTTCGACGTGGACGTATGCGACGCCTATGTCCTGTGCTGCCATCGTGTTTCCTTATTCGTAGGTTGGGATTCCGATGGCGGTCGGAGTCAGAGGTCGTCGTTGATGTGGAAGTAGGCTTTGAGCCGTTCCCTGTCCTCGCGTTGACGGCGGGTGAGGTTGTGCGTCGGGGTTGGCGGGCGGAGCGGGTCGTGCTCGTGGTCGAACCATGGGCGTTTGCGTTGTCCGGACAGCGTCCAGACCGCCTGTTCGGCTCCGTCGGGCGCGTAGACGGCGTTCTGCAACGCCATCCACGAGTGGCTCGTATGGTCTTTGAGGATTTCGCGGGTCAACGCCCAGGCGAGTCCCCAATCGACTCGTGGACGTTGGCCTTCAACCCATTCCCGGAAGCGTACGGGCCTGTAGATCTGCCCGTACGCTCGGATCCAGTCGTAGGCTAGTGCCGCGCGGTGGTTGTTCCAGAGGTGGGCGAGGTAAACGCTTTTGGGTCCAGTCCGGATTCCTCGGCCCACGCCTTGATGGTCGCGATGAGGTAGGCCATCGGACGTTTGGTCTTGCGCAGCACGTTCCAGAAGTTCGGCTGCATCGTCTGGAAGTAGGCGAGGAACGTGCTCACGCAGGCCATGGTTTCCTCGTCGGACAATGCGGGCTTGCTTTTGACCAGGAGGATGGCCTGGACGAGTTCGATGGGCAGTTCCGCGTTGTTGAGGTTCGGCAGGTCGAGTTTGACGCCGGCGACCTCGAGGTGCACGTCGGGTTTGAGCTCTTCCGCTTCGGTCAGGTCTACGTCCACGACATGGTATTCTTTGTCGCTCATGTTGGCTCCGTTCTAATGGTTGGCGGTTGAATGGGTGTCCCGTGCGGCCGACCGCCATCGGCCGCACGGGAAGAATCAATGGGTCACTTGGCGTCTTCAGTGACGAGGCCCCATGCGTGGAACTGTTCGCCGTTGGTGCCCTTGAGCATCTTGAACGTCATGCTGAAGTTCATGATCTCGCTGGATTTCAGGCTCACGTCGTCGCGGTCGGACACCTTCGAGTTGGTGCCGTACAGGAGGAATGGGCGGTCCTGCTGGTCGAGCGCGACCAGGACGAGGATCCACTCCTTCTTCAATCCGGCGCCCTTGATGCTGATGCCGCCGTCCGAATCGACGTCCACGTCGAAGTAGGCCGACACCACATCCTTGCGGCCCTCCATGGCGGCGAGCTGGAGCGTCCAGTAGCCCGGGTCCGTGTCGGACAGGACGATGTCGCCGTTGTGGGCCTTGTAGTCGGTGCTGTCGCCCGGTTCCGGATGCAGTACGGCGCCGTCCTCGGTGGAGTAGCCGATCGGCTTCTTGCTTGCCGGCGGGGTCCAGGCCACTCCGGTCGGGGCCGTGAACGTGCTGTCGCCCTTGGGGAACAGGAACAGCGCGTAGTTCTTGATCAGGCGCACGTTGCCTGCGGTGTTGCCGCTGGACACGTACCCGTAGTCGGTCGCGCCCTGCGCGGCGACGGTGGTTTTTTCGTTGTTGTCAGACATTTGTCTGCACCTTTCCGTTCTTCGCGTGTGGCGGCACGTTGTCTTTGGTTGTGTTTCAGTTGACGGTGACCTCGAGCAGGAGCACTCCGTACGCGCACACCAGCCTCTTGTCCTCGTCAGTCATGCGTACCGGCCCGGATTCGAGTGACGCGTCGATGAGCGGCGCGACGTTTCCGAGCCCGATGATCTCCCTCGCGATGTCGGCCCACAGGCGTGCGGCCTTGCCCCAGTCGCCCGTATGGTCCTCTCTCATGCATCGCACGCTCAACCGCAGCCGCACGTACTGCGAGATTGGGGTGCTCATGCCTTGCATGGAGTCGGCCAGAGTGGCTTCGGTGAAGGGAGGTTCGAGGTCGCTTCGTTCGATGGTGTCGAACGTCACGTCCGGGAACAGTGTCCTCAGTTTGGACAGGAGCAGGGGTTCCGTGCGCCGGGGAGTGACCGGGATGCTCATACGCGCATCCTTCCGAGCGTGTCCTCCAACGTGCCGTGCACCTTCTCCACCGGTGCCGGGCAGATGATCGCCACGCCGCTGCGGTTCTTGCCGTCATGGTCGCGGACCATGCAACGGTCATCCTCTACGGCGGCTTCGGCCGCGTCCCTCATGCGCGAGCGCAATGTCTCGTTTTTGAGGACCTGTTGGCTGAACGCCTTGCGGTTGAATACGAATCTGCATCGTTTGACCATGCTTATCCTTCCCGTTCGCCCACGGTGATGACGTCGCCGATGTGGCGTCCGTGGAGGTTGTCCCACACCTGCGGCTTGCCCTTGACGGGCAGCAGCCGGCCCCTGACTTTGATCAGGTCGGTGGCCTGGATGCCGGTCGGTTGGTTTCCGCGGATGTGGATCGTGTATTCGGTGGTCTGCGGGCTGGCGTTCTCCTCGGTCTGGTCGGTGGTGGAGGTTGGCGCGACCATCGCCTGGAACGTGCCGACGCGGGCGGGTTTGCCCTGGATGGGGTTGCCGTCCGTGTCGGTGGTGGACTGGCCGCGCCACACTTCGATGGTTTCCACTAGGACGTCTCCCCCGTTGCCATGTCGACGCTGAACGCGCGCTGAGCGTTGATGCCAAGGATGCGTTTCTCGTCGTCGCGCAGCCAGAGATCGCCGGTGGGCGCTCCGAAACTGTATTGTTCGCTGAAGCTGCCGGTGGTCTGGTTCATCTGCGTGATGCCGCCGGGAATGTCGTACGGGTCGGCCTGCATGATTCTGCGGACGATGTCGCAGGTGATCTTCGTCAGCAGGCGTGGCCGTTCTTCGAGGAGCCGCCGCCAGATGGGCGAGCGTTCCTTGATGTAGTCGGTCACGTCCGCGAGATGCGTGTCGGCTTTCTGACGTTCCTCGTCGGTGAGCTTGTGCCACCTCCGTTCGAGATCGTCGGAGGTGGCGAACATGTCCGGTTCGTCCGTCATGGTCACTTCTTGTCCGGCAGCTTGATCACCCCGGAGGCCGCGAGGCCGGTGATAGTGTCATCGAACTGTTTCGCCAAAGTATTGAAAGCCGTGACGAGCTTGTCGAATTCATCCTTGGTCGGAGCGGCTGCGGCGGCCTTGACGATGTTGCCGTCAACGTTGCCAATCGTCTGTTCGGGCGCGAACTGCTTGATGCCGCCGAGGGTGTCCTTGCCGGCCTCCGGCAGTTCGTAGGCACCGGAACCGGCGGAGAAGGCGGTGCCGTCAGTGTTGACAAGCCGCACCTGCGCGTCCAACGGGCCGACAGTGTGCTTTTCCTCGCCTGCGGGGTTGATCACAAGCGTCTGGATGGGGAAACTCATCGTTCACCTCACTTGGTCTTGAGCACGGCGAACGCGTTCGGGTCGATGACGGCGAACGCGTACATCGCTTCGGTACGGTATGCGATCTGGTTGTGGGCCTTCAGGTCCACGCCGGTCTGGTCCGGGTCGCCGTAGGCGATAATCTCGCTGGTCAGGTCGCGGACCATGCCCCATTTGATGAGGCTGAAGTCTCCCATGAACGCGAGCACCTTCGTCGGGGTCGAGGCCAGTCGTCCGTTGACGGTGCCAGAGGTCGCGGCGGTGATGCCGTCCAGGCTGCCGGCCTGCAGGTTCAGCGGAATCTCCGGATAGAAGCGCATGCCGGTGGAGGGGACGCGCAGCTTGCGCAGACGGGACGCCCAAGTCTTGGACAATGCCACGCCGTTGATGTCGTAGGAGTCGTTCAGCGCATCGGCCAGGGCGTCCACGTTGCTGATTTCGTCATCGCCGGCGATCACCTGCACGGCGGACGTGCTCAACGGGTTGAATCCGGAAAGCGTGGTGCCGGTCTTCGGGTTAATCGCATGGTAGATCACGTAGTCGAGCGCACGGCCCAAAGCGGCTGCCTGATCCGCCTGGATGCTGCGGATGATCTGCAGCTGGTTGTCCTCGTCGGCCCACTGGAGTTCGCTCGTGACGCGGGTGGTAGTCTGCACCTTGAAGCGCTTCGCCACGACGGAATCCACGGTCTGCTCGTAACTGTTCTTGACCGCGCCTTCGGCCACGACCTCGGCTTCGCTCTTGCCGTTGAACACGAGGTAGTCGGCGTCGGAGAAGATCTGCGGCGTGCTGGGGCTCAGGGACGCGATGGTGCTGGTATCCTTGGCCTTGTTCACGATTTCGGTGGCCACGCTCACGGGGAGCTTGATCTGGTCTGTTTTCATCGCCATGATGGCTTGTCCTTTCAGTCGTTATCTGCCGAGGAGCTGATGGATGTACGAGAGCTCTTCGGCGTCCTTGTTGTTCTGGTGCGAAGGAGAGCCTGTCTGGTTCTTCACCCTCGGCGGCTTGGATGCTGGATGCAATGCCGCTCGCAGGAGGTCCGCATGCGCTTCGAGTTCCTCTTTGCTGCCGCCGCGGAGCAGTTCGGCCGGAACGTCCTTGTCTTTGGCGACTTCGGACACCCATTCGGCGTGCTGTTTCTCGGCCGCGGCGTCGTCGATCTGCTTGCGCAATGCGGCGTTCGATTCCTTAAGCTTGTCGATTTCGCTCTTTCCGGCGTTCTCCATCTCGTCGAGTTTCATGGCTTTTGATTTGAGCTCGTCGTAGTCCTTGTACTTGCCGCGCTCCTTCGCCAACCTTTTCTCGACGATCTGGTCGACCTGTTCCTGGGTGAACGATTTCGGCTCGACGCCGTCGCCACTATCGCCGGAACCGCCCTCGTCCCCGCCGCCGTCGATGAGACGGATACGGGCCGGGAATCGGAATCTGTTGAACATGCTGTGCTCCTTCTTGCTGTTTCCCGTGGATTCGAGTTCGACCGCGCCACGGTGCGCTGTATGGTCCTCCCACGCGATACGGCGCATGGTCGCCGCCAACCGGACCGGCTGGTCGAGTGGTGGATGCAGGATTCGCACCTGCGTGGCTGTGAAGCACCCGATTTACAGTCGGGTCCGTTCGTCTACTCCGGCAATCCACCAAAAATGGCATAAGAAAAGCCACCCATGTGGGTGGCTTGGAATGATTTCAGACCTTTGGGATGGGCACTTTCCTGGCACCGGTCATGTAATGCCAGAATTCATCCGTTCCAGGAGTAAGGCTATGCAAAACGCCTGATGTTTTATCGACCGCGATGCTTGGCGTTCCAGGTACCGGATGTTCACTGGTCGAAGCGGCGAAATCAAGGCCGATGATCCATGCGTCGGAATTTTCCGCAGCGCCTATCGCCCTCATGCCGGGATATTCGGCAAGGACGAGGCCGATGGCATCCGTCAATATCATCTCTGGCCCTCCTTGCAGTATTTCAACACCAGTTCAGTAGGTTCCGCATCGTCTACCCTCATTATACGTGTCATGCCATGGTTGACCATTTCGAAATACCTTGACACGTTCATCGACCCGGTTTGCGGGTCCATGAAATGTATCCCGTCTTTCAGGTTCTCCGCGACGAAGACATGCCTCGTTCCATCAAGCCACTCCACTTCGACGAACGCGCGGCTGCCTTTGCCCCATTCATCCAAAAGCGCCGAAGCGCCATCAAGACCTGAATCGGAGCCACAAGACCGCCAATCGCCTTTAAAGGAGCTTCCCCACCGGTTAGTGTCCGTGTCCAAGGCCGGAAGTCCTGTCCTGGGATCCATCGGCCTCGGCATCGCGGTGACTGCGTATCCTCGCCTGCGCATTTCGTAAGCGACGACGCAACGCTGGCAGTTGTTCCTGTATTCCGGACCCTCATCGAACATCGGATTCGTCCCCACGACCGCATCCCTCAGGTTTCCGCTTCCAAGGAAGGTCCTGAACGGATGCTTCGCGTCGAACTTCGGCGGACGGCCCGGAGTCTTCTTCAATGCTTCGGGGACCACGGAATCCGTGCACACGCCGGGAGAGCTCCTGTACGCTTTGAGAATGTCTCCATCGTATTCGCGGTCGGCGAGCGCTTTCATTCGCTCGTATTCGGCTTTGTATGCGGTTTCGTCGTATCCGGCGAGCACCTGTTTGCCCCAGTTCGGCATGGGTTGGCAATGGCAGTCGGCGTGGTAGATGTTGCCTTTGCCACCTGCCGCTTCCTCGCTGGTGTATGCGTAGCCGCGTGAGGCGAGCATGGCGCAGAACGCGCATGTTTTGGGACCTTTTGGTACTCTCGCCCATTTTGGTTTCGTGGGGTCGAGTCGTATGTTCCGTCGTTCGGTCAATCGGGCGCCGGTGCGGATCATGTCGGTGATGAACTGTTGCGCGTCGTCGATGTTCGAGAATGATGGCCACAGGTCGTCGATGGTCGCGCCGGATCGTGCCTGGCCTGCCATGACCTGCGAGTAGGTCAATCCGTTGTAGTCGGTGTTGGCGAAGCCGCCTTGGACCTGCCAAAGTACCCGTTCCGGTTCCAGGTCAGATCCAGGGTCGAAGTCTGGCATGGTCACGCCAGCGTATTCGGCCCATGCGGTGCGTACCGTCGCATAATAGTCGTCGGCGAGGCGGTTGGCCGCGGCCGTGTATTCACGCACCGTTTCGCGCGCGTTCAACGGGTCGCGTTCCAGTACGGTCTCGATTTCATCGGCGGCCGCGTCGGTCAGGTTCGTGAGGTTGTCCTGGTAGTCCTTCCATGCTTGGTCAAGCACCTGTTCCAATGCTTTGCGGCGTTCCGGAGGCAGATTCAGATTGTTCAGATTCATCTGACGCCTCCTGCTGCTGGCTGTTTTGCGCCGCGCGGATCTTGAGCTGGTCCACGACGTTCTGCGCGCGTGCCTTGCGCTGGTCGGCGCGTAGACGCGTGATTTCCTCACGGCTCAGGCCGAGGCGTTCGAGTCCGACGTCGGAGTCGGCGTAGCCGGTGACCTTGTCGGCGATCTTCGTGAACGCGTCGGCGCGCGCCGCATCGGAGACCTCCCTTGTCGGTGCCCATACCGGGTGCACGTCGCGTATGGAGTCCGGTATCGTGTTCGCGCCTTCGCGCAACGCCACGGCGATGCCCATGGCCCGTTTGAGTTCCCGTCCGAAGGCCACGTTCTGCTTGTCTGCGATGCGTGTCAGACGTCGTTCGGCGGACGCCATGGCCTCGGCACTGGTCGGGTTGTCCAATGTGATGCCCAGGTAGTCGACCGGCACCCGGGTCTGCGAGGCGACGAGCATGGCCATCGTCTTGAGCATGTCCGAATGGGGTGTCATGGACGCCTGCTGCACCTGCTGCAATTGGGGAAGGTTGCCGTCCTCGTCGGCACTGATCGCGTTGATCGCCTGGATGAGGCTCTTCCACGTGTTGCTGCTGAACGCGTCCCTGTTCGCTCCGATGAACCAGAGTTTGGGGACGGAATAGAATTCGGCAGACGCCTCCATGCGGACCACGGTACGGAATCCAGCATCGACAAGGCTCATGAGCGAACGGCTGATGCGGCTGTGGCCGAACGGCCGGTCCATCTGCCTGTCATAGGCGAGCGAGACGACCGTCGGCTGATCGAAGTTCGTTTCGATTTTCTCCGCATGCCATGGCATCAGGTGGCCGGAGCATTCGTAGACCTTGCCTGGAAGCCACACGTTGAACGCGCATATCCGCCCGTCCTTATCGTCCTCGGTGATGGTCAACGCGGCGGCCAGACGATGGTTGCGCCGGTCCCAGATGCCCGCGGACCAGTCGGCGGAACGCGGAATCATACTGATTCGTTCCGGATCCTCCGGGTCTGCGGCGATGGTCAGGAAACTGCATGAATGCTTGTATGCGGATACGATCAGTTCGGACGTGGCCACGTCCAATTGGTTGTCCTCGAACAGGTCGCCAACACCCATCGTGTCGTCACCGGAAATGCTGAACCCTTCCAGGTCGCTCAAATCGCTCAATGAGCGGACGGCCAGTTCCGGCCATCCAATCATCGCCTCGACCTTGTTTTTGATCTGGTCCGGGATGGAGATTCCGAAGTCCTTGAACCGTTCCTTGCAGTCGTAGTAGGCTCCGCGGATCAGGTTGCGTGGATATTTCTCTCGCCATACGCGCAACAGTTCGTGGATGATGGGCATGTCCTCGTCGTCGACGCCGAGGATGGCGCCGATGTTGCCGCTCGCGGTATCGAGGTAGCTGCTGCCGGTGAATTTCGGTGCCGTGCTTACCGTAGTGCCGTCGGCCATGTAGAACACCATCAGACCATCACCTCCTGTCGTCTTCCCGGATGTCGTTTCGTCGTGCACGCCCCGTACAGGGCGAGTGTGGTGGACACGAGCGGGGTTATGTCAATGTCACTGCCGAGTTTGTTCCAGGCGATCGCGCCGGACTGTCCCAATGGACGCGTGGTCGCGCCCTTGACGGCTGCGGCCAGCTGCGGCTGGTATTCGTCCCGCGGGTGCTTGAGCGTTCCGGCTTTGAGCATGTCGAGGAACCGGCCGCATGCTCGGCCCATCTCCTGCATGTTCGTGACCGTGACCTTCACATGTGCTTTCTTCAGTTCCGGCAGCAGGCTCATAGCGGGCGACTGCGCGTCGATGACCACGCTGGCGGTCTTCGGCCAATGTTCGGCGAGCCAGTCCACGGCCCACATGGTTCCCGCCTGCCGCGCGTCCTTGATGTTCGCCATCTGGACGATGGCCGAACCGTCCGCGTATCGTAGCGCCGCTCCGATGGTCAGCACGCTCCTGTCCGGAGGCATGTCGATGCCGAAGCTCACCGTGCCGCCCTCGGGCACGTCGTCGACGGCCGCGGCCTGCCACAGGTCGGGACTGATGGCGTATGCGGTGGCGGTCTCGTCCCATATGCCAAGCGCCTCACGACGGAATGAATCGTCCGACAGGTTGTTGCGCATGCGCATGATTGCCTGTTCGCTTGTACGTTTCGGATAGCTGGGATTCGCTTTAGCCCACTGTTCGCGGTCGTCCGGATCCGCGTCCTTGTCGGCGGCGAGCTCCACGTAGAGGAGGTTTCCGTCATGGTTCAGCGCATGCATGCGTTTCTCCGTGAACGCATCGCACTGGTCTCCCGGCTTGGGTGGATTGCCCATATACACGACCAGGGGGTTAGGACTCGTGTTCAAAACCGGAATCATGTTGTCCATCGCGCGCACGGTGAGGATCTGCGCTTCGTCGAACACGGCCACGTCCACGCTGTGCAATCCTCGGCCGAAACCGTTTTCGCGGGCGCCGAACATGATGCGGCTGCCGGACGTGAACGTGATCTCCTGTTGGCCGTTCGCCCTGCGGATGCGTTCCACGTACCGGCCGAGCACCGGATTGTGCTCCATCTCGCACATGTCCGCGAACGTCTCGTCGCTGGTGCGCGTATGGTGCGCGGTCCAGATGGCCTTCAGGTTCGGCGTGAGTATCGCCTTGAGGAACAGAGCGGTGCCCACGGTGAAAGTCTTGCCGATCTGCCTGCAGCTGGACAATACCGCCCCGTCGGAGCCGCAAGCGTACTTGCCCTCCGCGTTCCGTGCGAACAGGAGCCAAAGGAAGCCCTTCTGCCACAGGTCGAACCGGATTCCGGCCTTGCGAGCGGCCTTGTCGATGCGGGTGAACTCGCTGCCGACGATTCCCTCGGGCTGGCGAAGGACCTTGGCGATCTCAGACAATCGACGCTCCGGCATCCTCCGTCACCTCGTCTTCCTCGTCTTCGAGCAGGTCGGTCAGGCCGCCGCCCTGCAGGGATTCGATCCTGTCGCACACCGCGATGAGCTGGCGGCTGATCGCCGGCAGCGCGTTCGCCGGAGTGGACGCGTCGTCCAGGGCCTTCTGCAGCCGGTCGCGGTTCGCGCGCAGCATGTCCAGCATGCTGCCGTCCATCATCCGTTCGAAGCTCCGCTGGTCGAGGTCGGATTCCGGTTCCCGTTTCGTCTCCGCAGCCCTGGCAGCCGGACTGTTTTTCCTCGCCTGTGCCGGCCTGTTCTTTTTCCGACGATAATCGGCTTTCTGGCGGCAGGACTTGGAACAGTACTTCTGAGGCCGCCCATGGCCGGAAGGCTGGAATTCCTTGCCGCAGAGTTCGCACTTCATCGGCGTAATCCTCGCTTTCCGACCTTTCGTTGTTTCCCCTATTTCCGACGTTTGAATCCGCGGGGAGAAATCGGCACTGCACCCGAGGCGACCGGGAGGGGGTGTACCCGGGGTCCCCGCCCTGGTATCGGAGTCAGATGCCGAACGTTTTGAACGGCATCGAGCTTGATTTCACTTCCTGTCTGCCAGCCAGCAGCGCTCGTGCGTGTTCGTCTGTCTTGTCGCTCTTCATCCTGTTGCATCTGCGGTGCGTGAGCCTGCAGTTTGCGAAGCTGTATGGATCACCGCCGCGTGAGACTGGTATGAGTTCGTCGACTTCGGCGCTCATCGGATGTGGTGTCTTCAATGTCTTGTCGACTGGCTTGCCGCAGATGGCGCACACGTCGTATGCGGCCAGGACTCTTGCCCTGAGCTGTCTGCGCCGCCAGCCGTTGCTGACGCGCTCGTTGCGCCGCTTGCTCATGTGGCCTCCCCGCATGTATGAGCCCCGGGGTGCCGTGGATTTGCCGACGACTATCTTCGCCGTTGGCTTGCTGGAATGCCGGTATAGGGGCTCCCGTATATGGACACTCCCGTGTCTTGTAGGGGCTCCCCATCATCTGCGAATGCCCCTCCCGGATTGTCAATACCCCTACCCCGGGTTTGTTTCATGGGTGCCTTCGGCGGGATTCGAACCCGCGTCCACACGCGGCCACAAGGAAGCGAATCCAATAAAGACTTGCGGCCGGTACGATCTACCACTGATTCCTACGAAGGCATTCGGACAGGCGGATTTGAGCATCACCGCATCACGGAAGCACGGGATTGGCTTGCCTGCCACATTGAGGTATGCCCACTCTGACGTGAGTGGGTGGAGCGTGTCCGATATGCCGTTCGGACAGGACGGGACTGCAACCCAGGGAGTTAGGAGAATCCATGGCGGATATGAAAAGGGTTCAAACCAAGTCACCTCGGTTTGAACCCTCTAATCCACTGACAATTCTGCGTTGCACTTTCGATTTTGTCAAATCGAATCGCGCCGCAGCACCTGCCGATGCACGTCCGAAAGCCTGTACAATGGCCGTCCCTTATCGTTCTCACCGGCCGGCTGAAGCCTGCCACGCTTACGCCACGAGCGAATCGTGTTCGCGTTGCACTGGAATCCGCATTCGCGCAGCAGTTCCGCACACTCCCCCGCCGTGAACGCCCTGCCCGATTCGATGCACTCCCGCAGGAAACCCAATCGCACATCGACCACGCGATAAGCGTTGCCGCACACCGGACAATCAACGCTCACCGCGCCGACCTCCGCACTCAGCTCCACTCCACACAGAGGATTCAGGCACCTGCCGATGCCATGCCTGGATGGTGGCACGTCGATGATGCTCATCGTCTTGCGCACCAATCGCTCCCAGTCGTGCCATATCAAACCGATGTCCGGCAATCGTGAAAGACGATTGCAATCCGCGCAGACGCTCAGGCACTTCGATGCGGACGGATGAATCCTGCTATCGGCCCATGGCATGGCCGGCGGAGCATACAACCGCCGCCAAAGAGCGACGGCCAAATCATCGATCTCCTGCAGATGGTCGATCACAGACAACCTGACCGGCGTCGGAGCCGAAGCCAAATTGGTCCGGCCCGGCTGATGGCCGCCATAATGTGCGGTGCTGTCCAGGAACTCACGTAGGGCATGAATCCGTGACGGATAGTCGCGGAGCCATCCCCTAATGCCGGTCTCGCACTTGTCGCACATCGTGTTGCGAAGATTGCACTCCCCGCCGCACACTTGGCACATGCCGGCGAGCGCTGGCTTGTTTTGGTTGGTTTGTGTTGGTTGGGATTCGTTGATTTGTTCGTTCATTTGTTCGATTCCCTCCGGCGTGGTAGTCTTCTGGTGGTGTCAGGAGCCCGGCCGGAAGGTCGGGTTTCTTGTTATTCGTGGTGTTGTTGGATGATTGCTTTGATTTCCTCTTTGGGGACTTGCGGCATCAGTGGGGCGATCTCATCGAGGCTGTATCCGGCCTGATGCCATTTGATGATCATGTCCATGAGGGTTTTCTTCACTTTCATTTCGTTTCCCTTCGTATTTGCTGGATGATCGTCTCGTATGGTTTGCGGTGGAAGATGCGTATCCACCATTCGGGGCGGCGGCCCCATATGGTTTTGACTTCGGTGAGGGGAAACCATGATACGTACCATTTTTGGCAATTTCCGCAGTACAGCACCTCGCCTTCCTCCTTCGGTCTGGGATGCTCATGGTCGAACGCTGGCGGCCTTGGCACCAAATAACTTCGATTGCTCATTTTGTGTCCTTGAGTGGGATGCGTTTCATTCCTTCGCCGCCTTCATTTCTTGGACTTCACCGTCAAAAAAATCGATGATGAGATTGCAGATGGCGACCGCCGACGTTTTGAGCTGGGTTTTTTCCTCTTTGTTTTCGGCTTTAATGGCGAAAACGCCATCCTTGCTGTTGAAATCGATTCTCATTTCGTGTCCTTCGTGGTTGGGCGGACGGTGAATGCGACGAGTCCGGTCTCGGCGGGGAACACCTTGACCGGCTCGCCAGTCCTCAAGGACATGGCCTGCGCGTAGTCGCCAGCATCGTCGATGTCCTCGAACGTTCTGACGCCTTCCTGGGTGACGACGTTGTAGCTCATCTTGTCGGCTCCTTGTCGGCTCCGTCGGCGTGCGCCCAGTCGCAGCTCATGCCTGCGGTCGAGGAGACGCAGGTGACGCGACGCGTATCCTGCAGTTCGACAACGCATTCTCGCATCGACGTGTTAGACCAGCGCTTGCATGCGGTGCTGGTCCGTGGATCAGGTTCGGAGGTTCCCTCTCCGCGCGCCCCGCAGCCCGCGAGCGCGGCCGTCGTGAGGATGGCTGCGAGGATGCTGGCGATGGTTTCGGTGGTGTGTTTGGCTGTTCGTTTCATTAGAGGCTTCCCAGGTAGGCGATGATGATGGTTGCGGTGAGGATGATCAATGCGGCGGTGGTCATGCGTGTGCCGCCACATGGATTCGGATTGGTTTGTTGGTCATGGCTGGTTTCTTTCTCGTTTGTTTTCGGCTTCGTCCAATGCGGTGTCGAGCATGTCGGCGAGACGTTCGGCCTTGTCGGGCGTGAGCCTGTAGTGGTGAGCTGGTATGCGTACGGGCCTATGGAATGGCCTTCTCGGATGTTCAGGATGATGCAGTTGCCTTTCGTGCTGGACTTGGCGGTCATGTCGAGGCTTTCGTAGGGTTTGGGGCTCATTTGCGGTTCCTTTTCGGATTGTGGTCGGGGCACAGGTCGAGTTCGTGGCTCCATCCCTGGTATTCGAGACGGTATCTGGTGCCGATGTCGTGGCAGCGGCATTCGCGGCAGTCGGCGTGCAGGTGGTTGGGGCAGTCCACGTGGCCGTCACGCTCCTGCCATCCGGGTTCATTGCAGTCGGATTTGAGTCCGCAATGGTGGCACACGTACATGGGATGGCAATTCGGGCAGTAGGTCCCCCAGTCGCCCTGCGAGTCCTCGCAGTACGTCCATCCGTCATCCTCCGCCTGCGCCAGCGCGGCGTCCTCGCTCCAGTAATCGTCGAACTGTTCGTAGCCGCAGCCGTCGCACACGCACGAGTAGGACGTTCGTTCGCGGATCATCACATGGTCCTTCCGGTGATGGACTTGTACAGGCTGCGGTAGTCGCTGATGTCGCGTTCGATGCACCAGCGGACGCGGTGATGGCTGGAATGCCTGCCGTACGGGTTTTCGCCCGCGAACCAGTCGGCCAGATGTCGCATCGTGGTCACGTCCAGCTTCCGGTACGACATGCGGCGCACGATGTCCGGATCCAACCGGCGCAGGAAGTCCAGATCGAAATCCACGTTCGTTCCGGCCGGAACCAACGCGAACCGTTGCGCGAGGCTATCCAGGAATTCGAGGATCGCATCAGCGACGGCCTTGCGGTTGGTTCTGGACGGGTCGGAGTCCACCAGGGCGTACAACAGTCCAGAATCGCAGTGCATGCTGAAGCTCACCGGCGTGAAATCATCGAACGTGAGGCACTGCGGCTTCACCAGGCGGGTGAGCGTGCCGTACGTTTCGGTGGCGTCCACGCTCGTGCAGCGCATCCCGACCTCCAGCAGTTCGTCCAGGTCGCGGTCCACTCCAGTGGTCTCCACGTCGACCCACAGGAGCGCCTCCGGCTTCCCATTCCGGTCTTTGTCCTGTTTCCTCATGATTGTTCCTTCCAAGTGCTTTGCCATTCGATGATCTCGATTTGCGTGAGCCGTTGCGCCGTGCCGTCATCCAACAGCCACCACCAGTCGCCGTTCCAGTCGCGTATCGGCACGCTGAGCGGAGCACGCCAGCTCGGGATGATGTAGCCGAACCGTTCCGCCTCCGCCGGATGCGCGTGCGCCCAACCATGACAGCCGGTCGTGCCGGAACCGCACAGTTCCACGATGTTGCACGGCAAGTCACGCACGGTCGGGTCGGCCCGACGGCGCAACTGCCGGTGGTGGCCGCTCCTACCCGGCCAGACACTCGGGTCGTGCAGGTTGCGTCCGCAACGCATGCAATGCCAGCCCTGACGTTGCAAGGCGACGCGTTTTGATTCCTGGAATTGCCGGTCGCTCATCGTCGCTCCCTTCCGAGCTGGTCGAGCAGGCTGATGCAGGTCGAGCAGTCGCGTTTGATATCGCGGATGCGGTCAAGGTCCATATCGGCGAGCGCCGGGCCTTTGAGCGCGTCGAGTTCCAATCGGTCGGCGGCCTGGATGGCCGAGGTGAGGATGCCTGCCATGTGTGCGATGGTCATGGCGTTCATGCCGCCGCCTCCTGTTCGAACAGTTGTTCGGCCAATACGTCGCCGGGCACGGTCGCGAGCTGACGGCGCAGCATGTCCGGGTCCAAGCCCTGGTTGAGCAGGTCCGCGACCTTGCATGCGAGCTCCATGTACGTGTCCGTGCCTTCGCAGGCTATCGGGCCGACTACGCGTTTCACCTCTTCGCTGCCCCACGTGAACCGTCGGCGAACGTTGGAATCTTTTAGTGTGGCGAATCCGCGTTCCTTGCCTTTGACGAGCCAGTTGCGGTATTTCGCGTTCCAGTCGGCCGAGCGTGCTCCCGAGTCGAGGGCCCTGTCGCGGAATTTGTCGGCTTCGATGTCGCAGTCGATACCGAGCCGGTCGGCGAGCGCCTGGTGTTCCTCAGAGGGTTTCCAGTCGGCTGGTATTGGGATTTGTTTTCTCGCGCGCGCGTTACTCTCTCTAGGTTCTATATACGGTTCTTCCTTAGATATGGTTCTTGTGCAATCATGTTGCACCCCTGTTTGCACACCTGTCCGTGTTTTTTGCACCCCTGCTTGCACTGCTGGTGTGCAGTCTGTTTGCACTGCTGGTGTGCAGTCGTGTTGCACTGGTGTTTCGGCGTTTTTGAGAGGTGCAGTTTTTGCACCTCTGCTCATGTTGAGGTTCCAGACGGTCGGCTTGTATCCGCCGAGGCCGGACACGATGCGCTGGTCTCCCCTGCTGATCAGTCCGGAGGATTCGAGACTCTTCAACGCGTAGGAGACCGTACGCACGCTGTATCCGGTCAACCGACTGATCGTGCTCCTGCTCGGATACGCTCCCATGCCTTGAGGGTCGGCATGGTCGGCCAGCACAAGAAGCGTGCGGAAATCCGCGTGCTTGATGTCCGGCGCTACACCGTAGATAACCCATGTCAACGCTTGGATGCTCATGATTTCTCCTTAGAAATCCGGTTCGGATTCCGGCTTGCCGAAATCACCGAACGATGCCGATTGGTTCTGTGGCTGACCCCACGGGTCGGACGGCGGCAACGGTGCTCCGGAAGCGGCGGCCCCGCCCGTATAGCCGGCCGGAGCGGAAGACGGATTCCCATACGCTCCAGCCGTGCCACGCTGCGCCTTGGCCACCTGTGCCGTCGCATAGCGCAAGCTCGGCCCGATCTCGTCCACCTGCAATTCCATGGAAGTTCGGCGCTGATGCTGCTCGTCCTCCCATGAATGCTGCGTCAGCCTGCCCTGGGCGATCACACGCATGCCCTTTGCCAGGCTTTGCGCGCAATGTTCGGCCATGTCGCGCCACGCGGAGCAGCGCATGAACAAAGCCTGACCGTCTTCGAACTGGTTCGTGTTACGGTTCCAGGTGCGCGGGGTTGAGGCAATCGTGAAGCTGGCAACGGCTGCGCCGCTACCAGTGGTACGAATCTCCGGATCCGCGGTCAGATTGCCCACCACCGTGATGATCGTCTCACCAGCCATTAGAACCTACCTTTCACGGCGAGAGTCTTGATGATGCGGATGGTCTCGCCACCATCCCTGGTCTTCACCATGTGCGTCAACTGCGCGGCCGCTCCCTGATGGAAACTGTCACCAGGCATCACCTCCAACACGGGAGACGCCACCTCGGACACGAACCGGCCTATCAGTTCGTTGAAACGCACGCCCAACGATTCGAGGATCACCAGCTCCTTCCACGCCTCGGTCTCCATCGCACGACGGCACGCCTCAGCCACCGCCCTGTCGCCACGCGTCATCCCCTTCATGCCGACGTCCATGACCGGAGCGTTCGGACTGAAATGCCAATGCGGCAGAATCTCCTTCATCGGTTCCTCCCTTGACCTTGATTGATATGAGATTGATTGATATGAGCCGGACCGCTGGGCGCCATGACAGCACTGGAGCACGCCCATCGTTCCCACACCACCAAGAAAGCTGAACGAAGCGGGGATGCGGGCGGCGTTGACGGTCCGGCCAAGCGCCGGCGGCGGGATTCGAACCCGCAGCGGACGGCGTGACGGCGGAAGACGTGAGAGCGCATGCGTGAAATGCAATGTGAGATGAAGGGACACACGCCTCCGCCATCCGTCCGCGTCCTTGTACGCCGGCGGATACGGTCAGACGCCATCCACGTCATCGCGCGGAGCGAACCTGACCGTCAGCCACAGGGCCGTGGCCAGATACACGCCCTCCACCACAAGCGCGCCCGTCAGACCGCAGCCATGCCAGGTGAGCATGAGCGTCACGCTCACGATCAGACCGACCACGGCGGCCGCGAACTTCACACGACGCAGCGTGTAGTTCGGCCTTCCCTTTTCGGACCTGTCCTCGATGCGATAATCGTTGTCGGTCATCTTGCGCCTCCGATTTTTTGAATGAATTTCCTTGCCTGGTCTTTCCCGATGCTCGCCAACTCCTGGCTTCCGTCGACGTCGAGCTCCATGAGGCTGGCGCCCTTGCCCGTGACGCGAATCGCATAGCCGGTCAAGCCGAACATGATCACCATGTCCTTCGGCGGTTCGGGTGGCATCAGCAGCGTTTCCGCGTCGATTCTCCTGAGTGCCATCACAGCTCCTCGTTGATCGTGTCGATGACGAGATCCACTATTCCGGTGACGTCAAGGTCGACGTAGCCGACGATGTGGCCGAGCTGCCTCATGGCCTCCGCATCCCCGTTGAATTGGTGGACTATTTCGCCCTGGGTCTCGAACTCGTCGAACACTGCCTGCACGCAGGCCTTGCGAATCGTTTTCATGCCGACTCCTTTCCCTCGTATTCACATGTGCTCTGGTAGAGGTGTTCCTTGAAGTAGGCGATCATCGGCTCCTTCGGATACATGACGGTCCGTCCGACCTTCACGAACTTCGGGCCGATTCCCGCACCACGCCAGTACGCCAAGGTGCCCTCCTTGATGCCGCAACGGTCCGCGATGTCCTTCGTCGTGTTCATCGGTTTCAGGACCTCAGCGAGCGCAGCGAACGTCGTATCGTCTTCCATCACGCGCCTCCTTTGCGTGTGTAATGCCGGGCGGCGTTAGGAGAACCGCCAGGCCCCCTCCTAAAATCGGTGTCATCCCGCATATGCGACGTGCGGGCCGAACAGTTAGGAGAAGAATCAATGGATGGATCCGTATTGGCCGCATGGGCCGGTGCCGCGGCCTCGCTGTTTGGCGCCGGATTGACCGTTTGGTGGCCATGGCATAACAGGCCGCAGGCGGACTGGACCCTGCTGGAACACTCGACGAATCCTGAATTACCGATTTCCTCAACGGTGCCCGGATTTTCTGACTGGTTGGAGTCTCGAGACGAGGCCGAGCCGGATTCCGTCTGCTCCGTGTACAATTCCGGTGACGGCGACGCGTACGACGTCTCAATCGAGGGGATTGGGTGTAAGGCGTATTTCCTGCTCCTGAGACCCATCGGCGACAACACCGAGTTCATGACTCCGAGCAGCATCGCGCAATTCAAAGCGGCCGACCGCGCGTATATCATCATGCACGCCGATGAGAAAGCCGATGTCATAGCGATACGCCTCCATTGGACGAAGCAGCCGACGCATTTGATGCGCCGCGTGTTCCGTTCCTATTCGATTCATGGGTCGCTCCCGGAACAGCCGCGTCATCCGATACCGGAAACGAGACGGCATTTGCCAACTCTGACGAGATACCGGTTCGAACATTCGAGACTGGGATTATGGTTATTTGCACATCCCCGACTGCATCCGCTTTCCCGGACTCTTGACATTCCCCCAACGACAGGATCCAACCGATCGGATCAAGATCGACGAGGATCCGAAGCAAAGCCAGGGAAAGACTGAACAAGCCAGCAGTAAGCGATATGCATGCCGGCAGCCATGTCTCACTCATCACGCACCCGCTTCCAACGACGGCTGAGCGCGACCCCAATACCGGTCGATGAAATAGCGCTGCCCCTTGCCCGTGACCTTCGGAGTGCGGCTGACCGTGGTGTGCCCATCCGCATGGGTGACGGTGGTCTCCTTGATGCGGAACAGGCCGAGGTCCATCGCACGCTGTGTCGGCACGTTGCGATTCGAACCGGACTTGCCGAGATACCCGTCAGCCTGAAGAAGACGGAACAGTCTGTTCTGGCCGATGTCCATCCCGTTCTGCCGGAGCATCTTCGCGAGCTCGCCGACCAGGCACGTGCCGTCTGACGCGGCCACGGCGTCCGCGAACCGGGCCTTCGGCTCCAACATCTTGATCTGTGTGTCCTTGGCTTGAAGCTGCTGGTTCTTGCGCTCGATGGTCTTCTGCGCGACGAGCACGGCCCTGGCCATGATGTCCTCATCTGAATCCGACTCGGACGTCGGGATGTAGCCGCCGGTTTTGCGGATCTGGGGCAGCACCTCATGCGTCACCCACCGCTTGAACTCGTGAGCCTCGGGCTTGCGGGAACCGAGCACGAGAACATACAGTCCGGCTTCGTTGACGATATTGGTCTCGCCCTGACGCCCTAGATTGAACCTAGACCGTTCATCATCGTCAAGCCTTTTCAATGCATCGGATGGATTGCTGATTTCGAGGATGGCGCATACGTCCTTGGCGACGAACCAGGGCTCCCCCGCCTTATCGGTCAGGGTACGCAATGGGGCGCCCTTGAAATCGAACTTCTGGATTTCATTGTTCATTAGATTCTCCTTAGAATCGAGTTTGTGAGTAGTTTTCTTGAGGATCCGGCAGGCTGGGCTTCGACCATCATCGCCGGGGCGTCTTTGGCGTGGAACGTTCTGCAGCAGTTTCAAATCCACTCCATTCGCCGTAGGGACGATTTGTCCAAAACCGATCTGGAGCCTTTTCTTGATTCCACGTCAAACAGCATCGTGTATTTCCGGCTTGTTGGGCCTCTGACGATGTATGACGTCCGAATCCCCCTCAGGCAACGTTGGGAACAAGCCCCTATACGCCGCTGTTGGCCAAGCGGTTAAGGCCGAATCAGATCTGCCATACCGGTTTCACCGGCGAGAATGCTGTGCTGCTGCTTCCCGATGATTTCGAGATTGAGTGGCGGTCGTCCCACATGTCGCGCAGTCATAAGATTCGTGTATCTCTGACCGAGATAAAGAAGGAGGCGTGGAACCGCAGCTCGAAGAGGGTTCAGCAGATTCGCGAGAGGGCTTCGAGGCCGTAACCAACTGTTCTGCATCAGTCGCGTTCTCGTGGCGATGAGTCAACGAATCGAATATGCCACGCAAGGTCGCACACAAACCGGAATGACGCTCCCTGCGGGCGAGATGCCATCCCGTATCAACGCCAGCGAGATAAGTCCACGCACCACCGAAGCTGCATGGGCCGTAACTTGATCCGTCGGTGACCACATCGAAGCAGTCGCCCTGCTTCACGTCGTCAATCCAATATTCGGATGGAAGCACATCAAGGCATGGCCCTCCGTCCGCTTCAATGGCACGGCATTTCCAAATGAGACGCTTGAAATCGCCCACCTGACCGGGTTCCTTAGGAATGCTCTTATCCATCCCCGTGCAACCGTTGCCGAAATCGACCCGTTCAAGCGGTTCACCTGGAATCCATTCGCGGACATCGGATCTCTTCATCTTCCTCATTTCGGATTCTCCTTTCGATTCATTCGTCGGCGAGCGCTGATTGCTTTCCCGACGTGTTTCGTTTGAGGGCCTTCCTGCCGAGTGGGAGAATGAGCAGACCCACGCAAAGAAGGGAGGTGAGAATATGAGCAATGGATCCGATTTCGCGAAGGCGAGCGCCGTGTTTGGGAAGGCCGCCGAAACGTCCGATCCCGACGAGAGGATGAGAGCCCTGTGCCAAGGGCTTTCCCTCCTCGCCAAGGGATTCGATTCGATGGATGCTTCCATGGCATCCGCCGCCTACTGTCTCGACGTGCTCTCGGATAAGTTCTGAACGGAGTTCCTGTATCTCCGTGCTTAGTCGGTCCGCGGCCTGATTGATGTGCTCGAGAATCGAGCCCATGACTTCGGTCGTCATGTCGCGGGCCGACAACTGCCGTCTGACCTCGATGCCGATGCCTCGCAGGTCAAGGCTGGACAGGTGGCTCCTCCTGTCGTCGCCTATTGCTCCGATAACCGTTCGAGCTGGTTCCTCGCGGACGGCTTTCCTTATCGCGCCCAGCATCGCCGGGTGCAGGCGTTCGAACTCCTCAACGGAAATCGGGTTCGTGGATTCATCCGGTGTCTCGGCCGGAATGTTGATGCTCATTTCGGATTCTCCTTTCGATTCATATGTCGGCGAGCGCTGCTCACGGCTTGATCTGTTTGATGCCGTCGATTGGCTGCAGGAGCTTGATCATGAGCTGGTAGAGGCTCATGCCGAGCATCGTCGCCGTCTTTTCGAGTTGCTCGGTGTTAAACGACCCCTTGCCTCCCAGACGTTCGCTGACGGTTTTCTCGCTCATGCCGAGTTCCTTGGCGAGTGCGGCCTGTGTCTTGCGATGCCGTGCGAGCTCGCCGCTGAGATTCCTTGCGATGGTTTCCGTCTCACTCATCTGTCTTGCCGCTCCTTTCTTTGTTCATTGCCTTGCGGTAATTCTTAAATTACCGACTTCGGTAATAATATGATTACCAAAGTCGGTAATCTTTACATTTTCTACCCATATTCGTAATATGGGCATATGGCATATAAAGCAAAAAATGAAGTCACCGAAGACAGCCGTAAAATCATCAACGTTTGCAGGAATCTGCTCTCAGACAGCGGCATGAGTATCAAAGAGTTCCTGTACTCCAGTGGATTAGGGAACAACTATTGGTATATGCGCATGCGCTATGAGGCGCCGTTGAATACGTCAGACGTGGAGCACATCGCCTCCACATTCGGGCTCACCAGCCTCGATATCTACACACGAGCACTCGGCAGCGAAGCCGCCCGCGCCTACGAATACCGCGAGCGCCAAAACCAGATCACCGATGATCTCATCGACCGTATCGCCGCGCACCACGAAGACTATGACGTGGCCGCAAACACGGATCCGAACGCACGCCTCGAAGCCGAAACGCCGGACGATTGATGGATTGAAAGGAACACGAATGACCGAATACAACCTGTATTGCGATGAGACATGTCACCTTGAGCATGATGATTCGAACAGCATGGCTCTGGGAGCCGTCATCGTGCCAAAAGAAAAACGCAAAGAGATATGCGTCAGAATCAAAGAAATCAAGCAGAAACATGGCATATGCGCCACGAATGAGGTGAAATGGGCAAAGGCACGAGACCGTATGCTGCCGCTCTATCTGGATCTCGTGGACTACTTCTTCGATGACGATGACATATCGTTCCGCGCGCTCCTCATCCCGGACAAGAATCTACTTGACCACGAGAAATACAATCAGGACCACAACACCTGGTATTACAAAATGTACTTCGAGATGCTCAAGGTCATCTTCGATCCAAAGCAAAGCTATAACGTGTTCGTCGACATCAAAGACACACACTCGAGTTTTCGAGTCAGCCAATTATGGGATGTCTGTTCGAACAACATGTACGATTACGATCACAGAATCATCCAGAAAATCCAGCCGATACGTTCCGACGAAGTACAGATCATGCAGCTCACCGACATACTCATCGGCGCAGTATGCCGTTCGCAGCGAAAACTACCGGAACAGCATCAGAGCATGGCGAAGCGCCGAATCATCGAACGAATCATTCAACGGTCGGGATACAAACTAGACCGGAGCACACTGCTGAAGGAGACCAAGTTCAACTATTTCGTATGGAGGGCGAGATGAATCCGCATTGGCTGCCCGGATTGATTCCTTGGAATCAAGAGCACGGAGAGACATGGGAGCAGTATGAGCAACGACTGTTCCATGTATTCCAGAACGAATTCAGAGAGTCCTTCCAATACGACGGGAAACCCGTACACTACAAAAGAATGCCCTACGACGGAATCTATCCGGAAGCCTTCATGCATCTGACCACATGCAATCAAGACAACTCCGGCTCACGGCTTCCGGATGCCGAACGCAGCGAACGCATCAGCTGGCCCAGACCGGTAGTGGAGCATCATCCGTTCTGCGAAATATGCGAATACACCCAATGCACGCGGCCCTGGGTATGGAGAAAAAACGACAAGAACAAGGATCGAGTGAAGATATATCTTCCAAACCAACAATATCTCGTTGTTCTAGGAGAACGAAGGGATTACTGGGTACTCATAACCGCGTACTACGTAAACCGCCAATGGAGCATAGACAAGCTGGAAAAGGAATATAACTCCAGATTCAGCACAAAAATCCAATAAAAAAAACTAGAGCCGCCCGTTAAGGACGACTCCGAAGACTCCTTCTACAACATGTAGATGAGCTGATTCAAATATCACATACGACACTCCAACTGTCAAGCGGAACTTGACAAACAGCAAAAAGTACTTCTCGAAAAACAATACTTTCGGAAGAGAGGAATGTGGATAACAAGACCGTTGCGGACCTTCATCGGAGCGCGGAATCCATGGGACTGTCAATCGTATCGCGCGACCTCCCACGCGACATATGTGGCCTGTACGACGACCGGCACAGGCTCATCCTGCTGGCCGACTGGCTCAACCAACGCCAACGCCGCTGCACGTTGTGCCACGAGCTCATACACGCCAGACACCATGACCCAGGATGCGGTACACGATACGGAATAAAATGCGAGCGCCGTTGCCGCAGGGAGACCGCGCTGGCGTTGATCTCACCGGTGGATTACGGCATGGCCGAGGAAGTGTACGAAGGTAACACGTGGATGATGGCCGTGGAATTGGGCGTGACCGTACAGGTATTGTCCGACTACCGGCAGCTGCTCTACGATTCCGGCGTGTGCGTGCAATAAAAGAAGCTCAGCGTCCACATACCGCGACGGGAAACAAAAAGGGTTCCGCCCGAACACAGTCGGACGGAACCCAAGGAACCAACAATCAGCATTTCCGTTTTCACCAAAATGAGGTTCCACGCACAGTGTAGCGCGGATCCTCGGAAAGAGACAACCATGGCCAGAGCGTTCGTAGACGACAGATGGCTCAAAAACGACGAGGACGGCAACCCGCCCAGCAGGGCCGCGAAACAGTCGCTGGCCAATGCGAAGGATCCGATGAAAGCCAATGTGCCCGACAAATGGCGGTCCGCGCTGTACGGCCAAGGCTCACGGTGGAGATGCCGCTGGTACACGCTTCGAGACGGCAAACGCGTCCAGAAATCACGGAACTTCGCCAAGCTCCGTGACGCTGAGGAATACGCAGCGGCCATCGAGGACGACATCAGACGCGGCAAATACCGCGACCCGCAGCAGGAACTACGCATCTTCCGGGACGTTGCCTCTGAATGGACGGACGGCAAGATGGATATCAAACAGGGCACTTTGGGCAGATACCGCCGCGAATTGCGCGTTTATATCAACCCCAAGTGGGGCGATCGCACACTGAGGGAAATCCAACGCGACGAACTGCAACAGTGGGTCACGCAGCTCACCGAAGGCGGGTATCCCGCCGAACTGCAGGACGATCGCGAATCGAAGCCATTGAGTCCACGCAGCATCCGCAACATCGTCAAGGTCGTCATGGGCGGTGTCATGGAATTCGCCTTGGAGCACGGCTGGATCGGAGAGAACCCCATTGAAAAGGTCACCGTGCCGCGCATCACGCAATCCGATGACGACATGGTGTTCCTTACCGTCGAGGAGGTGGAGTTGCTGGCCAGCATGGCCGAACGGGCAGGACGGCCAGTAGACGGGCTGATCGTCCGCTGGCAGGCATACACCGGTGCCCGCATTGGCGAGACGCTGGCACTCAAATGCGGCGACGTGGATGTGGATTCACGCAGGGCGCGCATCCGCCGCACTTGGACCGACGACGGCAAAGGCAGGCTTGTGCTGGGCACGCCGAAGAACGGCAAACCGCGCAGCATCGCCATACCCAGATTCCTCATACCGTCCATCGAACGGCAGATGGAGGGCATGGGCGACGACGACTGGCTGTTCCGCGCGGCAAGAGGCGGGAACCTGTGGACGAACACGTGGCGGACGCGTGTCTGGCGAAAGGCCGTCCGACTGGCCGGCATGGAGGACGAGGGCGTGACCATCCATAGTTTGAGGCATAGCTATGCGAGCTTTGCAATTGCTCAAGGCGCGGACGTGAAGACCCTACAGATGCAGCTCGGCCACTCCTCACCCAGCATCACGCTGAACACATACACGGCTCTCTGGCCGGAACGATTGGACGATGTGGCGGACGCGATTGGCGAGCTGCGCGCTGAACAGTTGAAGACCGTCTAGACGCGGAGGTTGCGCGGTCATCGTGTCGAATCGTGTCGATAGCCTACGGCCAAGAAAAAATAAAACCTTGGAAACATAATGTTTCCAAGGCTTCCGGTCGGGCTGACAGGATTTGAACCTGCGACATTCTGCTCCCAAAGCAGACGCGCTACCAAACTGCGCTACAGCCCGTTCATGCACTCCCGCACGTGGCAGGTGAACACGAGTTTCCATTGTAGCGTATGGTAGGACAACGACAGGCTAGAATGGCAAATACTGGAGGGAACGCGCATGGGACGTCATCAGCAAGCCGAGGCTTCAGGCATCATTTCCTTCATGGCATGCGCCACTCTTGCATGGATCGCCATGGACCTATATCTGCAATTCGCTCCCGCCATCTGGCGTGTCACCCAACGCCTGTTCACCGTGTGTGCCGGAATCACCGCGGGATGTGGAGTCATCTCGTTCACCTTGGGGTATGCGCGCAACTCCAGGTCGATGACGTTGAAACATGGCTGGACCATTCCTATTCGCCGTATCTTCGAGATACTCGCTTTGTCCGTGGTCTACGCGTCGACCATTTTCGTCACGGCGTTCATGCTGCTTTCCATTGCCAGCAACATGATGGGGTTGCGCACGTTAAAAGGCTATCTGACTGCGCTCTGCGCCGCGATCTCGGGGGTCGTAGGCTATGTCACGTTCGTACAGGCGGAACTCATGAATGCCAAGACCATCGCATCCTTGTTGCCGTTCTTCGTGGTTTCCGGTGTCAGCATCGCAGGATTGACGTCCGATGATCCATACTGGTACAACAACAATTTCTCCCAATTGGGCGATCGAACCACTTTTGCTGCTCGTATGTTCAATTCGACATTGATGTTGGCCGGCGTCTGCATCGTCATCATCAGCTATTTCGCGATTTCGGAGCTCATCACCACGCACCGTCTGCAGATGCAGTATCTGTCTGCAAGCGATGAAAAAGAAGCTCCCAAACACTTCAAGGCGCGGATTCTTCTGCTATCGACCATGCTGACGCTCGCAGGCATCGCCTTCATCGGCATCGGCATGTTCCGTTACACGCCGCATCCGATTCTGCACAACGTATTCGCCCGCGGTCTTCCCTGCCTGATGAGCGTGCTGATGATCGCGCTGCCTTGGCTGGCCCCGCAGCTTTCAAAAGTAGTATATGTGATTTCAGACCTAGCTATCGTGATCGGGGCTCTTGCCGGGTTCCAGTGGTTGGCGGGGCGTAACACGTTGACGAACGTCGAGGCTCTTGCCGGCATGATGTTTCTGGGCTGGTTCATCATCTTTTCACGGCAGATTGCGGCCATCGAATCCGATCGTGTGCAGACGCAGCTTATTCTGGCGCAAACCAAGCGGCCAGAATCCGTCGAGGATCTTGCGGAGGTCAGCGAAACCGTTCCTGGAACCGTTTCCCGACTCTCGTCGGAAGTCTAATTCTCGTAACGGTTCACGAGCACAGTCCACAAACAATACGGCGAGGTGTCACCCGTACGGATGGCACCTCGCCTGTTCTCATGGCTATCAGAAATCGTAGTTCTTTGTGGTGGGCTTTCTATCGCTCATCAGCAACAGGAAGCTTCTCGACTGCGCCGTGATCGCGAAGCCGGCCTCATAGTTGAGTTCCGGACCCTTCGGATTATGCGTGTCGACGACCAGACGCCATTTCTTGCCATACCGCTCGTCCGGCAAGGTGAACATAATCGGCTCGTAATGCGCGTTGAAAATCAGGATGAAGTTATTGTCCACCATCTGGTTGCCATACCAGTCGGCTTCCGGAATATCGGAACCGTTCAGATAGATCATCACCGAGAACGCGTGGGTATTGGACCAATCTTCCATGTCCATGATGGAACCGGTGTGGTCCATCCATTCGACCTGCGGAATCTTATCGTCCGGGTCTCCTGGCTCGCGGCCGGTGAAGAAACGACGACGGTGGAGCACCGGGTGCTCGAGTCGCAGATGAATCAGCTTCGAAACGAACTCAAGCAGATCCTTCTGACTATCGTCAAGATCCCAATTGGTCCATGAAATGGCGTTGTCCTGGCAATAGGCATTGTTGTTGCCCTGTTGCGTGCGTGCCACCTCATCGCCGCCGCAGATCATCGGAATGCCCTGACTGCACAGCAGCGTCGCGAACATGTTGCGCATCTGCTGTTGCCGCAGGTCGTTGACGTCCTTGATGGTGGTCGGGCCTTCGACACCGCAGTTCCAGGAACGGTTGTTGCTTTCGCCATCCCTATTGCCTTCGCCGTTGGCGTCGTTATGCTTCTCGTTGTAGCTCACCAAATCGTTCATGGTGAAGCCATCATGTGCGGTGATGAAGTTCACGGAAGCCACCGGACGGCGGCCGTTCATCTGATACAGGTCGGAGCTGCCCATCAGACGGCTGGCGAATTCCGGTAGCGTCGATGGTTGCGAACGCCAGAAGTCACGCACGCAATCACGGTAGCGGCCGTTCCATTCGGACCAGCTGGACGGGAAGCCGCCCACCTGATAGCCGCCGGAACCCAAATCCCAAGGTTCGGCGATGAGCTTGACACGGGAGATGACCGGATCCTGTTCGACAATGTCGAAGAAGGCGGACAGCTTGTCGACTTCCTGGAACTGGCGGGCCAGCGTGGCCGCAAGATCGAATCGGAAACCATCGACATGCATTTCGGTGACCCAGTAGCGCAGGCTGTCCGTGATGAGCTGCAGCGCGTGCGGCGAGCGCATCAGCAGGGAGTTGCCGGTGCCGGTCGTGTCGAAGTAGTGGCGTCGGTCGTTGTCGACCAGACGGTAGTAGGCACCGTTGTCGATGCCTTTGAAGCTTAGGGTCGGGCCGAGGTTGTTGCCTTCGGCGGTGTGGTTGTACACCACGTCGAGGATCACTTCCATGCCGGCGCGATGGTAGGCCTTGACCATGGATTTGAATTCGTTGACCTGCTCGCCGCGTTGTCCGGAGCTTGAGTACGCGTTATGAGGCGCGAAGAAGCCGATGGTGTTGTAGCCCCAGTAGTTGCTCAGGCCTTTTTCCTGCAGGAAGCTGTCATTGACGAACTGGTGGATCGGCATAAGTTCGATGGCGGTGACGCCGAGCTTCCTCAGATATTCGATGACCGATGGATATGCGAGGCCCGCGTAGGTTCCACGGATGTCCGGCGGCACGTCCAGGTTGAGATTGGTCATGCCACGCACATGGGCTTCGTAGATTACCGAATCATGGTAGGAGATGTTCGGATGTTGGTCGTTGCCCCAGTCGAAATACGGATTGACCACGGCCGATTTCATGGTATGCGGCGCGGAATCCAGCGTATTCATGCTGGTGACGTCCTCAGGGCTTTTGAACCAATACGAATAGAGGCTTTCGTCACCGTCGATGTTTCCCTCGATGGCTTTTGCGTACGGGTCGAGCAGCAACTTGTTCGGGTTGCACCGCAGGCCCTTTGCTGGATCATACGGACCGTACACACGATAGCCGTACCGTTGCCCGGGTTGTATTCCCGGCAGATAGTTATGCCATACGTAGGAGTTCTGCTCCGTCATTTCCACTCGGGTCTCACGGTCTTCCTCATCGAAAAGACAAAGCTCGACTTTCTGGGCCACTTGAGAGAAGAGGGCGAAATTCACGCCGGCGCCGTCGTAGCTCGCACCGAGTGGATACATCGATCCAGGTCTGATTTGCATAATTCAAGTATCGCACGTTTTGCGAGTTGAATTCGTTATTTCGTTTATTCCGGCGATTGTTTTTACAATTCGAAACCTGCAGGCCGCTATTGTTGCCGCATTCTGCGAATTTGCTCATGCAAAATGGCGATCTCCGAATTGGAGGCCGTGATGTGCGTGTCTCGTAGCTGCTTCCACGGGATCCAAGCAGATTCGACATGCTCGTCGGCGTCGAAATGCCGTTCGACGGCCTGCCAGTGGCGCAGGTGCACCACCATGATGTTGGCCAGTTCGTCGGTCATGCCTTCGGATGAATAGAATTGCCCGACATGGTCGATATCGCAACTGTTTTCGTCGATTGGCTCGACGCCGGTCTCTTCGCGCAGCTCACGCAATGCGGCCGCATCGACGTCTTCCCCGTCATCGATGAGTCCTGCCGGCAGACCGTAGGCGAAGGCGTCGCAGCCGACACGGTATTCTCGTTCGACCAAGTACAAATCCTGCGCGCAGTCATGCACCAGCATGACCACACAGGGCGCGTGCCGCATCACCTGTCTGCGGATCACGGTTTGTCCGCCGTCTCGTGTCTGCAACGCGATACGCATGTCCTCCACGCCGAAAATCGCGCCTTGATACACGTGCTCTCTGCTGAGTACTGTGGCCGGTCTGGTCATGTCCACGCCATCGCTGGATTCGTTCAGCGACATATCCATGCTGGTCGTATCGGACATCGTCGTTCAGCGTTCCTGCCCGCAGGACGGCAGTACCAGATTCCAGGGATCGGTGTTCATGGAAATCCAGCGGACGGTGGGGATGTCTCCGGTCGCCTCAGATACGGCACGAGGCACATCGCCCATGGCGTATTGGAACCATATGGATTCGATGGCGCTGTGTGGCGTGTTGATGAACATCGGACGAACAGTGGCGTCGCCTCGGCCGAGTTCGATGTCCGCGGCACGCATGGACGCCTCATAGCGCGCCTGCTCGATGGCATCGGTCACCGGATGATGGCGCAGATCGCTGGTCACATACACATCGACGCCTGCGGCACGCACTTCATCGAACAGGGAATCGCCCGAGCCCGGCAATACCGCCACCGTGCCGATCGTCGCGTCAAGGTCGCCGCACACCTGCACGCCAAGTTCGGTGTATGGCAGCGCGTCGGCCACACGACGGGCGAAATCACGCAATGCGATCGGCTCCTGCAACCGGCCGACACGGCCCAATCCGACCGGATGTTCGGCTTTCGGATCTTCGATGGGTACCAGCGGACGCTGTTCGATCAGGCCGAACGCGTCGGCGGCGGCCATGCTGACTCCTCGGTAGGAGGCATCGGCATTGGTGTGCCCAACCCACAGCGCGCAACCGGCGAGGTTGAGCTTCCGGACGATCTCACCACGGAATCCTAGTCCGGAGACCGCATGCACGGAACGGAAGAACAGCGGATGGTGGCAGATCAGCAGGTCGATGCCTCCGGCGATAGCCTGGTCGATCACCGCCATGGATGGGTCCGCCGCGAACGCGATGTTGCGCACGTCGTGGCGAAGGTCTCCCACGATGAGTCCCGGCTCATCCCATTGTTCCGCGTATCGCAGCGGATACAGCGTTTCAAGCACATCCACGACCTGCTTCAGCGTTGCCACAATCTTCCTTCTTTCTTTTTTAATCAGCCTTCGATTATCCGACGGGAACGGATCAGTGGGCCGCCAATTGCCAATCGGAACCGATGCCCGTCGATACGTCCAACGGAACGGCCATGGTGACGGCATGCTCCATGGCATCCTTCACCAGCGCGGTGGCCTGCTTCTCCTCACCGGGCGCGATCTCCACCACAAGTTCATCATGAATCTGCAGTATGAGGCGACTTCCAAGGTTCGCTTCCTGCAGTGCGTCATACGCACGAATCATGGCGATTTTCATGATGTCCGCCGCCGAGCCTTGGATAGGCGCGTTCAACGCGGCGCGTTCGGCCGCGTCCCTCACGGCACGGTTCGGCGATTTGAGACCGGGGAAATACCTGCGCCTTCCGAAAATGGTTTCGGTATATCCTTTTTCGCGTGCGGACGAGACAAGCGATTCAAGGTATTCATGGACTTTGCCAAAAGTGGCGAAATACTGGTTTTTCAGCGATTCGGCTTCTTTGGGCTTGATCTTGAGCTGCTGGGCAAGTCCATACGTGCTCAGACCGTAGGCAAGTCCATAGCTCATCGCCTTGACGTGGCTACGCTGATCGGACGTGATGTCGTCAACGGGAATGCCGTAGACCAAGCTGGCCACATACTTATGGAAGTCCTTGCCGGAGCGGAAGGCCTCTATCAACGCCTCATCACCGGAAAGGTCGGCCATGATGCGCAGTTCGACCTGCGAGTAGTCGGAGCTCAGCAACGATTCGAAGCCCTCTCCCGGCACGAACGCGGATCGAATCTCACGACCTGCGGGATCCCGGTTCGGAATGTTCTGCAGGTTTGGATCGACGGAGCTCAATCGTCCGGTGGCTGCCACCGTCTGTTCGAAAGTGGTGTGGATGCGACCGTCATGACGGTTTGTGGCGTCGATCAACGTCTGCACGATCTGCTTGAGCTTGTTCTTTTCACGATGCATCAGCAACGCGTCAAGGAACTGGCATGCGCGGTCGTTATCGTACGAGCGGTCACGCAAGGTCTGCAATGCCGCGGCATTGGTGGTGTATGAACCGGACTTGGTTTTTTTCGTCGGTTTCAATCCCATGTCTTCGAACAGGATCTTCTGCAGCTGTTTGGGGCTTTGCAGGTTCACCTGCTCCCCCGCGAACTGCCACGCCGTTTCCTGTGCCTGGGCAGCGTCGGCGGCAAGTTGGTCGCGCATCTGCACCAGACGTGTCATATCCACTTGGGCGCCGACCTGTTCCATGCCATGCAGGACCTGAGAGACCGGAAGCTCAATGGATTTGAGGAGACCGAATTGTTCGCGCTTATCCAGCACACCGGCCAAATATTCGGCCAAAAGCCCCACGATTGCGGTGCGGGTGAGTATCAGCTCGTCGTTCTTGGAATCGTTTTCCTCAGGCTCGTCGAAGTCCAAGGTCCCCTGTGTCGCGGCTTCGGCTTGTGCTTCGATGTGCAGATCAAGGAAATGGGCCGCAGCCTGTTCCAGCGTGTCCGCGTGGAAATCCGGGTGGGCAAGATATCCGGCGAGCTTGGTGTCGAACAATGGTTCCGGAAGTTCCACGCCGATGCTGCCCAGCAGATGCGCATGTTCTTTGTAACCGTGCACGACCATGGAATGGTGATAGCGGTCGAACAGCCTTTGCAGGCATTGCACCATATCCGGACTGAATACGTCGATGCGAATGGCTTCGCCGTGCACGGCGATCATCAATGCCGAAAGAGAGGCTTCTCCGGGTTTGCTCGTGCCTTCGGCGTAAAGCGTCCAGGACTGTTTCACCTTGTCCGTGCAGCGGGTCGAAGAATCGATTTCGAAGCCGAATTCCGGAATGTCGTTGGAGGAGCGTTCATGGCGTTCGTGCAGATGTTCCTGCACCACGGGGAAATGGTTTTGGACCCATGTCTCCACCACATGCGGATCGTTGACGTCTTCGACATGTGGCAGCCCGAGCTTGCTGGATTCGTGCACGTCCCCGGATGGTTTGTCCGCATTGAACGTTTTGAGCACGCGATTCTTGGTCCGAACACCGAATTCGAGCTTGGTGAATAGATCGTCGAGTTGACCAGCGTCGACTTGTCCAAATGTCAGGTCGGATACCGACACGCCAAGATCAAGGTCACGAACCAAAGCGTTCACGGAACGGTTCAGTTTGACCTGTTCGATGTTTTCGCGCAGGGCTTCGCCTTTTTTGCCGCTGATCTCGTCGGCGTGTTCGATGATCTGCTCAAGTCCGCCGTACTGGTTGATCCATTTGGCCGCGAATCCGTCGCCGACTCCGGGAACGCCGGGGATGTTGTCAGCGGTTTCTCCGCGCAAGGCGGCCAGATCCGGGTATTGCGCGGGAGAGACATGATATTTCTCCTGCACGGCATCCGGGGTCATATGTTTGAGGTCTTTGAAATGGTGGCCGGGATACAGCACGGTGATGTCGTCGTTGATCAGCTGGAAAGCATCACGGTCGCCGGACAGCACCAATGTGCGGTAGCCTGCCTGGTCGCCCATGCTGGCGAGCGTGCCGATCACATCGTCACCTTCGTAACCGGGTTTTTCGATGTATGTGACGCCCAAGGCCGTCAGCATCTGCTGGATTAATGGCAGCTGGCTGAGCAGTTCCTCGGGGGCCGCGTCGCGAGTTCCTTTGTACTGCGGCAGCATCTGGTTGCGGAACGTGCCGCCCTTCACATCGAATGCGACGGCAAGATGGTCTGGATGTTCGGCATCGATCACCTGCGAAAGCATGGTGGCGAATCCCCAGACCGCGTTGGTGGCCTGACCTGATGATGTACTGAAATTCTCTACGGGTAAGGCAAAAAAAGCGCGGAACGCCAAAGAATGGCCGTCAACGACCAATAGCGTTCCGCGTGAAGTGCCTTCCACAGTTGGTGTGTTAGCGCTCATCCTCTGCTTCCGACTTCTGTTCGCCATACTTGGCGATGATGGCCATGGCCAGACGCTTCTTCGGAATGCGCTGGTCCATGGAGGTCTTCTGAATCCAACGGAAAGCGCCCTGTTCGGAGAAGTCCGCCTTGTCCATCAGCAGGCCCTTGGCGCGGTCGACGAGCTTGCGCTCCTCCAGCGTTTCTTCGGCCTTCTTCAGCTGCTCTTCGGCCTTCTTCAGCTGTTCCTCGGTTTCCTGCAGTTTGGACTCGCTACGTTCGACATTGTCAAGCAGATCGTTGATTTCGGCGAAACGGCCCATGGCGACTTCCAAAGCCGGCAGCAGCTTGGATTCCTCATACGGCTTGGTGACATACGCCATGGCGCCAGCGCCCGTGGCCTTTTTGACCAAATCAGACTGGGAGAATGCCGTCAGCATGACGACCGGAGCGATGTTCTCATCACAGATGATGCCAGCGGCCTCGATGCCATCCATGCGAGGCATCTTGACATCCATGCACACCACGCTCGGGCGGAACTTACGGGTCAGTTCAACGGCTTCCTCACCGTTGGCGGCCTCTCCGACGACCTCATAGCCGTTATCCTCAAGCATGGCGACCAAATCCATGCGGTTCACGGATTCGTCTTCGGCAACGACGACGGTGCGCTTGTGCGCCTCGTTATTATTGGCAGAATCCGGCTCGGGAGCCGCAGCAGCTTGGAGCTCCTCATCAGTGAGTACTTCGTCCGGTTCCGTGGTCTTCTCTGCAGCCATGTCGGTCTCTTTCCACTGTCACACCCAAAGCCGGCCTAACATGCCCCAACCCGGGCCTGGATTGATATTGATTTCTTACGTGCCCTCGGTGGGACTCGAACCCACACTGCGCAGATTTTGAGGCTGCTTCCTCTACCAATTGGGATACGAGGGCTTGCACGCAACTCTGGAAGAATACCACATGATTGCGATTTGCGCCAAATCTCGGCGTTGTCATCATTCGGGGACATCGCGTAAAAACAATAATCCTCCCATCGGGAACCAATGGGAGGATTATGGAATCAGCGTTTAACGCGACGATTCAAATCTCAGTCGCAGGCACCAACGGTGTGGACGTAGATGGAATCGGTGCGACCCGGCTGGTGTTCGCCCTGGGCGGAGCTCAGCACGACGATCTTGTCGCCATCGGAGACCTTGCCGGCGTCCTTGAGGACCTTGTCGGTGAAAACCATGAGGTCCTTGCGGGACTTGTCATGGTAATCCTCGTCGACCAGGAAGGACTCGGTGCCCCAAGACAGGGCCAGCCAGTGGAAGGTGTGCTCATTGTTGGTGATGCCGTAGATCGGGGTGGCCGGACGTTCACGGGACACGCGGTGCACGGTGGAACCGGTCTGGGTGTAGGCGACGATGGCCTTGGCGTTGAGCTTGTCGGCCAGGTCGACGGCGGCGGAAGAGACGGCACCTGTGGAGGACATATCCAGGTTCTTCAGCTCCGGGATGCGGTCGAAACCATGCTCGGTGGCGAAGGTGGAGATGCGGCTCATGGTGTTCACGGTGACTGCCGGGTACTTGCCGACGGCGGTCTCGTTGGAGGTCATGGTGGCGTCGGCACCGTCGAGGACGGCGTTGGCGCAGTCGGATGCCTCTGCACGGGTCGGGACCGGGGAGCTGACCATGGAGCCGAGGACTTCGGTGGCCACGATGACCGGCTTGGCGTACTGACGAGCCAGCTCGATGCAGCGCTTGGTGGCCAGCGGGACCTCTTCCAGCGGGCACTCGACGGCCATATCGCCACGTGCGACCATGATGCCGTCGAACGCCTTGACGATCTCCTCGAGGTTCTCGAGGGCCTGCGGCTTCTCGATCTTGGCGACGACCGGGATACGGCGGCCTTCCTCGTCCATGATCTCATGGGCGCGATCGATGTCGGTGGCGAAGCGCACGAAGGACATGGCAATGATGTCGGCGCCGGTGCGGATGGCCCAGCGCAGATCCTCTTCGTCCTTCTCGGTCAGAGCCGGCAGAGACACGGCGACGCCCGGAAGGTTGATGCCCTTGTGGCTGGAGACCGGTCCGGCAACGACAACCTTGGTGTACACGTTGTTGCCTTCGACCTTGGTGACCTCGAGGCGGACCTTGCCGTCGTCGATGAGGATCGGATCGCCTGCATGGCAGTCGCCCGGGAGACCCTTGAAGGTGGTGGAGGTGATGTGCTCGTCGCCTTCGATGTCATCAGTGGTGATGACGAACTCCTGGCCTTCGGTCAGCTGGACCTTGTCCTCGCCGTCGGCGTTCTTCTTGAACCAACCGCAGCGGATCTTCGGACCCTGCAGGTCAACCAGGGCTGCGACGTTGCGGCCAGTGGCCTTGGCGGCGGCACGGAGGTTGTTGTAGACCTTGAGGTGGTCTTCCGGAGTGCCGTGGGAGCGGTTCAGACGAGCGACGTCCATACCTGCTTCGACAAGGCTGGTGATGCCTTCCAGGGACTCGGTAGCGGGACCGATGGTATCTACGATCTTGGCTTTACGCATGAATGCCTGCCTATTCTTGTTGATATTGATTTTGGATCTGACGACCCTGTTTCCAATGGCATAGCTTACTAGCAAAAAGCGCCCACTTCCACCTCAGAACTAGGTGTGTTGTGAGCGCTCACAATTTCGTAGGAGAATAGAAAAGCTCTATTCTCCCAACGTTTGCCGGACTGTCACTTTTCGTTCGCTTTCATGGTGCGCATCTTAATAACACTTGCCAAAGCCGCACCACCAATCGCAAGAACGATCACGACAAGCGACAGCCATGTGGGCACTTCCGGAACCCAGGAAATCGGCTGGCCGCCATTGAGGAACGGCAGCGAATTGCCATGCAGGGCCTCCATGATGAGTTTGACGCCGATGAAGCCCAGCACCACGGACAGGCCCAGCGGAAGATAGACGAGCTTGTCAAGCAGCTCTCCGAGCAGGAAGTACAGCTGCTGCAGACCGAGCAATGCGAACACGTTGGACGTGAACACGATGAACGGATCTTTGGTCAGGCCGAAAATGGCGGGGATCGAATCGAAAGCGAACATCACGTCGGTGGTGCCGATGGTCAGGAACACGATGAGCATCGGGGTCCAATGCTTCACACCGTTCTTGATAGTACGCAGCTTTTCGCCGTCGTATTCATCGGTGATCTTGATGACCTTGCGCAGTGCGTGAATCAACGCGTTCTCATGGTATTCCTCGTCCTCGTCTCCCCCGGCGACGAGTTTGATGGCCGTGACGATGAGGAACGCGCCGAATAGGAAGAACACCCAAGTGAAGCGCGAGATGATGGCAGCGCCCACCAAAATGAACATGCCTCGCAGTACGAGCGCGACGGTGATGCCGACTGACAGCACGAATTTCTGTAGTTCCTTCGGCACCGCGAAATTCGACATGATAATGACAAACACGAACAGGTTGTCTATGCTCAGCGAATATTCGGTCAGCCAACCTGAGTAGAACTCGATGGCAGGCTTCGAGCCGGCGAAGAACCACATGAGTCCGCCGAAGATCAACGCCATGACCACGAAGAACGCGATATGCTGCACGCATTCCTTGGTGGAGGGCACATGCGGCTTGCGCCCGATGATGAACAGGTCCACCACGAAGAAGACGGCAAGCACCGCAAACGTGGCGATTTCAAAAACAAGTGGTGTTTCAGCCATAATCCACTATGGTACGGATGCCGTATGACCGGTCGAGAACTATTTGCTCGCCTCCGTCATCTGCCGAAGTTCCTTTTTCAGGTCACGGATCTCGTCACGCAGACGAGCCGCAAGCTCGAATTGCAGTTGTTCTGCGGCGGTATGCATCTGCTCGGACAGTTGTCGAATGAGATCAGCTAGATCCTGTGCGGGCAATCCGGCCTTGAGAATCTCCTCGTGCCGCCTGCCGGATTCCTCCTTGCTGGTATGTGGCACGCCGAGATGCGAATTGCCGGCTTTGTCCGCGTTTCGGTATCCGGTACCGAGCAATGTCTGGGTGTCGACGTCCTCCTTGGCGAGCATGTCGTTGACATCGGAGATCTTCTTGATGAGCGGCTTCGGATCGATGCCATGTTCCTTATTGTAGGCGATCTGGATGTCACGGCGGCGGTTGGTCTCGTCGATGGCCTTGCGCATGGCTTCGGTGATGTCGTCCGCATACATGACGACGGTGCCGGACACGTTTCGCGCCGCACGGCCGATGGTCTGGATGAGCGAACGGTAGGAACGCAGGAAGCCTTCCTTATCCGCGTCGAGGATTGCGACCAATGACACTTCCGGCAGATCGAGGCCCTCTCGTAGCAGGTTGATGCCGACGATGACGTCGATCTTGCCTTCACGCAGTTCACGCAGCAGTTCGACACGACGCAAGGTGTCCACATCGGAATGCAGATATTCGACTTTGATGCCGCGTTCCAGCAGATAGTCGGTCAGATCCTCGGCCATTTTCTTAGTGAGCGTGGTGACCAGCGCACGTTCGTTCCTTGCCACGCGGTCTTTGATTTCGGCAAGCAGGTCATCGATCTGCCCTTCCACCGGCCGCACGTCGATCTGCGGATCGACTAGTCCGGTCGGACGTATGATCTGTTCGACCACGCCGTCGCTCAAACCGAGTTCGTAATCGCCGGGCGTTGCCGACAGGTACACCGTCTGACCGACGCGTTCCTGGAACTCCGGCCATTTGAGCGGTCGATTGTCCATTGCCGACGGCAGGCGGAAACCGTGTTCGACCAGCGTGCGTTTGCGGCTCGCGTCGCCTTCGTACATGGCACCGATCTGCGGCACGGTGACATGTGATTCGTCGATGACGAGCAGGAAATCATCGGGGAAAAAGTCAAGCAGCGTGTGCGGAGGCGTGCCCGGCGCGCGTCCGTCGAAATGCCGCGAATAGTTCTCCACGCCGGAGCATGTGCCGACCTGCGAGAGCATTTCCAGATCGTATGTGGTGCGCATGGTGAGACGCTGCGCTTCAAGTTCCTTGCCTTGCTTATGCAATTCGGCGGTACGCTCGTCAAGTTCCTGTTGGATGGTTTTGAGCGCCCGTTCCATACGTTCCGGTCCGGCAACGTAATGCGAGGCCGGGAAGATGTGCACCTGCGATTCGTGCGCGATCACGTCGCCGGTCAGCGGATGCAGCGTGGAGATGCGGTCGATTTCGTCGCCGAAGAATTCGATGCGGATGGCCAGTTCCTCGTATACGGGGATGATCTCAACGGTGTCGCCGCGCACGCGGAATGTGCCTCGCGTGAAGGCGATGTCGTTGCGCTTGTATTGCATGTCCACGAATTTGCGCAGTAAATCGTCACGGTCGATCTGCTGGCCTTCCTGGAGGAACAGCATACGGCCAGCGTATTCTTCCGGCGTTCCCAAACCGTAGATGCAGGAGACGGTGGCCACGACCACGCAATCGCGACGGGTCAGAAGGTTCGCGGTGGCGGCGTGGCGCAATCGCTCCACATCGTCGTTGATGTTGGAATCCTTCTCGATGTAGGTGTCGGTCTGGGGAATGTACGCTTCCGGCTGGTAGTAGTCGTAGTAGGAAACGAAGTAGCTCACCGCATTGTCCGGCATGAGTTCGCGGAATTCGGCGCACAACTGCGCGGCGAGCGTCTTGTTCGGCTCGATGATAAGCGTCGGTCGCTGCAGACGTTCGATCAGCCACGCTGTAGTGGCGGTTTTGCCGGTGCCGGTGGCGCCCATGAGCACCACGTCGTTCTCGCCATTCTCGATGCGCGTGGCCAGCTCCTCGATGGCCTTCGGCTGGTCGCCTGAAGGCTTATATGGAGATTTGACCACAAACGGCTTGTTCACTCGTTCAATGTTGAATCCCATGGTTCCGTCTCGCTTCCTTACGCCACTGTTCCATCAGCCTATCAACACAGTCGAACATGTGTTCTACATCCTGGGATGAGTCAATCACCGCATCGGCTATGGATTCTCGTGCCGCACGCGTGGGCTGATGCGCGATACGCGCCTTCGCCTGTGCCTCGCTCATGCCACGGGTGCGCATCATACGTTCCACACGCGTCTGTTCCGGTGCTTCGACTGTTACGATATGGTCGAAACGCATGGGTATGTCATCGATTACTTCCGCCAAAAGCGGAATATCATGTACGACCACGGCATCCGGATTCTTTTCGACCGCCTGCCGTTCCTCCGACAATGCAAGATCGTAGATCAACGGATGTTCGATATCGTCAAGGATTCTACGTTCGGATTCGGCATTCGGATCGGAGAAGACGTGTTCGGACATCCATCGCCGATTAAGACCACCTTGCGCGTTCATCGCATCCGGCCCGAAATGTTCCACGATTCGTTGCAGGCCCACGCTTCCGGGTTCCACGACTTTTCGGGCGAGCACATCATAATCGACAAGCGTCGCGTCCAGTTCACGCAGATGCGTAGCGACGGTGCTTTTGCCGGCGGCGATGCCTCCGGTCAACCCAATTCGAATCATCACAACCGCCATTGTAATGTTTGAGGACTCGCAACATACGCAAATGGCCCCACACCATCAGGTGCGGGGCCATTTATCAGCGGTTTACGCGAATCAGTTTATTTTGATTCGTCGAAACTCACTTGCCGAGCAGCTGGTCGCGCAGAGCGGCGAGCTGGTCGGAATCGGCGAGGGTGCCGTTGGAGGTGTTGTCGGAGGAGTAGTTGGACACCTCTTCGACCTTCTCTTCCTTCGGAGCCTGGCCGTCTTCGGCTGCGGAAGCCTCGGCGTTCTCGAGTTCCTTGGCAACGAATTCCTTGTGCTGCTCCCACAGATCGTGAGCGGTGGCGTACTGGGACTCCCACTCCTCACGCTGCTTCTCGTAACCAGCGATCCACTCGTTGGTTGCCGGGTCGAAGCCTTCCGGATACTTGTAGTTGCCCTGCTCGTCGTACTCTGCCGGCATGCCGTACAGAGCCGGATCGAAGTCCTCGGAAGCCGGATCAACGGAGTCGTTGGCCTGCTTGAGGGACAGGGAGATGCGGCGACGGTCGAGATCGACGTCAATCACCTTGACGAAGACTTCCTCTCCCGGCTTGACGACGGTCTCCGGGTTCTCCACGTGGCGGTTGGCCAGCTCGGAGATATGCACGAGGCCTTCGATGCCGTCTTCGACGGAGATGAAGACACCGAACTGAACGATCTTGGTGACCTTGCCCTTGACGATCTGGCCAGGAACGTGGGTGCGGGCGAAGCGCTGCCACGGATCTTCCTGGGTGGCCTTGAGGGACAGGGAGATGCGCTCACGATCGAGATCAACGTCAAGCACCTCGACGGTGACCTTGTCTCCGACCTTGACGACCTCGGACGGGTGATCGATGTGCTTCCAAGACAGCTCGGAAACGTGGATCAGGCCGTCAACACCGCCCAGATCGACGAACGCGCCGAAGTTGACGATGGAGGACACGACGCCTTCACGGATCTGGCCCTTCTTAAGCTGGGACAGGAAGGTCTCGCGCACTTCGGACTGGGTCTCCTCGAGGTACTGGCGACGGGAGAGGACCACGTTGTTGCGGTTCTTGTCGAGCTCGAGGATCTTGGCCTTGATCTTCTGGCCGATGTACGGGGACAGATCGCGGACACGACGCATCTCGACGAGAGATGCCGGCAGGAAGCCACGCAGACCGATGTCGACGATGAGGCCACCCTTGACAGCTTCGATGACAGTGCCTTCGACAACGCCATCGGCTTCCTTGATCTTCTCGATGTCGCCCCAAGCGCGCTCGTACTGTGCACGCTTCTTGGACAGAATCAGACGGCCTTCCTTGTCTTCCTTGGTGACGACAAGGGCCTCAATGGTGTCGCCGACCTCGACGACTTCGTCAGGATCAACGTCCTTCTTGATGGAAAGCTCGCGGGAGGGGATGACACCCTCGGTCTTGTAGCCGATGTCGAGCAGGACCTCGTCATGATCGACCTTGACGACGGTACCTTCGACCAGATCACCATCATCGAAGTTCTTGATGGTGGAATCGACTGCCTTGATGAAGTCCTCTTCGGTGCCGATGTCGTTGATGGCGACCTTGGCGACTTCGTTATTGTTCTCTGCCATTAATGTGGTTTCTTACAAAATAGTGGATGGATAAAATCGTTCTTCAGTTATACGTGCGTGCAAATACACACAAGGCGAAAGTCTACAAGAAGCCATGCACAAAAATCGGGCGTGTCGCATGTCACGACACGCCCGAAAGCACTATCGCGAAACTCACAACTGACGTTCGGCCATCTCCACGACATTCTGCAGCAGCATGGCACGCGTCATCGGCCCTACGCCTCCAGGATTCGGCGTATATGCCAAAGCCTTCTCGTAACAGGCTTTATCGACATCACCCTTGACCTTGTATCGGCCGGATTCCTCGTCGAACACGCGGGATACTCCGACGTCGACGAGAATCGACCCTTCCTTGATGTCTTCCGGTTTGACGAAACCAGCCACTCCCATGGCTGCGACGATCACATCGGCCCGTCGCATGTGTTCACGCACATCCTTGGTTCCCGTATGGCACAGCGTGACGGTGGCGTTGACCGCCTTACGAGTCAACAACAGACCGATGGTACGGCCGATGGTGATGCCACGGCCCAGCACGCACACCTCCTTGCCGTCCAAATCGATGTCGTAGGCGCGCAACAGCTCGATCACGCCGCGAGGCGTGCATGGCAACGGCGTGGCGATGTCTCCTCGGGCATGCAGCACAAGTTCGCCGAGATTATACGGATGCATCCCGTCGGCGTCCTTCTTGGGATCGATCAGATCGATGATGGCGTTCTCGTCGATTCCCCTTGGCAAGGGCAACTGCACGATATATCCGGTACAGGCGGGATCCGCATTGAGCTGGCGGACTGCATCGACGACCTGATCGAACGTCGCATTCTCAGGCAGCTCGCGCTTGATGGAATTCACGCCGATTTCGGCGCAATCGGCATGTTTGCCGGCGACATATTTCACGGAGCCGGGGTCTGATCCGACCAAAATGGTACCCAATCCAGGTTGGATTCCCCTCGCCTTCAGCAGTTCCACGCGTTTGGCGAGGTCCGCCTTGGTCCGTGCCGCCACCTTTTTGCCATCAATCCTTGTTCCCATGTGGTCCACTTCCTCGCTAAGTCGCTTGTCGTATTGGCATTTGCAAGTATCGTAGGCTATCTTGGTTTCAGTCGTAAGTCGCGCATGTGCTATATGAGATGGACGCGACCGAAACGACGGACGACCCAAGAGGAAGGCAATCGACATGCGCTCTCACCAGCGTCCATTTTTCCGCATCCTTGCCGCGGGAATCACATTGTGCACGGTGCTGGGCACCGCTTCCTGCTTTGGCGCTTCTTCGGAGCCCGATCAACCAACGGCACCCGACGCACCAAAGGAGCAGACCACCCCGATCAACGTGGTGGCGTCGGTCAACCAGTGGGGGGCTTTGGCGGAGCAGATCGGCGGCGTGCACGTCAAAGTCACCTCGATTCTGTCCTCCACAACAGAGGACGCCCACACGTTCGAACCGAAGACCACTGCTGTCGACACCCTGCAGAAGGCACAGGTCGTCGTGTCCAACGGAGCGGGATACGACTCCTGGGCCACAAAAAACCTGGAAAGAGACACCGTTTCCGTTTCGGCCGCGCAAATGGTCGGAGCCGTTGAGGGAGACAATCCCCATCTCTGGTTCTCCAGCGACGCACGCAACGCCATGGCGAAGGAGCTTGCCGACACCTACAGCCGCATCATGCCCAAGCAAAAGAAATACTTCACAAACAAACTCAAGGCGTGGAACAGACGCGAGACGGTAATCGAGAGAAGCATGAAAGAGTTCTCCGATACACATAGGAACGTCTCCTACGCAGCCACCGAGCCGGTCGCATATTATCTGCTCAGCGACATGGGCCTATCCGATAAGACTCCCGAAAGCTACACGCAGTCCATCTCGGAAGGCTCGCAACCCTCGTCCAAGGAACTCCAGGACTTCCAGAAGATTCTGGAGGGGCATCAAGTGGATATGCTGATCAACAATGTTCAGAAGGCGGATGATGCCACAAATATTCTGACCGGCACCGCACACAAATCCGATGTGCCGGTCATCGACGTCACGGAACAGATGCCGGCCGACAGCAAAAGCCTGATTTCATGGATCGCGCAGCTCATCAAGCAAATGAATGAGGCGGTTCCCTCCAAAGATGATGCGACATCATCAGATTCGGACGCCTCTCCCTCTGAATCGAATGGCGAGCAGCCGTCGAACGACAATCCCGACTCCGATTCCGACGCCGCAACGCCGGACAACACAGGGCAGACGGACCCCGGTAAATAAAGCCACGGTCATCCTCCCTCCCCCGATTCGCCGATGTCGAGTAATTCCCCGACATCGGCGGACTCTTTTTTTCCAGCAACGGTTACGATCCAGGCGGATTCATCACGAGACTTTTCATCGTCCATGCATGCTTCTTATTGAGAATGATTGTCAACACCGTTTGTGAGAATACTATCGTTGACTTATCAAGGGAGCGAGCCATGCACGACAAGGTATCATTCTGTATCGAATTCGACGACGCAGGGGTCTCACGCGGCGGACACATCATCTGGCAGCATGGCACCTTCCGTATCCCGCAAGGCTCGGTGACAGCCATCGTCGGCACCAACGGAGCCGGGAAAACCACCATGATGAAGGCCGAACTCGGATTGATTCCCATCGCCCACGGCGACATAACCGTGCTCGGCAAGCCGGCCGGCGCCATGAATCACCGTATAGGGTATGTGCCGCAGAGCTACGCATCCGACATCGAATCGAACATCACCGCCGAACAGTCGGTGCTGCTTGGCCTGACCGGGGCAAGGTTCGGCATTCATCCCATCACCCGCCTGCAAAAAGACAAAGTACGCAATGCGCTGGAATTCGTCGGCATGCAGGACAAGGCGAGATACCGGCTGTCGGAGCTCTCGGGAGGCCTGCGGCAACGCGTCGCCATCGCGCAGGCGCTGGTGTCGGACCCCCAACTGCTCATGTTGGATGAACCGCTCGCCAATCTTGATCTGGCCAGCCAACGTGCCACGGTGCACGTGCTCGCCAAACTCAACCGAGAACTCGGCATGTCCATTCAAGTAGTGGCGCACGATTTGAACATGCTTCTGCCGATTCTCACCGGTGCCGTATATCTGCTCGACGGGCATCCGCATTATGCGAAGATGAACGAGGTGCTGGATTCGAAGCTGCTCACCCATCTATATGGCACCACGGTGCAGGTGGTCACCACTCCCCAAGGAGATATGTTCGTCACTCCAAGCGAGGATGAGCCTGATGACATTGACGTCGACGCCCACGCGCCGGAGGAAATCGCAAGATTCCACCGACACAACCGCATTTCGCAGGAGGCATGATCATGAACGAAACCGCTTTCTCCTTCGATCCGGATTGGATGGGCACGCTGACCGCGCCATTCATGACAAACGCTTTCCTCGCCGGCCTGTGCATCGCCTTGGCCGCTGGAGTGATGGGTTACTTCACCATCGCCCGTCATTCCACGTTCGCCGCGCATGCGCTGGCGCACATCGGACTGCCAGGAGCGACCGGAGCCGTGCTGTTGGGTCTGCCGGTCAGTGCCGGTCTCGGCGTGTTCGCTCTCGGCGGAGCATTGGTGATCGGCGCATTGGGCAAAAAGGCATCGCAACGCGAAATCGCCACAGGAACCGTATTGGCGTTCGCCACAGGCATGGGTCTGTTTTTCGCACGCTTGTCCAGTTCCGCCTCGCAGCAGATGCAATCGATTCTTTTCGGCTCCATCCTGACGATCACGGACGGGCAGATCGTCGGGTTTGCGGTTTTCGACGTGTTGTTGCTGGCCGTTTTGGCCGTTATCTATCGACCGCTGCTGTTCAGCTCGCTTGATGAACAGGTGGCGCAGGCAAAAGGCGTGCCGGTGAATCTCATGAACATCTGCTTCATGGCCATTATGGCCGGTGTGATCACCATCGCGGTGCCCGCCGTGGGCACGTTGCTGATATTCGCTCTTGTGGTCACGCCCGCCGCGACTGCGAACATCATCTCACGGTCCCCGTTCGCCGCGATGGTCGTCTCCACCGTGATCTGTTTGATCTCCATTTGGGGTGGGCTGTTGGTTTCCGCCATGTTCCCCGCTCCCCCAAGCTTCATCATCGTGACGATTTCCACACTGTTCTGGATTGTCGCCAAAATAATCGAATCGGCACGCCGCAGGTAGCGAGAATATCAACCGATCGGTTCCACCAAGGCGTTGGCGATGGCTGCGATGCCCTCGCCCGAGCCGGTGAATCCCATGCCGTCGGTAGTGGTGGCCGTCAGCGACACTTCACAGCCGATGGCATGGCTCAACGCCTGTTGCGCCTCGTCACGGCGCTTGCCGATTTTCGGACGATTGGCCACGACGACCACGCTTGCGCTCACCGGCCTCATGCCATGCGCACGCAAATACGCAACCGTCGCGCGGAGCATTTCGTCGCCGTGTTTGCCGGCACCGGCGGAATCGGAACCGACTCCGAAAAGCATGCCTATATCACCCAATCCGGCTGCGGAAAGCAACGCGTCAATCAACGCATGGGCTGCGACATCACCGTCCGAATCACCTTCGATGCCGTCACCGTCCCAACGCAAACAGGCAAGCCATAACGGCTTGCCTGCATCATGGAACGCGAATCGATGGGCGTCAAATCCCTGGCCGATACGCATAGGAATTCCCTTACTTCTTCTTGGACTTCTTGTTCTCCGCCTCAACGCGCGCCAAAGTGTCCATGGCCGCCTCTTCAGGAGCTTCGGTGTGATGATCCTCGTCGCCAGGGCGCGGCGGTTCATAACCAAGGTTCACGTCAAGCAGACGCTGGGCCTCATTCTCATCAAGATGCTCCGACAACGCGATCTCGGAAGTCAGGATGCTGCGAGCCTTGGTGAGCATGCGCTTCTCACCGGCGGACAGCCCATGCTCGTCGACATCACGCTGGGCGAGATCTCGCACGACTTCGGCGATTTTGTTCACATCGCCGGTGGCGATCTTCTCGACGTTCAGCTTGTACCGGCGGGACCAGTTCATTTCCTTTTCGATGATCGGAGTACGCAGAATCTCGAAGACCTTCGCGACCTCCTTGGCGCCGACGATGTCTCGGACGCCCACTTTCTTGGCGTTCTCCACCGGAACATTGATGACCAGCCCGTCGGACGACAGCACCGACAGCTGCAGATATTCTCGGGTCACACCCTTGACCGTTCGCTCGGTGATGGCCTCCACCTTCGCTGCGCCGTGACGCGGATAGACGACCATGTCGCCGACCTTGTAACCCATGAATCCTCCGTGAAAAGCTTACACAAAACCCGAATTATTGTGCCATCAGGGTTGGACTTGCCCAAAAATCCGCCAAAAAACCAAAAAAAGACGCGACACGGGCCAATTTTCAAGCATTTCATGCTTACACTTTTCCCATGGCTACAGAATCCAAGATCAAAGAAGATAGCGTTGCCGTTCCTGTTGCACAGGGCGACCTGGATGCAGTAAGCAACGGTACGTTCTACAATCCACACGAGGTGCTCGGCGGGCATCTCGGTCCCGACGAGCATGAGGATGTCGTCACGATCCGCGTGCTTCGTCCGTTGGCGAAATCCGTGACGATCATCACCGAAAATGCCCGAACCCAGGCGGTGCATGAACACAATGGCGTTTTCATGGCACTCATTCCGGCCATCAAGACCGATGACGGCTTCGACGTGCCCGATTATCGCATCAGCACCGAATATGAAGACGGTTCCACCGTGGTGTCCGACGACCCGTACCGTTATCTGCCCACCATCGGCGATTTGGACATGTACCTGTTTGGCGAGGGACGCCATGAGCGCCTTTGGGAGGCTTTGGGAGCGCGCGTGCTGCGCTATGACGATCCGTTGGGCTCCAATGACGGCGTCAAGGGCGAACAGCTGGCGGGCACCGCATTCACCGTGTGGGCTCCGAATGCCCATGCGGTACGTGTGGTGGGAGATTTCAACGGCTGGAACGGACGCACCCACGCCATGCGTGAACTGGGCTCCTCTGGAGTCTGGGAGCTATTCATTCCTGGTGTCGAAGCGGGAACGATTTACAAGTATGAGATCCTCAACGCCAACAACGAATGGGTCATGAAGGCCGATCCGATGGAGCGTTCGCATGAGATTCCGCCGCGCACCGGTTCCATCGTCGTCGACTCCGTCCATGCGTGGCATGACGAGAACTGGATGGACCAGCGAGCCAAGACCGACCCGCACAACGGTCCGGTCAGCATCTACGAGGTCCATGCCTCTAGCTGGCGCAAGGATGTGAAGAACTATCGCGAACTGGCCGACAAGCTGGTCCCCTACGTCCAGAAGGAAGGTTTCACCCATGTGGAATTCATGCCGCTGGCCGAGCATCCCTTCTCCGGCTCGTGGGGTTATCAGGTAACCGGCTATTACGCGATTGATTCGCGCCTTGGCGGCCCTGACGACTTCAAGTATCTCGTCGAGAAGATGCACGAGGCCGGCATCGGCGTAATCATGGACTGGGTTCCGGCGCATTTCCCGAAGGACGCGTTCGCCCTTGGCAGATTCGATGGCACGCCTCTGTACGAGGATCCGGACCCGACCCGTGGCGAGCATCCGGATTGGGGCACCTATGTGTTCAATTTCGGACGCCGCGAAGTGCGCAACTTCCTGGTGGCCAACGCCTGCTTCTGGCTGGACGAGTACCATATCGACGCGCTGCGCGTGGACGCGGTCTCCTCGATGCTGTACTTGGATTACAGCCGCAAGCCGGGCCAGTGGCATCCGAACATCTACGGTGGACGAGAGAACCTCGAGGCCATCGACTTCCTCAAGGAAGCCACGGCGACCGCGTACAAGAACAATCCGGGCATCATGATGATCGCCGAGGAATCCACCGCGTATCCCGGCATCACCGCACCGACCGATGCCGGCGGTTTGGGCTTCGGCCTCAAGTGGAACATGGGTTGGATGCACGACACCCTGCAGTATCTGCACGAGGAGCCGATCAACCGTAAGTGGCACCACAACGAGATCACCTTCTCCATGGTGTACGCATACTCGGAGCATTATGTGCTGCCGATCAGCCACGACGAGGTCGTGTACGGCAAGGGCTCGCTGTTCGGCAAGATGCCGGGCGATGACTGGCAGCGCTATGCCGGCGTGCGCGCGCTGTTCGCCTACCAGTGGGCCCATCCGGGCAAAAAGCTCTCCTTCATGGGCAATGAGGTGGCGCAGTACGGCGAATGGGATCATGACGGTTCGGTGGATTGGGATGCTCTCAATTGGCCTGACCACCGTGGCGTGCAGAAGCTCGTCGCCGACCTGAACACCCTGTACAAGGCGTCTCCCGCATTGTGGAGCCAGGACTTCGATCCTGCCGGATTCCAATGGCTGACCAGCGATGACGCCGACCATAACACGCTCAGCTTCGTGCGTATCGGCAAGGATGGCGAGCAGATGGTCGTTGTCGTGAACTTCTCGGGCGAGGCATGGGAGGATTACCAGGTTCCGCTCACCAAGGGCGGCAAGTGGACCGAAGTGCTGACCACGGACGATAAGAAGTACGGCGGTTCCGATATTCACAACGGCACCTTCAAGGCGGTCAAGGGTGAGTATCATTCCCGTGATTGGTCCGCGAAAATCACCGTTCCGGCACTGGGAGCAGTATTCTTGAAGCCGGAACTCTGAGAAAGGCGGAACGCTATGCTCAATTCATCAGCACAATCCACAGTAATTCCACGTACCGTTCTGGTGGTCGAAGATGAACCGACCTTGGCCACCGCCATCGCGCAGCGCATCACTGCGGAGGGTTGGACCGCGCGCGTGGCTTCCGACGGCGCCAGCGCCGTCCAGGCCGCTTCCACGCTCCGTCCGGATCTGGTCATCATGGATATCATGCTGCCCGTGATGGATGGTCTTGAGGCCACCAAGCGCATCGTGGCTGAACGTCCTGTGCCTGTGCTGATTCTGACGGCGCGAGACGACGAGGCCGACAAGGTCATCGGTCTTGGTGCCGGAGCCGACGATTACATGACCAAGCCGTTCTCCATGCGCGAGCTCATCGCCCGGTGCAAGGCGCTACTTCGTCGTGTGGACAGGGCGAAGGTCATCGCCAAGAACTCCGAAAACGAGAAACTGCTTGATTTCGGCTCTCTGGTCATCGATCCGGCCCAGCGTATCGTCACCGTCAATGGGGAGCAGGTGCATTTGACCCCAACGGAATTTGATTTGCTGGCCACTTTGGCCCGCAAACCGAAGTCCGTGCTCACTCGCGAGAAGCTGCTCGAGGAAGTGTGGGATTGGGTGGATGCGTCCGGCACCCGTACTGTGGATTCGCATGTCAAGGCGCTACGTCACAAGCTGGGTTCGAAGACCATTCGAACCGTGCATGGCGTAGGCTACGCGTTCGAACCGCCGGAAGAATAGTATGATGCGCTAAGATTTGGTGGTATGCGTACCACTGATTCAAAACCAGGGCGTTCGGTCAATCCGTTGGATACCGAACGCCCTATTGGTTTGTTCTCTTCGCTCAAAATGGAATTGAGCGTGCTGATCACCATTTCCACCATCATCGCGTTCATCATGGCTTGGTTCCTGCTCAAAGTCGGATTGAGCCTGTGGATAGCCATGCCGATCACCCTTGCCGTGGCTTTGGGCATCACCTATTTCTTCTCTAGGGGACTCACCTCTCCCCTGCGCGAGATGCGGGATGCCGCGGAGGCTATGGCGGACGGCGACTACACCGTCCGGGTGCATGTCGATGCCAACAGCCGCGACGAGGTCGGACAGCTGGCTTTGTCTTTCAATGAGATGGCGGAGGAACTGCAGCATGCCGACCAGATGAGACGGGACATGGTGGCCAATGTGAGCCACGAGCTACGTACGCCTGTATCCGCGTTGCAGGCCATGGTCGAGAACATGGCCGACGGCGTTGTGGAACCGACCCCATCGAATCTGGAAAGCATTCTCAACCAAACGCACCGTTTGTCGGATCTGATCGCGTTTCTGCTTGATTTGTCCCGCATGGAAGCCGGTGCGGCGAGCCTGCAGATCGATAAATTCAATTTCGCGGATTTCATCGACGAAACCGTGGAACCGTTGGAAATCGCCGATGCCGGGCATGCCCACAATATCGAAATCCACGTGCCCGACGACATCGAAATGGAAGGCGATCAGGATCGTCTGCGCCAGTTGTTCACCAATATCATCGCCAATGCGCTCAAACACTCCGCAGACAATACCGCGGTGCTCATCGAAGCGCATGAAAACAAGGATTTCGGCACGATTGTGACGAATGTCGTCAACTTCGGCTCGCAGATTCCCCAAGAAGCGCGGTCCGATATCTTCCGTCGATTCGTCAAAGGCAAGACGGGACCAGGTACCGAATCGGGAGGAACCGGTCTTGGACTGTCAATCGCCCGATGGGCGGCGCAGTTGCATGGCGGCACGGTACGAGTGGTGGATGATCCGCGCGGCGCCGATTTCGAAATCACTTTGCCGAAATATCACATTTCCGATGACGAGTGACGATTTACGCCGTCAAAGGTCTGCCGGCCGGAGTGTGTGCCAACGCCAGCACGGTAATGACCAAAGCTCCCTGTGAAGTTAGAGCGTCAACACAACGACGCATGGTGGCTCCAGAGGTGACGATGTCATCCACCAGAATCACCGCCTTGTTTTGAAGGGTGACGCCCGGACGAACCATGACATGCCCCTTAAGGCGTTGCGCCCTCTGTTCCGTGCCCTTGGTCTCGACGGATTTGCCTTTGATTCCTTTGTTCGTCAACGCATCGCATACCTGTACGCGGAAACCTGTCCGGCACCGTAGAAACGCCGACAACCGTTTTGCCAGCGGCATCATGTGCCGTCGTCCGCGCTGACGCATGGAAGCAATCGACGACGACGCGGGAACGACCAGTATGGTATCGCAGATCTCACGAACGCCATCCATGGCGTCAATCACACCGGCGCGTTCCGCAAGCCTGCACAACGCATCCGAGAACGGACGGTCGCATTCCTCGTCTCCGTGGTCTTTCCATGCCAGAATCGACTGTCTGGCGGCACCCCGATACCATCCGCACGCGAACCATCGACCCATCTCAGCCGTTTCCAATGGTTGGGACAGTTCGCAGTCGAATGACGCAAGACAGGCATCGCACAACACGTCATCAGGCTTGTCGCATCCCGCACAGCCTCGTGGGAACAACAGATTCGCCATATGCGCGAATGAACCCGCCATCAGATTCACGCCGGCTCCGTCATCGGGACAATCTGGCAATGATCTCGCCGCATAATTTCACGGTATCCGCGGGACCGTTCACTTTGACAGCCCTTGTGCCGGCCTTCGCCGCGGGATAATCATTGCCGTCGGGTTCCATCCGGTCTCCGATGAACACGATCTGGCCGACCTCGATATCGAGAATATCCGCGAGTTCACGGACGGCGAACGACTTATCGACGCCACGCTGCGAGATATCAACACTGCTGGAGCCTCCAGGTCTTACTTCAAGATTCGGTAGTTCGGCAGCAACCGCACAGGCCAATCGGTTCTTCTTCTCGTTGGTGGGGTCCCAAGCCTCCTTGGCCTCGACGGGGGCAAGCTGCCCCAATGCGGAAAAGGTGATCTGACTGCCTCTGTCCTCGATGCGCTCGCCCCAGACATGAGTGGCCCAAATGCCTTGCTCACGAGCATTCCGTTCCAGCGATTCCTTCGCCTTGGCACGGTCCTCGTCGCTTAGATCGTGGGAGAACACTTTCCCCCACCGTTGCCCGTCCCACCGGTAGTAGCGGGTTCCGCTGGTCGGCATGAGGTGAAGTTTCGACTTGTCGGCATGGTCGGACAGCCTGTCCACCACCTGACTTTGCAGCAACGAGTATTTGCCGCCGGTGATCACCGCGACGTCAATCAATGATGTCAATGCAGAGAAGCATTCGGCCATGTCCGCTTTCATAGGTTTCTTGGACCGCGCCAACGTGTTGTCGAGGTCAAACCCAATCAGCCGCGCGCCTTCGCACAGCATGTTGACATCAACGATGTTCCAATAAGGTACGGAAATATCCGCCATGATCATTTCTCCCCTTGTCGAGCAGCCCATACCATGGTATCGCATGTTTCGAATAAGCCCTGATAAGGTAGAAACCATGCAACAGATGCCTTGGGAGACCCCGATATACCGCAACCGCCATGGACGTGGCACGCGTACGCCCATGTTTGGTACCAGACTGCCCCGGTACCGTACCAGAAGCGGTATGTTCGACGATATGCTGGTGGCGCAAATCCGCAGACTCAACGGGGCATGGCCTGAGCTCATAGCTCCGGTCCAATTCGCTGTGGAGGATGTTCCGCCATCCGATCCCGCGCCTTGGGAGGACGTTCCGCATCTTGGATCGCAGTCATTTCCCGCCGGGCACGGCATTCCACCCCGTATCGTGCTGTACCGCATGCCGCTGCAATCGCATGCCCGTAACCGTATGGACCTGCAATTCGCAATCAGGGACGAGGTGGTCTCACGTCTGGCGGAAATCTACGGACGCCGTCCGGAAGAAATAGATCCTGATTGGGGCATGTGACTTTCAACGGACAACAGTCATATCCTGATTCGCCCAGACCTGCTCTCTGGCCTCCTTCAAATCGACGGCGCCGATGATGGCAAGTCCGGCGAGTTTCGCACCGGACACATCTTTCTGTCCGACACGAAGATTCCAGACCACGGCTTGGGCGGGATCCTTCAAACGGATGGCGGCGACATCGCCATCATTAATATCGGCGATGCGCACCGACGTCGAGGCCGAGGGACGGATGGCGATTTCACGCCTGTCCACTTGTTTGCCGTCCGTGTCGTAAGCCGTCACGATCGCGGTCCGATCCCCATCCGCGGTGTTGACGAAGCCTACCGTCGCGGTGGATTGGTCAGGAACCGCGATGGCGGAGATCTTCGCCGGAGCGGACGCATTGACTAGGGCGAAATCGGACTGCCCATCGGGGCCATCGTCTGAAATCTTCGCCGTGGCAGACACCGGTTCGGAAGCGGCTATGGCGATGCCGGTAGCGGATTTTGGAACGTCTCCAAGATCGATGGCGGACGCGCGGTTCGCCTTCAGCTCCTGCTGATTGGTCTGCTGTGCCCCCTTGGAGTCGATCCAGGATACGGTGACATCCGTTTTGCGGGACGTATACAGGTACAGTGTCGCATGGTCTCCGCCATTCAAGCCGTAGAGGGCCAGAGATTTCGCGAAAGCGTTATTCGGAAGCGCGTAATCCGATCCCTTTGAGGTCAATCCGTCCATGGAGACGGTGCGGACGATTGCGGCCACAGGAGTGTCCGTTCCAGTCACCGTGGCATACAGCGCGTCTTGGCCGGAAGCAGCTGCGGAAAGATTCAGTACCGTTTCCTTGCCTGAGGCCACGGTCAGCGTCGATCCGGTAGAGAGCGCCAGCGCGCCGGATTTGTCGGAGCCCCAGATTCTGATGGTCACCGATGTGTCCTTGGCGGAGGGATTGGCCACAACAAGCTGTTGCGTCAAGCCGGTCTTCGTACCGGAAAGCAGGAACGCCTGTTTCAGCGCCGGCACGACGCAGGAGGCTGCTGATACGCCCTTCAAATCACCGTCCGTGGCCCATGACATCACTGAGGAAACCGCGCCGGTACCGTTCGAAGCCGTCAGCAGACGCGTGTCTTGCAATCGGGAGCCGTCATCGACATTGCCGGAAGCCACAAAGATGTCATCGGACGAGTCGTCTTTTTTGTCCAGCATCGACACGGATGCCGTCATGTCGGCTCCCATCGAGGCGACGGATGAATGGAACACCGAACCGAAGGCGGCGTATCTCGCGGAAGACGCGATATTGCCGTTGGATGCCTGGTATTCGCTATCTCCATAGGCATCGGTATCGGCAATGGTCATGCGAGACGGGCAGTACGTCTGCCGCTGCCGGGGGCTGACGGTACGACCCACCGAGGAGCGTTCCACCGTGGGCGTGTCCACATGCAGCCATGATGGCCGGTATATGAGCGTCACGGCCATCAGGACCACGATGAGCAACACCGAGATTACGGCAAGCGCAATACGCAAAGGCGTATTGGGACGAGAATGTCTGCTCATGCTTCCTCCAGACCCTGACGACGAATGCGCGGAAGCGCCACCAGGCAATACGCTACAAGAACGACGCCCATGCACCACAGCCATGAACGACGCCACACACTTGAGCCGGCCTTATCAAGCCCGCTTCGATCGATATGCTGCTTGGATAGATCCTGAACCGTCAAACGATAATACGTGCCATTATCCAGACTGACGACATTCTGTGTCCCGTCGGAGGCTCCAATGTTCGAATTGAGCTGGTTCGAGGCCTCTCGCTGCGCTTTGTCGCCGTTCTGCTTGATAACGTAAATGCCGCCAAAACCCAACTTGCCAAGCTCGTTGATGGCATCGGAATCGGCATTGGCCAGCAACTGGGCGCAATCCTGCGCAATGGTTCCGCTGGACCCGTCGGAACGTCCCGAAACCACTTCGACGCGTTGCGCGGGAGAGCTGTCAATCAAGTCGCCACGACCGGTACGCATCACACTGTAGCTGACCGATTCGGCGCTATCGGCACGCAAGGCAAGCACGCGACGTGCATCATCCTGCCCAAGGAAATCGGTCGCCACCATCGGCAGTCCAGCATCGCTGGTCTTTACCTGGCTGTGATCGCATTCGACATAGTTGAATCCCGCACAGGCCACGACGGAGACGGCCAGCAGGCAAACCAATACGGCACGACCCACATGCGAGGCAATCGACACTGCCTTCGAGCCGCGTCCTTCGATTTCGACGGCGCCGGTCTTCTCATGCTGTCTCAGCATGACGAAACGTCGAACCGCGCCGCCCGACATCATGCAGATGCAGGCGAGCAAGCCCATCATCGCATATGTGGTTCCCGGAAGCATGGAACCGGAGACCGGACCATCCACATCGACGGCCACCGCAATCGCCGCGGACAGCAAGGCCGTCGCCAATCCCGCGAACACGGCGACCCACATCATACGGGACACGCGCAGCACGAAAGGCAACACCAATGACACCGCGGCCAGCAATACGATCAACGCCAGTATGGAAACCGCCACATACCGCCATGCGCCACCGTCGGCGCCGATGCCGAACACCCGCAGCAACAGATCGGACAGATTCGCGACGACCGGTTTGCCATCATGCGCGGAGGAGGGCAGCATGACGCTGCCGAACAGCTGACGCCATGTACCGTCGGAAGCGAAACGAACGGCATTGACCAACGTCGGCGCGCATACGAACGCCGCCGGAAGCGGAATCAGAAGCAACGCGGGCTTATGGGAGCGGACGAACAGCAGGAATCCCAGGAAGGTGAGCATCAGCGGCAGCAACAACTGCGGCTGCGCGGCGACGACCGGAATGAAACACAGCGCCGCAACCGCCGCCGCCTGGACCGACGCGTGGGGATTGACCAGATCCTCCGTCCGATACATGCCGACCGCACGGAACGAGAAGGCGAAAGCGGCCGGAAGAAACACCATGACCGTCAGCATCGTGACATCCGCGTCATCATAAAGTCCCATGGACAACGCCAACGCGAACCACGCCAACGCGACCACGCAGCGCACCGCATCCGAGCGGGTGAAGATGCCGGCCAGCGCCCAGAAGGAAAACACCATGAGCGGGGCTGCAAGGAAGAACATCAGTCCGACAGCTCCGGCAACATGTCCACCAGTGAGCACCGACGCCAGCGCAAGCACCAACAGCCATGGCGCGTTAGGCGCACTGATGCCCGTGCCTGAGGCATACGACCATGACGTGGTCGCGGTATGAAGCAACTGGGTGAAGCTCGCGCCCGTGGGCAACAGCTGTGCGGAATACATCGACGCACCCGAACATACGGAACGAAGCACGTCCCAATACAGCACGACTATCCATATGCCGGCAATCAGCGCCGCGCCGAAGGCCAATCCCCATCTACGCAGCAACCGTTTACGCAGATGGTCCTTCTCAAGAGGACTGAGCAGCACGACATCCCTCTGGTCGCGCAACGCACGGCGACGGTCGAGCCATTCCCTGACCTGCCGATGATTCGCAGACAGCGTGGATAGCGATTTAAGCGTGACCTTGCTTTGCCTGCGCAACCGCGCATGGGCGCGCCAAGCACCCCGCAGACGCAGCAGCGCACGCCACGGCATCGCCAGCTCGCAGCATGCATGATACGGCTGTTTGCGCGCCAAGCAAAGCACGGCCAATCCCAACGACTGGATGATGGACCACAGCCAAAGCAACGGCCACCATGAACGGTGCATGTCAGTGTACGCGTATTTGGCATTCGCCTCGCGTACGGCAAGATACGGATCGATGCGACCGTCCTCGTCTTCCACAGGGCGCCCGTTCTTGGAACGGATTCCTTCGAATCGGGCTCTTCTGTGGGCGATGCGAGCCTGGGGAACCACTACGACACGCCCACCGCCAAGACATATGCGGCGGCACAGGTCCGTGGATTCCGCGAAGGTGCCGAACCAGGGGTCAGCCCCTTCGAACGCACGCAACGTAGCCAACGGCACCAACGCGCCCGATAGGGAGACCGACAGCACATCCTGACGCCCGTCATATTGCTCCTGGTCAGGCTCGCCGTCGACCACCAAGGAAACGACATCATGGTGCCCGGCATACAAACCCACATTGTGCAGGTTCTTCGCCTGCCAATCCAACTGCTTGGCACCGAGCAGCGCGGCTGTCGGCGTGTTTCTCCACGCATCCAGCAACGTCTCGAAGCACCGGTCATCCGCCGGCCGCGAATCGTCATGCAAGGTCCACAACGCGCGGATGCCGGCATCAATGCCGATCTGATCCATCGCACGCGTTACAGCGTCCATGAAGGACGCCGCCTGCTTCACTCCCACCAGAATGACCCTCACCGTTTTGGCTTCCGGCACTTCCGTAAGCACATCCTGTGATGAGTGAATGACATCGAAGGTCATCTGCATGGGCTGCTCGATCTGCCCCGTGCAATCGGCGATAACGATCATTCCTGGAAGCATGCGCTGCGCAAGCACCGCTCCAACGGTAGAAGCGAGGAATCGAAGGTCATGCTGCGCGGTGATCACCGCAGCCACGGACATATCGACGTCCTGCCGATGCGTATACGGTCTGCTGTTCAGCACATCGGTCACGATTGTCTGGATATCGCTGCTGGCGTTAGAATTCATAATTTAAGTGTACGCACGGGACGCACCGTGCCTTCAAGCCCGTTCCTTGTGCTCTTTTTTGTAGCGACGACGCTCACGCTCGCTCATACCGCCCCAGATACCGAAACGCTCATCATGGTCGATGGCCCATTTCAGACACTGTTCACGGACTTCACACTGGGCGCAAACCCTCTTCGCATCCCTGGTGGAACCGCCTTTTTCCGGGAAGAATGCTTCGGGATCGGTCTGCGAGCACAGCGCTTTGTGCTGCCAAGACACGTCATCATCCCGCTTGAACAAACCCCACAGTTCAGCAAGCGGATTCTCAGAAGACTCATCAGTCACGCCCCACATGAGTCCTCCCATAATTGTGTGCGCACCTTTTATGCGCATACTTTCACACCGCTTCAAATTACACACACGCAATGTAATTTTGTCAAGTTTCCCCGTGTCAATGCCTATATTTCAGAAAATCCATGCTAAAGTTCAGCCCAATCTGGGGTCTACAGTCGCAGAATCGGTGAAAATCGGCCATTAACCCTATAATTGCCCATTTGGATAGTGGTAGGTTCTAAAAGCATTGCGTCAAACGCGCATCTCAATCAGGAAGGCAACACCGTGGCAACGTCATCAACCGGCAATAAGCTTCCTAACATCAATGGTCTTCAGGATGCGAAACCACGTCACAGCCTGGGATATCGCGTGCAGCATCACGTCAGGACCGCAGTCGCCGCGGCAATCGCCGCGACTCTGGTGTTCGTCGGCACTGCAGCTGCCGCTACTTGGATGGACGTCAATGGCATCATCAAGAACAATTCGGTCGGCGTGATCGGCCAGGGTTCCCTGAATACGGACGCATCCATCATCGATCCGAACTCCGGCAAGCCGATCGAGTTCGTGCTGATCGGACAGGATTCCCGTGACGGCGCGGAGAACCAAGCCATCGGAGGCAGTTTCGATGACGTCATCGGCAACCATCAGGCCGACACCGCCATGATTGTGCAGATCTCCGCCGACCGCAAGGAAATCAACCTGGTCTCCATTCCACGAGATTCCCTGGTGGACGTGCCTCAGTGCGAAACGTCGAAGGGCACGATTCCCGCACAGTATAACGTCATGTTCAATTCCATCTTCGCAGGTGCCTACAAAACCGGCGGAGATCTCTCCTCGGCGGCCAGCTGCACGCTGAACGCCGTGAACAGTCTCACCGGGTTGAATATTCAGAACTTCATCGTCGTGGACTTCGCCGGCTTGGTCAAGATGATTGATTCAGTCGGCGGCGTGGACCTGTGCATTCCGCAGAACGTCAACGACCCGTACACCGGACTCAATCTCGACAAGGGCATGCACCATCTTGACGGCGTTGCGGCGACGCAGTACGCCCGGATCCGTCACGGCATAGGAGACGGATCCGACACCTCGCGTACCACACGTCAGCAGTATCTCATCAAGCAGCTGATGAGCGAGGCGCTCAGCAAGAATCTGTTCACTGATACCGCGCAGCTGTACCAGCTGGCGAAATCCGCGCTGAAATCGCTCAACATATCCCAAGGCATGGCTGATACCGCGGCTTTGGCGGGACTTGCCATGAGCCTGAAGAATTTCACCATGACCAACCTGCAGACCCAGACCGTCCCCGTGGTCCCAGCACCGTCCGACCCCAACCGTTCCGTCTGGACCGACGAAGCCGACAATCTCTGGGAGAAGATGCGAGCGGGCAAGCCGATTTTCGATACCGCCGATTCAAACTCGGGCGACTCCTCCGACACCAGTTCAGATAATTCAGCCAGCTCCGACGATTCCGGCACGACCGACAGCAACCAGTCGGACACCACTGCCGAGACTCCCGATCCCGTCACGGGACTGATCACCAAATCCGACGGCACGTTGGTCGATCCAAGCACTGGCGGCACCGTCGACCCGGATGACGGCTCCATTCATGACGCGACCACGGGCCAGTATATCGGCCTTGCGGATCGATACCTTAATGCGACCGTATGTGCCGTTCCGGCAAAGAACTGACGTAGACCACGCAATCACGTCCCCTTTCAACGTATGACGCAGGGACGAATCTTTTTGGAGGAACCATGAGTGAAGGCAAAGGAGCAAAAGAGCCTACGAGCGTGCCACCAAGTTTCATTCCGTCATCAGGACGCAAAAAAACCATGCCGTCCACGGATTCCTCCCGCTCGCAAAGCGCACCGAGCCAGCCAGCGAGTTTCGCACCGGCGAAACGTTCTGACCATGCATCATCTGTAAAACCGGCCAAACGCACGGCGCGTCCTTCTTCCTCGGTTCCGCAAAGCTTCCAGCCTGCGGCACGGGCAACGAGCGAGACAAGAAGAAACCCTTCATCATCTCCGGTGTCCTTCGCTCCAGAACATACCCGCACGGCCAATCCAACGCAGCAGTTCCGGGGGTCATCCTCCGTCTCCACGGCGCTCCGATCTGTTCCATCCTCTCCAGCGACGGCTTCCGTGCCAAAAAGAAGACCTCGCGTCGGACGTATCGTCCTTTCCATTTTCCTTGTACTGATTCTCGCACTGGGAATAGGGGTATTCTCCGCTTGGAACTGGGTCGATGACCAGCTCAACAAACAGACCTGGCTGACATCCAAAGCGGACACCGCCGGCGAAAGCTGGCTTATTCTTGGCTCCGACGAACGTGAGGGCACCATCGGAGACGCCGGCGACGTCGAAGGTTTCAGAACCGACACCATTCTTGTACTCACCAAGCCGAAGACAGGATCGTCCTCGCTGATTTCCATTCCTCGCGATTCCCTGGTGGAAATCGATGGGAGCTATATGAAGATCAACGCCGTGGCGCAGCTGTACAGCCGCAAACAGTTGGTCAACGAGGTGGAGGACATCACCGGCCAGAAAATCAACCATGTGGCAATGGTCCGCTTCGGCGGACTCGTCAAAGTGGTCGATGCCTTGGGAGGCGTGGACCTATGCTACGACCAGAATGTGAATGACCCTTATTCGGGTATGAACTGGACCGCCGGATGCCACACCGTGGACGGCAACACCGCTTTGGCGTTCTCCCGTATGCGATATGCCGATGTGCAAGGCGATTTCGGCCGTGCCGCACGTCAGCGCCAGGTGATCAACGCCATCGTCAAGAAGGGCGCTTCCAAACAGACGCTCACGAATTTCAACAAGACCAAAAAGGTCGCCGCAGCGGCGTTGAGCTCCGTAACCGTGGATGAGAAAGCATCGACTTCCTCTCTGCTTCGGATGGCGTTGGCTTTCAAAAGCGCCTCAGGCAAGGATGGCATTTCGGGAAGCGTGTATTGGACCGATCCGGACTATTACGTCGATGGGGTCGGATCGTGCGTTCTGCTGAATGACGCGAAGAACATCCAGCTTTTCTCCGAACTCTCACACGGCACGCATTCCGCAGGAACCGTGGGCACGCTGGCCGAACAGCAAAACTGACGACACGCCGGAGGATGTGGATAACCCACATCCTCCGACCACAACCCTCATATTGGCTTGCGGCATGCCGCCGCTCTTGCCCATGCTGGCCGTATGAACAAAAAGGCCCCTCACCGTATAAGCGAACAACATCTCACTGTATTGAGTTGGAGCGCGCCTTTGCTGGCGCAGCTCATCATGCTGATTGTCATGTGTATGCAACGTCATTGGCTCTATGCGGCGATGCTCGCTCCGAGTCTGCTCGGCAGCGCATTGATGCTCATCACCATGATCATGCGCGTCAGGCATGAAGAAACGAACAGCAACACCATTACTGGAAGCGATTCGCCGGTTCCAACGCATCATAACGGAAACGAAATCGACCATGCTCAGCTTTTCGCCGACATGCCGTCCATAAGTTTTGAGCATCTGCATGGCCTGGACAACGACCCGCTCATATGGCGCACCATCGTGCGTAATTGGCTTGTCCGTTCCCCAACGAACGGCATCGGCATGTCAGAACATGGCATATTCCATATAGATCTGGCATCATCCGGACCACATGCCATGGTCGCGGGGACCACAGGCTCGGGGAAATCCGAACTGCTGATCAGTTGGTGCATGGCATTGGCGATTCGGCATAGTCCTCAAACCCTCCATTTCGTCTTTCTGGATTTCAAAGGAGGATCGACCTTCAACGCTTTGGAGCGTCTGCCGCATACCGTGGGCAACGTCTGCGATCTTGACCTCGCCCATGCCGTCCGTGCGCTGAACGCCATAGAACAAGAATTGGCACGCAGGGAGGCCTTGGTAAGTGCCGAACGCGTTTCCAGATTCGACCAGCTTTCCCATCCCCCTGCACGGCTCGTGGTGGTCATTGACGAATTCCATGCATTGCGCGACCGTCTACCCGACTATATGCAGCGACTCAATCGATTGGCGTCGCTCGGACGCTCTTTGGGTATGCATCTCATCGTATGCACGCAAAATCCCATGGGTCAGGTCCATGCCGATATGAAGGCCAACATATCGCTGAGCATCTGCCTACGCGTCACCGACCAAATGCAATCGAATGAACTGATCGGCACCAAGGATGCAGCTTTGATTCCACCGGCCTTCCCCGGTGCCGCTTACTGTCATGACGGTCAACGCACTGTTCCTTTCCGCTGCAGCGCGGTCCATGACATTGATTCCTTGGTGCATGCCATCAACACCGCATCGGCATTCAGCGGCACCACCAATCCCTCCCCTTTGTTCTCCGCGCCGCTCGCACCACATGCAGGCAAAGACGATTTGACGGCGCCACAGCGAGAGGCATGGCACCATGTGCCTTTTGCTTTGAGCGACGACGGTGTACTCATCTCCACCGCATTCCTTGACGTAGGACACGGCAACATCGCCGTGATTGGCGCATGCGGAAGCGGCAAAACCAATCTGCTGCTCTGCTGCGCCAGCCGTCTCTATGAATCCGGTCGCTGCACCATCCGGTTCACACGCAAGACGAACAGCGAATGGACCACCGACGACGGCAGAATATCGCCGCAGCACGAACGCACCATATGGTTCGTGGATGACGCCGACGAATTGCTCTCCCCTTTCGCAGCCATGCCCGAAGCCGATAAGCTCAAGACCGCACTCGCCGATCCGTCCGTCACGGTAATCGCAGCTGTGGAAAAGCCGCAAAGCACCCTACTTGAACGTTGCCTCACACGTGTTGCGTTTCCTTGCGGAGAGAGAGCCACCGATGTGATGATGGGGATTCCCAGCGCGGTTCTCGACGGTTTCGGCGTCGATGACTATGCCATTGCCGGGCGTGGGGTCTTCATCCAACAAGCACGGGCATGTCCCGTGCAATGCGCGGAATTCCAAGGATTCTAAAAAAAACCTGGCTTCTTTTGCGAAAAAGTCTTGAAAAATCATCCGATTCGTGGTTATCTAAATAACGGATAGAACGCCACTTATGGCAAGAGGAAGGCGATTACATGAGCAGTGCTTTCGATTGGCGAGCCAAGGCCGCGTGCCGGGATAAGGATCCGGAACTGTTTTTCCCGGTCGGCAACACCGGTGCCGCCTATCAGCAAATCGAAGAAGCCAAGGCCGTTTGCCGTACCTGCAAGGTGATTGACGCGTGTCTGAAATGCGCGCTCGACACCAATCAGGACTACGGCGTTTGGGGCGGTCTGAGCGAAGACGAGCGGCGCGCGCTCAAGCGGCGCGCGATGCGTGCACGTCGCTCGCAGGCCATGCAGATGCAGGTCTGATTCTTTTCAGCTCTGACTTCTTGGATGTGAAGCCGGTGGGTGCGGTCAGTGAAGAAG